>Ga0070730_10005903_pt1 | contig 10496 bp, 9 predicted proteins | sample Coa_R1_3_FD_66447 | JGI IMG/M metagenome (GOLD analysis project Ga0070730, IMG submission 66447) | Surface soil microbial communities from Centralia Pennsylvania, which are recovering from an underground coalmine fire - Coalmine... | ecosystem: Environmental > Terrestrial > Soil > Unclassified ... | reverse complement strand
TTCCGGTCGAAGTAACTCATGATATCCCTGGGCCACGCCACCAGCGCCGTGGCTGCTCCATCACAGCCGCACACGCAACAATCGGACCACCGCTCTTGGTCGTTCCCAGAGCTTCCCACCGGAGCGTAGGCCTCGGCAATGCCGGATTCTTCCGCGCTGGGGATCCGGCTCCCAAAGAGATCCTTGGGTCGTTCGATCCGGTCGAATTTCACCGTGGGATCGCCAAGTCTGCAGCTGAAGCCGGATCCCTCCCCGTCGCCGAACACGAAGTGATCAACCGCCAGTGTTGCCGCCCCGAGGAGCAGCACCCCATGAATTGCGGTCGAGACCATCCAGCAAGTCTTTGCATCCATGCTCCTACCAACGGAGCGATCCTTCGAAGGTTCAGCGCAACAGAGCCGGCCGATTCCCACTTCCTCGATTCCGGCAGTGTCGAAGCCCTGGAATCCCCGTTCTTCCATTTCTTCTGGGGCTGTCTCGCTGATAGTGGATCACAGACGACGATCCTTCATCTCGGGAGTCGCGTCAAATCGTCCTAGAAGGGCCGAGGGTGGGCGGCACGTCGCGGGAATCCTGGGGACCCGGTTCGACGGGAACGGACTGCCCCCTTCCAGACTCCGGTGTCCCCGAAGAAGCCGGGCCTCCACCTGGAGCTCCAGGATGCCAGGAGACCTCCGAACCGGGACTCGCGAGGTAGACTCCCTCAGGCATGTACGGCCAGACGCACGCTGGACTGGGATGGGTGATGGGGCTGCTCCCCCCGTGGAGCGACCGCCGGCTCCGGGCCTGGTGCGTCGCCGCCGCCGTGCTTCCGGATATCGATGCCGGAGCGATGCTGTTCGGCATTGACGCCTATGCGCGCTGGCATCACAAGCCCGGCCACAACCTCTTCCTTGGAGTGCTCTGCGGCGCCGCGGCGTTCATCCATTTCCAGTCCCGACCGCTCCGGCAGAGACTGATGGCCACGGGACTGGTGGGGCTCGCCTTCGCCTCCCATCTCCTCACCGACATGAAACTTTCCGGCTGGGAGGTCTACCTGCTGTGGCCTTTCAGCGAGCGGGGCTACGGCTTCCAGCCGATCCTGGCGCTGGGGCATCCGATCAACGCCTGGCTGGCGGGCATCTTCATGACCTTGCCCTGGCTCCTGGCGCTGTGGAAGCCGGTGACGCCGCTCGAGCTAATCAGCCCCCGGCTCGACCGGATCTTTCTGAATGCCTTCCGGAAGAAGCCCTTGGCCTGCTCGGTCTGCGGCTCCTCCTGCAACACGCGCTGCGACAGGTGCGAGAAACCCGCGTGCATGAAACACGCTCGCATCAATTGGAGATTCCAAGTCGCCTGTCCGGCGTGCGCGTCGAAGGCCTGACTTCAGGGTGCGGGCTTCCAGACCTTCAAGCTCTTCACCTTCGGCGGGGCGCCGAAATTGCTCATGGAAAAGGTGCGGCGCCGGCCGTCGGGCAGCGGATGCGTGACTTCCGTGTCGATGCGCGTCTGGCCGTCGATCCAAATGCGAACCCGGTTTCCCCGACGCTCGACCCTCAGGGTGTGATCCCGGTCGTACGAAATCTTCCGGGGATCCCGCGCCAGCACCAGGAGCTCATACTCGGAGATCGTATCGACGGCGACCCCGTTGGGATATTCATCCAACGCGGCGAAGATGACCCGGTAGCCTTCGAAGGCGTCGCCGCAGACCGAAAGACCGAGCGACCAGGGCTTGCCGCCGGCCACCACCGCCTCCAGGAGGACGTCGTCGACCATCTCCTCCTTTTCTCTGAGAACGACCAGGCCGTGCTTCACCCGGGGTTCGGAAGCCTGTACGAATGTAAGGCCGCCGTCGGCAAGGATCACCCGGTCCGGTGCCGCCTGGGGCCTCCGGTTCCTCTGGAGAAGGAGAGCGCTCTCGCAAAACAAGGTCTCCAGCGACGTCGGCAGTTCCCCCAGCGCGGTGAAGTCGAAATCGCGGACGGGGACCCAGCGAACAACGCCGTCCGCATTCGCCAAGCCGCGCTCCCCCGGCCCGACTTCGACGCTTTGCCCTTCGGAGCTCAGCCGGACCCGGCCGCTTCTCGTCATCAGCCGAGTTTCCTCCGAAGTTGCCGACAGCTCGAACGATGTTCCCAGCACCGTCGTTTCGGCGTGGGGGGTCAGGATTCCGAACGGTCGACCCGTAGCCTGGGGCGTCACGTCGCAGCGCACGGCCCCTTCCCGGAGCTCCAGCCGTGCGCGGCCCTCATCCCGGAATCGGATCTCGGTCTTTTCGAGCAGGACCACTCGGGATCCATCCCCGTATCGCAGTTCCGTCGCCGCGTCCGCGGCCGTGACGACTCGGTCTCCGGCCTGCATCTCGTGCATTTCCGCCAGGGGCACTCTGCGATCGTTGCGCACGACGAACGCCGAGCCCCGCAGCGCGGAGACTGTCGCGTCGATCGGGACCTGGCCGCGCACGAACAGGGCTACACCGGCCGCGATCAGGACGGCGGCCGCCGCGGAGGACCAGATCAGGATGCGGCGGCGGCCCAGCGCCGGATTCTCCATTCCCTGGAGAACCCCGTGGGCGGACTGCAGGAGCGCGTGGACTTGGCAGTAGTCCAGATAGAACTGCCGCGCATCGGGATGGTCCTTCAGGATTTCCGACAGACGCCTTGCGCGTGCGCCGTCGAGCTGCCCCTCGGCCATCTCGCCCAGGAGGGCCTCGAGTTCGGGACGGATCTCCTCGCAGGGCGTCGACATTAGGCGCTCCCCTCGGCGTATCGATCCACGCAGTGCATCAGGCGCTGCCGAATCCGGAACAGCGTCTGCATGACCGCATTGGCGGTCGTTCCGCGATCGGTGGCAATCGACTGCAGCGGCGTCCCCTCCGCATACCGCTTCCGGATCATCTCGCGGTGCTCGGGTGTCAGTTTTTCCAGGCAACCGGTCAGGCGCTCCTGCCGACGATCGAACATGTCGTCGCATTCCCGGGCGCCGGTAGACAGCACCTCCAGCATGTCGTCCTCGAAGACCAGCCGATCGCGGATCTGGCGCTGGCGCCAGGCCATCACCTGGAAGTGGGCGACCCGGAAGGCCCAGGCCTTGAAGTTGGAGCCGGGGCGGAATTCCCGGCTATCCCTCCAGAGGACGACATTGACCTCCTGGAGCACGTCATTGGCGGCGTCGGGATTGCCGAGCAGAGAGAAGACGTACGCGAAGAGGCGGCCCTGATGCTCGGTCATCAGGCGGACAAAGTCGTCCGAATCCCGGGAACCCCTGGAACCCACCTGGCCTCCTTCGTTGAAGGAGAATAGCGCCCAGGCGGGGGATCTTACGACAGATCCGCGTAAGATTCGGTCCCCTGCCGTTATGAGCTCCCGGACCCGAAGAAGGAGCCGACGCATGGACTCCCGTCTCAGCCGATTCGACGCCGTGCAGTATCGCGACCATCTGAAGGGGATCGACCGCCGCAGCATGCTTCGCGCGGGGATGCTGGGCGCGGCGGGTCTGGCCCTCCCGGACCTACTCCGCTGGGAGGCCTTCGCCGACGAAGCGGGTCATCCGACGAAACGTGCCTCATCGGTCATCATCCTGTGGATGCGGGGCGGCCCGAGCCAGCACGAGACCTGGGATCCGAAGCCCGATGCGCCGAGCGAAATCCGCGGTCCCTTCGGCGCCATCCCCACGCGGGTGCCGGGACTGCGGATCAGCGGACTGTTGCCTCGATCGGCATCGATCATGAGTAAATGGTCCATCATCCGTTCGTTGCATCACGAGGACGCCGGCCATTCCGGCGCGGACCAGATCTGCTTCACGGGCTATCCCGCCGGACCCAGCGTCGACGTCAACGTCGCGCCCAGCTGCGGCTCGATCGCCAGCAAGCAGCTCCAGGGCCGGAATCCCCGGCTGCCCGCCTACGTCATGATCCCTCGCGCGGTTCCGGGGACGGAAGCCGCCTATCTGGGCCCGGCCTATCGCCCGTTTGAGACCCAGGCCGACCCTGCCCAGGACGGACCCTTCGTCGTCCCGAATCTCCAGGCGCCAGCGGGACTTTCAGTCGAGCGCCTTTCGGGACGCCGCCAGCTCCTGGGCGAACTCGACGGCCTTCGCCGAACGGTGGATCAGAGCGGCGCCATGGAGGCAATGGACGAGTTCCAGCAAAAGGCCTGGGAGATCGTCACCGGGCCCGAGGCCCGGCGCGCTTTCGATCTGGAGGCCGAGCCGATGAAAATCCGGGAGCGCTACGGCTTCCATCCCGAATTCAAGGCGCCGACGTCCGACCGCTGTGGCTGCCCCGCATGGTCCCAGCGCATCCTCCTGGCCCGCCGCTTGGTGGAGTCGGGCGTCCGGCTGGTCACGGTCGACCTGCGCTGGTGGGACACCCACGTCGAGGGCATCGAGAGCATGCGGGACGGATTCGCGACGCGCTGGGACCAGGCCTATACGGCGCTCATCGAGGATCTCGAGCAGCGCGGACTCCTGGACAGCACGATGGTCCTGGCCTGGGGCGAGTTTGGGCGCACGCCTCAACTCAATGCCAGGAACGGCCGCGACCATTGGCCCGGCGTGTTCTCCGCGGCCATCGCCGGTGGCCGCATCCAGGGCGGACGTGCAATCGGCGCAAGCGACGCCAAGGGAGCCTACCCGGCCGAGAATGCGAAAGCTCCCCAGGACGTCCTCGCCACGATCTATCACCATCTGGGAGTGGACATTCACGCGGAGTATCCGGATCATTCCGGACGGCCACATCCGGTGCTTCCGTTCGGCCGGCGGATCGAGGAGCTCTTCTGACATGAACCTGCTGCTGGCGTCCCTCCTGCTTTTGCCGGCGCCGACGGACGCCTCCGTCCTGAAAGAGATGCTGGAGCTGGCCGCTGCAGCACCGGCGGACGAGCTCCGCAGCCGCCTCGAATCGATGGCGAAGAAGATCCAGGACCCCGAGCTCCGCGGGAAGACCGAGGGAGCGGTCGAGGACCTTGTGAAGGCCGCCGGCCTGCACGCCCGGGTCGCCGGGCTGGTTCGTGAACTCGCGGAAATCGGGGGCAAGACGACCCTCGAAGCCGGAGGTCCGGCATGGATGCGCGATCTGGCCGGCGGGGAGTCGATGCGCGTCTTCGACCGGCTGGTCGGCGTCAGCCTCTACATGAACGTCAATGCCCACGCCAAGGATTACAAGCTCAACGCGAAGATCGGCGACGAGTGGGTCGACCGCCTGGCGGGGCTGCCGGATCTACGCTCGGTCGATCTGGAAAACACGAACGTCAAGGGGGCGGGGCTACGGGCGGTGGGGACCCTGAAGACGGTCGAATCGGTCAATCTCACCCTATGCCCCGTGACCGACGAACCGCTGGCGGCCTTCTCGGGCCTGACGAGACTCCGGGTGCTCGGGCTGGCGTCGACCCAGGTCACCGGCACGGGGATGAAGCATCTGCAGGAACTCCGGAAGATCGAGAGCCTGAACCTTCACTACACCCCCGTGAACGACTCCGGCCTGGAATGGATCGGCAAGTTGTCGAGCCTCATCCGGCTTGAGATCGTGCACACCCAGTTCACCGACGCGGGCGCGAAGTTCCTCTCGGGGCTGGCGAATCTGGAGCGGCTGCAGCTTGGCAGCCGGAAGGCGACGGGCGCCGCGCTCGCGGGGCTGCGCGAGCTCCCCCGGCTCCGCGAGCTGGACGTGCATGACGGACTCATGACGGTGGAGGGGTTCGGCAACATCGCCGGGCTGGAACATCTGCGGGTTCTCCGAGTCTACGGCGGCGGGGCCGGCGACGAAGGCCTGCGGTCCCTCTCCGGCCTGAAGGAGCTGGAAGTCCTGGTCCTCGAGGGCATCGGCGTCACGGATCCGGGCCTCTCGCGGCTGGCCGCCCTTCCCAACCTACGCAAGGTCACGGTCCACGAACAAAAAGTGTCCGAAACCGCCCTGTCCGCGCTGCGGGCAGCCTTGCCCGCCGCCGAAATCCTTCGGTGAGCTCCCCGTTCCGTTTCAGACGGCGGGCGCGTCGATCCTCGGGGCGACGTTCAAGGCGGGGAAAGCACCGACCCGGCAGTAGGAGGGAACCCAGCTCTTCGCGATGACGTCCGGGGCCATCGTGCTGTAGTCGAAGGTCATCCCGTCCTGGATCATCCCCTCCACGTCGAAGAGGAGTTTCGACTCAGGGATGTCCCGAAAGAAAAGCCGGTACATGGGAACCACCATGAGCCGGGATAGCGCAAGCCCGATGGGTCCCATGAAGTTTCGGCGCTGTCCGACATGAGCCAGCTCATCGATCATGATCTCGCGCAGGAGCAGGCGGACCCGTTCGCGGGCTTCCGGCTCGTCTTCGAAGACGTCATCCAGGAGGCGGTCGATGTGCCGGTACAACGTCAGCCCCATAAGCTCGCTCACGAAAGCGGGCGGGGACATCAACCCTTCCGGGAATTTCGGGAAGATCCGGTAGACCCGTCCCATCCACTTTCCCAGAGGAACCCACTCGACCCGGTCGAGCTGAAACGTGCGGAACATCTCGTGAAAAAGCCGGATATGGCAGAACTCCTCGCACAGATGGTACCGGCTGATCCGGTCCGTCGTCGTCCGGGACTGGGCCATGCTCGGAATGCCGTCCCAGGCGGCGGAAATGCCGACCCACTCGTGGCGCGCGAATTTGTAGAGAAAGGTCAGCAGGAGTGTCTTGCGATCGAGCTTCTCCGGAGCATCGGCCATCTGGACATAGTTGCGGTAGAAGCGCTCCGGATCGACCAGGGGCCGGCGGGAACGGATGGGCTTGCGCTGAAACCCCTCGAGCGTCTCCTTCTTCAGGGAGAGATTCTTCTCGTCCTCCAGGATCGTACCGGAATGATCCTGGCTGTAGGCCCAGTAGTCTTCGAAGTTGTCGAGCCGTTGGCGCCCCGTCGCGGGGCTGAAGATCGAGCGGTATTTCGCGGAGCAGGTCGAGACATTCATGACTCCAGGATACCAAAAATCCGCCGGGATCGCGGAGAGGCAGGCCAGAAAGTTCGAGGCCGCCGAGGGAGGTTTTAGGGGATCTTTACATGAGGGTCGGGATCCGAACGCGCCCGAAGCCTCACTTGGGCCCGAACAAAGCGCGGATCCGCTTCAGATAGACTTCATTCGGCGGGGTCCACTTCAGCTCGACCTTCGGCAACTCCGCGCGCAGGCGTTCGACGTCCGATGCCGGCAGGTCGATCCCCTCGAGCGTCAGTTGCTTCAGGTCCGGCAGCTGCTTGAGCTGAAGCAGGAGGTCGGGCTTCAGCCGCGCCTCCTCCAGCTGCAGGGTTTCGAGAGACTTCATCTCGACGAGAATCGCGAGCGTCTCGTCCGAGAGGCTGGTGGGCGGCGCATAGGCGAGCCGCTGACCCAGCGTCAGACTCCTCAGCTGCTTGAGCGCTCTCAGCGACTTCATCCCTTCGAGGGTGGAGCCGGCATGCCAGGTACGGAACTCCCGGAGCTGGGTCAGCTTCGACACGGCGGCCATGCCCTCATCGCCGAACGACAGCGATCCTGCCACCGTCAGGCTGATCAGGCGGGGGAGGTCCGCCAACCGCGCCAAGCCGACTCCGGTGAAGGACTTTCCCGGGTGGAAGAACTTCAGCACCCGGAGGCTCTTGAGAGCGGCGAAGCCCTTCACTCCCTCGTCGCTGACCGTGGACAGGTTCGTCTGGAACGTCTCCAGTTCGAGCAGACCGGCCAGGAGCGGCAGCGTCGAGTCGCTCAGGCCTGCCCCCATCGACAAGCTCTTCAGGTGCGACAGCTGGCCCAGCTTCCTGAAATCGTCCGCTGTCCAAGTCGAGCAGTCATTGGCGTCGACGGAGACGACCAGTCCCCTGGACTCGGTGACCTTCCCGCCTTTGTCCCGCAGCAGGGCGGCGACATCCTGATCGTCGGCTGAACCGAACACCGCCAGAAGGAATCCCAGCGTCGGAATCATGGAGGCCCCCCAGAGCTCTTACGATCGCCCGGATCGTTCCGTTTCCATCGATTGAACTTGGAAATGCCCGGCACTTCCTTTATATAGGGATCCATGATGAAAACCTTCTGGCTCCTCCTGATCGGCCTGACGGCCCTCTGGCCGCAGGACCCGGCGGCCGAGACTCCGAAGACCCCGGCCGCCGCGCTCCAGCCCTTCATCGACCGCCACGTCCTGGCGGGTGCGGTCACGCTGGTCGCTACCAAGGACAAAATCCTCAGCCATGAAGCAGTCGGATTCATGGACGTCAAGGCGCAGACGCCGATGCGGCCCGACGCCCTCTTCTGGATCGCCTCCCAGTCCAAGCCGATCACGGCGACGGCGGTCCTCATGCTCGTCGACGAGGGGAAGCTCGCCCTCGATGATCTCGTGGAGAAGTATCTGCCCGAGTTCAGGGGCCAGATGGTCGTCGCCGAGCAGGACCCGAATCACGTCCTTCTCCGCAAGCCCGTGCACCCCATCACGGTGCGCAACGTCCTGAGCCATACGAGCGGCCTGAGGTTCAGCTCTCCGATGGAGCAGCCGACCCTCGACGCCCTGACGCTGAAGGACGCCGTGCGCAGCTATGCGATGCTGCCGCTCCAGTTCGAGCCCGATTCCAAGTACCAGTACTCCAACGCGGGCATCAACACCGCGGCCCGCATCCTTGAGGTGCTGAGCGGCATGAAGTACGAGGAATTCATGCAGAAACGGCTCTTCGATCCGCTCGGCATGAAGGACACGACCTTCTGGCCCAGCGACGAGCAGGTGGCGAGGCTGGCCCGGTCGTACAAGCCCAATGCCGCCAAGGACGGGCTCGAGGAGACGACGGTCGGCCAGCTCACCTATCCGCTGACCGATCGCCGACGCCAGCCGATGCCCGCGGGCGGCCTCTTCTCGACCGCGGTCGACGTCGCCCGCTTCTGCCAGATGATCCTCAATGGCGGCGAACTCGGCGGACGCCGCTACGTCTCCGAAGCCGCGGTGAAGCAGATGACCGTCAAGCAGACGGCCGAGGCGCTCAAGGACGGGTACGGCCTGGGCTGGTCCACCAACGGCGGCAACTTCGGCCACGGCGGCGCCTTCGCGACGAACATGAACATCGATTCGGGCCGCGGCCTCATCACCGTCTACATGATCCAGCATTCGGGCTTCCCCGGCGACGGCGGCAAGGCCCAGGGCGCCTTCAGACGCGCGGCGGAGAAGCTCTTCGGGAACTAGGCGGGTGAGGGGACCCTAGTCCAGGACGCGGGCGAACACCTGGACAAACTCGCGCACGTCCTCCTCGGTCGTGTCCCAGGAGCACATCCAGCGGACGACCGACGCGGCTTCGTCCCAGGTATAGAAGAAGTATTTCCGTCGCAGGGGAGCGATCGCCCGGCGGGGGATCTGGACGAACACGCCGTTCGCTTCGACCTTCTGGACGACCTGGACGCCGCGGATCCGGCGAACCCGGGATTCGAGGAGCTTCGCCATGCGGTTGGCATGGAGGGCATTGCGGCGCCAGAGATCGTTCGACAGCAGGGCCTCCAGCTGCGCCGAAAGAAAGCGCATCTTCGACGCCAGCTGCATCCCCTGCTTCCGGAGAAACTTGAAGTTCTCGATCAGGTCCTTCCGAAAGAGCACGACCGCGTCCGCCGCGAGCAGGCCGTTCTTCGTCCCGCCGAACGAGAGCGCGTCGACGCCGAGGTCGCGGGTCGCCTGTCGCAGCGTCTGCCCCAGCGAGACCGCCGCATTGGAGATCCGCGCCCCATCCATGTGCAGCACCATCCCGCGGGCATGGGCGAAGCGGGCCAGCGCCTCGACCTCCCGGGCCCGGTAGACCGTGCCCAGCTCGGTGGATTGCGCGATGGAAATGACGCGCGGCTGGACGTGATGCTGGTCGCCGATGCCGTGACAGGCGGCCTCCACGGCCCGCGGGGTGAGCTTGCCGTCGGGCGTCGCCAGCGGGAGGAGCTTGCAGCCCGTCCACGCCTCCGGCGCCCCGCACTCGTCGACCTGGATATGCGACGCCTCCGAACAGATCACCGCCTGATGGGATTGCGCAAGCGCCTTCAGGCAGAGCACATTGGCGCCCGTCCCATTGAAGACCGGGAAGACTTCGGCTCCGGCGCCGAAATGCTCGCGGAAGGAGCGCTCGGCGGAACGGGTGTAGGGATCGTCGCCGTAGCCGACGACGTGGCCCCGGTTCGCGGCGGCCACGGCATGGAGGACCTCGGGATGGATGCCCGCGTTATTGTCGCTCGCGAAACTTCGGCCGCTGCCCATGGCGGGACACTGTAGCTTAGTCCGCGTCGATGCGGTAGAGGGAACGCGAGCCCCGAAGATAGAGCTCCCGGCCCACCAGGACAGGCGACGCGTCGACACCCTCGGCGAGTCGGTTCGACGAGAGCACCTGGAAGGTCGGGCCCTGCCGGAGGACGAGCGTGGTCCCGTCGCGGCCGACGACATAGATCTTTCCCGCGGCGCCCGCGAGCGAGGCATAAATCGTGTCGATCCCGGGCAGGCGCTCCGGGCCGAACTTCAGGTCACCTGTCGCTGCGTCGGCGCACAACAGGATGCCCTGGCGTTCCTTCGTGTAGT
>Ga0070730_10005901_pt1 | contig 10499 bp, 11 predicted proteins | sample Coa_R1_3_FD_66447 | JGI IMG/M metagenome (GOLD analysis project Ga0070730, IMG submission 66447) | Surface soil microbial communities from Centralia Pennsylvania, which are recovering from an underground coalmine fire - Coalmine... | ecosystem: Environmental > Terrestrial > Soil > Unclassified ... | reverse complement strand
TCTGTGCTGGCAGCCTTCATCCTGATTGTCTTGCTAGGCGCGGGATTCCTGGTGCTGTCCAATGCGAACAATGCCAACAAAGGGAGCGCCAGTGACCAACAAGTGACGGTGATTGCCGGGAATTTCGATGCGCTCAGCGCGACCACAACGCAGATCGCGGCCAACTTTAATGCCGAGGACAACCAGACGCCAACAGACGTCCCGGCTGTGCCACGCGAGGCCGGTGTTGTGAATGCAAACGATGTGTTGGGCTACTGCGACGACAAAAATTTTGGAGAACCCCACAAAACGTTCCACGCGGGTACACCAGTGACGATCTACTGGGTATGGGACGCCAAAACCTCTGATGAAGTTAGCAGGGCAATTGAAAATGCGAACTACGAGGTCAGTGTGGATGGCACCCTGTTAGACACATGGCAAGACTACCGCACAGACATCACTCACTTCGGCGATGGCCGGTATTACGTGTACTGGTTTGTGCCTATCGGAAAGCCACAGGTGGGAGAACATGCGATCCATTTCCGCGTGACGTGGCAGCAGCCGGTCACGGATGGCGATTACCACTTTGGGCCTGGCACCAGCACCGAGCAATACGTGAGTACGTGCGGGTTTACGGTACATTGAGCCGCAAAAGGCGCTCTCATGTTTAACCTCGAATCGGGCGACCAGCTAGACCTGAGCCAGGGGCCGAGTCGGGCCAGCGCAGAAGGCCGAAAAAATCTGTTCGATCACCGCTGGGTGTGGATGAGCACGCTGCTGTTCATAGTCGGTGGCCTTATCCGCAATAGCGCCCTGGTGACTCTGGCCGCCTTTATGTTCGTCACCATCGGGGTGTCTCTGCTGTGGGATCGATTCGCGCTGCGGAGCTTTCGATACTGGCGTCGCTTTCCCTACCGGCGGGCCTTTCCCGGCGAACGCATTGAAGTGCAGATCATCGCGGAAAACGCGAAGTGGCTGCCCTTGTTCTGGCTTCAGACCGAGGATGAGTGGCCTGTTGGGTTTGGGCCAGAGGAAGACTCAGTGCTAGCGCCCTCTTCGAGCGGGTCAGCGGTTGGCTACCTGGTCAATGCCTATGCCCTGCGCTGGAACGAACGAGTTCGACGGCGCTTCACGCTCCTGGCACGCAGTCGTGGCCTGTACCCCGTCGGGCCTGCTCACGCCGTCGGCGGCGATCCGTTTGGACTGTTTGAAAATGACATCACGTTCGCCAATAAACAATTGTTGGTCGTCTATCCCCAGATAAAGCCGTTGGACGAATTTGGCCTTGAGGCTCAAGACCCCTTCGGCGATGTTCGGGTCAGACAGCGCTTATTTGAAGACCCGCTGCGGATCATGGGAATCCGGGATTATCGTCCCGACGATAGCTTCCGCCATATTCACTGGCCCGCCAGTGCGCGCACTGGCGATCTCCAGGTGCGCCAATTCGAACCCACGCGCAACCAGAGCCTGACCTTAGCGATCAATATGGTGACCTTTGCCGACTACCGCCACGGGGTCTGGGCGGAAATGGTCGAGTACATGATCAGCCTTGCGGCCAGCCTCGCCAGTTGGGCTGTGGGGGCGGAATATTCAGTCGGCATGGTCGCCAACGCTGCCTTTTCCCAGACGGATCGACCCCTGCGGACACAGCCGGGCCGAAGCCGTGATCAGCTCGCTATCCTTTTAGAAGCTATGGCCGGGATCACCAGCTTTATCACGGCAGACTTCGCGCCGTTTCTGCTGGACGAAAGCGCGCGGATGGCATGGGGAACGACCATCGTGGCCCTGACGGCTTATGTGGACGACTCGATAGCTCTCGCGCTGACGCGGCTTCGCCAGCATGGAAGGCGGGTTGTGCTATTTGTCCTGGACAAAGAACCGCCACCCGACCTGGGAGACATTCTGATCTATCATTTGCCCCTGGTCGAGTCTGAAACTGCAACGCCCCATGCCGAGGCGTTGCCGCTTAACCTGCGCGACGAATTAGGCGAAACGCCCCGTGATCGCTATTTGCGGGAAAAGGCCAATTCGACGCGCTAGATGGTGTGTGCGTCTTCGGAAATTTCGACGCCGTGCTGCATCGCCGCACGCCTGATTCGATCCTTGATCCTGATCACATCGTCTCTGGAATACTTCGCGGCATTCATGGGATGATTGATATACGACCAGGCCGCCCGCACATGTTCGGCAGTGTCAATGGGATATTTTTTGTTGGTGGGGTCGGCGAACTCGACATCGCCGTAGCGGTGTTCGCCACGCTCCGGGTTGGTATCCTTGCGGCGCTCCACATTCTTGCCCTTACCCATGACCCTATCCTCCCACTATATTCTGAACGGGCGTCCACTGCCACCCACCAGGCGGATGAAGCCCAGCAAGATTACAGCGCCCAGAAAAGCTACAAAGATCGTCCACAGGCTGAGGCCATTTCCCGCTGGCGCACCCAGTAGGTTCATGATCAAACCGCCCAGCAGCGCGCCGACGATGCCCACGACAATGTCACCAATCAGTCCGAGTCGGCTGCCCATGACCAGGCTTGCCAGCCAGCCGGAGATTGCGCCGACAACGATCCAGGCAAGACAACTCATCTGCATTGTCTGACTCATAATTCGCTCTCCTCCCCACTCAGGGGACCAGCCATCCTGCCTGTAGGTTACGCCACTCCGGCGAACGTCGGCACGGGTAAATAGTCCTGTGCGAAGGCTGCACAGGCCTTCGTTTCAAGTGATCAAAGACTGCCTATTGTTGAAGCGTATTTGGCAGTTGAGATTGGGCGCCACGTCGCGAAGGAGACTCCTTGAATCACCGAAATTACCTTTGAGGCATCCCTCGCCCGGCCATTTGAACGTGTACAACATTGGCGCCATCCGTTAATGGATTTTTAATAGTCCTCAGGTAAGATAACTGCGCTTTTCAGTTGTCGGAATCATGTTGAACAACTCATTGTATTGTGGAGCTTAGTGGAATATGCCTATCTGGAATGGAATGATCAAGCAGACTTCGCAGCCTGCGGAAGCAAAACGTCAAACAGATAAAATATCGCTAGCCGTAGGGCCTGGCGCAAGGGACAATGATGAGGATGGGGCCTTCCTGGCAAGTATTGCGAATCTGCCTACCGCCGAGCGTGAAGAGAAGATCCATCGGCACGAATGGTATAAGCACCTTGCCTCCAGTCAGGAAGTGACCGAGATGGAATGGCGTATGGAGCAATATCAGCGTACCGGTGATAAGCGCTACCAGGTCAAATAAACCCGGCAGTTTGGTCAATTCTATCGCCTGTCTTTGGGTATTAGCGATAGAGGGCAATCCCGTACCTGGTCACTGTCCTTGCCGAATTCATTTATCTTGCAGGTGTTTCCTGCGCATGGGTCAAGCGGCTGATCCATGCGCCAGCATAAGCGGCGAGTAGCGCGGGGATGACCAGGACAATCAATGTCATCGGATAGTGGGGCGCGTCCACCGCGCGATAATTCGTGGCAAAGGCCACGACATACGAGATTGGAAGACTCAGGCCCACGCCATTTCCGCCCACGCCTGCGCCTCCGCCCACAGCCACCATCGTCCCCACGCCGGTTCCAGGGCAGCCATCCCTTGCGAGTCATTTATCCTCCTTAATGGGGATGATCAATGCTTCGAAACAGGTTGTAAATCTCACTCCTGCTTGAGTGCCACGACAGGCGGCAAGCGGGCCGCCCATAGGGCAGGATATAGTCCTGCTCCCATGCAGATCGCCGTGGCGAGCAGGATTCCAATCAGCATCAGGTTGGACGGGATGATCACGGGTTCGGTGAGCTTGGACATATCAATTGGAATAAAAGAGGAGCCTCCCGGCCCGCTTGCCGGGTTCTTCAGCGCGTGATTGATCACGTCCCGGATCATCAGGGAAAGCCCCACACCGGTAAGGCCACCCGCGCAGCCGATCATCCCGGCTTCAAGCAGGAATAGGCCCAGAATATCCTGGTTGGTTGCGCCTACAGCCTTCATCAAGCCGATTTCTTTGGCCCGTTCCAGCGTCGCCATCATCATGGTGTTGGCAACCCCTGAAGCGGCGATCAGCAAAGCGATCAGCCCGATTCCGCCCAGCACCAGTCGCATCGTGGAAAACAGGTTATTAATCTGATCCAGGAGTTCACCCAGGCCCGATACCAGGTAGCCCATCTTCTGGATCGCCAGGGACGTTTTGCGGGTCACGTCGCGGCTCTCGACAATCACCGTGATCTTGTCGTAGGAAGTTTTCGTCGGGTCTACTTTGGTGCCACTTGTCCAGGCGTTGAGTTGTAGCACGTCAGAAAGCGGCAGGATCAGCATGTTGTCGTAGTTCGTTCCAGAACTGAATTGACCATTCAGTTTCACGTCTACCAGTCGTATCGTAGATGTCTGGTTAGAGATCTTTGTGATCTGAACCTGGATAGGCGTCTTGAGGACATCCACGTCAACGGGTTCACTCTTCGGCTTACCCTGTGCATCGGTTGAGGTCACGGTTGTGAAATTCTTGCCAAGATCAGACCCTCCAATTCCTTCGCCAGAGGCCATTGTCACTGGCGTACCATTGGGGAGAACGCCAACATATTGCAGCACAGCGGGATCGAGGCCGACCACCTGGCGGTAAGCCGTATACTGAGCGGCAACGATAGCCGCATTTTGTAAGGCGATTTCCGGAATAATGGCCTGCACACCGGGTACCTTAACCAGCTTCTTCGCATCGTCCGAAGTCAGGCGAACGCCAGCCGTAGTATCGCCTTTGGACGTGACGAAAATCTCCGTCAAGACCCTGGACGATCCCAGGCTGCTCTCGGCAGCGCTTTGCAGGCCCAGGGCAAAGGCGATCAGCAGGATCACAGCGCTCGATCCGATGGTCACGCCGCCAATCGTCAACAGGAGCCGCATTCGCATCCGCAGGAGATTGGAAAACGCGAGCGGGATGAGCTGGCTAAGCACGGCACGCCTCAGCCTGCCGGTATGATCGCCGTATCAAAAAGCCAAAAGGCAACATCCCGCGTTAACTTCCAAGTCCGAGCAGCCCGAACATGATGCGCTGGCCCACATCGCTAGACGACGGCTGTTGTGGCGCTGTCGGAGTAGAGATCACAGGAATGGGAGTCGGCGGAGGTGGAGGGACCACGCCCTGCGTTGTATAGCTCTTGATCATTGTCTGCGCACGGTTCAAGTCATCCAGGTAATTGAGGGTTACGGTAATGGTTACTTGTCCCCCTGCTGATGGCGAAAATGTCATTGGGGCTGTCACTTCCGCTGACGGGTCAATGGGCTTGAGCGCCGTTTCGGCGCCGTCCGTGATCTGCGCATTCTGAGCCGTGATCTCAAGGGTAGATAGGTTTACTTTGTCTTTTCCAGAATTGCTTATTTTCATGGTCATTGTCTGCGGCTGCCCGACGGTGATCGACTCGGGAAGCGGATTCTGGAGGGTGAGCTGCAATTGGGGCGGCACATCCACCACGATGCTCGCCATGACGCTGCTGATCAGCGTTGTGCCATCCGAGCGTTGGTAACGCAGGATCAGGGGCAAACTGTACACACCGCTCTGTACCTGGGCATTGATGATGATGTCCTGCTCAACCGTAACTTTCGCCCCGTCGCCAGCCAAGGCCCCGACCATCACCGTGCCCCCGGTAGACAGGGGCGCGAACAGCGTACCCGGCTGTCCCGGCTGCGGATTATTATTGACCGCTGGAAGCTGTTGATTACCCGCCCCTTCGGTAATGATGTTGCTGTAGGTCGAGCCAAAGAAGACAACCAGGCTCTGCGCTGGCCCCTTCCCGATGTTCTGCAATTGTGCCTTCAGGTGGAATTGGTCGCCGGGCTTCAGTGTCCCGGCCCCAGTGTCGTAGGAGGCGAGCACCAATAGAGGATCATTAGGAGCGGCCTGAGCAACGTTGACGGTGACGCTACTCTGTACCTCCTGGGGTTTGCTGTCTTGCATAAAGTCAATGGTAATCGGTTGGGTCTGGAAGCCCGCCTTTGCGTCGGCAGAGAGCACGAGTGGGACATCCAGCGTAACCTTACCTCCGGCAACCATTGTCCCGGCGGGGAAACTGTCGCCTTTGTCGCCGGGCAGCAGCAAGCCATCTTTGGCCGGTACTTTGACCACAACCTGGAAAGCGGTCTGATTGCCCGTATTTGCCAGTTGAATCTTCACACGAACAGCATCGCCAGGCTTGACCGGGTCGGGATTGACGCTGTAGCTGGACATCTGTATCTGTGCGGCGAGATTCGTCTTGCGGATGGTCACGCTCATGATGGCCTTGCTTGAATATGACCGGCCCTGGTTGTCAAAGTAGGTCAGTGTTACCGGGATGCTGGCAGGCCCCGGCGCGTTGACCACGGCGATCACACTCAGCGAAGCCATCGTCGCGGCGCCCGCTGGCAGGTCGGCAAGGGTTGCGCCAGCCTGTCCATTGGCCGGGATAAAGTTGCCACCGGCGTCTACGATAGCCGAAACGCTCCTGGCGAGGTAATTGCCCTGATTGACCACGGCAAAGTCGAGTTCAAAGGTCTGGCCCGGCGAGACGATCCCTGGTGTGGCCGTGAAGGATTGGACGAAAAGGGATGGCTGCCCTGGAATCGGCGTGGGGACGATGGTGGCCGTGGGCGGGGGTGCTGGCGTGGGCGGAAATGGCGTGGGCGGGAAGACAGTAAGTAATCCAGGCGCCGTAGCTGTCCCGCCGCTCGGATCAAGCACCTGAACCGGATACTGTCCAGGCGACACCGTGGCCGGGAGCAAGGCCGTCAGGGCGCTGCTGTTGACCAGGGTGGTCTGCAACAGGCCAAAGTTGACGATCCGCACTACACTGCTTGATGTGAAATTCGCGCCGAATACCGAGAGCTGCGCGGCCTGCCCGCTGAGCACCTGGGTGGGTTCAAAGCTCGTGACGCGGATCGGGCCAGGGCTTGTTGATGTACTGACCGGTGTATTCGTCGGTGTGTTGGTAGGTGTATTGGTTGGCGTGGAGGTGGAAGGCGTCGTGGGGTTCACAACGATAAAGTGGCCCACGGTTGACGAAGGCGTCAGGGATTTCTTGCCGAGATTGGCGGCTCCCGCTATGGCAAGCCCCGCACCGGACTGCATCAGCATCAGTAAGGTACCGGTGCAGGCGATCAAACACAAACGACTCCATATTTTACGCATTAGAGACTTCCCGATTAATTCTGCTTTCAGTAGAAACTTCCGGAGATTTGGTTTCAGGCAAGTTCAGGGTATCGGCAATAATGCGGCCATCTTTCAACTGGAGGATGCGATCCGCCGTCCGGGCGATCTCCGGGTCATGCGTGACCAGGACAACTGTCTTCCGGTACTTCGTTGACAGCATGTGAAGCAGCCCAATGATGCTTTGCGAGGTCTTGCTGTCAAGTGCCCCGGTCGGTTCGTCGCCCATGATGATGGGTGGATTGTTGAACAGAGATCGCGCAATGGCGACACGCTGCTGCTGTCCACCAGAAAGTTCGGTTGGCTTGTGATTAAAACGGTCATCCAGTCCCAACATGGTTAGAAGACGCGCCGCGTGTTCCTGGCGTTCATCGCGGGGAATGTTCGCAAATATACCTGGCAGAGCAGCATTCTCCAGGGCACTCATGGATGGAATGAGATAAAAGCTCTGAAAAACAAAACCGATGGTATAGCGCCGGAAATAAGCCAGTTCTTTGGCTCCAAGCGTTTCCAGGCGGTGCCCGGCCACCATGATCTGTCCATCGGAAGGCGTATCCAGGCCACTGAGCATGTGCAGCAGTGTGCTTTTGCCAGAACCACTTTGCCCGGTGATTGCCACAAACTGGCCCTGCCGAACGTCAATATCTACGCCGTCCAGAGCATGGACAGTGTCCTCTTTAATGTGGTAAACCTTTTCGATCTTGCGTGCCCGGATAATAAATCTTTCGACCATAAAGTTAAGCCCATTAATTGTGCTCTATTATACGGGATACTGTGGGAACGAGGGAGAACCAGTGGGTAAACGCCCAACGTGCCAATGTAGGGTTTTTTCAATGAACCGCGTACAATAAAGGCGTCGCGTTTTTATACAGTTGCCCAATGTCAAGCGATCACGAACTCCCGCAGTTTAGCAGACCTTTTTCGTCAAGCCAAACAAAACACCCGCGCAGTTTGCTCGGTCAGATGCGAATGCTGATCGTGCAACCCCGGTTGTTTTTTCGCACCCTGTCTACCTCCAACAGCCAACTCTGGCTCCTGGCAGCCATACTCATCCTGGGCGTCATCGGGGCCAGCGCGATACGTCAGCAGCAACTGGGCGGCAGTGAAAGTTCTGGCCCGGTAGCGGGAGCGCCAGTTGCGCCGGATATTAACGGCGGCAATGGGTCTCCAGACATTTCGACAACCTGGACACCCGCCTTAATTGCAGTCAGCCAGGTCGTCCTCAACTGGATATTCTTGAGCCTGCTGCTTATGATTGTATCCTTGAGCCGCAGCGCTGCGCCTCAGTTGGGACAGAACTTCCGTATGGTCGTATGGGCCAACCTGCCCCTGGGCCTGATGGCGGCGCTGCAACTGCTGTTTTATGCGTCAGGTGGTAGTCCGGGCAAAGCCGGGTTGTCGGGACTGACACGGATGCTGCCAGGCTTCGCTAATTTGCCCTCTATCTCGCAGAGTCTGTTGACGACACTCAGTACCTATCTAACCATATTCGGCCTTTGGACGGTGATTCTCGTCTATCTTGGGGCGCGCAACATGCTGAATGGATCACCTCTCGTAGTCATCTTTGTGATTGCGCTGTGGTGCGCCTGGATGGTCATCGCGCCGGTGGCCGCCGAGAATATCAACAATCACAGCCCTGGCCCACTGCCAACCGTCGTGCCATTCCCGGACGCGACGCAAGGGCCGTAGCTAGATTGTAGCCTCAGGCGCCGCCCGGCATCACCACGGTGAAGGTCGAGCCTTGGCCGGGTACGCTGCGCACAGCAACGCTTCCATTGTGCAGTTCCACAAGCTGCTTGACGATGGCAAGTCCCAGGCCCGCCCCTGCGCCATCCTTATGAGTCCGGGCGGGATCGCCCCTCCAGAAGCGATCAAAGATGTGGGGCAGGTTGTCTTCGGAGATACCTGCGCCCGTATCGCTGACGGAGAGGCGTATGCCGCCCGCCTCGCCCCGTTCCAGTTCGCCGCGCAAGGTAATCGATCCGCCAGAAGGTGTGTAACGCAGGGCGTTGACGATCAGATTCGCCAACACCTGGTTCAGGCGCATCAGATCAGCCTGGATGGTCGTCCCGGCCAGCGAATCGGTGTCCACGTGCAACTCGATACCTGCCGCTTCGGCCTGCGCCCGGAAACTGGTTGCCAGGTCAGCCAGAAGATCCGCCACCTGGACTGACTCTTTGTGTAGAACCAGGTGGCCCGACTCAGCCATCGCCAGTGTGCGCAGGTCTTCTATCAGCCTGGACAGGACGCGGGTCTCGTCCAGAAGCATCTGAATATGTTCCGGGGTTGGCTGGTAGACCCCATCCAGGATGCCTTCGAGATTGCCCTGCATGATGTGTAAGGGCGTCCGCAGTTCATGGGCCACATCGGCAGTCAGGTTACGGCGCTGCTCGTCAATACGCTGCAACTCATCCACCATGTGGTTGAAGGTGCGCGCCAACTGCCCAAAATCGCCGGGTTTGTCGCTGCGCCCCTTTCGAGGTTTGCCTTCCGGCACACGGACGCTCAGGTCGCCACCCGCTACGGCATCAGCGGCAGCCATTACGTCAGTCAGCGGCCCGGTGATGTCCCGCGACGCCCGCGTGGCGACGGAGAATCCGATCATGGGCAGAGCCAGGGCCAGGCCACAGCCGCCCAGCCAGGTCAGGATCGCGGTCTGACCACCTCGCTCAACAGTGTTAGCAACAAATAGCGCCAGGGTCGCCATGCCGCCCACCACAAGCACCATAATCGCGCCAAAGGTCGCAGCGAAGCGCCAGAACAGCGCTCGCTGCCGCCGTTGCCACATCGGATTGCGCGGCGTATTCCAGTGACGATGCTTGCCCCAAGGCGATCCGCGGAATTCTTCCCACTCACCATGCTCGCCGAATGGGCCGAACGGCCCGTGACGCGGCCAATATCCCCTCGGTCTGTCATGCCAACGCCCGCGCGGGAAGGAACCCTCGCTGCCCTCGTTCTCTCTATCTGGTCGAGGGGGGGGATTCCACCCCCAATCGGGCGGCTCCGGCGGATGATCGCCCCAGGGGCCGTGCGGCGGGCGCGGCGGACGGCCTGGAGGGTTCATAACTCGCCTCCGCCTTCTGCGCCGCTTTCAAACTTGTAGCCGATCCCATAGATGGTCAGGACATAGCGCGGATCAGCCGGATTGTCTTCCAGTTTCTGGCGCAGATTCTTCACGTGGGCGTCCACGCTGCGGGCAAAGCCGTCATATGCCACGCCATAAAGACGTTCCAGGAGCTGCTCGCGCGAGAAAACCTGCCCAGGATGCTGAGCCAGGATGGTCAACAGCAAAAATTCGCTGGGGGTCAGGTGCAGAGTTTCATCGCGGCGGTTGACCGTGTGGCCGTTCAAATCAATGAGC
>Ga0070730_10005900_pt1 | contig 10500 bp, 9 predicted proteins | sample Coa_R1_3_FD_66447 | JGI IMG/M metagenome (GOLD analysis project Ga0070730, IMG submission 66447) | Surface soil microbial communities from Centralia Pennsylvania, which are recovering from an underground coalmine fire - Coalmine... | ecosystem: Environmental > Terrestrial > Soil > Unclassified ... | reverse complement strand
CGGAATGTTGTGGTCCAGCGTGGCGAAGGTGAGGTCCGGCCGGCGGAGTTTGCGACCGGCGTCGCGCAAGCCAGAGAAGGCCTGCGGCGAGGTGACCTCATGAACGAGGTGCAGATCGATATACAGCAGCGACGAGCCCTCCGGCCCGGCGCAGACCACGTGGCGGTCCCAGACTTTATCGAAAAGAGTGCGGGCAGTCATAAACAGAAACTTCTACACAGCATGATATGAAAAACGCCGGTCCAAACGCGCGGCAAAGCGCTGTTCCACCAGTTCGCCCATCTCGCGCGTGCCCACCTCATGCTTGCCCGGCCGCGCCAGATCGGCGGTGACGTAGCCTTCGTCGAGCACCTGTCGGATCGCGGCTTCAAGGTCGGCAGCTTCATGATGCATGCCGGCGGAGAGACGCAGCAACATCGCGGCCGAGGCGATCGCGCCCAAAGGGTTCGCGACGCCCTGGCCGGCGATGTCCGGTGCGGAGCCATGCACCGGCTCATACAGATCGACGGCGCCGCCGATGGTCGCTGAAGCCAGCATGCCCAGCGATCCGGTGATGGCGGCGGCCTCGTCGGAGAGAATGTCACCAAAGAGATTTTCGGTCAGCACCACGTCAAAGCGCGCAGGGTTGGTGATCAGGTGCATGGCGCAGGCGTCCACGTACATGTGGTCGAGCTTCACGTCGGGATATTGTTTCGCGATCTGGGTCACGGTCCGCCGCCAGAGCTGCGAGGTCTCCAGCACGTTGGCTTTATCGACTGACGTTACTTTCTTGCGGCGCGTGCGCGCCTGCTGGAAGGCGACGTGCGCGACGCGCTCAATCTCTTCCCTGGAGTAGCGCATGGTGTTGAAAGCGGAGTCGCTCTCCTGGTCAAAGCCGCGCGGCTGGGCGAAGTAGAGCCCGCCCAGAAGCTCGCGGACAAAGAGCACATCGGCGCCTTCCACCCGCGAGCGCTGCAGCGGAGAGCAGTCGGCAATGGCCGGGAACGAAATTGCGGGCCGCAAATTGGCGAACCCGCCGAGCGCTGTTCTGAGCCCCAGCAGGCCGGCTTCGGGCTTGTGCTGCGTGGACAGATGATCGAACTCCGGCGCGCCGACGGCGCCCAGGAAAACCGCATCGCTCTTCAGGCAGGCTTCTAGGGTGGTCTCTGGCAGCGGCGTACCGTGAGTGCGGATCGCCGCTCCGCCAATGAGTTTTTCGTCGCAGATAAATTCGCAATCGGAGAAATGGCCCACCGCGCGCAAAATGCGCACGGCTTCACGCGAAACTTCCGGACCAACTCCATCACCGGGGAGAACTGTCAGTCTAAAACGCATTTGGATTCGGCATCTTTGTAGTGTTCAAAACTTCTAGCTTGTAGCATGCGCAGCGGCACGCTGGCGCGTCGTCATCGGCAATAGCGAGAGCAGGTCCTGGTCGTAGATCTTCTTCTTACTCTCAGCCAGCTTCATGAATCGCGTATAGACAGAATCCAGCTCCGGACCAGACGCGCTGTAGCCAAGCTCGGCCAGTCGCTTGCCCAGCGCATGACGGCCGGAGTGCTTGCCCAGCACCAGCTTGTTACCGGGTACGCCGACAGATTCCGGCGTCATAATCTCATAGCACAGCGGGTTGGCGATGACGCCGTGCTGGTGGATGCCGGCTTCATGAGCGAAGGCGTTGCGGCCGACAATGGCTTTGTTGGGCTGCGGAGTGAAGCCGATAATCTCCGAAAGCAGGCAGCTCGCGGGGTAGATCTGCTTCGTATTGATCCCCGTCTGATATGGAAGCTGCCCCTGGCGCACGCTCAAGACCATGGCAATCTCTTCCAGCGACGCGTTGCCGGCGCGCTCTCCGATCCCGTTGATGGTGCACTCCACCTGACGCGCGCCGGCGCCGATGGCGGCGATCGTATTCGCCACGGCCAGCCCAAGATCGTTGTGGCAGTGAACGGAGATGGTCACGTTTTCAATTCCCTTCACGCGCTCGCGCACCGAGCGGATGATGGACGCGAACTCGTCGGGAATCGAGTAGCCGACCGTGTCAGGGATGTTGATGGTCGTGGCGCCGGCATCAACGGCGGCCTGCACGAAGTTGCATAGGAAATCCAGGTCAGAGCGCGTGGCGTCTTCGGGCGAGAACTCAACGTCATCGCAGAGCGACCTGGCGAAGGCCACGGCGCCGTGCACCTGATCCAGCGCCTGATCGCGCGTGATTTTCAGCTTACACGCCAGGTGCAGGTCCGAGCTGGCGAGAAAGACATGAATGCGTGGCCGGCGGGCGCTCTCGAGCGCAGCCCAGGCGCGGCGAATGTCGGGCTCGCTGGCACGTGCCAGTCCGGCGATCACCGGCCGCGAAAGCTCGGTCGAGATGAGGCTGACGGCGCGAAAGTCGTCTTCGGACGCAATAGGAAAACCAGCTTCAATCACGTCAACGCCCAGGGCGTCCAGTTGCCGGGCCATACGCAGCTTGTCATAGACGCCCATGCTGCAGCCGGGCGCCTGTTCGCCGTCACGCAGGGTCGTGTCAAAGAAAGTGATGCGGTGGGTCTCCATGCTTTGCCTCCGGGCTGGGGTTAAAGTTCCATGCTCTTCTCACGGGACCCAATAAGTCAAAGTTATAATTCTTCTGGTATCATTAGTATTTCTTATTGTATAAACGGCCCGGGTGCGCCGGCAAGGAGCGGCGAAGCTCATGGACTTTTTCCAGCTTGAGACGTTTCTGGCGGTTGCGCAGACGGGAAGCTTTTCCGCCGCGGCCGCACAGGTGCACCGCACCCAGCCGGCCGTGAGCCAGATGGTGCGCAAACTCGAAGAAGAGGTCGGCGAGCCGCTCTTCGATCGCTCCACGCGCGACGGCATGCTGACCGATGCCGGGCGCGTGCTGCAGGAATACGCGCAAAAGATGCTGAATCTGCGCCGTGAGGCGCGGGCGTCGCTGGAAGAGCTGCGCCAGTTCCAGCGTGGCACGCTGGCCATCGCAGCAAACGAATTCACCGCGCTCTACCTGCTGCGCGTGCTGGAGGATTTCCGGCGCTTCTGTCCCATGATCAAAATCGCAGTACATCGCTCGCTGGCGAGCTCGATTACCGACCAGGTTGCCGACCACACGGTCGAGTTGGGCGTGCTTTCATTCCGGCCGGAGAGTTCCCTGCTGCAGTCGATCGCCGTGTTCTGCGATCAGTTGACCTTCGTGGTTCCACCTGGGCATCCGCTCGCGAAAGCCAAGAGCGTGAGCATTCGCCAACTCGGGGCGGAGTCATTTGTGGCGCACAACGTAGTCTCGCCTTATCGCCTAAAGGTGCTGGAAGCATTCAAACGGCATAAGACGCCGCTGAATATCGGCGTGGAGATGCCGACCATTGAGGCCATCAAGCGCTTTGTCGCCGCTGGAAATGGCGTGGCGCTTGTGCCCGGGATCGCGGTGGAACCGGAGCTGGCGCGCGGCGAACTGGTTACGGTGTCCGTACAGGAGCTGAAGCTGGAGCGCAAGTTGCGGATCGTCCATCGGAAAGGCGGACAGCTCTCGCATGCAGCACGGGCGTTCTTGCAGGTGGCGGAGTCGATCGCCGGGAAGATCAAGGGCAGATACTTGTTTCAGCCGGAAAGGTGATGAATCGGCCAGGGATGGCCGCGGTTTCGCCGCCGCGCAACTCCGTGTATCCTAAAAAAATGGAAAACAAGCCCCCCGCCGACGAATCAAAGAACCGCTTTGCCGAGGTGATCCGCAAATCACAGCAGCGCCGCCAGGAGCTGAATGAAAAGGCCAGGAAGAAGCAAATAGAGAATGTTGAACCTCCGCCGCGTGATGAAGAAGTACCTGAGGCGGAAGAGGGCGAGCCGGGAGTTTAAGCGCGACAACCGCAGGGGCTGAAGCCCATAATAGACAACTCTCCAGCGCAGGCTTGACGGCCGGCTTCCCCCGTGGCTGAACACGGCAACTCTGCGCTAATACTTCGGAACCTTGGGATCGATTCGGTCCGCCCAGGCCAGGATTCCGCCCGCGAGGTTTTTGGCCTTGGTAAAGCCAGCCTGGCGCAGGAAGCCTACGGCACGCGCGCTGCGGCCGCCAGACTTGCAATGGACCACCATCTCCTTGCCGGGATCAAGCTCATGAACGCGCCGGGGCAGGTCGTTGAGCGGGATGAGATGACCATTCAGGTTGCAGATCTTATATTCATGCGGCTCGCGGACGTCGAGAATAAACAGGTCCTCTTTGGCGTCGAGCCGCTGCTTCAATTCTTCCACGCTGATTTCAGGAACTCCGGTGCTCACAGGCTTCTCTTGTCCTCGCAGTCCGCAGAATTCTTCGTAATCGATGAGTTTAGTCACAGTCGGATGCGTTCCGCAAACCACGCAGTCAGGGTTTTTGCGCAGCTTGAGCTCGCGGAATTTCATGCCCAGCGCGTCGACCAGCAGGAGGCGCCCAATCAGCGGCTGCCCGGCGCCCAGAATGAGCTTGATCGCCTCGGTGGCCTGGATCAGGCCGACCAGGCCAGGCAGAATGCCCAGCACCCCTCCTTCAGCGCAGGAGGGCACCAGGCCGGGAGGCGGCGGCTCAGGATAGAGGCAGCGGTAGCACGGACCGTCTTTGGCGGCGAAGACGCTGGCCTGGCCTTCGAAACGGAAAATGGAGCCATAAACGTTGGGCTTGCCGGTGAAAACGCAGGCATCGTTGACCAGAAAACGCGTGGGGAAGTTGTCCGTGCCGTCGACAATGATGTCGAAATCGGAAAACAGCTCGAGCGCGTTGGCGCTGGTCAGTTTGGTGTTAAAGGTCTTTACGTTGACGAAGGGATTGATGGCCGCGATCTTCTCTTTGGCCGACTCCAGCTTGGGACGGCCCACGTCGCCGGTGAAGTGAATCACCTGTCGCTGGAGATTGGTGAAGTCGACCACGTCGAAATCCACCAGCCCAATCGTCCCGACGCCGGCGGCCGAGAGGTAGAGCGCCAGCGGCGAACCGAGGCCTCCGGTCCCGATACAAAGCACACGAGCGGCCTTCAGCTTCTGCTGGCCCTCCATCCCGACCTCGGGCATGATCAGGTGCCGCGAGTAGCGGAGTACTTCTTCGTTATTCAATGAAGGCAGATCGTGGGGCGCCAACGTGGTGGGCATAAGATCCTCTTTTTCTTATTGGGTATTCTAAACCGGAGTATTTCAGCTTAGGCGTGACAGGAGAAGGACCGCATTCGAAGAGAAAAGCGCGGCGGCAATGCAGCGAGTGAGATCACCCGGCGATTATACGCCTTTAAGTGGCGTAAGCCAGGGGCCGCTGGTGATTGGCCAGAATCTCAATGCTCTCGGCCTGGAAACTTTTCTCTTCCTCGGAGCCCAGCAGAACATACGAAGCGGTAAGCGTGGGCAGGCCGTGCTCGACGCTGGTAATCACATAGGAGCAGTCAAACCAGTGGGCCTCCGCAAGGTCGGTGGATGAGTAATTGGGCTTGTGGTCAGGATGGGAGTGGTAAAAGCCGATGATGCCCTCGCCGCGGCTGCGCGCCAGCTTGAGCGCGCCAATTACCTGCTCAGGATTGATGCTGTAGCGGTTGGCCGGAGAGTCAGTGCGCGTGTTCTCACAGGTTACGGTCATGGCGACCACGCGATGGCCGTCAACCACGTTGCCCAGAAGAATGCCGCAGCACTCATGGGGATAACTGCGCTTGGCCTCCCAACGAATCAGATCGTAATCAGCCTTGCTGATTTTCAGCATGGGGTCTCCTGGGAAGTGGCGGCTTCACCAGTCGATCAGTTGGCCAGAACGATCAACAACATATCTAAGAAACTCTTACGATCGAACCCCGACGAAGGGGTGCCTATATTAGTTGATCCGGACTGGAATTGCACCATTTTCGGGAACACATTTTGTCAAATTTACCTTCCCCAGCGAGCCAGCGGGTTCGGATTGCACAATTTCATGTGCAAATTCCCTGGATTTCGGAACATACCCGGATGGAAAGCAAATCGGCTGCCAATGACTGCTGCCTTTCCCCGCGGGATTTCCTTGTTGACATTCGACAGGAGCTTTCGTCTATTCTTTTGTCGACATTCGAGGGGAACACCGATGGGGAACCAGATAGACCTTTTACAGGGCACCCTGGATCTTTTGATCCTGAAGACATTGGCGCTGGAGCCGATGCATGGCTGGGGGATCGCACAGCGAATCCAGCAAATATCGGAGGACGTGCTGCAAGTCGGCCAGGGGTCACTTTACCCCGCGCTGCACCGTTTGGAGCAGCGGGGATGGATCAGCGCGGAGTGGAACACCTCCGACAATAACCGCCGGGCGAAATTCTATTCGCTGACGCGCACGGGACGAGGCCAGCTGGAGCGAGAGCTGGGCGAGTGGGCGAAGCTTTCGGCCGCCATTGCGATGGTGTTGCAACAAAGCTGAAAGGAAACGGGAGACGTATGCTGCGAAGATTGCGGGAGATGCTGGGCTGGACGGGGAAGCAGGAGAATGATGCCGCGGATGAGCTGAAGTTCCATCTGGAAAAAGAGATCGAGCAGAACATCGCTGCGGGCATGAAACCTGAGGAGGCACGCCGGCGGGCGTTGATCGCTTTTGGCGGCGTCGACCAGACACGCGAGGCGCTGCGCGAAGTGCACGGCAGCCGGATTCTGGAGTCACTGCGGCAGGACGTGCGCTACGGCTGGCGAATGCTGCGCAAGACGCCGGGGTTCACGGCTGTCGCCGTGCTCACGCTGGCTTTGGGGATCGGCGCCAACACCGCAATCTTCAGCCTGATTGACGCGGTGATCTTCCGCTCCATGCCTATCGCGGACCCACAGAGCCTTCTTGTCCTGGAGTGGCAGGCACACAAGGGGCCGGGCAATCTCAGCTACCGTAATTTCGGCGACTGCGACGAGTCCCACGACAGCGCGAATCCCCATGGCTGCTCGTTTTCGCTGCCTTTCTTCAGGCAAGTGCAATCCCAGAGCAGCGCTTTCTCTCATCTGGCGGCGTACACCGCCATTGGTCAGCTCGATATGAGCGGAAACGGTCCTGCCCGCATGGTGAAAGGCGAGTTCGTGACGGGCGACTACTTCCAGACGCTTGGTGTCGGCGCTCATCTGGGCCGGCTCATTAACGCGGCCGACGACGGCGCGAGTGCTCAGCCTGTGGCTGTGTTGAATTACGGCTTCTGGCAAACGGAGTTTGGCGGTTCGGAGTCGGCCATCGGCAAGACTATACGTTTGAATGGAGTTCCGTTCCAGATTATCGGCGTCACCGACCCTCGGTTTGACGCTCTGACCCTGTCCAACAAATATGACGTGATTTTCCCGATGGCGCAGCGGCCCGGGGTGCTTCCCAACTGGAAACCGAGGGATGACCAGGCGGACCACTGGTGGCTACTGATCATTGGCCGTCTGAAGCCCGACGTTCCGGTCACCCAGGCCGAAGCCGGGGTCGGTCTTATGTTTCGCAACAATGTAGGTTCTGTCGGCAAGCCGCTCTTCAAGCCGGATAGCGACCCTCGAATCAAACTTGCCCAGGCGAGCCAGGTGCTGGGAGGCGGGCAGAAACAGGCGTTGCAGCCGCTTTACGTGTTGATGCTCTGCGTTGGCGCCGTGCTTTTGATTGCCTGCGCCAATGTTGCCGGACTTCTGCTGGCGCGCTCGGCGGTCCGGGAACGTGAGATTGCCGTCCGCCTGGCCATGGGAGCGAAGAGGAGCAGGATCGTGCTGCAATTCCTCACTGAAAGCGTGATGCTGGCGCTGGCGGGAGGGGTGCTGGGATTGCTGGTCGCGATCTGGGGAGCGCGGGCGCTGATGGCCATGGTTGCTTCGGGAACTCCGAATCCACCCATTTTTTCGCCTCAACTGGACTGGCGCGTACTGGGCTTCACCGCCGGGATCTCCCTGCTGACGGGAATCCTGTTTGGACTGGCGCCGGCTCTGCGCGGCTCTGACGTAAGCCTAACCGCTTCTCTCAAGAGCGTAGAGGGCGGCAACAGCGGAGTCCGGGGAAGGCAGCACCGGCTCACGGCTGGAGGAGCGCTGGTGGCCGTGCAGATGGCGCTGGCGATTGTAGTGCTGGTGACGGCGGGCCTGCTGGTGCGTACTCTCAGCAATCTGAAGAGCCTGAATCCCGGTTTCGATGCCCAGAACGTGCTGCTTTTCGGCGTTGATCCGCGGCTGGCCGGTTACAAAGGCGCACAGATCGACCAGCTCTACGTTCAATTGCAGGAAAAATTCTCCGCCATACCGGGAGTGACCTCGGCCACCTATTCCTGGATACCGTTTCTCGCGGGAGGTCTTTGGACAACGGGCTTCCACCGGCCCGGAACTCCTCCGCCGACCAAGCAGGAAGCGGAATCAGGCGCAGCCGAGAAGAACGAAGTCGATTCAGACGTTTTTCCGGTTGGGCCTAAATTCTTCTCCACGTGGGGCATTCCGTTTCATGCGGGGCGAGATTTCACCTCGGCGGATTTTGCCGTCGCTGCGGGGAACGAGGGAGACAAGCCCAGCTCCAATCCAACGCCGGTGATCGTGAACCAGGAGTTTGCGCGGAAGTATTTCCCGGGAGTGAACCCGCCGCTGGGAAAGATCTTTGGCGAGCTGGAGCCAACGGGTATCGGCGACGCCAAAGCCCCCGGCTACGTGATCGTGGGCGTAGTTGCGGATGCCAAGTACAACAGCCTGCGCCGCGAAATCAAGCCGGCCTTCTATCAACCGATCATCGGCGGCCAGGCGTTTTTCGAGCTGCGCACCGGCACTGACCCGATGTCACTTGTGCCGACCATCAAGAACCTGGTGAACCAGCAAAGCCAGGACCTGGCGGTATTCCGCATCTCGACGGAAACCGAGGCGATCGAGCGCCAGGTGTTCACGGAAAAAATGACTGCGCGGCTCTCCAGCTTGTTCGGGCTGCTGGCTCTGTTGCTGGCGTGCCTGGGACTCTACGGGCTGCTTTCTTATGAGGTAACCCGGCGGACCAGGGAGATCGGAATTCGCATGGCGGTGGGCGCGCGGCAGCATAACGTGATCCGACTTGTGCTGGCCAAAGCCGTGGGATTGATCGTCGCAGGGGCGATCGTTGGAATCGGAGCGGCATTGCTGGTCACGCGCTTCCTGAGCAGCTTCCTGTACGGAGTCAACGCCGGTGATCCGTTGACTCTGGCGGCGGTGGCTGGGCTGTTGATCGGCGTGGCGCTCGCGGCGTGCTACCTTCCGGCAAGACGCGCAACCCGCGTGGACCCGCTGGTAGCGCTGCGATACGAATGATGATCCTTGTATTTCGCTTGTAAGGCGGAGCGAAAATGGGCTATAGTTCGCCCATGTTTACCTCGCGTCCTAATCCGAGCCAGGCGGCGTACCCGCTTCCGTGTGCCGGTCCGGGCGCAGGGACAAATATGACGGCTTAACCGAAGCAGCAATCATATTCAGGCCCGTTGCCCCCACGAATGGCAGCGGGCTTTTGTTTTCCTGTCCATAACGCGCGCAAAAACAGCGCGTGAATGGGGACCCGGTTGCAACGCTGGACGGGCTTGGAATAATGAAGCTCGACGACAGTAAGAGTTAAAGGTACAGCAGAAAGGAATGAACCCGATGAGTTCTTCCAGTACACAGACACAGATCGGCAGCGCAGGGACGAAAGCGCAGAAGAAGATTGCCGTACTGGGGTGCGGCAAGATGGGCACCATCCTGCTCGAGTCGTTTCTCGAGCGCAAGCTGGTGGCGCCGGAGGAAGCCGTTGCGACGGTGCAGCATGGCGATCGCTCGCCGGAACTCTCGCGCGAACTGGGCGGCGTGCCCGTGAGCACCGACAATCGCGCGGCCGTGCACGGCGCGTCGACGGTGCTGCTCTGCGTGAAGCCGCAGGCGCTGGGCCAGCTACTGGATGAAATTGCCCCGGCGCTCGATCCGGGAACGCTGGTGATCTCGATTGCGGCCTCCACGACGACAAGCTTTATTCAACAAAAGGTCGGCAAGGATGTTCCCGTGGTGCGGGCCATGCCGAACACGCCGGCGATGGTGGGAGCGGCGATGACCGCGATTTCACCCGGGCCTGCGGCCAAGCCGGAACATCTGGAGACGGCGAAACACTTGTTTGAGGGCGTGGGCCGCGCGCTGGTAGTCGATGAGAAACACATGGACGCGATCACCGCGCTTTCCGCCAGCGGACCGGCGTTTGTCTTTGTGATCCTGGAGTCGCTGGCTGAAGCCGGGGTGAAGGTCGGTTTGCCGCGGGAAATGGCGACAACGCTGGCGGCGCAGACGCTTTATGGCTCGGCGCTGCTGGCGCTCGAGACCGGACATCATCCGGCGCTGCTCAAAGACGCTGTGACGACGCCCGCCGGCTGCACGATTGAAGGCCTGATGGAGCTGGAACGCGGAGGGCTGCGCGTGACCCTGATGAATGCGGTCATCAAGACGACGCAAAGGGCCAGGGAGTTGATGACGGGATAAGAATGATTGGGCCATTGGGAAAGCTGGTAAATCGAGTGTGAAAACCACACGTTCAAATCCATGCATGAGGTGAAGATTTCGATGAACAGAAAATTATTGCTCCTACTCCTG
>Ga0070730_10005899_pt1 | contig 10501 bp, 8 predicted proteins | sample Coa_R1_3_FD_66447 | JGI IMG/M metagenome (GOLD analysis project Ga0070730, IMG submission 66447) | Surface soil microbial communities from Centralia Pennsylvania, which are recovering from an underground coalmine fire - Coalmine... | ecosystem: Environmental > Terrestrial > Soil > Unclassified ... | reverse complement strand
CTTCTCCTCGATCATCGCCAGCACCAGCGCCGTGGTGCCGAGCTTGAGGTAGGTGCTGACCTCGCTCATGTTCGCGTCGCCGATGATCACGTGCAGGCGGCGGTACTTCTCCGGGTCGGCATGCGGCTCGTCGCGGGTGTTGATGATCGGCCGCTTGAGCGTGGTCTCCAGGCCGACCTCAACCTCGAAGAAGTCGGCCCGCTGGCTGATCTGGAACCCCTCGTTCCGGCCGTCGGCGCCCTGGCCGACCCGGCCCGCCCCGCAGACGACCTGGCGGGAGACGAAGAACGGGGTCAGGTTCCTGACGATGTCGGCGAACGGCGTGGACCGGCGCATCAGGTAGTTCTCGTGGCAGCCGTAGGACGCGCCCTTGTTGTCGGTGTTGTTCTTGTACAGCTGGATGGGCGCGGCGCCGGGCACCGTGGCCGCCTTGACCGCTGCCTCGGCCATCACCCGCTCCCCCGCCTTGTCCCAGATCACCGCGGCCCGCGGGTTGGTGCACTCCGGCGTGGAGTACTCCGGGTGCGCGTGGTCCACGTACAGCCTGGCGCCGTTGGTGAGGATGACGTTCGCCAGCCCGAGGTCCTCGTCGGTGAGCTGGCTGGAGTCGGCCGCCTCCCGGGTGAGGTCGAAGCCGCGGGCGTCACGGAGCGGGTTCTCCTCCTCGAAATCCCAGCGCGCCCGGCGCGTCCTGGCCGAGGTCGCCGCCTGGTAGGCGTTCACGACCTGCGAGGAGGTGACCATGGCATTGGCCCCTGGCTGGCCGGGCACCGAGATGCCGTACTCGGTCTCGGTCCCCATCACGCGCCGCACACTCATGGTGAAAGCCTAGCCGGGGTCAGCAGCACACCCGCGATGACCGCGCCTCTGCGCGCCAGCGCACCGGGGGGCGTCCCCCGGGCCAGCAAGGCCATCTACAGGTACTGGCCCGTGTTGGCGACCGTATCGATGGAGCGCCCCGCCTCGGTGCCCTGCTTGCCCGAGACCAGGGTCCTGATGTAAACGATCCGCTCGCCCTTCTTGCCGGAGATCCGGGCCCAGTCGTCCGGGTTGGTGGTGTTCGGCAGGTCTTCGTTCTCGCTGAACTCGTCCACGCAGGCGGACAGCAGGTGCGCCACCCGCAGGCCCTTCTGCCCGGTCTCGAGGAACTCCTTGATGGCCATCTTCTTCGCCCGGTCCACGATGTTCTGGATCATCGCTCCCGAGTTGAAGTCCCGGAAGTACAGCACTTCCTTGTCGCCGTTGGCGTAGGTCACCTCGAGGAACCGGTTCTCCTCGGTCTCGGAGTACATCCGCTCGACCACGCGCTGGATCATCGCCTCCACGCACGCCTCCGGTGACCCGCCGTGCTCGGCCAGGTCGTCGGGATGCAGCGGCAGGCCAATCAGCACGTACTTGGAGAAGATGTCCTTGGCCGCCTCGGCGTCCGGGCGCTCGATCTTGATCTTCACGTCCAGCCGGCCGGGACGCAGGATCGCCGGGTCGATCATGTCCTCGCGGTTCGAGGCGCCGATCACGATCACGTTCTCCAGCCCCTCGACCCCGTCGATCTCGCTGAGCAGCTGGGGAACGATGGTGTTTTCCACGTCGCTGGACACGCCGGACCCACGGGTCCGGAAGATGGAGTCCATCTCGTCGAAGAACACGATGACCGGCATGCCCTCGCTGGCCTTCTCCCTGGCCCGCTGGAACACCAGCCGGATGTGCCGCTCGGTCTCGCCGACGTACTTGTTCAGCAGCTCGGGGCCCTTGATGTTCAGGAAGAAGCTCTTGCCCTCGGTCTTCTCGCCGAGCTTGGCGGTCCGGGCCGCGACCTGCTTGGCCAGGGAGTTCGCAACCGCCTTGGCGATCAGCGTCTTGCCGCAGCCGGGCGGGCCGTAGAGCAGCACGCCCTTGGGCGGCCGCAGCTGGTGTTCCCGGAACAGGTCCGCGTGCAGGTAAGGCAGCTCGATGGCGTCCCGGATCTGCTCGATCTGCGAGGCCAGGCCGCCAATGTCGCGGTAGGTGATGTCCGGCACTTCCTCCAGGATCAGCTCCTCGACCTCGGCCTTGGGGATCCGCTCGTACACATAGCCGGACCGGGGCTCCAGCAGCAGCGAGTCACCGGCGCGCAGGGTCGCCTGCCGCAGCGGCTCGGCAAGCCGGGCCACCCGCTCCTCGTCGGCGTGCGAGATGACCAGCGCCCGGTCGCCGCCCTCGAGGACCTCCTTGAGCATGACGACCTCGCCCACGGTCTCGTAGCCCTGGGAGATGACCACGGTGAGCGACTCGTTCAGCACGACTTCCTGGCCGGGCCGCAGCGTGTCGAGGTCGACCGCGGGGCTGACGTTGACCCGCATCTTGCGGCCGCCGGTGAACACGTCCGCGGCACCGTCCTCGCAGCCGTTGAGGAAGATGCCAAAGCCGGACGGCGGCTTGGTCAGCCGGTCCACTTCCTCTTTGAGCGAAACGATCTGGTCACGCGCCTCGCGCAGCGTGTCGGCAAGCCGCTCGTTCTGCCGGTTGACGGTCGACAGCCGCGCCTCGGCCTCACCCAGCCGCTCCTCGAGCAGCCGGGCCTGCCGCGGCGAGTCGGTCAGCCTCCGGCGCAGCACCGCGACTTCCTCTTCCAGGAAGGAGATCTGCGTCGTGAGGCTCTTGACCTGGTCGTCGTGCCGTCCCGCGAAAGAGCCGTCATCCCGAGTGGCCACGCCCCCACCTCCGTTCCCAGAGCCGGTCCTCTTCTAGACCCTACCTATCCCGCGCCAAGCCGTAACCTGGCCACCCGGCCCGGTTGCGGGCTTTCCGTGCCGTCCGGCGGTGCCGGGCGAGTTAACCGGCCGCCTGCGGGTCATGCGCCCCCTTGGCGGGCCGGCGCCGTCGCGGTGGTGCGATGACTCCCTCGGCGAGCCGCCTGGCGGTGACCAGGAAGCCGGTGTGGCCCACCATCCGATGCTCCGGCCGGACCGCCAGACCGTCGGCGTGCCAGCCGCGAGTGAGGGATTCCCATGCCGAAGGCTCGTCGAAACCCCCGTGCCCGCGAACGGCCTCGACCGTCGATGAGAGCTGCGTCACGGTGGCCACGTAACAGGCGAGGACGCCGCCGGGCAGCAGGGCCCGGGCCGCCGCGCCGACGCACTCCCACGGCGCCAGCATGTCCAGCACCACCCGGTCGAAGGGCCCGTCGGCAGGGGTGCCCCCGGCCGCAGTGCCCTCGGCTCCGTCGCCGTGCCCCGTGCCGAACTCGCCGACCCGTAGGTCCCAGTGCGCCGGCGGCCCGCCGAAGAACCGGGTGACGTTTCCCCGGGCGATGCCGGCGAAGTCGGCCCGGCGCTCGTAGGAGACCAGCAGCCCGTCCGGGCCGACGGCGCGCAACAGCCAGCACGACAGCGCGCCGGAACCGGCGCCCGCCTCCAGCACCCGGGCGCCGGGCCAGATGTCGGCCATGGCCAGGATCTGCGCCGCGTCCTTCGGGTAGACGACCGCCGCTCCCCGGGTCATGGACAGGGTGAAGTCCGCCAGCAGCGGCCGCAGTGCGACGTAGGGGGTGCCCGCCGAGGACCGCACCACGCTGCCTTCCGGGCTGCCGATGAGGTCGTCGAGGGCGATGGAGCCCCGGTGGGTGTGGAACACCTTGCCCGGCTGCAGCACGGCCAGGTGGCGGCGCCCCTTGGGATCGGTGAGCTGGGCCTGGTCACCAGGGGCGAACGGTCCGCGGCGAGAGATCACGCCGAAAGGGTAGCTACACTCCGGCGAAGGCGTGGTCCAGGTCGGCCGCCGCGAGCACGCCGAACACCTGTCCGGACGGCTCGACCAGCAGGTACTCGCTGGCCGGCGAGCGGCGCACCGCGTCGACCAGCGCCATGCCGGACAGGTCGGCGCTCAGCACCAGGCCGGGGTCGAGGGTGCGGGCCAGCGACCCGGCGTCGACCCAGGGGCGGCGCTGCATCGGGGTGGCCATCACCGCCGCCTCGCTGACGATCGCGATCGGCCGGTCCTCGTGGTCCACGATCACCAGGGCGCGCGCCTGGGCGGCGTCCGCCCGCCGGATCGCCTCGGCCAGGGGCAGGCTGGACGGCACCGGGATGGCCCGCCGGGCGAGCAGCCGGGCCTGGAGCCCGGGCAGCCGCTCCCGGACCCGGGAGGCCCGCAGCGACTGGGTGGCGCCGGTCCACATGAAGGCGGCGATCACCGCCAGCCATAGCGCGTCGAAGACCTGCACCTGGCTTCCGGTCCGCAGGAACAGGGCCAGCGGGATGAGCAGCACCGCAACCGCCAGGCCACGGCCCGCCCAGGCGGCCGCCACGGTGGCCGAGCTCGGGCGGCCGGTCAGCTTCCACACCCCGGCGCGGAGCATCCGGCCGCCGTCCAGCGGCAGGCCGGGGAGCATGTTGAAGACCCCGACCAGCAGGTTCGCCACCACCAGCTGGCCGAGCAGGACGCCGGGCACCCCGCCGGGGCGGAACAGCCGGTCCAGCCCGAACCCGCCGGCGGCCAGGGCCAGGGAGATCAGCGGCCCGGCGGCGGAGACGAGGAACTCACGGCCCGGGGTGGGCGGCTCACGCTCGATCTCGGAGAACCCGCCGAGCGGGTAGAGCAGGATGCGGCGCACCGGCAGGCCGAACGCACGGGCCACCACGGAGTGGCTCAGCTCGTGCACCAGCACCGACCCGTACAGCAGCACCACGAACGCGGCGGCCACGATGTACCGGAGGTTCGCCGGCACGGCCCCGTCCAGCCCCCGGGCGTACAGGATGACGAACACGCCGGCGATCAGGAACCAGTACGGCGAGATGAAAACGGGGATGCCGAAGGGGCGCGCGATCCTCACACCCGGCCCCTGCTCCCGGGTCCCCTGGCCGTCCGGCGAATTGCCTGCCACACGCCGATGCTATGTCCTGGACGGCGTGGGGACGTGCCGCGTGGGACGCGTGCGCCGTTTCCGGTTCGCAAGACACGCCGGAATGGACGGGCAACTGTCACAGCCCTCCCCTACTCTCCAGGCATGGGTGATGACAGCGCGACAGTGACCGTGGCTCCCCCGGTGGACGGCACCCCGGAGCCGGGCGCCAGGCCAGCCGGCCCGTCGCTGTCCCCGTCCCGGGCCGGCGACTTTCTCACCTGCCCGCTGCTGTACCGGTTCCGGGTGATCGACCGGCTGCCCGAGCCACCGAGCCCGGCCGCGGTGCGCGGCACCCTGGTGCACTCGGTGCTCGAGCGGCTGTTCGACGCCGCGGCCGTGGACCGCACCCCGGCCGCCGCGCGGGCCCTGGTGGATCCCGAGTGGGCCCGGCTCCAGGAGGCCGAACCCGGGCTGGCGAGCCTGTTCGACGACGACGGCCAGCGTACCGCGTGGCTGGACGAGGTCATGGGGATGCTGGACCGGTACTTCACCCTGGAGGACCCGCGCCGGATCGAGCCGGCCCACCGCGAGCTGTGCGTGCAGGCGGAGCTTGCCTCCGGGCTGCGGCTGCGCGGCTACATCGACCGCCTCGACGTCGCCCCCGGCGGGGAGATGCGGATCGTGGACTACAAGACCGGGGGGGCGCCGCCGGAGGAGTTCGAGGCCCGGGCCCTGTTCCAGATGCGGTTCTACGCGCTGACCCTGTGGCGGGCCCAGGGCCAGGTGCCGAAGCTGCTCCAGCTGATGTACCTGGGCAACGGCGAGATCGTCCGGTACGAGCCGGACGAGTCGGACCTGCTCGCCACCGAGCGCAAGATCGAGGCGCTGTGGCTCGCGATCGAGCGGGCCATGGTCAACCGGGACTGGCGGCCCCGCCCGGGACGGATCTGTGACTGGTGTGCGCACCAGGCGATCTGCCCCGCGTTCGGCGGCACGCCGCCGCCGATCCCGGAGAGCCCGGTGCGGCCGGATGACATCTCCGAGCCCCGCGACGGCGCGTCGCCCGTCTAGCGGCCCGGCGTTCCGCCCCGGCCCCGGCCACCCGCCGGTAGCGCCGGGCCCGCTAGATCGCGTCGCCCTTCAGCGAGAAGGACGCCAGGGCACGGATCGCGACGAGGATCGCGGCGGCGGTCACGATCACCCCCATGACCGCGGACGTGCCCAGGCTGAGGCCGGCGTTCAGCGCGGTGGCCTCGTGCGCGATCCCGTTCGCCACGCCCAGCGAGTACTGGCCGACCGACAGCAGCCGGGCGCCGCTGACGAAGTTGCTGGTCATCCTCGCGTTCCAGGCGGCCTGGTCAGCGCGAGCTGAAGCTATCGCCCGGCCGCATAACCCTGCATGCCGCGTGCATTGGCCGCGGCGTACAGCATGCCGCCGTCCCGGGCGACCGCGCTGACCCGGCCGAGGGACCAGGGCGCCGCCACGCTGACCTCGTGCCCGCGGGCGCGCAGCCCCCCGATCACGCCGGGCCCGGCCCGCTCCTCCAGGTCCACCTCGGCCGGGAACGCCTCCCTGGGCCAGAACGACGACGGGAAGTGCCGGGTGTGGAACGCCGGGGCGTCGATGGCCTCCTGCAGGTTCATGCCGAACTGCACATGCCGCAGGAAGAACGACAGCGCCCACTGGTCCTGCTGGTCCCCCCCGGGGGTGCCGAACGCCAGGTACGGCTCGCTGCCGCGCAGCGCCAGGCCCGGCGACAGCGTGGTCCGCGGCCGCTTCCCCGGCGCCAGGCTGTTCGGCAGGCCCGGGGTCAGCGTGAACATCTGTGCCCGGGTGCCCAGGCAGAACCCGAGCCCGGGGATCACCGGTGAGCTCTGCAGCCAGCCGCCGCTCGGGGTCGCCGCCACCAGGTTGCCGAACCGGTCGGCGACGTCGACGTGGCAGGTGTCGCCGCCGTGCGCCAGCGTGGGCTCGCCGGACCAGATGGCCGCGTGCGCGGCCGGCGGCGGCCCGGTGACAAACCCCGGCAGCACGGGCTGCCGCCCGCCAGGGCTGCCGGGGCGCAAGTCCCGGGAGGCGGACCGGCCTACCAGGGACCGGCGCTGCGCCGCGTACTGCGGCGACAGCAGATCCGCGAGCGGCACGTCGGCGAATCCCGGGTCGCCGTACCAGGCCTCCCGGTCGGCGAAGGCCAGCTTCGCGCATTCCACCACGGTGTGGATGTAGTCCACTCCGTCCGGCGCCATGTCGCCCAGCCCCAGCCCATCGAGCAGCCCGAGCTGTTGCAAGAACACCGGGCCCTGCCCCCACGGACCGGTCTTGCACACGGTCAGGCCGGCATACGGGGCGGTGACCGGCGCCTCCGTGCTGGCCCGCCAGGCGGCCATGTCGGCCGCGGTCAGCAGGCCGGCGTGCCGCGCCCCGGTGCCGTCCATGACCTGCGCCCCGGCCAGGTAGCCGCCGATCGCCTCGGCCACGAAGCCCTCGTAGAACGCCCGCCGCGCCGCTTCGATCTGCGCTTCCCTGCCGCTGCCCGCCGACTCCGCCTCGGTCAGGATTCGCTGGTAGGTGCCCGCGAGCACAGTATTTGCCAGACGAGTGCCCGGGGCTGGCACACCGCCACCTAGGTAAACGTCTGCGGAGCTGGGCCACTGCTCGGTGAACACGCCAGCCACCGAGCCGATCGCCGAGCTGAGCCCGGGGACTACCGGGTACCCGTCCCTGGCGTAGCCGATCGCGTACCGCATGACCTCACGCAGCGGGAGGCTGCCATGCGCGGCGAGCAGCAGCATCCAGGTGCCGAACGCGGCTGGCACACAGGCCGCGAGGAGCCCGTTGCCCGGTACCAGGTCCAGGCCGAGTTCCCCGAACGCCTCGATGGTGGCGGCCCCGGGTGCGGGCCCCTGGCCGTTCAGCACAAATACCGCACCGGCGCGGACGTCGAAGCCGATCACCGGCACCTCGCCCGCCGGGCCGCTCATGTGCGGCTCGACCACCTGGAGCACCAGGCCGGCCGCCACCGCGGCATCGAAGGCGTTGCCGCCCTGCTCCAGGACCGCCATGCCGGCCGCCGTGGCCAGCCAGTGGGTCGAAGCCACCATGCCGAACGTCCCCGCGAGCTGCGGCCGGGTGGTGAACGTGGACCCTTGCGGCATCATGCGCATTCCGCCTTCCTGCAGACGCTCTATCTGACCATCCCCCGCCAGCCCGGGGGAACGACCCCCGCAGTGTTAGTCCGGGGGCGACCAGCGGACCCCTGATGACCCCCGCTGGCCTGCGGCCCCTGCGACTTCGCCGCGGCGGCCGTGGCTGCGTGCGCAAGCCGCGTTCTCCCGCTACAGTCAGTGATCAATACCTCACATCATGTAGAGGAGATAGCCGATGACCTCCGCCGTCCGCCCTCTCCTGGGCGTCGCCGCCGCGCTGGCCACTGGAGCGCTCGCCGCATGCGGGCCCGTCAACGGGAACTCGGCCCCGGGCGCCGGCTCCTCCCCGTCCGGCGGGGCGGCGGCCAGTTCGGCACCCGCATCCTCGCCGGCCGCCTCACATGGCAGCACCGCAGCGGCCGGCTGCTCGGCGTCCGAGCTCACCGTGCACGTGGAGCTGGCGCAGGGCGGTGCCGCGGCGGGCAGCACGTACGTGCCGATCGACTTCACCAACACCTCCGGCAGCGCCTGCACGATGGACGGCTACCCGGGTGTGTCGTTCGTGCGCAGCCGCTCGGGTGGCCAGCTCGGCAAGCCGGCCACCCGCAACCCGGCGGCCACGCCCGCTACGGTGACGCTGACTCCCGGGGGCGTCGCGCACGCCATCCTCCAGGTGGCCGAGGCCGGCAACTACAGCCAGTCGGCCTGCACCCCGGTCACCGCGCACTGGCTGAAGATCTTCCCGCCGAACCAGGCCACCGCGATGTATGCGCGGTTCAAGGTGCGGGCCTGCTCGGCCAGGCTGCCCGCCAAGCTGGGCAGTCAGCTCGCCGTGTACGTGGTCCGGCCGGGCGCGGGAAAGGCCGGCCACGCGCCGTAGCAGACTCGCCGCAAACGGCAGCGCGATAGCCGGGCTTGGCACGATAACGTCGGGTCCCATGACTGATCTGTCGGCGCGGCTGCGCGCGGTGTGCGACCTCGACCTGGCCGAAGCCCGCGAGTACAGCGGGCGGCACGAGTACGACGGCATGATCCAGGACCTGTCCCCCGACGGGGTGCACAAGGCCCTGGCCCGGCTGGCCGAGGCGGCCGGGACCGGTGAGCCCATGGAGGACCCGCACGACGAGGCGCACCTGGCCGCGTTCGAGGATCGTGCCCGTGTGGCCTACGGGGACCTGGAGCTCTACCGGCGCAACCCGCTGATCCACCTGGGCGGGCTGGACCTGGCCTGCTACGACCGGGACTACGCCCCGCAGGAGGACCGGGACCGCGCCCGGCTGGCACAGCTGGCTGCCTGGCCCCAGGCGATCGACGCCGCGGTGGCCGCCCTGGACCAGGTCAGCGCCCCGGTCGCGGCGGCGCTGGCCGGCGGGATCCAGGGTCTGCTGGCCGGCATCCCGGCCGGCGCTCCCACGGAACTTGACGCGGCCGCGCGGGCGGCGCACGCCCGGCTGGCCGGCCACGTGCAGCAGGCCGCCGCCACCGGGGACCCCGACCCCGCGCTGGGCGGCCCGGCTCTCGCCGCGCTGATGAGCAGCGCCGAGCGGATGGAGGTCGACCTGGGCAGGCTCGCCGAGCGGGCCGACGCCGAGCGGGAACGGCTGGCCGGGCGGCTGGCCGAGAGCTGCGCGAAGATCGACCCGGGCCGGCCCGCCCTGGCGGTGGCGCGCGAACTGGTCCGCGACCACCCGGGGCCCGACGGCGTGCTGGACGCCGCGCGGCACTGGACCGAGCGGGCGATCGCGTTCACCCGGGAGCACGACCTGGTGCCCTACCACGACGGCGACTGCTTGGTCGGCCTGGCCCCGGAGTCGCGCCGGTGGGCCATGGCGATGATGTCGCCCGCCGCGCCGGGCGAGCCCGAGGGTCCGTCCTGGTACTACATCACCCCGCCCGACAGGTCCTGGCCGGAGCAGGAGCAGCAGGACTGGCTGGAGGTCTTCAGCGCGACGACGCTGCCCGGGATCACCGTGCACGAGGTCGCGCCGGGGCACTTCTCGCACGGCCGGGCGCTGCGCCGCGCGCCGACCGACGTCCGGCGGACACTGCAGTCCAGCGCGTTCATCGAGGGCTGGGCGCATTACGCCGAGGAACTGTGCGTCGAGGAGGGCTTCGCCGAAGGCGACCCGCGCTTCGAGATCGGCGTGTGGCTGGAGGCGCTGCTGCGGATCACCCGGCTGGCGTGCGCGATCGGGATGCACTCCGCGGGCATGACCGTGGCCGAGGGCGCCGCCCGGTTCGAGGCCGACACGCACCTGTCCGGGCCCGCCGCGCTGTCCGAGGCGCGCCGCGCCACCTTCGACCCGACCTACGGCCGGTACACCTGGGGCAAGCTGGAGATCATGAAGCTGCGGGACGAGGCGCGCCAGCAGTGGGGCGCCGGCTTCACCCTCAACCGGTTCCACGCCAGTCTGCTCAGCCTGGGCTCGCCGCCGCTCGGCCTGATGGGCACCGCGATAATCCGCGGCTGAGCCAGCCGAGGCCGGCGCCCATGGATCGGCCGCGCGGCGGAGGTGCCCGGTCCATCCCGCG
>Ga0070730_10005898_pt1 | contig 10502 bp, 10 predicted proteins | sample Coa_R1_3_FD_66447 | JGI IMG/M metagenome (GOLD analysis project Ga0070730, IMG submission 66447) | Surface soil microbial communities from Centralia Pennsylvania, which are recovering from an underground coalmine fire - Coalmine... | ecosystem: Environmental > Terrestrial > Soil > Unclassified ... | reverse complement strand
CCACCACCGGCAGCGCCTACCAGCGCGGGCTGATCGAGCGGTTCGCGGCGGACGTGCCGGTTGCCGAGGTGGCCTGCCCCGGCCTGGCCGATGCGATCACCGCCGGCGACCAGGTCGGCACGGACGCGGCGGTGGCTGCCGCGGCGGCTCAGACCCCGCCGGATACCAGGGCCGTCGTGCTCGGCTGCACCGAGTACGAGCTCGCGGCGGACGCGATTGCCGCCGCCCTGGCCGAGGCAGGGGTGACAGAGGTGGCGGTGTTCGGTTCGGCGGCGGCGGTCGCGGCGCAGGCGCTCCGGCGGGCCGAAGACCGGTCTGGCCTGGGAGCAGACAGCAGCTCCGGCCAGGTGCATGTGCTGCTGAGCGGGCGGCCCGGACGGCTCCCGGCAGCGGCGTTGCGCTATCCGGAAGGCCGCCTGCTGGCTGGAGAGCCGCTGCGGCAGTAGCCGCCACGTCAGACCGGCAAACAGCGTGGAGCAGGATGCCGGCCACCTGCTTGACGTCGGCGCCGAGGTCATCGCGGGGCTGGGCCCTTGGTGCGGTCCGCTGGTTTGCGGACCTTGCCGGAGGGACGGCGGGCGCGGTCGGAGGGGCCGGGCGGGCCGGAGGCGGGGTGGCGGGCGCCGCCCGCGGGCTTGCGCGGGGCCGGCGGCGGGATGCGTGGCGGCAGGCCGAAGGTGCTGGGGTCGGCGGAAGCGGCGTAGCTGGCCGCGACCTCTTCGGGAGTCATGGGCAGCCGGGCCGCCGCAGGCGGGATTCCCGAGGTGACGGCCTCCTGCAGGAGAAGGGCCATCGAGTACTCGGGGTCGGCGGCCAGGGCACGTTCGACGGCCACGTTGGCCAGCGCGCCGTTGCCTGACTGCCAGGCGGTGAACGCCAGCAGCGAGGCCACTGCGGGGGCGTACCTGGCTGGGGAGCGGCGCAGCACGTCGGTCCACAGCCGCTGGTGGGCCACGGCGTGTTCGGGCACCATCCGGGCCCAGGCGTCGTCGCGCACCCTCAGATCGCCGAGGGACACGGCCAGCCAGGCGACCCGGTCGGGGGCGGTGACACTGCCGCCCTGGCGGTAGGCCTCGATGGTCTCCCTGACCGCGCGCAGCCCGTCGTTGATCACCTGCTGGATCGCACCATACCTGCGGGCTGGGACTCCGCGCTTCTGGATGGCATCGGTGATGCGGCGCTCGGCCTGGCGGAAGGCCTGGCGCATCGCATCGGCGGTCTGGCCGCCGAGCGGGGCGAGGGTGGCGGCCAGGGCGGCCCGGTCGCGCAGGGCCTTGTTGCCTGCGGCGGTCATCTTGGCGGAGACCGGGTGGGAGCTGCTGTCGAAGGGCACGCCCTCGGGCGGGCAGCAGCGCGGGTTACGGCAGGAGTAGGACCAGTATCTGCCATTCTCGACGCGGAGCATGTCGTGCAGCGTGATCTCCGCCCGGCGCAGCTCGGCCACCAGAGCGTCAGCCACCGGGGTGACCATCGGCCCTGGCCCGTAACCGGCCACGATCGCCAGCGGCAGCTGGTGGCGGGTCAGAATCGACGCGGCGTGGGTCGCGATCTTGGCGGCGCCGGACGGGTCGGGTGGCTCAGGCAGGTCATAGCGAAAGGCGACCTCGATCCGCCCGCGCGGTGGACCTGCCCCGAGCACGACCAGGCTCCGGGACGGGTGGAAGCCGAGCAGGCCGGGAATGACGGCGAGCACGCTGTCCGGCGACCCGATGCGCAGCACCGGCTTCGCCTTGTTCTTCGTAGCCGGTGCGCGCCGGGCCGGCTTGCCGGACGCTGGCTGATCCGGCTCGGCGGGCGGTGGCGTTTCGGGCTGTGTGGTGTTTTCGTCCATACCGCAAGCGTGTTCGATGGGGCAGGACCGGTGCAGCACCAATTTCGCGCCTGTGGAATCGCAAATGGGCCTGTGGAATACCGTCGGCACCGTATTGCGAATCGATCAGCTAAGCCGCTGGAGTCAGTGGAATACCGTCGGCATCGTATTGCGAATCGATCAGCTGAGCCGGCTGGAGTCAGCCCTCAGAGGTCGACGCCCAGCAGCGCATCCACCGTGTCGCGTACCAGCTTGCCGTCGGCCACCGAGGCGAGCTGGCCGTCGCCCGCCGACCGGCCTGCCAGCACCGCATCGGCCCAGCGATCCACCGCGACCAGTGCGCCCGGGGAGTCCAGGTCGTCGGCGAGGCGCTCACGTACTTCGCCCAGAACGCGCCGCGCCGAGGACGCGTCTGCCGAACCGCTGGCCGACGATACGGCCGAACGCCACCGGTCCAGGCGTTGCTGCGCCAGTGCCAGCCCGGCGTCCGTCCAGTCCCAGTCGGCCCGGTAATGGTGGGCCAGCAAGGCCAGCCTGATCGCGCCCGGGTCGGTGCCCGCGGCCACGAGGTCCGACACGAATACCAGGTTGCCCAGGGATTTCGACATTTTCTCGCCGCCCAGGCCGACCATGCCGGAATGAGCGTAGCGGCGCGCGAACACCGGTGCCCCGTGACCGCCCAGGGCTACCCGGGCATGGGACGCGCTCAGTTCATGATGCGGGAAGATCAGGTCGCTGCCGCCGACCTGCAGGTCGAACGAGGTTCCCAGGTATTCGGCGGCGATCGCCGAGCACTCTACGTGCCAGCCGGGCCTGCCAGGCCCGAACGCGGAGTCCCAGGCCGGCTCGCCCGGGCGGGCGGCCAGCCAGACCAGGGCGTCGAGCGGGTCCTTCTTGCCGGGACGGGTGGGGTCGCCGCCGCGTTCGGCCGACAGTTCCAGCATGAGCTTCGTGCCGTAGCCGGACACGGCGCCGAAGGACGGGTCGGCCGAGCGGGCGAAGTACAGGTCTGAGTCGAGGTCGTAGAGGGCACCGCGACCATCCAGCAGAGCGATGAAACGCTCGATGAGCGGAAGCGCCTCGACCGCGCCGATCAGGTGGGCGGGTGGCAGGATGCGCAGGTTCTCCATGTCATCGCGGTACCGGGTGATCTCGCGGTCGGCCAGGTCGCGCCAGTCTTCGCCGTCGCGTCCGGCGCGCTCGAGGAGGGGGTCATCCACGTCAGTGACGTTCTGGACGTACCGGACCTGGTGGCCGGCGTCGCGCCAGGACCGGATCAGGAGGTCCCAGGCGCTGTAGGTGGCCGCGTGGCCCATGTGGGTGGAGTCGTAGGGCGTGACGCCACACGCGTACATCGTTGCTACCTGGCCCTGCGCCGCGACGGTCAGCTCGCCGGTGACCGTGTCCCTGATCCGCGGCTCAGGGCCGGATCCAGGCAGCTCAGGGACGCTCACTTCACCCCAGGAGTCCATGAGGGTCAGGTTATCCTGCCGGGCTGACGTCAGCCGCCGGCCGGTTGAGCGAGACCGGCCTGCTCGAACGCGCAGGCCAACGCGATCAGGCGGGGCTCGCTCCAGGCCGGCCCGATGAACGACAGGCCGACCGGGAGGCCGGATACGGCTCCGGCCGGGACGGTGACCGAGGGATAGCCGGCCGCCGCACCCGGCATCGAGCTGTTGAACACGTTGTGGTCGCCGAGCACGTAGTCGGTCAGCCAGGCGGGGTTCGCGGTGAGCGCGATGACCGCATCCAGCCTGCTCTCGGTGAGCGGCTGGTCCAGCGCGCCCCTGGCCAGGCTGGTGGCCGCGCCGCGGGCCTCGGCCAGCTCGGGGCCGGCCGGATCGCCGCTGCAGGAATCTGCCTGTTCGAAGATCTCCTGGCCGAAGCGGGCCAGCACCCGGCCGGCGTTGCGCTGGTTGAACGCGATCACCTCGGTCAGCGTCGCCGGGTGGCGGTCACCAGCCAGGCCTGCCAGGTAGGCGTTCAGGTCGCGCTTGAACTCGTGCAGCAGCGCGGTGTACTCGGCGTCCCAGATCTTGCCGGTACCCGGCAACTCCACCGGGTCGAGCACGGTCGCGCCCGCCTCCCGCAGCAGTGCCACGGCAGCGTCGAGTATGGCGTTGGTGGTCGCTCCCGCCTCGGCGGACACGGCCCGCCACACGCCGAGCCGCGCCCCGGCCAGCGCGGCCGGGTCCAGGCAGGCCGGGTAATCGTCCGCGGGGTGCCGTACCGGAGCGGGATCATCCGGGTCAGGTGCGGCAAGCGCGGACAGCAGGGCCGCTGCGTCGGCGACGGAGGCGGCCATCGGCCCCGCGGTGTCCTGCGCCAGCGAGACCGGCACGATGCCGGACCGGCTGACCAGGCCGGTCGTCGGCTTGATGCCGACGATCCCGCACGCGCTGGACGGGCAGACGATGGACCCGTCGGTCTCGGTGCCGACGGCGAGCGGGGCGAGCCCGGCCGCGACCGCGGCGGCCGATCCTGAGCTGGAACCGGACGGGTTGCGGCCCGGGCCGCGCGGGTTGGCGACCTGGCCGCCGAGCGTGCTCCAGCCGCTGGTCGAGTGGGTGGACCGGAAGTTGGCCCACTCGGACAGGTTCGCCTTGCCGATGATCACCGCGCCGGCCTGGCGCAGTCTGGTGACGCAGAAGGCGTCGCCGGATTCCGCTTCCAGCAGGGCCGGCGAGCCTGCGGTCGCCGGCATTCCGGCGACCTGGATGTTGTCCTTGACCAGCACCGGGATGCCTTCGAGCGGCCCGCGGGGCTGCCCGGCGGCGCGGGCTTCGTCGCTGGCCTGCGCCTGCTGGGCCGCGTCCGGGCTGACCGTGAGGACCGAGTTCAGCTCCGGGTCGAGCCGCCGGATCCGGCCGAGATAGAAAGAGGTGAGGCCGGCCGAGGTCGTCGCGCCGGACTCCAGCGCCTGCCGCAACCCGGCGACAGAGGCGTTACCAGGGTGGATGTCCGTGCCGGGAATGACGTCCGGAGGCTCCTGCATGCCGGCAGGATAGCTGTGCCGCCACGGCTGTCACCGGACGCTGAGACCCTTCAAATCATGAAAGCTGACTCTGACCCGAACGATCACCAGAGAGCTGAGACTCGAACGGGTCTTAGACTGCCCGGGTGGAGCTGAGCATGGGAGTGCTGACGGCCGAGCCCGTGGCGGGCCGGCCCGATCTGCTGGCCCCGCCGGTCGTGGCCGCGCTCGCCGGGCTGGACGGAGCGGACCGCATCGGCGTCGCCGAGATCGACCCGGATCTGGCGGACACGGCGGCGTTCTGCGAGAAATACCAGGTAGCCGCCACCGAGTCGGCCAACTGCGTGGTCGTCACCGGCCGCCGCGGCGGCGAGGAGCGGTTCGCCGCCTGCGTGGTGCTGGCCACGACGCGCGCGGACGTGAACGGCCTGGCCCGCCGCCGGCTGGACGTGCGGAAGGCCTCGTTCGCCGCCACCGAGATCGCGGTGGAGCTGACCGGCATGGAATATGGCGGCATCACGCCGATCGGGCTGCCGGCCGCCTGGCCGGTCCTCGTCGACGCCGCGGTGGCCGCCGCGCCGCGCGTGGTGATCGGCAGCGGCGTGCGCCGGTCAAAGATTACGATCCCCGGCGAGCTGCTGGCCAAGCTGCCCGCCGTTGAGGTTCTCGACGGTCTGGGAAAGTAAATAGCTTCCTGACGGTTGGGGCTGGACAATCGCTCATCATGGCAGCCACGACACATGACCATGCAGCGTGGCGTAGCCGATGAAAGCGGTGGCGTCGATCAGGGTGTGCGCGATGATCATCGGAGTCACCCGGCCCCAGCGCTTGTACAGGATGCCGAAGATCGTGCCCATCACCGCGTTGCCGATGAAACCGCCGAATCCCTGGTACAGGTGGTAGGAACCGCGCAGCACGGCGCTGAGTGCGATCGCCCTGGATGGCCGCATGCCGAGCTGGTCGAGCCGCCGCAGCAGGTAGCCGGTCACCAGGATCTCTTCGAGGATGCCGTTCTGCGCGGCGGCCAGGACCAGGACGGGGATCCGCCACCAGACCGCCGGCAGGCTTTCGGCGACAACGTTCAGGCTGAACCCGAGCTTGTAGGCGGCCAGGTACAGGCCGAGGCCCGCTCCCCCGATGATCACCGCCAGGGCGGCGCCCCTGGCCAGGTCGAGGCCGGGCTGCGTGGTGTCAAGGCCCATGTCCGCGGGACCCTCGCCCGACCGGGACAGCAGGTAGAAGACGAGCGCGACCGGGGCGACGGTGATCGCGATGTTGGTGAGCTGGAGGAACAGGTCGAGCAGGGGGCGGCCGGGGGCCAGCGAGCCGTTCAGGGTGGCGGTCTGCTTGCCCAGTGACTGCCGGGCGGTGAGCGAGCCGATCAGCGAGACCAGGGCGTACAGGCCGCTCGCCCCCAGCGACACGGCGAAGACGACGACGATCTCCCAGCGGATCTGCCGGGGCATGAGCGGCCGGCCGCCGGTGACCTCGCCCTTAACCTCGCCCTCGATCACCTCAGGACTCTAACCGCTTCCTGCGCGGTTCTGGTACAAGGCCGCCCCGCCGGCCCTGCATGAGCGGGTGTGCGGGGACGGCGGGGCGGGGGCGGGGGTGGCGAGGGAGCGAGGAATCCACCCCCGGGGGGCCAAGCCGGAGGCTCAGCCGTTGTCCGCCAGTACCTGGAGGCGGCTGTAACTGCCGTTCCAGACGTCCTGGTCACCGGGAAGCGAGCCGGAGTCGGAGTACTGCCAGAACGAGTAGACGCTCCAGCCGTTGGGCAGCGGGCCGCCGTTGCTGGCCGAGTAGTTGGCGATCCACAGCGGGTCGTAGGCGCCGAACCCGCCGTAGTTGCCGGTGCAGGTTGTCCACCAGTCGGTGGTCGAGTAGATCACCGGGTAGGCGTGCCAGCGGTAGGCGTACTCGTTGACGAAGTTCCAGATCCAGTTCACCATCTGCGACTGGGTCAGCCCGTAGCACTCCGAGCCGTACGGGTTGTACTCGATGTCGAGTGCGCCGGGCAGCGTCAGGCCGTCGCCTGACCAGCCGCCGCCGTGGCTGGAGAAGTAGTCGGCCTGAGTGTTGCCCTGTGAGTTGGACGGGTTCGCGAAATGATAGGCACCGCGGATCACGCCGTAGTTGTAGGGGCCTTCGTACTGGTTGTAGAAGTCCGGGTTCGTGTAGTAGGTGCCCTCGGTCGCCTTGGCGTAGACGAAGCCGACGTAGGGAGCGACATTCGCCCAGTTGATGTTGCCCTGGTAGGCGCTGATGTCGATGCCGGACGTGATGGCAGCGTGGGGCAGGACCGGGTGGCCGGTCTTGAGGTGCGCGGCGCCGATCGTGCCCATGTTGTCCAGGAGCGGGTGGGTGATCTTCTCCGGGTGGACCGGAGTGTGGACGAACGTCGGCTTGGGCACCCAGACCTTGCGGCCGGTCACGGTCATGGCCCACACGCCGTTGGCGTGCGAGACCGCGGCCGAACCGGAGGCAGGAGCGGAAACCGAGGCGGAGGCGGCGGTGGCGCCCAGCGCCAGCGTGCCACTGGCCAGCGCGAGTGTGGCGGCCACGGCGGCGGTACGGCGCTGTAGCGCCGGTTTGCGGGGTCGTTCGGATACGGACACGGGGTCCTCCAGGGGGGACAGAGGAAAAGTAGAGAGCCGAACGCCCATATGATGGCGCATAGTTACATCTATGCGCTAGTAGCTGAAAGTAAACGACTATACTGTGATGCTTTGTACCGGATTATGAAATTTACGTTCGTATGACGGTCTTGGCGCAGGGAGAGCGGCGGAGATTGGGCCGGAAAAGGGACCGGCCGCCGCGCCCCAGGCAAGCGCGGCGGCCGGGGGGACCCGTTTTACCGGGTCCGCAGGGCGGCTTCTCACCGGAGGAGATTGTCGAAGTCGCCCTCTTTGACGCCCTCGATGAGGGCTCGGATCTCGGCTTTCGTGTAGAACAGCACGGCCCCGCCGGGGTCACGGGAATTACGGATCGCGATGTCGCCGCCGGGCAGCCCGGCCAGTTCGACGCAGGCACCCTGGGAGTTGCTGTGGCGGCTCTTCTGCCAGCAGACCCCGGCGAGCTTGGCCGGGGCGGGGGCCGGCGCCGCCGGCTTGGGGGACGGCCGGTCAGGCATCGTCAGCTTGACCGCGGGGCCCTCGTCATGTGAGTGCATTGTCACCCAATCTCTTTGAGAATCCGGCTCAGGATGTCAGGCGTGCGTTCGGGTGGGTCACTTTCCACGCTCAGCCGCTCCATGACTTCTGTGTACCGCTCGACGTCTTCGCGCTTGTCCAGGTAAACAGCGCTGGTGAGCTGCTCGATGTAGACCACGTCGGGCAGGTCGAACTCGGGGAACCGCATCAGGGTGAACGGTCCCGACTCGGCCGCGTGGCCGCCAGCCCGGAACGGCATCACCTGCAGGGTGATGTGCGGCTCCTTGGCCACCACGATCAGACGTTCAAGCTGGCCACGCATTACTTCGACGCCGCCGATCGGGCGGCGCAGCACCGCTTCGTCCACGATCGCCCACAGGTGGGGCGGGTTGGGCCGCGACAGCAGCTTCTGCCGTTCCATCCGGAGGCTGACCCGGTGCCCGATCTCTTCTCTGGTGGCGCCACGCTGGCCGAGCTCGACGACCGCCCGGCAGTAGTCGGTGGTCTGCAGCAGCCCGGGCACGAACTGAAGCTCGTAGACGCGGATGAGCGATGCCGCCTCCTCCAGGCCCACATAGACGTGGAACCAGTCGGGCAGCACGTCGCTGTACTTGTGCCACCAGCCCGGCGAGTTGGCCTGCCGGGCCAGGTCCACCAGTGCGGCCCGTTCGCCGGGGTCGTCCACGCCGTAGAGGGTGAGCAGGTCGGTGATGTCGCGCTCCTTGAAGCTGACCCGGCCGAGCTCCATCCGGCTGATCTTGGATCCGGACGCACGGATCGTGTAGCCGGCATCCTCGCGGGAGATACCCCTGCTCTCCCTGAGGTTGCGCAACTGGGAGCCCAGGAGGATGCGCAGGACCGTCGGGCCGCTGCCCGGCTGGACTGTGACCACGTCAACCCCCCTGCTCGTCGGTACACCGTGGGCACGCGTGTAGCGCTGCCCATGCCCCGGTTGCCTCAAAGCGGTTGCACACGCCACGCGGCTGGTGGTGTATGCACATTTCTTTTGCACGTGCATCTTGCCTTGCACATGCAACACACTTCCGCAATGATATCCCTTGTGCCCTAGAGTGCACGAGCAACGGCAGAGCGATACTTCTCAGCTGGGGAACCCGATGACCGCACACCGGGCATCCACTGGAACCGGGACCGAAGCACGGAGGGCACGTCGCGATTGCCTGCTGACAGGCGCGGTCGCCTCGCAGACCAGGGCGTACCAGCAGCCGCTGTGGCCCCCACGCGAGTACCCCGCCGCAGGTCAGCCCGCTGCCAGCCGCGACCTGGCCGCGCGGCCGGAGGCTGTCGGGACCGCCAGGGACTTCACCCGTTACACGCTGGATGGCTGGGGCCTGCAGGAACTGACCGACGACGCGGTTCTGGTGGTCTCCGAACTGGTCACCAATGCGCTGCAGCACGCCGCACCCGGCGGGACGGTGATCAAGCTCAGGTTGCTGGCTCAGCCGCCGTACCTGATGTGCATGGTCACCGACCCCGGCCGCGACATCCCGCTGCGCCGGCAGGCCGGCCCGGCCGATGACAGCGGGCGAGGCCTGCAAGTCATCGAGTCCTGCTGCAGCCGGTGGGGCTGGCATCTCCTCGACGAGGGGGGCAAGGTCGTCTGGGCTCTGTTGCCGCACGGGTGAGCAACGTAGCACGCATCGTCACCTGACAGGGCCGGACCCCACAAGGTTACATGACGGCTTGATACCTAGAACGGCGGTGGCATTCAATTCGTCACAGGTGGCCAGCCGCGGGGTGAGCCCGGCCCGGGTAAGCGCCTTGGCGAGCCGTGGCCACTGCCGCTGCGTGGCCTCCACCAGCAGGCAACCACCCGGAGCCAGCCATTGCGGCGCCTCCGCGATCACCCGCCGCAGGATGCTGAGCCCATCGTTGCCGCCGTCGAGTGCGAGCAGCGGCTCGTGCACCCGGGCCTCGGCGGGCAGCAGCGCGACCTCCCCGGTTGGCACATAGGGAGCGTTGGCGACCAGGATGTCCACGCGGCCGCGCAGGCTGGCCGGAAGCGGCTGGTAGAGGTCGCCCTCGTAAACGGTGGCACCGGCGGCGACATTGCGGCGCGCGCACCGCACGGCAGCCGGGTCCAGCTCGACGGCGTGCAGTTCGACCCGGCCGAAGGCCGCGGCCAGCGCGGCACCCACCGCCCCCGAGCCACAGCACAGGTCGACCACGACCAGCGGCCTTGCTGGGGTAAAGGTCTGGTCATCGCTGGCATGAGCAACGGGCTGGACGGCCTGGCTGGCCCGGGTGACCGCCTGGTACACGAGGAATTCGGTACGGCGCCGGGGGACGAAAACCCCCGGGTCCACCGCGATCCGCAGGCCGCAGAACTCGGCCCAGCCCAGAACCTGTTCCAGTGGCAGCCCGGCGGCGCGCCGGTCCACCATGGCGGCGAGGTCGGCGGGGGTGCGTGCCGCGGAGATGAGCAGCCGTGCCTCGTCCTCGGCGAAGACACAGCCGCAGGCGCGGAGCCGGGTGGCGATGAGGGAGAGGGAAGGAAACGCCGCAGTAGCTGACATAGGAGCCTTTCGGGATACCCGGTGGGGCTCCC
>Ga0070730_10005896_pt1 | contig 10506 bp, 15 predicted proteins | sample Coa_R1_3_FD_66447 | JGI IMG/M metagenome (GOLD analysis project Ga0070730, IMG submission 66447) | Surface soil microbial communities from Centralia Pennsylvania, which are recovering from an underground coalmine fire - Coalmine... | ecosystem: Environmental > Terrestrial > Soil > Unclassified ... | reverse complement strand
GTGTTATCCGTCTGCATCACGCTCGATCCCAGGGCATTCGGATGACTGAAAACCGTTTTGCCATTCGCGTAGAATACCCAGTCACGATTGCCCAGGGGCACGTAGCTCCACGCCCCCGGCATGCTCATTAAATTTCCCGCCCTCGCACCGTCTGGTGCGGGGCCCGCCGCAAGGTAGGCCACAAAAGGGATATTACCGCAAATGGAGTCAATAGCTTCGATTTTCTGATTCCTGATTTTCGGTTTTTCCTTAGATTACAGTACCCAGTCTCTATCCTCCCCATCTACAGTCTACAGTCTACAGTCTGCCGTCTACTTTTTCCGGCGATTGGGCGGTTCGCGTTTCCTCACTTTTTGACGAAAAGATGTGGAAAGGCCGCAAGAATGCCGGGCGAATCTGCACTACGAATTTATAACATCGGATAACGCCAGAGTCGACAGCCATCCATGTAAGGGGACAACCACTACCCGCCCCTTCGCGTTCATATATAGCCCTTGCCGGATGGCTTGGGCGGGTTTCTGGGCACATCCCTGCCTCAGGAATTTCCCCCTCCCAATTTAGGTATCCACCCGATTGTGCCCCGCCGCTGCCCGTCCTATCGTTGCCATTGTTGAAATGATGCCAAGGGCGAAAGCGAGATACTGGTTCCGACGAAAAGGAGCAAAGCATGTCAACCAATACCGCGGCGTTCGGAATTTATTCCACTCGCTCGGGTGTGGAAACGACGATTGAATATTTGAGAAGCGGGGGTTGCCGCTGGACGGACATCAATGCTCTATGCCCTGGAAATCAGGAGGAGAAGATTCGATAAGCCCCATAAAGCCCACCAACGCCGAGGCGGGGCCGGAGTGGACCAATGCCATCATTTATTACTTCCGGCCCCGCTGCCTGCCTTTCCGGAAGAAAAGCAGCGCGATAATTTAATTCGGCATCAAGGGGCGGAGCAGGAGATGGCAATCATTCTGTAAAGATCCAAAAAGGGGGGACGCGTTATGCTTTATTACGCATTGGTATTTTTTCTGATAGCGCTGGTTGCCGCGATTCTTGGCTTTGGTGGCATCGCCGTGGCCTTTGCCGGAGTGGCCAGAATTCTGTTTATTCTTTTCGTGATTTTTTTCCTGGTCAGCCTGATCATGGGACTGGGGCGGCGAGGCCGGGTTTAATTTATTCGAATCGGGAATGGGCAGACGTGAAGCAGATTAACTGGCAAAGGGCGTTAAGACTTTGCTCGCGGCTCTGCCCGCCAAGTTGGCGCGCAAGAACAAAAAAACAAATAGGAGGCACTTATGAGACAGGGATTGGCTTTCTTAGCGGGCGCGGGTGCAGGGGCGGCGATTGCGCTCCTTTATGCTCCGCAATCCGGCGAGAAGACTCAGAAAATGATTGCGAAGAAAGTGCACCAGGGCATGAACCAGGTTACCGCCACGGGCAAGAAAATCCAGGAACAGGCAAAGGACCTGGCGGATATAGTTGAGCAGGAGAAAAAGCGAGTGGTTCACGCGTTTGAAGCTGGCGTGGAAGCGTACGAGGCGTAGCCGACTGCGCTCAGGAATCAAACGTTGCGCTTGTTGCGCGTATGGTGTCAGTCCGAACACTGCCTGAGTCAGCGCCAGTTCAGAGCAGCGTTCGGACTGTCTTTGTGTCAGCCGAGCACTCGCCCTGCCTGAGAATGATTGCCCTCCATGTAAGCAGCCCACATCTAAGCGCGTTCCTTGATGGCCACGTCGGCGTTTTGAATCACATTCAATTGCACCTCTTTAACATCTAGTGATGGTGGCGCCGCAGACCTCTCTCCTTAGAGCGCGATCCTCCGCTAAAAAACCGCAACAGCGCGCAAGAATAAGCGCGCGGCGGATTGATGTATACTTGCCACCACGCGGGGGGCCATTAACGGAAACCGATTGATAAGAACAGGCCTGCGACTTAAGAATTTGGATTTGTCAAAGGGAAAAATGCGCGCTCTTACAATTTTCGCGTTTCTGTTAAATCTGTTTCTTTACATTCCAATTACGCGCGCTGGCGAAGGTCCCCACAGGGCGCTTGCTTCGTTCGGCGGTTGGAATGCCCCGGCACAAAATGCGCAGGTGTCGCCGCGCCAGGTGAGAAGCCAGGAAGAGCTCGATGCGATTCAAGCTGTCGTGGATGAGAAAGACCCTCACAAAAAGCTTTCGCTCGCCGAAGACTTTCTAAAGCGATTTCCGAACACCGAATTGCGCGATACAGTTTACGGGGAAATTTTGGTGGCCAATGCGCTGCTTGGAAATCGGGCCGAAGCCATCGAGGCCGGACGCCTGGCGGTGCAAAACAATCCGGACTCAATTCACGCGTTTTTCAATCTGGGAGTAGTTTACGCTGAATCTCCGCCGCTTGATTTCGACCAGGGTGTATGGGACATGGCACGCGCCGTGGCGCTGGCGCGGGCGGCTCAGGACAAATCAACCGCTGAGCTTGAGAGTGCCCTGGCGAAAGTGTATGTGGATTTTCACGGTAGTATGGAGGGTTTGGATGGCCTGATTGGTCAAGCCGAAAGATTGTCCATCCCTCCCAATGGTTTTCAGATTCCGGGGCCCAAGTTGTATGGAGCCAGGGGGGTTTCGCCCGGAAGCGTCCGCCAGGGCGGCTTGGGGAGTTGCTACTTCCATTCCACGGTCGCCGCGCTGGCCCAATCGAATCCCCAGTTGCTCAAAGATATGATTACCGACAATGGCAACGGGACCTATACCGTCCTGTTTAAGGACGGGAAGAAGGAGACTGTTTATCCCGAGGATCTGCGGTTTGCCCGCCTGTCAGGCTTTGACCGTTCCGACGGCCAATGGGTGGGAGTTCTCTTTCGCGCCTACGCGCAGAGAGTGCTGCGTGCCTCATTGCTGAAAGGCATCGACCTGACGGATATGTTTCCCCTCCTTAAACCTTACGCTAAAACTTTCGTGGAAACGACCGATCCGTTGCTTCTGGCTTACGACCGGTCAATCCGCGCCGTCGTGGACCAAAGCGGGGACATGGATAGAGACAAATTTATGGCTCTTCTGAATGAGGAGATAAAGGGGATTCCCATTCCGGACACCTACAAGGACTCGCTTGTGAAGTCGATGGAATCCGCCGGCGTCTTTGATGCCGTTGCGGATGAGGTAAAAAAGAATGGAGAGCTTTTTGGCGCGTATCGCGCCATCGGTCACGGAGGCATCCCTGGACGAGTGATGGAAACTTTTCTGGGAAAAGAAGCTCTGGGCGCAAAAATACAATCCGTCAATCAGGTGGCTGAGTTGCTGAGTCAAGTTTCTCCGGAAAGCCGGCCGGTCGTCGCGGGAACAACGGACAATCCGCTCCAAGAACTGCAAGCTCAAAAGTTATTGCCGGATGATGCGGGCGCGTGGTATTCAGAGAAACACGCCTATACGGTCCTCAGTTATGACTTGCAGGCCCAAACGGTAACCCTTCGTAATCCCTGGGGTGAGCACCCGAAACCGGATGGTATCTTCACCGTCCCGCTTGCCACTTTCGCGCATTCTTTCGAGATGATCCAGACCGTCGCGCCTTAAAATCATATTGCCATTTTGCCTGCGCAGGATGAAGATCGGAATCCGATTTCGCTGGGTTGAGGGAGGACCAAAAGTAACGGTTCAAGCGTTGGCGGGCGAAATATCATCAAACCGTGGTATAAGAAGAATCGTATGCAAAGGTGCAGGACATTTCCATCGCGCCGAGGCCCGTCGTGAAACTTCTTTATTGGATGGACGCAGTCTTCTTCCTTTGTTTCGGAGTGTATGTGGTGGCTCAAACCGCAGTGGACAATCGCTACATCATCGGAATCGGAATGGCAATCTTTGGATTCGCGCTTTGGGTGATGGCAAGGATTCAGCTTGGGGAGTCCTTTAGCGTCACAGCCCAGGCAAAAGCTTTGGTGACCACGGGGCTTTACTCGAAAATTCGCCATCCCATTTACTTCTTTGCCGGAATCGCCTTTTTAGGCTTGTTTATTGCCTGGGGCAAACTGATTCCCTTGGTCGTCTTCCTGGTCCTCTATCCAATGCAAATACTTCGAATAAAGAAAGAAGAAGCGGTTCTCGAACAGGAATTTGGCGAGGAATACCGCCGTTACCAGGAGAGCACCTGGTTCTAAACATAAAAAACCCGGTGATGGCAATCGACAAATATTTTAGAGCGCTGGTTTGCGGCCTGCGAGAATGCGAATAATTAATGGGGCCGCGCGTTAAAGCTCGACCATATTATTGCGGATCGCGTAATGCACGAGCTCGCTGAGGGAGTGGAAGGACAGTTTGCGCATAATATTTGCCCGATGGCTTTCTGCGGTCTTAAAGCTGATTCCCAACATGGCGGCCACTTCCTTGTTGCTATTGCCTTCCGCGAGGAGTTGCGCAACTTCTCTTTCCCGGGGAGTCAGGGAGCTGCGACCAGGATCCACCTCTTGTGAATGAGTGCCAGTCCGCAAGTAATTTTCCAGGACCATCTTTGTAACCCGAGTAGTAAAAAATGGGCGGTGCCGGCGCAGGCTTTCCACAGCCGCCACCAGATCCTGACCGTCGTCAGATTTCAGGATGTACCCGTGGGCGCCCGCCGCCAACACTTCCCGCTCCACCTGCTCGGACTCGTGAATCGTGAGAATGAGGATTTCAATTTTGGGAATCGCTTTAAGGATTTGACGGGTTGCTTCCAACCCATTCAAATCGGGCATGGAAATGTCCAAAATTACCAAGTCGGGCTTCAACTGTTTTGCCTTCTCCACGGCACCCCTGCCTGTCGGCGCTTCGCCGCAGACTTCCCATCCTGACTGTGCTTCCATCACGGCGCGAATTCCCCGCCGGACCATTTCATGATCATCCGCAACCAATATTCTAAACGTCTTCAATAAACACCGCCGGCTTAAAGTGAGTTCGCTACTCTCTCAGGCATCATTTTGTTAATCGCTTGAATATGTCCGGCGCTCCGCAAAAGATGCGCAACCCGGATATTGCAATTACTTTTCAGCGCCTAACCAGCTCATCTTATAATACAGTGAATGTGTTAATGGTAAATGTCAAGTGCGTTATTAATTTATGAAGGGGAAGTGGAATATTGATCCACAGCCTGCGGATGTTTTCGCCTGGCGTGCGCCAAGTCCGTGCCCAGGGGCTATTCCAGGAAAAGTCCAGATAGGGGAATCACCTACGCCGTCTTAAGGTCTTCTAGGGTATGAAATATATATAACCTAGTAGTTTGATGGATTGCCAGTATATAAAGCTTTCTTTATTATCGCTACCAGTCCCGAGAGCGGGGCCTCATCGCCTCGCCGTGGGAAGCTGACATATGCGAACCTACCACTCCTCCTGCAAACTCCCTACCCGAATCTTAAACCGACGACCGGGTAAACGATGCCCTACAGGCTGGACTATTTTTGGTCAGAGGCTGGCGGGTGATAATTTGAAATCATGAATGCAACTCCGGGCAGTATACCGAAGGCGGGGAGGGTTTCAATTTTCAATCGAAATTCATTCTCGGATGGAATAAATCAGCGTGCGTCCAGACTCTCCCCCGGGCCTCCAAGGCGCCCACATATTGGTGTTTAGTTTTTTCTGACCCTCGTCAGGCAAGATGAATTGGGAGGTCCTTTAGGATGGGGGACGGCTGATTGTACCTTGCCACGCCCAAGCCACCCCCGATCTGGAATTTCAGATCTCCCGACAATGATGCCTGGCTCGCGGCGGAAAAAAGAAAGCGGGGCGCAGTCCGGCCACACTTTCAAAGTTTGGCGCGCATCTGAGCCATCTCCCTTTGCAAGTCGGTGGCGAGTTTTTCAAGGATCCGAAGCCGTTCGTCACGACGTTTGAGGGCCGACTCGAGCTTCCGAACCTGGCGTTGGAGGCGGTCATTTTCGCGCTGCATCACTTTGAGCCCATGCGGAGGATAAACCGCAGGGGGCGGGATGGCGCGAAGAATACCCGCACCTTTCGGAGCGGGGCCGGGACGACTTGATGTGATGGGACCACTTCCTTCTTGTATACCACGGATCAGGGCGTCGAGATCCTTGCGATCCGGCGAAGGAGGACAAAGTTGGCGGAGGGCCCACAAGCGGCCAAGGCTGGGAATATTGCGGCCTCGTTCCCAATGTTGGACGGCGCCCTTGGTGCTGTTCATCAGGCGGGACAAGCCTTCCTGGCTTAATTCAAGCCGCCCACGAACTTTACGAATGATTTTGCCGGCATTAAGAGCAGCCATGTTTTTCTTCCTCTCAACGGTGGAACATGATTCTCTGGCGCGTCCCAGCCTGGTACGTGGCCCACATCAAAGGGCAAACGGTTCTCCATTGCCGGTGGCGCCAGATCAGGCAGGTCTGGCAAGGACTTGCGCCACCATTTCGCCAAGCGAAGCCATGAGAGTACAACGAAATTCAAAAGTGACTAACGAATTGTGCACATCCAAGCAGTCATTTGTCAATGCCATAAACGAAGCCACCACACCTCGCAGCCCAAGGAGCAATACAATGATATACCCGCAAAAGCGAATCCTGATCACCACCGTCCCGTCGCCATCGCCAACGCCTGCAGACCTCTTCCTTCCGAATAAAAGCAGCCTTCAGCCCATTTCGCCCGGCACATTAAAAGCAGGCAATCTGGAAGGGCTGCCCCCGCCACGGCCGCCAACCGCGGTGGGCCCAATCACGATGCTGTTCAGCGCGCGCTGCATAATTAAAGGATGCGTTTTCCCAGCCTCAGACCCCGCCACAGGAATGTGCCATTCCCACGGCCGCCAGGAAATAGAGCCTGAATTTTTCCAATCTTATCAACCCATACTTTACGTGCTGCAGCAGGCCAAATTTGATATTTCCAACCAGCCCTCTGACGGCGAGCGGGGCGCACGGCGCCTTCGCGTCCTGCGTCACCAGACCGCCATGAAAGGAGCAGCCTGATATGGATCGCCTCTATAAACGATTTCACACTCGCCCGGAAACAATGCCCGATTACACAATCCCGCCGCCCGGCGTGAAGGTTCGCATCACTCAGGCGAATGCAACGGCGGGACAACGCATATCCAAAAGTCCAGCCGACAAATTGCGGCAGGCTCCGGCAACTCCGCTCATGCTCACTCCCACCATGGCCTGGCGCAAGCTTTGCGCCAAAACGGGTGGCAGCGTTACGATCCAAACTTTTTATCGTTGGATTGGGAACGGCAGCGTTTATTCAGTCCGCATGGGCAAGAGAATTTTCGTCCCCATCGATAACGTGGAAAAACTTATCGAAACTTGTCTGGCCGGAGAAGATTTGAAATCATCTTCGGAATAAGCACATTGGAAACGGCCGCCTACGGGCGGCGTTTATTTTGTCTGTACCGGAAGGAGACGCTTGATATGAATCAACATGACAAACAACGCCCGGATGTTCGGGAAGCGAGGGCCAGCCTGTTACGCGATAAGCCGAACCCGAAACTTCCCTCAACGGAGGTGGCGACCCCTGAAGAAAAAAACGTTGCCCCCGATCCGCCGGGCAGTTCAGTGGTGCAAGCAGCGCCACCGTTAATGCTCAGGCTCAGGATTGCCTTGCGCAGGCTCTGCAGGGGAACGGGTTGCGAAATTAGCATTCAAACTCTTTACCTGTGGATTGCAATGGGCAAAATTGATTCGGTCCGGGTGGGCGGCAGAATCTTCATCCCCGCCCAGACTGTGGACAATCTCATTGAGACGTGCCTGCAGGGAGATCGAATATAAAGGTGAACGACCTCATTGAGAATTGCAGTAGTGGGTCTGTTTGAGCTTTGCGTCGAAGGCAGTACGAGTTTGCTTCCGGGGACGCAGCGCGGGCAATGACCGCAACCGAAGGGAAATTCCGTCCGTGCTTCAAAGATTTCAACACGGAGCGCACAGAGAAAAACATTTTAAACCGCAGAGGGAAAAATGATTTTAAGCTCTGTGACCTCGGTAAAAACTCCGTGACCTCTGTGTTGAGTTCTCTCTTTTCTGTTGCAGCCTTTCTACGCCGCTTAACGATGGCATCTTTTCCTTTGGCTGCGGCCACAGGTCCCGCCAGGTTCAGTCATTGTTGGCCACAGAGGACGCGAAGGCAAGCGCAGCGGTAAAGAGATCATCGCGGCATTAACAGGAGGAGGCATTTGATATGAATAAACAAGCCAGAAAAATCCGCAAGGTTCGGAAAGCAACGCGCGATCCCATAGCAGAGATGCAGAAGGCGATATTGAGCGCGATGGAGGCGGCGGGCAAAGCCGTAAAAACCGCTGTGCCCAATCCGCCTGACTTATCAGTGATGCGTCCGGCGGCACGGCCGGTGATGCTCACACCCAAGGCTGCCTTGCCCATGCTCCGCGCCGGAACCGGTTGCCCCATTGCGATTGAAACTCTCTACATGTGGATTAAAACCGAAAAACTTTACGCGGTCCGCATGGGCGCGAGAATCTATATCCCCCTCGATGCTCTGAACAGTTTCATCAAGGATAGTCTTGCGGGGATGTGATGGCAATGAAAGCGGTGATGCTGGTAAGGGTGCCGTTGGGGGGGAGAAGCCTCGGTCAGCGCTCCCATGACCGTGGGCACGCGGGCGGTGGAATTGGTAGCCACGGTCAACTCGCCTTTGAGTTGACCGTGGGCAATGCCGCCGGACAAAATCCCACGCTCAGAAGAACGTTGAGCGTGGCTACCCGCTATTCAGATCCAGCCGGATTCGGTCATTAGCGGCCTGCACGTTTGCCTTTCGCTTTACGTCGTCTCACTAAACTGTTAAGGTCCGTCTCAGCGGGCGGGGTTTCCGAGGCCCATTCGAGGCCGCGGGCGATTCTGGAGCGATCGGGCTCCTGCAGCGTCCAGAGTTGCCCTTCGGGGACCATGGCAACCGCCGTGAGGACAAGAATACCGTCTGGAAGGCGTTCCAGGCGAAGCGTCTTGCCGGCGTATCTCTTGCCCAATGAAATTTGGCCGCTCTTGCCCACAACCTTGATTTCGGGGCGGCTTTCAGCCGCTGGTAAATGTTTCATGCCATCATGCTATCATGCCGACAGCCATGGTGCAAGAATATTCCGGCCTGATTTGCCTTCCCTTCATCATTCACCATTCACCATTCATCATTTCTTCCCGCCTGCCAGAAGGGCCGCAGCGTCTGAAATGCGCAGGCTTTTCGCTCGCTTTGGTCCTGATAAAACGAGGGAACTCGTCTCGTAGATTGGGAAATTTAGAGTTGAACTACAGGAAGGCCCGGAATTAATTGGAAGTGGGCGACGTTCAGCGTTGCCACAACGTATCCGAGACGCAAGGCCGGCGCGCCAATCAAGAGATCTTCGAACGCGATACTGATGCCTCGGCTCGCCTGTTCGCCCTCAATCTTCCCGGCGATTTGAGCGATCTCAAGCGTTATGGGATGGACCATCAAGTCGCGGCAAAGTTCTTCCGTGAATGTTTGTCGGCGCTCACGGTCGGCTGGGCTCCTGGCACGGTAGATGCCATGAGTCAGTTCGACGATGGTCACGGCAGAGAGGCCCGATTCGGTCTCGCCCTGTGAAACCTTCACACGATTGAGGATTTCACTTATTGTCCGGCCACTCCGCTCGCCTGCGATGAGAATGCTGGTGTCGAGTATCAGTCCCTTGCGGTGAGGTCACGGGGTTGGCGGCTGTTGATGATGTCTCGAAGGTCGTCCGCAAAGTCAGCGTCCATCACGGGCGCGTAGCCGAGCTCCTTCGCGTGGGCCTCGGCCAGCGCAATGGACTCAGAAAGCAACCGCGGAGTTTCTGCCGGACGCACTAAGGCGATGGGGCGCGAATCCCGCTCAATAATCACTTCGGCGCCCGCACCCACGCGATCGAGGAGTGACCCGAAATCGCTGGCCGCCTCCGCGTCCGTTATATGAATGATGTCTTTTGCCATGGCCTGATTATACGCCACATTCTGAGTTATACCGAGTTTTTATCGTCGGCCCTCAAAGAGGGGAGGCTTCGATCCTCACTATCCAGTCGTTCCGCTACGCCGTCCAAGCTTAGCTCAGTCGACGTGACCGTCGCCTTTAATTTCCGGAGGCAGTCTTTTTCGAGCCGGGGATGTACTCGTTTGTGAGGACAAAAGCCCACGGCACAAGACCGGTGCCGCGGCTACCAGCTACCATTCATAGTTCACAATTCATAATTTCCAATTTCTTTAAGCCCCGGCCTTCATCCTTCCCTTCTACCGTCTACCGTCTACTGTCTACCGTCTACTTTTTCACGCCCCCGCCTCCAGACAGAAACGCCTCATAGTCTGAGATGCGCAGACTCTCTCGTTACCCGCTCTTCACTACTCGCTCTCGATTATTATTTGATCGCAAATCGAACTGACGTATAATTCAAGCTGCTAATAATAACAAAAGCAGTTTATTGGTCGGTGATGCGTGGGTCTGCGGGCCTCTAAACGCCTCAAATGGGGTGATTGTTGATTCCGATGAAGGTGGTCAGTGATTCCGATTTGAATCCGGTCACTCATTCCGACGCCATGGTGGTCACGGTCGGAGCGAAGCGACGCTGGCGCAGTTATAGTGC
>Ga0070730_10005895_pt1 | contig 10507 bp, 7 predicted proteins | sample Coa_R1_3_FD_66447 | JGI IMG/M metagenome (GOLD analysis project Ga0070730, IMG submission 66447) | Surface soil microbial communities from Centralia Pennsylvania, which are recovering from an underground coalmine fire - Coalmine... | ecosystem: Environmental > Terrestrial > Soil > Unclassified ... | reverse complement strand
CTTAATCGGGCCGCCCGCTTGATGAGCATTGGGCATGGCGGCCAAATCCTGGTTTCGCTGGCCACCGCTGAGCTGGTGCGCGATCAGACTGCGCCCGGCACCACACTGGTCGACCTGGGCGAACATCTCCTGAAGGACCTCATCCGGCCGGAGCATGTGTACCAGTTGATCGGCCCCGGCCTGCCCACTGAGTTCCCCGCCCTGCGGTCGCTCAGCGCCCTGCCCAACAACTTGCCCGTGCAGTTAACCAGCTTCATTGGACGAGAAAAAGAAATGTCAGAAGTGCAGCCTCTGCTGGATGGGACGCGCCTGCTGACGCTCACCGGGCCGGGCGGGACGGGCAAGACACGGCTGGCCCTGCAAACCGCGGCCGATGTCCTGGACCGTTTCTCGGACGGAGTTTGGCTGGTTGAGCTGGCCTCCCTGGCTAACCCGGCGCTGTTGATCCAGACCGTCGCCTCAACGCTGGGCGTGCGTGAGCAACCCGGCCGTGCCCTCCTGGATAGCCTGGTTGACTACCTGCGCGTCAAGAAAATGCTCCTGTTGCTGGACAACTGCGAGCATTTGATTGACGCCTGCGCCGAACTCACCGTCACCCTGCTGGGTAAATGCCCCAACCTAAAGATGCTCGTCAGCAGCCGCGAGGCGCTGGGGGTGGCGGGTGAGACTGCGTACCGGGTGCCGTCGCTGGCCCTGCCCAACCCCAGCCAGACGACGCTGGAGACTCTGACGGAATGCGCAGCGGCCGGGCTCTTTGTCGAGCGCGCGCTCGCCGCGCAGCCGCGCTTCAAAGTGACGGCGCACAACCTGGGCGCTATCGTCCAGATCACGCAGCGGCTCGATGGCATCCCGCTGGCGATTGAGCTGGCCGCCGCACGGGTCAAGGTGCTCTCGGCCGAGCAGATCGCGGACCGCCTGGACGACCGTTTCAGGCTGCTCACTGGCGGCAGCCGCACTGCCCTGCCCCGGCAGCAAACTCTGCGCGCGCTGATTGATTGGAGCTACGACCTGCTCACTGAGCCGGAGCGCGCTGCCTGGCGGCAGCTTTCCGTGTTTGCCGGCGGCTGGACCCTGGAGGCAGCCGAAGCGGTCATCGGCGGCGAGGCGCTGGACTTGCTGTCGCACCTGGCAGACAAATCGCTCATCAGTATGGAAGAGCAGGAGGGTGATACGCGCTTCCGCCTCCTGGAAACCGTCCGGCAGTATGGGCGCGACAAGCTATTAGAAGCTGGCCAGTCGGCGGCGACGCGCGACCGGCACCTGGCCCATTTTTTGGACTGGACCACGAGACTCGAGCCCAATTTCTACGGCCGCGACATGCTGCGGGCGCTCAACCAGTTTGACGCGGAGCTTGACAACATCCGCGCGGCGCTGGAGTGGGCGCAGGCACACGACCTACGCGCCGCATTGCAACTGGTCTCTACTTTGGCGCTTACAAGCAACTTCGGCTACACAACGGAATGGCGGCGTTGGCTGCGCGACATTTTTCCGCGCTACGACGCGCTGCCCCTGGCTGGTGACGAAACCAACACGGCGCGCCGGGCGCTGCGGGCGAAAGGTTTGCTTGCCGCCGGGGCGCTGGCATTCCGTCAGGGTGAAAACGGCGCGGCGAGCGCGCTGCTCGTGGAGAGCGTCGCCCTGGCGCGCGCGACCGGGCAAGACCTGACGCGCGCCAAGGCGCTCATTATGCTGGCGACCGTGCTCGTATTTCACGATGCGGCTGGGGCCTTGGAGGCCATCGATGAGGGCTGTCAGGTCAGCCAGGCCATCAACTTTCGATGGGGTCTGGCCCAATGTCTCACCAATCGGGGAAGCCTGGCACGGCTGCGCGGCGACTTTGCGGCCGCCGCCGCCTATCACCAGCAGCTTATGCCGTTGGTGCGGGAAATCGACAACCCCTGGCTGAGCGCGATCACCACGCTGACCGTGGGCATGTTGGCTGCCCAGCAAAAAAACTACGCCGAAGCCGGCGCGCGACTCGAGGAGAGCGCCCGACTCTTCGGCCATATCCGCGACCGGAATTTCACTGCAGTCGCCCGTAGCGAGCGGGCCCACATCGAGCGGCTGCAAGGACGCTACGAGCAGGCCATGGCGCTGTATGGCCAGACGATTGTTGGCTGGCAGGAATTAGGTCATCACGCCGCGGCGACCCACGAGCTGGAGTGCATTGGCTTCATCGCCGTCGCGCAATCCCGGCCTCAGAAAGCTGCCCGTCTCTTCGGAGCGGCGGAGGCCGTGCGCGAAAGCATCGATGCCCAGATGACGCCCGCCGAACGCGAGGAGTACGACCGCCACCTGTCACTGCTGCGTGGGCAACTGGATGAGGCCGAATTCGCCGCTGCCTGGGCCGCGGGCCGCACGCTGTCGCTGGACGAAGCGATCGCCTACGCGCTCTCGCCAGCCCCGGGCCCGGCATGACCGAATCCCCGGTGCTGCTCGCGGAATTAATGGCGGCCCTGTCGTTGGCCACGGACCTGGGCATGGGCCAGCCGGTGGAGTTCGCCTGGCAGTCGTGCGTGGTCGCCATGCGGTTGGGCGAGGCGCTAAAGTTTTCCGACGCCGAGCTGCGCAGCGTATATTACCAGTCGCTCTTGCGCTACATTGGCTGCAACGCCGAGACCCGGCTGCTGGCAGCGGTATTTGGCGATGAGCTGGCCCTGCGCGCCGACATTATCCACGCCGATGCCAGCGGGCCCGAGTTCCGGGCGTTAAGCCTGCGCTTCATTCGCGAAGCCAACGCCGGCGCCAATCCGCTGCAAATGCTCACCGCGGTGGTGGGCGGCCTGGCGAAGATGACGCAAGCCTCGCGCGAGTTCTATTCCGGCCATTGTGAAGTGGCCGGCCGGCTGGCCGAGCGGCTGGGCCTCGAGCCGGACGTGGTGACCGCCTTGCGCCAGGTGTATGCCCGTTGGGATGGACGCGGCACCCCGGCGCTCAAGGGTGAAGATGTCGCGCCCGGCATGCTGGCCGTGTCGCTGGCGCAGGACGCCGTTTACTTGAACCGGCTGGGCGGGCTGGAGGCAACCCTGGCGACCGTGAAGCAGCGCTCGGGCACCCTGTACGCGCCGGCGCAGGTGGAAGTATTTTGCCGCTTAGCCGCCGAGCTGCTGGCGGATGACGAGCCCGATTGGCAGACCATCGTGGCGCTGGAGCCGGGCCGCCGGCGTGGCCTGACACCGGCCGAGTTTGACGCCGCCTGCGCCGCCATCGCCGATTATGCGGATATCAAATCGCCCTACCTGGTGGGCCACTCGGCCGGCGTCGCACGGCTGGCCGAGGCTGCGGCCCGCGGCGCCGGCTTGCCCGAGGCCGACGCCACCGCCCTGCGCCGCGCGGGATGGCTGCATGACCTGGGTCGGGTGGGCGTGTCGGCCGGCATTTGGGGCAAGCCGGGGCCGCTGACAGAGCGCGAATGGGAAAAGGTTCGCCTGCATGCCTACCACACCGAGCGCATCCTGGCCCGGCCGCCGGCACTGGCCCAACTGGGCGCGTTGGCCGCCCAGCACCACGAGCGGCTGGATGGCAGCGGCTATCACCGCCAGGCGCAGGCGGGCGCCCTGTCCCCGGCGGCGCGCCTGCTGGCCGCCGCCGACGTGTACCAGGCGCTGACTGAGCCGCGGCCGCACCGAGCGGCGCACACGCCCGAGTCGGCGGCCGAGGTGCTCAAGGCCGAAGGGCGCGCCGGCCGGTTCGACCCGCAAGCCGTGTCGGCTGTGCTGGCCGCTGCCGGCCAGGGCCAGCCTTCCAAACGCAACGCGCTGGTGGCGGGGCTGAGCGAGCGCGAAGTGGAAGTGCTGCGGCTGGTGGCGCGCGGCCACTCGATCAAGGTGATCGCCCAGCAACTGCAATTGGCGCCCAAGACGGTGGACAATCACATTCAGCATCTTTATATCAAGGCCGGGGTCACCACCCGCGCGGCCGCCACCCTGTTCGCCATGGAGCAGGGTTTACTGTGAACAACTTGCAAAAATCTGCCGCAGTTGGCCCAGGCGTTCGCCGCCCGGGCAAGCCATCAGTGCTTCCAACAACTGCCAGTGCAGGTTGGCTAATCCAGGCGCGGCGCATTCGGCCACCGCCGCCGTCGTGTCCGTCACGGCCTCGTTCAGCCAAGTTTCGGCGCCATCGGTGAGCGCCAGGCCGGCGCGTGCGAGACCACACAGATAGAGGAATTGAAAACCTCCCGGTCGGCGCAAAAATGGCTCGCTGTCGGCCAACACTTGCCTGAAGATCGCCTGCGCCGGTAGTGGTTCAGCGAGCCGTGCCTGCAGGATGCCGCGCATGAGCAGCATCGAATTGGCTGGCAGCGCGGGCAACGCTGTGGGTGTTGTCGCCAGCAGCGCCTGCGCCTCGGCCAATCGCCCCGCAACCAGCAACGCATGGGCTAAGAAGTGCGTCGCGAAGGCGAGAGTGATGCGATTGCCGATCCCGCTCGTCCGAACCGCGTGGAGCACTACGGCGGCTTCAGCAGTGTCGCCCTTGTGAACCAGCACGATGCCTCGTCCCATTTGCGCCGTATACTGGCCTTCGCGGTCTTGCAAGGCGTCATTAATAACGCCGACTTCCTTAAGATCATTGAAGGCCAGCTCATATCGGCCGAGCCGGGCGTTGATAAAGGCCCGCCCCACCAGGTGCAAGGCAATACCCCGGGGCGCGTTGATTTCCTGGTAGATCCCAATCGCCGTGTTGTGGCAGGCAATCGCCTGCTCGAATTGCCCGATAAATGCCAGGTTGGCAGCCAGTAACCACAGCGTGAACGCCAGGCTCGGCTGGTTGTTCAGCGCCTGATGGATGCGAATGGCTTGCTGGTTGTACTCAATGGCGCGTTCCACCTGGCCCAGGCCAAAGTAAGCGGCGGCCGCGCCACCCAACGCATCGCCCTCGCCGCGCCGGTCACCCAGTTCGCGATAAATCGCCAGCGCCTGTTCATGCAGCTTGGCCGAGGTCCAGTCGGCCTGCAGCCGCCCCACCTGGCCCAGATCGTCCAGGGCATCGGCCTCCCCGGCGCGGTCGCCGCGGCGTCGAGCGTCCTCCAGGTTTTCTTGAAACATCGGGGCTGCCACAGAGATATTCGGCCAGTGGGTCCAGGCCAGCCGCCGGCGGCTGGCCCGCGCCAAACGCGGGTCTGCCAGATGGCCTTGTAATCGGCCGTGCATGGCTTGCAGCCTGGCCCGTTGGCCCCATTCCCACAGGTAGTCGCGATCCACCAGCAGCAGCACCTCGGCGGCGGCGACGTACGCTTGCGCCTGCATCAGATGCTCAAATTCCGCCAGTGGGGCCGCAATATCCTCAACCGTCGACCACTCGGCCTGCGGCTGGCGCTGATGGTGAAAATAATGCGCAGCTCGCAGATGCAGCGGCTGGCAGGCAAAGCCCGCGCCCTCGGTTGGAATTTGGCTGTAACAATACGCCTTGTCAATCGGATGCAGCGCAAACTCGCGCGTTACCGGATCGAGGCGAACAAAGAAAGCGCGTACCAGACGATTTAGAAGCGGCGTCAGGTCCGCCGGCGGAATAAAAGGGGACAGCAAGAACTCCAGGGCTGCGCGGCTGGCTGGGCTTCCCAACAGCGCCAGGGCCTGCAGCACGCGCGTGGCCGATAGGTCGAGGCGCAGGATGGTCTGTTGGACGATGGCGGGGGTCACTTCCTGCGCCCATAAGTCTGGGTCGTTCAACAAATCACCGGGCCGCAGCAGCGGCCGCTCGAGCAGCAACCCGGCCAAAGCCTCCAGGGCGCGCGGAAAGCCATGCGTGCGCTCGGCCAGTGGGCGCAGCTCAGCCGCTGGCGCGTCGCGCAGGCCGGCGGCGCCCGTTGGGTCAAATGCGCGCAGCAGGCGGCAGGCATCCTCCAGCGGCAAACCCTCTGCGAGTGGGATCGGATGCTCCCGGGTCTTGATTGTGCGCGGAAGATCCAGCCGTTCGCGGCTGGTGATCAGCAGCGACAGCGCCGTGCTTTGCGCCACGACCATCTCGATAAAGGTTTGCAGCTCAGAATCAACCAGTTTGCCGGACGGGTCTTGCACGCTCTCCAAGTTGTCCAGAAACAGCACATAGTGCGACCCACGCATTTGCTCGAGCAAGACACTTATCTTTTGCGCGGCGGAGGTTTGTGCGTCCTGGGCGACAGCCTTTAGAAGATCGGACCCCTCGCGAGGCAACAGCCGGCCCAGGTCGATCAGTATTCGATCCAGGCCGAAGCCGGCGGCCACGGCGCTCAGGGCGACGATGCCCCGGACGGGTGCAGCGCCCGGCTCGTGTTGCAGGTCTGTGAGGACTTTGCAGGCCAGCGCGGTCTTGCCCACGCCACCCCGCCCATAGATGCTCACGAACCGCGCCCCCGCCCCCAGGGCCGCCTTGATTTCCGCTTGTTTTTCGGCCTGCCCGATATAGCGCCCGCGCACTTCCTGCGGCAGGGAATTGATGAGCCTGATCCGTGAAGGGTCAGCCATCTCCGGCGCGGTGCTGGCCGACGGAACAATTTCGCCCTGTTCAATTTGCAGACGCAAACGGATCGTTTCCGCGCTGGGCGCGCTGGCCAGCTCGGCGGACAGAAGTTGGCGGCACACCTCGAATTGGGCCAGGGCCGCGGCGCGCTCCCCGGTCACCGCCAGCAAGGTCATCAGCAACCGATGGGCTTCTTCGCGCAGCGGATCGAGGGCGACCAGGCGCCGGGCCAGCTTGAGCCCGTCTGGGTAGTGCTGCTGGCTCAATTGCTGCTGAGCCAGCGCCACGAGCTCGTCGAGGACAAGATTACGCAGCCGCTCGCGCTCCAGCAGCAGCCAATCATCAAAGCCCCGGCACTCGCGTAGGGCATAGCCAGCCAAAAATTCGCCGGCATACAGCGCCAGTGCCTGCTCCGTCTGGTTGGGCGCCCGCTGCTCGCCGGCCAGGCCGGCTTCCAGGGCTGCCACATCCAGCCACACGCTGCCCGCGGCAACGGAAATCGTGGACCGGCCAATGCTGGCTGCGCCAGGCAAATGCCGGTTGAGTCGGGAGAGCGCCGCGCGCAGGTTGGCTTGGGCCTGGGCCTGCGGCCGGTCATCCCACAGCAGATCGGCCAACGTTTCGCGGGCGCACGGGCGGCCCTGGCAGGCCACATACACCAACAGCGCCTCCACCTTGCGCGTCGGGAACGGCGCGACGGGACTGCCATCGCGGGTGATGCGCAAACCGCCAAAAGTGCGGATTTCGAGCATATCCATCGCAGTTTGGAGCGCTTTTGAATCGGCCGTGAATCGCCGGGGAACCATACTGATTGTAGAGAGTGCGGCCCGAAAACACAATCAGGAAAGGTAAAGCCAATGACCCATCATGACCGTCCCACAATTTCGTTCCTGCGGTGGCTGGGCCGTTTGGCCGGCCAGGCGCTGCGAGCCTGCGCCCGCGGCTGGCAGTTTTACGCGGATTGGAGCGGCTATGACAGCCCCCAATCCTGAACAGATAAAGACCGTTATGTCGCTCGAAGCGAACAAAGACCTGGTTCGTCGCTTCCTGGCTGAAGTCTTCGGCACCGGCAACGTGGAAGCCGTTGGTAACTTTATGGTCCCCAACTCATTCCTGTATGGCTTTATGCGGAAGTTTGTGGCGGAACGGGCGATCGGCATTCCCGACGCCCAAATTCAAATCCAGGAGATCTTTGGCGAAGGTGACAAGGTGGCCGTTTCGGCCAGCTCGAGCGGCACGAATAGCGGGCCGATACTGGGGCATCCGCCGACCCATAAAGAGGTCGCAATCAACTCGCTGTGGATCTTCACCGTCAGAGACGGCCGGGTGATCAGTATGCAGTTTGCGTCCGACATGGCGCAGCAGCTTTGGGTGCCTGCTCCAACGTAGCCCGCCGTCGGCTGCCGCAGTCGGGGCGAAGCCTCCGCGTCAACGGTGCCCGTTCGACCCAACCGGCTGGCGCGGAGGCTTCGACCCTACCAACGACCACCAACGCAAGTGCACCCGCGTAAGCCGCCGCGCATCTTTCGCCGCCATCAGCGTGTATACTCCGCCTCGTGACGATCAAACTCACGACCGGGCAGCGTATTCTCATCGCGGTTTTGGGTGTCGTCCTGCTCGTCCTTTTCCTCGGCCTGGGCGTCAAGAAGAGCGTTGACCAAAACGCTGTTATCCCCGCCAGCGTCGCTGTGGATCGGGCGCTCCAGGTGGCGAGTGAACAGGGCCCCAGCAGCGGCGGGTGGCTCACGCTGCCGACGGAGGCCCGCGGGCAGGTCACCACTTATGGGCAGGCCTATCAGTTCATCTTCCATCAGGCGCCCGACCCCAATGACGGCGCCGCCCCCAACCCGGCCTATCCGGTATGGCTGATCGTCCTGCAGGGGCAATTTGTGGAACATGTGCCGGCCTCGGCCGGCGGCGCCACCCCGGCCAAAGATGTGGTTCACAGCCAGTTGGCCCTCATCTTGGATGGCGATACCACCGAGACACTCGAGCGCGTGCTGATCGCGCCAACTCAACCGCTGGATGTGAGCACCTTGCCGCTACTGGCGCTTCCCGCTGGGGGGCCGTCGGCCACCACGACGCCCAAGCCAACCCTGGTTCCTGAATAGTATTGGGAAACGAAGAGTATCCCCATTAAGAGTTAGGACTAGCGCCGCGTTGCCCACCATCCAAAAATCGCTTACACTTACGCTCGCAATGGACGAAACTCTTTAGAGTCGGAGACTTCCACCCACCGTGGCCGCATCCAAAGTTCGCTCCGATTACGACGCCCTCAAACAGGTCGCTCAGTCGTTTAGCCAGCAGGCGGCCGCCGTCGGCCAAACGCTCCAGCAGGTGCGCAGCCAGAAAGAAACCCTGCAGGGCGGCGACTGGATTGGACAGGGCGCTAACGCGTTTTACAACGAGATGGACTCGTCGGTCCTGCCTACCATTCAGCGCCTGCAGCGGGCGCTGGATGAGAGCGCGCGCATCGTCGGCCAGATCAGCCAGGTGATGAAGCAGGCCGAAGATGACGCCGCCAGGGTGCTGAAAGGCAACGGCAGCGGCGGCGCCGGTGGCGGGGCCGCGGGCGGTGGGGGCGTGATCCCAGGAGGCGCCATCCCCGGGGGCAGCGGCGGTGGAACAGCCGGCGGCGGCGGCACGCCATCGTCCGGCGGGGGCGGAACGCCAGGCGGTGGGTCCACACCTGGCGGCGGTGGTGGAGCGCCGGGCGGCGGCGGTGGACCAGCTGGGGGCGGAGGCGCGCCGGCCGGCACGCCCACCACCCAGATGCTCAACCAGTTCGATCCGCAGGTGGCGGCCATCGCCGGGCAATCGCCGACCCTCAACAACCAACTGCAACAGCTCCAGCAAGACGGTTGGACCATCGTCAAGGGTCCGGCCGGCGGCGGCTCGTTCACCGACCGCCAGAACAAGCAAATCGTCATCGCGGATGGCGACACGCCCGCGGTTACAGTCGGCGGGCTGGCGCACGAGATGGGCCACGCTGAGGCCGGCGAGCCGCCTTATCATCCGCCAGCGGCGGGCATGACCCGCGACGACTACGTCGAGCAAAACGTCCAGGAGCAACTGCGCAACGAAGGCGCGGCCCAGCTCAATGCCGCCATCGCCCGCGACGAGATCCAACAGGCTGGTGGGCCAGATACCGGCATACCCGGCACGCAGACCAATGCCTACCAGGCGCTGTATGACCAGTACAAGTCTGGGCTGGCCAGCCGCGATCAAACGGTGGACCTGATGGCCGACGTGATGGCGAACGAATCCACCAGCACCACCAATCAGAATTACCGCGATTATTACGGCCAGAGCTACAAGGACTATTGGGATCAACACGTGGCGCCGGCTGGAGGACCCCCATGAGCAGCCCGCAGGTGGACCAGCTTCTAAAATCGATCCTCAGCGCCGGTGTGCCCACCCTGCCCGGCACCGAGAGCCTGCTGGGCGTGGCCCCGAAAGCCGGCCAGGAAAACTCGCACTGGAAGTTCTACACGCTCGAGTTGCCCGGCGGCCCATTCAAGGGCGGCGAGCTGCGGCTGAGCACCAGCGGCGACCGGGCGCTGCTGAGCCTGCTGCCGCGCGACGAGCAACCGCTGAAGGAGGGCGACCTGGACTTGAGCCCGTGGGGTCAGGCGACCCACATTGATATCAACCCGCAGATACCGCCCGAAGGTACCGACGCCTACAGCTACACGGTCAACGGCGCGCGCCTGTCGTTCCAATTCACGCACGTCACGCGCCGGCTGCGCACGGTCACGGTTGAGTGGGGCGGCAAGGCCTAACGTCCGCCGCCTTTTCCACCGGCGGACATTCAAGTCACCATTCGCGGGCTCAAATCCGGCCCCGCCCTCTCTGCATCGGTTGCGAATAGGCGCTGCCAGCCAGCCAACGCGCCAACTTGCCCTAATTTTCCCCTAATTCTTTCTACTCCTAATCTAAACCTGGCCTGGCTACGCTGCCTGCCAGGTATGCCTATAATGCTTTCATGAGCTTTACCGTTTCTGAAGTCGCCAGCGGCGAAGCCGCGCGGCCGCGCCTGCTGTCCCTGCCGCGCGCGCGCGTGCTG
>Ga0070730_10005894_pt1 | contig 10508 bp, 8 predicted proteins | sample Coa_R1_3_FD_66447 | JGI IMG/M metagenome (GOLD analysis project Ga0070730, IMG submission 66447) | Surface soil microbial communities from Centralia Pennsylvania, which are recovering from an underground coalmine fire - Coalmine... | ecosystem: Environmental > Terrestrial > Soil > Unclassified ... | reverse complement strand
CCATCGGTTCTCGCTTTCCGACTGGTTCTATGAGAAGTTGTCTCTCTATTCTATCACGAACCATTTTGATCCCGCTTTTCACGCAATGTTGATGCCCATATGGGCATTGACAGAAGGCGATTTGCGCAGATATACTGCTTATAGATCTTCGTCGAAGCGAGACGTAGCATACTTCAGCATCAAGGACGTGAAAATATCATGACTTTAGCACAACACTCTCAGGCTGGCGGCGACCGTTATGCTCCCAGCAAAGCTGACAAATTTAGTTTTGGACTCTGGACCGTAGGCAACCCGGGCGCAGACTTCTTTGGGGGCGCCACTCGTCCGACCATCTCGCCGCTGTATAGCGTGCAAAAGCTGGCCGAACTGGGAGCCTGGGGCGTGAACCTGCACGACACTGACCTGGTGCCCTTCGGCGCCTCTGCTCAGGAACGTGACCGCATTGTGCGCGATTTTAAGCAGGCGCTCAGCGATCATGGCATGGTCGTTCCTATGGCCACCACCGACCTGTTCAGGCATCCGGTCTTCAAAGAGGGGGCCTTTACCGCCAATGATGCGCGGGTACGCGCCTTAGCTTTGCAAAGAGCGATGCGTGCCATCGACCTGGGGGCCGAGCTGGGGGCCACGATTTATGTCTTCTGGGGTGGACGTGAAGGGGCCGAAGTGGACGCCGCCAAAGATCATCAGCTTGGCATCAAACGCTTCCGCGATGCGCTGAACTTCCTCAGCGAATATGTGCGCGCCCAGGGCTACAACCTGCGCTTCGCCCTGGAGCCCAAGCCGAATGAGCCGCGCTCCGACCTTTTCTTGCCCACCATCGGGCACATGCTGGCCTTTATTTATACACTGGACCATCCCGAGATGGTGGGGCTCAATCCCGAAGTGGCCCATGAGAATATGTCTGGCCTCAACTTTGTGCATGGGGTAGCGCAGGCTATGGAGGCTGGCAAACTTTTCCATATTGATCTCAATGATCAAAAGGGGCCGCGCTACGACCAGGATCTGCGTTTCGGCAGTGAGAGCATCAAGAATATGTTCTTCCTGGTGCGCCTGCTAGAGAACAATGGCTACGAGGGGCCGCGCCACTTCGACGCCCACGCCTATCGCACAGAGGATGAGCAGGGCGTCTGGGACTTCGCCTCAGGCTGTATGCGCACCTACAATATGTTCAAGGAGAAGGCCGCACGCTTCGACGCCGATCCCGAGGTGCAGCAAATCCTGGCCGCCGTCAATAGCAGCACGCCAGAGGTTGATGCGCTGCTCACTGGCGGCTATAGCGAGGCACGTGTGCAACAATTGAGGGAAGCCACCTTTGATGTGGATACCCTGGCGAGCCGTGGTTATGGCTACGAGCGCCTCGACCAGATCGCCGTCGAGCATATCCTGGGCGTGCGCTAAACGCAGGAGGTGGCAGACTAAAGCCTTCAATCTGCGCCAGAAACATTCTTTTGCTATCGGGAAGCTGATCAGAAATAGTGTCCCGACACCATTTGGATCAGCTTTTCCCGAACGACTGGCTAGAAAAAGCACCAGGCAGTATGCCGCACACATTCCCAACCATTTCGTGCGAGAACAGATGCCAGCCTTATTTCACTACGCAGAACGAGAGATGGGTTGCTCCTGGTGACTCAATTGTGCGTATACGTTCCAGGTGGATCGGCTTTGCGCCCAGGTGATCGAAGAGGCGCACGCCCTCACCCAGGAGCACCGGGGTAATGCTCAGATGGAATTCGTCAACCAGACCCGCCTTTAAGGCTTGTTGGACGGAGCTTCCCCCATGCAGAGACACAGTTTTCTCGCCCGCCAACTCCTGTGCTATCGCCATTGCGCTTTGGATGCCACTGGTGACGAAGTAATATTGCGTCCTGCCCTTTTTCACAGGTGCTCGGGCCTGCGATTGCATGACAATCACCGGCCAGTCGGGAGCCGTGCCATCAGGAAAGACCCATCCCTGCTCACCATCAATCTGCTCGAAGCTTCTGCGCCCCATGATCACCGCGCCATTCTCATTGAGCGCGTCGCCCACGATTTCATGGAACTGTTCCATGGCGCTTCCCATCCAGGCGAAGATGAGCGAGACATCATCATTTTTATCCGCGATAAATCCATCGAGTGAAACCGAAAGGCCAAACATAACTTTTCCCATACTATTCTCCAATCCTTTGTCAGTGCTATTTACTTTTTCTCGCTATGGATCTTTTCGGCAGGCGTCCCCTCATCCAGGGGTGCAAGTGCCAGGCTTGCCTCCCAGAGTTGCTGCTGAACCGCCCGGTCTTTGGCTGAAGGGCCTGGATCAATAGACTGCCTGCTTTTGTTGAATAACTTGCCTGTCATCCCCTGGACTTCTGGAGAAGAGGCGTAGTAGACCACGCTTTGAGCAACTGGCTCAGGCGAGTGTGTGAGTAGAGAGAGGACCCAGCGCATGGGAGCAGGCGCCTCTTTCATAAGAGGGGTCTTGACCAGGCCGGGGTAGAAGGCATTGACGGTGACGTTGCTGCCATCGAGTCGGTGGGCGAGGTCGTAGCTGAAGATCAGCTGGCATGACTTGGAGACCGAGAAGACTGGTAGGGCGCTGAACTTCTGCTCAGCCTGCAAATCCTGGAAAGGGATCTTCGCGGCTGAGGGTGGGGTGATGTTGAGAATGCGTGCCGCGGGGCTGGCCTTCAAGCGAGGGAGCAGAAGATTGGTCAGTAAAAACGGCCCCAGGTGGTTGGTGGCAAACATGGTTTCGTAGCTATCTGCGGTGAGCACGCGCTCTTGCTTGAAGACCGCAGCGTTGTTGATCAGGACATCGAGATGGTCATAGCGGTTCTCAAACTCAGTCACGGCGCTGCGAACCGATTGTTGCACTGAGAGATCCATCAGTAGCAGATCAACGCTGGCCTCCGGGTTTTCTGCCTTGATCTCGCCCATGACCGCTTCTCCACGCTTCCTGTCCCGGCATCCCAAAATGACGGTCGCGTGCTGTTGTGCCAGCGCGAAAGCCGTTGCTTTGCCGATTCCTGAGGTGCTGCCTGTCACGAGGCAGATTTTTCCTTGCATATCTGTTGGTGCCATATCTTCCTCCAAAGTGCTATGGTTCATCATACTTTTTTGTCAGAATTGTGACTTCCAGACTGATTGCTGTGTTCCGCGACAAATCCCTGTTCCCCAACCAACTGGCTCAGCGAGGGATGATCAAACATTGGTGTCTTCAATTTGGGTGTCGTTGTGTTGCTCGGTGGCCTGCAGTTCCCGGAGGTAGTCGTCGAGACGATTGAAGCGTTCTTCCCAGAGGCGACGAAAAGAGTGGATCCAGACCTCCAACTCCTGGAACGGTTCGCGCCTCAACTGATAAATTCTCCGGTTGGCCTGCGGCTGAACCTCCACGATGGCGGCCTCGCTCAAAATCTTGAGATGCTTCGACACCTGTGGCTGCTGTAATCCGAGCCGCTCGGTGATCTCTCCTACCGCCAGAGGGCCGTCGCGCAACAGTTCGACAATGTGTAAGCGATTTGGCTCCATCAGAGCAGCCCATAGTGTTTTCATGGTTATAGTATACCATGAAAGGAATATACCTGTCAAGGTATATTCCTGAAAAAGCATATTATGGCGCCAGATGAAGAACAATTCCCATCGAGATAGGCTCTTAGCCAGGGGGTGATGCTCGCGCAAAGGCAGAAGCCTTGCCCGCGCATCAGCCATCCTGGACTTATTTATGAACCTTTTCCTCCGTTTTCTTGTCAGAGTTGGTCTTCAAACATATTTTGATATGTCCAATTCTCTTGCATCACTCAATTGGCTTGATATTCTGATTCACATGGAAGAGATTGCTTGAGTCATACGTTGCTTTGACCTGTGCCAGTCGGGCGTAGTTGTCGCGATACGCTGCTTTCACATTGTCTATGCCCTCATCCATCATCATATTGATATAGCCTCCTCCCGCTGAATAGGGATGCAAGGCCATCCAATAATCTCTGGCCCACTTGATCATGTGCTCGTTGTTAGCCGGGTCGGGGTCGACTCCAACAATCACCTCGGCGAAGTTGGCGTCACGGAAGCTGAACGCGGTATCGCTCGTGCTAGCCCGATGGACAGCGCCGTTGATCGGATAGAGGTGCATCGTCGAGTGCATCGTCGGCAGTTGCGCGCCGTACTTCGTATGTAAATCAATCGCCTTGTCATTCAGGTCTGTGAAGAAGTCTGCCTTCCAGTACCACTGCAGACCAGATGGATATACCGCGTCGAACAGGCTCTGCAGAACCGGCCACGGGATCGGTCCAGCGAAGTCTATCGCTGGAGAGCCAAAGGCGCGAATGGGTTTGAAAACCTCTTCGGCATGGTCCAGTGCGCCGGTGTAGCACCACACAATGACACACATCTTCTGGAGGTGAAACTGCTCCGGGAAGAGTGGTGCGGGCGGCACCGTGACAAACCCGAACCAGCCGTTGATCTCCTCAGGTGCGTTCAAGATGAAGTCACGCCAGAACTTCATCAAGTCAGCTGCCTGCTCCATTGGCCAGAATATCGGTCCTCCATAGACGGTGCTGATTGGATGCAATTGGAACAGGAACGATGTGACAACCCCGAAGTTCCCGCCACCACCGCGTACTGCCCAGAATAGGTCCGCATGCTCCTGAGCGCTGGCTGTGACAAAGCTACCATCTGCGAGGACTATGTCAACACTGAGCACGTTGTCAAGCGTCAAACCAAGTGTTCGCGAGAGGTAGCCGATGCCTCCGCCCAATGTCAGTCCACCGACACCAGTCGACGAAATGAAGCCGGAAGGCGTAGCCAGCCCGAAGGCATGGGTGGCATGGTCCACCTCGCCCCAGGTGCAGCCGCCTTCAACGCGAGCTGTGCGCGCGGATGGATCGACGCGAATACCCTTCATGCCTGACAGGTCGATCACCAGACCGTCATCGCAGGTACCCAGGCCGGGGCCGCTGTGCCCGCCACCTCGCACTGCCAATGTCAATTCGTGTTCGCGGGCGAAGTTGACCGCCGCGATCACATCGGCCACATCCACGCAGCGGGCAATCAGGGCAGGTCGTTTCTCGATCATGCCGTTGTAGACCCGCAGAGCTTGCTCGTAGCTAGCATCGCTGGGACGCAGTAACGTGCCACGCAGGTGCGAAGCAAACCCCTGAATTGCTGCTTCCTCCAGCGAGACTTTCGTATTTTGCTGTTCAGTCATACCATTCTCCTTGTTCATGCTATTGCATAAGTTGTGTGTGTAACGGACAACGTATCGACCTTATACAGAAGCAGATGATTTTGCGACAAGTGTTGCTCTCCTACATCTCTGCAGGTCGACTTCAAGGAGAATAGCATGGGGGGCGTTAGCAAAACGTTTGGTGGCTCAAGTTGCGATGCAATTTTCACGATGTATATGGATGTTTCTGGTCAGGTGCGCGTTAGCAAAGCGTTATTTTAGATCGCAATGGCATAGGCAGGCTATAGACGCGCGAGGAGGAGCCTGGCAGCCTGCAGGTCTGGCGTCTCAAATCCTTCGGTGAACCAGGCATACAGGTCGCTTAGTTGCTGCCTGACGTCGTCTGGTCGATTCTGTGCAATGCGCAACCGCGCCAGGCTCATCGATGCACGAAGCTCCAACGACCTGGCCTGCTGGGATCGCGCGATCGAGATGGCACACAGGATCTCCGCTTCGACATCAGACGTGTCCGCACGAGCCACGCGCAGGAACTCACCTCGCAGCCGATATAACTCCGCATCCCACCAGCGCTCGTTGTGCGTGCGCGCCTCAGAAAGCGCCTCGTCGATGGTTGCTAGCCCCTCCTCAGCGCGTCCTACTTTCTCACACACATGTGCCAGCAGCGAGAGGTAATACGGCAGACGCAACCTGGCACCCGTTGCTCTGAATGCGGCGATCGAGCCACGTAGAAGCCCAATACGCTCCTCATCGGGCCGCTCCAGGGCCAGGGCATAACTGACCAGAATGGCAGCCCAGGCGTGGTAGTAGGGTGCTTGAACCATGCTGGTGAGCGCCAGTGCTTCCTCGGCGTGTTTCCTTGCGACCCCCTCCTCGGCGCGCAACTGTTGCAGCATAGCCAGATATGTTGATGCCAGCGCCTGGTTGAATGGTTGATCCAGGTCCTGCACTAGCTTGACTGCGTCGAGTCCTCTCTCTTGTGCTTGCTGCGGATAGCCCAGGCACCAGAGCGCGTGTGCTTGCCACGCCTGTGCGAGCGCTGCATAGTTCACCCCCTGCGACTCTTGAAGATGAAGGAGTTGGTCGGGATCATATGCTGCGATCGCCTCGGCAAATTGCGCATTTGCGTCAGTGATCCTTCCCTGGTGCAGGCGCGCTCCGGCCAACATCATACTGGCAAAGGGTGGCAGTACAGTGCCAGGAGAGCGATGGTACAGGGCCTGCAACCCATTGGAGATGATGTGCGCCCGTTCGAGCTTGGCCTGGACAACATACAAAGATTGTAATCCATAGAGTGCCTGTACCCGTTGTGTGTCGTCACCAACCGTGTCGCACAACGCGAGTGCGCGATCGAGCACTCGCTCCAGTTCCAGCGCTGCCCAGCCTTTGGTCACTCGATAGATTGGCGCCAGTGCAAGTTGCAGGCTAAGCTCCTGTTTGTCGCGTTTCGATCCAGTGGGCAGAAACTCAAGCACCTCCAGACTGCGCGAGAGCAGGCTGATGGCATCCTCGTTCGCGTACACACACTGCGCCACTGCTGCCGCACGCTGATAAAAGGGGAGCGCCTGCTCGATCATGCCTGCGCGCTCGTAATGCGATGCAATCTGACCGCTGACTGAGTCGAGGTCCTCCCCAACATACATAGCTTCCAACGCTTGCGCGACGCGCCGATGCAGCCTGCGACGCTGTGGCGCACTGATCTCTCCATACACCACCTCGCGCAGCTTATCGTGGGTGAAGTCATAGCTGTTCGCGCCATGTTCCCGCACGATCCGTTTGTGCCAGAGTTCGTCCAGCGCGCGTACGGCACTATCGGGATCGGCGCTGCTGGCGATGATCAAGAGGTCAAGCGTGAATTCACGACCGATGGTCGCGGCACATTCCACAAACTCGCGAGCGGAATCCGAGAGTTGAAGGAGGCGACCGACGAGCACCGCATGCATGCGAGGCGGGAGTGCCTGAGCCTTATCAAGCGGCGTTTGCCTGCGGGGGCGATCAACCTCTGGCTGGCTGGCGGCTACTCGTCCCACGTTGGCTAGCACCATTTCAACCACGAACAGCGGATATCCCTCGGTTTCTTGAAACAGGCGCATAATCGAGTCCATATCCAACTCATGTTTTGCCACCTGTGCGGCCAGTTTCGCGGTTTCCGCCGCGTCCAATGGTTGAAGCGCAATTTCAGTCACATCCGTCGTGGTCCGCAGATGCAACAGAAGGGTTCGTAGTGGGTGGTGGGGGAGCAGTTCTTCCGCGCGGGCGCACCCGATGACCAGCAATCGTGCTGTGGGATCGAAGCGCAGCAGAAAGTGCAGCCATTCCAGCGTTTCCTGATCGCACCATTGTACATCATCGATCAAAACAAGGAGCGGCTGTGATGTGGCAAGAATGGCGCGTGCTAGCGCCTCAAAGAAGCGTTGGCGCTGGCCATACTCGCCCACGGACTCGTAGCGCGGTAAATCTGGTTGCTCAGAGAACAGTTCTGGCAAGATGCGTGCAACCTCAGTGAGCCAGACGGAGTCGATCTGTCTGAGGGGCACACGCAGACCATCGCTCCTGAGCCAATCGGTCACTGGCGCGAGCGAAAGTCGGCCCTCAGCAGCATAGGAGCGCGTTTTCGCAGTGACGGCGCCTTGCTGGCTCGCCCACAGCAGGAATTCCTCGGCTAGTCGGGATTTGCCAATGCCTGCTTCCCCTGTCACAAGAACAAAGCGCGGCTCCCCAGCGCTCGCGGCGTGCCAGACCTCTCGCAGCCCCTCCCACTCCCGCTTTCGCCCAATAAGCGTTGGAGGGGCAGCAAGCAGCGTCTGCTGAACCCTGGCTGGATTGATACGCATCTCGTGCTGTATGAGCTGCTCGTAGGCTTCCCGCGTTGCCGGAGCGGGGTCGACTCCCAGTTCGCGCTGTAAGGTAGTGACACAGGCGTGATACACACGTAACGCACTGGCGCGATCGTTATTCAGCGCGAACAGGCGCATCAGATGGCGAGAGGAGTCTTCGGAGAGAGGGTCGAGTCCGATCAAGCGCTGAGCATACCGGATGGCGGTGACGTAGTCGCCCTGTACCTCAAAGATGCGGAGCAGTTCTTCGAGGACCTGCAGGTGGCGCTGGCGGAGCTGATCTCGCTCAGGCAAAATCCATTCATCATAGCAGCTAGGGAGTAATTCCCCTCGATAGAGGACGTCTGCTTGCTCAAGAGCGGCCTGGAGTGCGTGCTGGTCATTGCGTTGTGTGGCTGCGTCTGCGAGAGTAATCGCCTGTTCGAATTCAGCGACATCGAGATGGAACGGCATGATGGGGTGCCAGTGCAACATGTGTGTGTCGGCAGAGAGGAATTGCTCCACAGCCGGAAGTGCCTGACGCAAATGGTGGAGCAGTTGGCGCAAGTTATTGCGAGCCTGAGCCTCGGTGGCGTCGGGCCAGAAGAGGAAGGCCAGATGCTGGCGCTGCTGGGGAACCTCGCGATGCAATACAAGATAGGCGAGCAGTGAGCGCAGGCGTGTGGTGTTGAATCCGGTCACCTGGCGATCGTTGTAGATCAGGCTGAAATCACCGAGCAAGCGAATGTGAAGGGTTGGCATCGTCATGATTGGACCTTCTTGTCTTCTTCTCTTGAACGGTATCTCCCATGTACTTCAGAACAATTCAGTTGGATTTTAGCAGAAAGTCTGCGCCTTTGTCTGTGACCTGCCTCACTTTTCGCGCAGGTGCGAACCTTCGCCCTGCCCTGGTGGGTGGACTGGTCCGTTTTTGGGGAAGGAGGGCGTTTTCGGCAACCTGAAAGGCCAGGGCAAACTCCAATGTGCATGTTCGATCTGTGCCTGTGAGGGCATTAGCTCTTTGGTGGGTGTACATTTGGGAATGAAGCCCTACGAAGAGCAGTACTGAATGTCGCACCGACAGCAGCCAGAAACAGACACCCCCAGGTGAAAGCAATGGTAGGAAATATTCCGAGTTGCTGAAGAAAAAGGCCAGTTACGGCAAGCCCTAAGGAACGCGAACTCATAAGCAGAAGTCTGGTTATGCTGCTAATACGACCGCGCAGTTCGTCAGGGATGAGCGCAAGACGATAGCTGATCAAGGAGACGTCCAGGATGATACTAATGAGGGACAGTCCGGCAACTATCGCCCCCACAGCGAGGGGAACGTGGGCGAGAGGGTACAACGACCAGCAAAGGACGAAGCCCCAGCATCCAGCGATGGTGATATGCCCAAAACGGAACCGCCTTTGGATCGGAATAGCTACCAGAGAACCGAGGATGCCCCCAAGACCTGCGAGAGTGAAAATCAGGCCGATGGCGAAAGGAGAGGCCTGCTGGCTTTGAGCCAGGAGGATCACCAGTAAACTGTTCCCGCTTGCCACGAAAACGATCGCTGCAAGCAGCAAGGAGAGTGAACGCAGAACGTCCTGCTGCCAGAGCCAGAAGAGTCCATTCCGTATCTCTAGAAGGAGTGGATGTGCCCTCTCGTTGCGCACATTCTGAAACGCGGTATTCATCATGCAGAGTGAAGCAGCAGAGAGCAGATAGGAGAGGGCATCTGCCAAAAAAGGGCAGAAGGCTGCCACACTATAGAGGAGTCCACCGAAGAATGGACTGAGCAGGGAGGTGACGGCAAGTGCCATTTGATCTTGTGCGACAGCAGTTGACAATTGGTCTCTTGTGACCACATGAGGCAAGCGGGCTGTTGCAGAGAGATCGAAAAAGACTGCAAGCGTGCCATCGACTGGCACGAGGAAATAGAGCAGTGGAATATGAAAGACTTTTAATACGAGGAGAACTGCAATACTGGCAAAGATAGCCGCTCGTCCCAGATCACAGATAATCATCACGTGTTTCCGATTCCAGCGATCGACGAGTGCACCAGCCACAAGACCAAAGGCCAGATGTGGAAGGAAAGCAAGCGTCCCAATGATAGTAGCTTGCACTGGTGATCGGGTGAGGGTGAGAGCAAGCAAGGGAAAGGCGAGTTGGGAGATGCCAGTGCCAAGCCGTGAGATATTTTGACCACTCAATAAGAGGAGATAATCACGATTGCGCCATAATGGGAGCGATCTCTCTTGCATTTCAGACATAAGATCATCCTTTCGGGGGTTTTTCACGAGTCAACTGGCGTCACGATTGAAGCTCAAGCAAACTTGTATGAATGACGGAAAATATGGATTCACGAGTGACTTGAGGCGATTTGTGCGGCGTATTGGGATGAACACATCTTTTGATGTGGAGAGAAGTGAGAAGTGAGTTGGAGATGAGAGGGAAGAAGTTTTTCGTTGATCTAGTTTAGAGACTATCAGATTACTCTAAATGTGTCAACAATCGGACGACTTTTCAGGGCATTTATTAGTAGTGTGTTCCTTCGG
>Ga0070730_10005893_pt1 | contig 10508 bp, 7 predicted proteins | sample Coa_R1_3_FD_66447 | JGI IMG/M metagenome (GOLD analysis project Ga0070730, IMG submission 66447) | Surface soil microbial communities from Centralia Pennsylvania, which are recovering from an underground coalmine fire - Coalmine... | ecosystem: Environmental > Terrestrial > Soil > Unclassified ... | reverse complement strand
GTGGTGGTGGGCGGCGTGACGATCCGCAACGTGACCATGCACAACGAGCAGCAGGTCAACGAGAAGGGCGTGTACGTCGGCGCCAGGGTGATGATCCACCGCGCGGGCGACGTGATCCCCGAGATCGTCAGCGTCAAAGATCCCAAGCCCGGCTGGAGGATGCCCGCGAAATGCCCGGTGTGCGGCGGAGAGGTGGTGCGCGAGGAGCCCTACATCGCGCATCGCTGCATCAACCCCTTCTGCGGCGCGCAGCGCGTCGAGCTCATGCGTCATTTCGCCAGCCGAGGTGCGCTGAACATCGAAGGCCTGGGCTACGCCACCGTCCGCCAGCTGATCGAGCGCGGGCTGGCGAAGGACCCGAGCGAGCTGTATCGATTGACGAAGGAGCAGATCGCGGAGCTCGACGGCTTTGCCGACAAGTCGGCGCAGAACCTGGTCGACCGGCTGCAGGAGAGCCGCACGCCGCCGCTGGGCCGCTTCCTCTACGCCCTCGGCATCCCGCAGGTGGGCGAGGCCACGGCGCTGATGCTCGCGGCAGAGTTCGGTTCGATCGAAAAGCTGCGAGCCGCGACCGAGGAGGATCTGGTCCGGGTCGAAGGTGTCGGGCCGAACATGGCGCACGAGGTGCGCCGCTACTTCGAAGGCCACGGCGGCGAGCTGGTCCAGCGCTTGCTCGAGGCGGGCGTCCGGCCCCAGGCGGCCGAAGCCGCCGGCGACGGCCCGCTGACCGGCAAGACCTTCGTGTTCACGGGCACGCTCGACACGATGGACCGGCCCGACGCCGAGGCACTGGTCAGGAAGCTCGGCGGCAAGGCGGCCGGGAGCGTGAGCTCGAAGACGGATTACGTCGTCGCGGGCCCGGGTGCGGGCTCGAAGCTCGAAAAGGCCCAGCGCCTCAAGATCGCGATCCTCGACGAGTCGGAGTTCCTGAAGCTGGTGAAGTAGCGGACTGGGCTGCACACCCGCCGATGCCGGCACTCGCGCCCCGCGTCCGGATTTGAGACCCGCCGCTGCCGGCACCGGCGCCTGCGGACAGTCCTTAACGGGCAGGGTTGTGCCATGCGGACGCGCCGGGCGATGCTCGTCGAATGGGGTCAGCAGCCAGAGTACCCGCCGAATTGAAGCGAGGGCCGTTCACCCTGGCCGACGCTCGGCGGGCAGGGCTGACGCGCTGGCAACTGGAGGGTGCGAGCTGGCTCCGGCTGGGGCCGCGCAGCTACCTCTGGGCCGGCATTGCGGCCACGCCTCAGATTCGCCTGGCCGCCCTTGTGCGCAGGCTGCCGCCGAAGTCGGCATTCTCCGGCCTCACCGCCGCGTGGCTGCATGGCCTCGACGTCGACCCTTGTGACCCGGTCGAGGCCACAGTCCCAAAGCGAGCCGGTGTGTCCGGCCGCTCCGGAATCGTCATCCGTCGATCGGACCTCTCCAGTGGTGAGGTTGTCACGCTCCGCGGTTTGAAGGCAACCTCGATCACCCGCACCTTGAAAGACTTGTGCTCTCAGCTGAGCCTTACCGAGGCCGTAGTGATCGCCGACTCGGCGCTGCACCTCCAGCTGGTCACCTTGAAGGCGCTGAAGAACGCGCTCGTGACGTACGCGGGTCAGCCCGGTGTGGAGATGCTGAGGAACGTCGTCACTCATGCCGAGCCGGCCTCCGAGTCGCTGATGGAGACGCGGCTCCGAATGCTTCTAGTGCTTGGTGGACTGCCGCGGCCGGAAGCCCAGGTCTCAATCCACGATCGCGCGGGTAGGTTTCTCGGTCGCGTGGATCTCTTCTACCGCGGCCGCAAGCTGGGCCTCGAGTACGACGGTGGGACTCACCGTGAAAGCCTCGCCGCAGACAACCGTCGCCAGAACCAGCTGGTGGATGCGGGCGTCACCGTGCTCCGGTTCACCGCCATCGACGTATTTCAGAAGCCGGAATCGACCGTCGCCCTGGTGCGTGCAAGGCTCGCCGCCTGACTCCTGTGCCGGCGCTGGCGCCCCTCCGGTGCGCCTGAAGGCCCGCCGGTGCCGGCACTCGCGTGGCTAAGCTAACGCTCGTGCCTCTCTCTCGCGATCAGGTGCGCCATGTCGCGATGCTCGCCCGCCTCGGCCTCGAACCCGGCGACGAGGAGTTCTACGCCGAGCAGCTGAGCGGCATCCTGCGCCACATCGACAGGCTGCAGGAGCTGGACACCGACCACATCCCGCCGACCGCGCAGGTGGTCGAGGTGGCCAACACCCTGCGCGAGGACGAGCCGCGCCCGTGCCTCACCCAGGCCGACGCGCTCGCCAACGCACCGGCGGCGGTGGACGGTTTTTTCCGCGTGCCGTCGATCCAGGAAGAGGCCTGATGGACCTCACGCGGCTGACCATCGGCGAGCTGGCCGACCTGCTGCGCGCGCACGAGACGTCGGCGCAGGAGCTGCTTGGCCTGCACCTGGAGCGCATCGACGACGCGGACGGCGACGTGAAGGCCTTCCTGCGGCTGACGCCGCAGCTCGCCGCCGAGCAGGCGCGCGCCGCCGATCGCGCCCTCAAGGAGGGCACCGCGGGACCGCTGACCGGCATCCCGATGGCCGTGAAGGACGTGCTGTGCCTCAGCGGGGTCGAGACCACCGCCGGCTCGAAGATCCTGCGCGGCTTCCGGCCGCCTTACACGGGCACGGCGGTGCAGCGTCTGATCGATGCCGGGGCGGTCGTGCTCGGCGTGACCAACTGCGACGAGTTCGCGATGGGCAGCTCGACCGAGAACTCCGGCTACTTCGCGACTCACAACCCGTGGGGGCTCGACCGCGTCCCCGGCGGCAGCTCCGGCGGCAGCGCGGCGGCCGTGGCCGCGGGCGAATCGGTCTTCAGCCTCGGCACGGACACCGGAGGCTCGATCCGCCAGCCGGCTGCGTTGTGCGGCGTCGTCGGCATGAAGCCCACGTATGGCCGCGTGAGCCGCTACGGCCTCATCGCCTTCGCGTCGAGCCTCGACCAGATCGGGCCCTTCACGCGCTCGGTCGAGGACTGCGCGGTGGTGCTCGAGACGATGGCCGGCCACGACCCCCTCGACGCCACGTGCGCCGACCGGCCCAACGACGTGCGCCGCGGCCTCGATGCGGGCGTCCGCGGCATGCGCCTCGGCGTGCCGAAGGAGTACTTCGACGTCGAGGGCATGGAACCGGGCGTGAAGCAGTCGGTTCAGCGGGCGCTGCGCATGCTCGAGGCGTCCGGCGCAGAGCTCGTCGACGTGAGCCTGCCTCACACGGATTACGGGCTCGCGGCCTATTACATCATCGCGCCCGCGGAATGCTCGTCCAACCTCGCGCGGTTCGACGGCGTGAAGTACGGCATGTCCGACCAGGACGCGCAGAACATCACGGAGGCGTACATGAACACGCGGCGCCGCGGCTTCGGCAGCGAGGTCCGCCGCCGCGTGATGCTGGGCACGTACGCGCTGTCGAGCGGCTACTACGACGCCTACTACCTGAAGGCGCAAAAGGTGCGCACGCTCATCAAGCGCGACTTCGACGAGGCCTTCGAGAAGTGCGACGCGATCGTCAGCGCGACCTCGCCGACGGTCGCGTTCCCGCTCGGCGCGAAGACGCAGGACCCGCTCTCGATGTACCTCTGCGACGTGCTCACGCTCGGCGGCAACCTCGCTGGGCTGCCCGGCATCAGCGTGCCCTGCGGCATGAGCAACGGTCTGCCGGTTGGCCTTCAGGTGCTCGCGCCGCAGTGGCGCGAGGACACAGCGCTGCGAGTAGCGCGCGCCTACGAGGTCGCGAGCGGCATGCGCGTGGAGCCCGCCCTTGTCTGAGGCCTGGGAGGTCGTCATCGGCATGGAGGTCCACGTCCAGCCGCGAACGCGCTCCAAGATGTTCTGCGGCTGCGCGATCGCGCCCCTGAACGCCGCGCCCAACACCTACGTCTGCGAGATCTGCGAAGGCATGCCGGGCGTGCTGCCGGTCATCAACAAGGCCGCGGTCGAGGCGTGCCTCAAGACGGCGCTGGCGCTCGAGTGCGAGATCCCAGAGCACACGAAGTTCGACCGCAAGAACTACATGTATCCCGATCTGCCCAAGGGCTACCAGATCAGCCAGTACGACCTGCCGATGAGCCGCAACGGCCACCTCGACGTCGACGGCAGCCGCGTGCGCATCCGCCGCGTGCACCTCGAGGAGGACACGGGCAAGCTCGTGCACGCGGGCGACAAGCTGCACAAGGCCTCGGAGTCGTTCGTCGACCTCAACCGTGCGGGCGTGCCGCTGATGGAGATCGTGTCCGAGCCGGACATCCGCTCGGCCGACGAGGCCCGCGAGTACGCGATGGCGCTGCGCATCCTGCTGCGGACGATCGGCGCGTCGGAGGCCGACATGGAGAAGGGCCAGATGCGCGTCGAGCCCAACATCTCGGTGCGCCGTGCCGGTAATCCCGAGTTCGGGGAGAAGACCGAGCTCAAGAACATCAACTCGTTCCGCGCGCTGCACCGGGCGATCGAGTACGAGGTGAAGCGCCAGGTCGACCTGATCGAGTCGGGCGGCACCGTCCAGCAGGAGACGCGCGGCTGGTCGGAGGCCGAGCAGCGCACGTTCAAGCAGCGGAGCAAGGAGGACGCAGAGGACTACCGGTACTTTCCGGAGCCGGACCTGCCGCCACTGCGGCTCGACCGCGCCTGGATCGAGAAGCTCCGGCGCGAGCTGCCCGAGCTTCCGGCCGTGCGCCGCACGCGGTTGGTCGAGGAGTACGCCTTACCCGCCGCGGACGCGGCGCTCATCGCGTCGGAGCGCGAATGGGCGGACCTGTTCGAAGGCGCGGTCGAGAAGGGCGCGCCGGCAAAGGCGACCGCCAACTGGATCATCGGTGAACCCACGGCACGAGATCTCTCACCAGACTTCCTGGCCGACATCGTGACGCTCGTGAGTGACGGCAGAATCAACCGCGACCAGGGCAGGGAGGTCCTGGCCGAGTCGTTGAGCACGGGAACGTCGCCTTCGGCTGTTGTCAGCGCTCGGGGCCTTACCCAGGAAAGCGATGCCGGGGCTCTCGAGTCGATCGTGCGCGAGGTGATCTCGTCCAACCCGCGCGCGGTATCCGACTACCGGGCCGGCAAGAGGCAGGCCCTCGGCGCGCTCATGGCCGACCTGAAGAAGAAGGCGCCGGCGGCCAACCCCAAGGTCGCGAACGAGCTGCTGCAGAGGCTCCTGGCTAGCTGAGCGGCGGCAGCGAGCCCGGCTCAGGCCGGCGCGACAGCCAGGTGGCGTAGAGGACGAGCAGGAGGCTCGCCGTCACGCAGATCAGCGCGAAGCGGTAGACGCCCACGCTGGTGAGACCCAAAGCGAAGGGGGCGAAGGCGTACGCGATGGCCGCGGCGCCCACGAGCACCGCCGCCCAGCCGTGGAGGATCGCGACCGTCGGCGTGATCCTGATCAGCGGCCACAGGAGGGCGCCCTTCATCCAGGCCGGGAACGCCCGCCGGCCGATGGTGCGGATGCCGATCGCGACCGTGGCCGCGCCGAGCAGATAGAAGAGGATGACGTCTGGGGTCATCGGGGCATTCTATGTGCTGCGGTCGCGCCCGCTAGCCTTTTTGGGTGCTTGCGCCCGACTACCACGTCCACACCGAGTGGTCGTGGGACGCCCCCCGCGGACACATGGAGCGGAGCTGCGAGCGGGCGCTCGAGCTCGGCCTGCCGGCAATTGCGTTCACCGAGCACGCCGACTGGGCGCTGGTGCACAACGGCCAGCACAGTGTCGACATCGACGGCTACCTCGACGCCGTCGAGCGCTGCCGGGCGAGGTTCAAGAACCTTCGCATCCAGACGGGCGTCGAGCTCGGTGAGCCGCACTGGTATCCGCGCGAGACCGCGGAAGTGCTGAGCGCCGGACCGCTCGACCGGGTGCACGGGTCGATTCACTGCATCCGTCTCGACGGCGGCATGCTCGACGCGAGCCAGTTCCGCAGCCGCGAGGGCCTCGACTTCCCGGCCGCGGTGCGAGAGTACTTCCGGGAGACGCTCGCGATGGTCGAGAGCGGGCAGCCGTTCGAGACTCTCGCGCACCTCGATTACCCGAAGCGCTACTGGCGCGAGGGCCTGGCGCCCTATCGAGAAGCCGACTACAAGGAACAGATCCGCGCCATCCTCTCCGCGGCTGCGCGCACCGGCCGCGTGCTCGAGGTCAACACGACTCGGGGCAGCACGCTGTGCCCTGACATCGAGGTCGTGCGCTGGTGGCGCGAGCTCGGCGGCCAGGCGATCAGCTTCGGCAGCGACGCCCACCAGCCGGACAGGGTCGGTGCCGGTTTCGAGGTCGCGGCGCAGATGGTCGAATCCGCCGGCTTCAAGCCGGCGAAAGATCCGACCGCGCTCTGGCGCCGGTGATCCTCAAGCCGACGACCGTCGCGCACGGCGGCACCTGCGTCGCCAGGGAGGACGGGAGAGTGTGGCTCGTCGGCTACGCCCTGCCCGGCGAGGTGGTCGAGGCCGAGCCGCGGGGCAAGCAGGGAGGCGTCGCCGTGGCGACTGCGACCGAAGTCATGGAGGCCTCGCCGCACCGGGTGCCGCCGAAATGTCCGCATTTCGGTCCAGGCGCCTCACAGCCCGACTTTCTCACCCAGTGCGGCGGGTGCCAGTGGCAGCACGCCGAATACGAATATCAGCTGCGGCTGAAGCGCCAGGTGGTGGACGAGGCCTGGGCGCGCGCGGGCCTGCGACTGCCCGCCGACACCTCGGTTAACGGCATGGAAGTTCCGTGGCGATACCGCATCCGTGGTGAATTCGAGGCGATCGAGACGTCCGAGCGCATGCGCTTCGGCTTCCACCGCGGCCGCTCCTACACCGTCCAGCCCATCACCGCCTGCCCGATCCACGACGAGCGCATCGAGCGCGCCCTGCCCGCGTTCGCGAGGGCGGCCGACGAGCTGGGCATTCGCGGCCTGATGAATCTCCTGCTCACCGTTGAGCCCGACGGCCCCGGGATGCTCTGGCATCTGCGGTTTCGCGGCCGCGTGCCGGAATGGCCGTACGAGCAGTTTGCGCGCCGCGTGGGAGAGCTCATGCCCGACGTGACGCTCCTCGACGACACGATGTCGCTGCGGTTCTGGGACCTCGAGTTCCGCGTCGCCGGCGATACCTTCGTGCAGACGAACTACCAGCAGATGCTGGTGCTGTACCGCGCCGCGCTGGAGATGCTCCAGCCGAAATCGGACGATCGCGTGCTCGACCTTTACGCGGGCATCGGCACGATCTCGGCGGCGGTGGCGCGCGAGGTCGCGCACGTGACGGCGGTCGAGGAGAACCCGCGCGCGGTGCAGCTTGGGCGCCTGAACGCGCGCATCAACTCAGCGCGGGTCGACTACCTGCGCGGGCGCGTGGAGACCGCGCTGAGGAAGGTGCGCATCGGCACTCACAACGCCGCGGTCCTGGATCCGCCGCGGGCGGGGTGCGATCCGGCGGCCCTGGCCGAGATCCTGCGGCTCGGGCCTGACCGCCTCGTCTACATCTCGTGCGAGCCGTCCACGCACGCTCGCGATCTCGCGGCGCTGGTGCGAGGCGGCTACCGGGTCCGCCGGGCCGCGATCGTGGACATGTTTCCGCACACGTACCACATCGAGTCGGTGGCGCTCCTGGAGCGCTCCTAGCGAGGAGCTAGCGGAGGTTGTGCTGAAGGCGAACGAGCTCGAGGCGCAGGCGGCCTGGGCCGAGGGCCATCACCGCCAGGTGGAGCACCGAGTTCAGAACCTTCACGCTGAGGACAACGTGGGCGGCCGCGGAATGGTTACAGGCCCTGGCTTAAACTAGTCGCGGGGTCCGCCACACCCAGCCAAACGATGCCGCACGCCCCAAAAACCTTCGTCCACCTACACAACCACACCGAGTACTCGCTGCTCGATGGGGCGAGTCGCATCCACGCCATGGTCGGCCGCGCGGCCGAGCTCGGCATGCCCGCGATCGGCCTCACCGACCACGGCGTCATGTACGGGGCCATCCACTTCTACAAGGCCTGCAAGGAGGCCGGCATCAAGCCGATCGTCGGCTGCGAGGTCTACGTCGCCCCTCGCTCTCGGCTGCTGCGCGAGGGCCGCGTCGACCGCGACCCGAGCCATCTCACGCTGCTGGCCAAGGATCACGAGGGCTACGTCAACCTGATGCGCCTCTGCACCGTCGGGCAGATGGAGGGCATGTACTACAAGCCGCGCATCGACAAGGAGATCCTCGCCGAGCGCTCGAAGGGCCTGATCGCGCTGTCGGGCTGCCTGCAGGGCGAGATCGCCGGACGCATCACCGACAACGACGTGGACGGCGCCCGGGAGGCGGTCGCGGCCTACCGGGACATCTTCGGCAAGGACAACTTCTTCCTCGAGGTTCAGAAACACGGCATCGACAAGCAGGAGCAGGTCAACGTCGCGCTCGCCGGCCTGGGCAAGGAATTCGGCCTGCGTCTGTGCGCCACCAACGACCTTCACTACGTGCACAAGCACGATTCCGAGGCGCACGACGTGCTGCTCTGCCTGCAGACCGGCGCTCGCTTCAACGACCCCAACCGCTGGCGCTTCTCGACGCAGGAGAACTACCTGAAGACCGCCGAGGAGATGGCGGCCGCGTTCGGCGAGCTGCCGGACGCGCTCGCGGCGAGCCTCGACATCGCCGATGCGGTCAACCTCGACCTGAAGCTCGGCGCCACCCTGCTGCCGCCGTTCGACGTGCCGGACGGGCTGAAGCCCGACCAGTACCTGGGCAAGCTCGTCGACGAAGGGCTGAAGTGGCGGTACGGCGAACCCGTCCAAGCGGTGCGGGATCGCGCCGACAGCGAGCTCGACGTCATCCGCCAGACCGGCTACGCGTCGTACTTCCTGATCGTCTGGGACTTCTACAACTTCGCGCGCAAGAACGGAATCGTGGTCGGGCCGGGGCGCGGCAGCGCCGCCGGCAGCCTCGTCTCGTACTGCCTGGGCATCACCAACCTCGACCCCATCGAGCACGGCCTGATCTTCGAGCGCTTCCTCAACATCGACCGCGTGTCGATGCCCGACATCGACTGCGACTTCTCGGTGGAAGGCCGCGAGAAGGTCATCAGGTACGTCTCCGAGAAATACGGCAGCGACCGGGTGGCGCAGATCATCACGTTCACGACGATGGCCTCGAAGGCGGCCATCCGCGACGTCGGCCGCGTGCTCGAGGTGCCCCTTCGGGACACCGACCGCCTGGCGAAGCTCGTGCCCGTGTGGCAGGGCCGTTCCAAGTCCCTCGAGGACACGCTCAAAGAGGTCGCGGAATTTCGCGAGGCGTACGAATCGAGTGAAGAGCTGAAGCGGCTCGTCGACGTCGCTCGCACGCTGGAGGGCGTCTCACGCAATGTGAGCACGCACGCGGCCGGAGTCGTGATCGCCCCGGAGCCGCTGGTGCGCTACGCGCCGCTGCAGTTCGGTCCGGGCCGGGAGTCGGTCGTCACCCAGTACGACATGAAGGCAGTCGGCGACATCGGCTTGCTGAAGATCGACTTCCTCGGCCTGCAGAACCTCGACATCATCGCCACCTGTCTCCGGCTCGTCAAGGAGCGCCGGGGCATCGACATCGACATCGACAAGATCCCCTTCGACGACGCCAGGACGTACGAGCTCATAGCCGCCGCCGACACGCATGGCGTGTTCCAGCTGGAAGGTGCGGGCATGCGCCGGATGCTCATGGACATGCGCCCGCAGCAGTTCGAGGACGTGGCCGCCGCGGTCGCGCTGTTCCGCCCGGGCCCGATGGTCAACATTCCCGCGTTCGTGGCGCGCAAGCAAGGTCGCGAACGGATCGAGTACCTGCACGAGCGGCTCGAGCCGATCCTGCGCGACACCTACGGCGTGATGATCTACCAGGAGCAGGTGATGATGGCCGCCCGCGAGCTGGCGGGATTCACCATGAGCGAGGCCGACATCCTTCGCGCCGCGATGGGGAAGAAGGACAAGGTCAAGATGGCCAAGCAGCGGACGAAGTTCATCGCCGGGGCCGTCGAACGCGGCATTCCGGAGGCCACCGCCGAGGCGCTCTTCGACGCCATCGCGAAGTTCGCCGAGTACGGGTTCAACCGCGCGCACTCGGCGGCCTATGGGGTGATCGCCTACCAGACCGCGTACCTCAAGGCGAACTACCCGCTCGAGTACATGACGTCGCTGCTCATTCACATGGAGGGCTCGGCCGACAAGGTCGCGACGGGCATAGTCGACTGCCGGCTGCGCGGCATCGAGGTGCTCGCTCCGGACATCAACCGCTCGCGCGCCGACTTCTCGATCTCCGACGGCCGCATCCTCTTCGGCCTCGCGGCGATCAAGAACGTCGGCCAGCACGCGGTCGAGAGCATCGTCTCGATGCGCGACGCGGAGGGCCAGTTCAAGTCGCTCGAGGACCTGTGCGAGCGAACATCCGCGATCCAGGACGTCAACCGTCGCGTGCTCGAAGCGCTCGTTCAGAGCGGCGCGTGTGACTCGCTCGGCGAACGGGCGTGGCTCCTCAACGTGCTCGAGCACTTCATCGCGCGCGCGGAGCAGGCGCG
>Ga0070730_10005892_pt1 | contig 10508 bp, 4 predicted proteins | sample Coa_R1_3_FD_66447 | JGI IMG/M metagenome (GOLD analysis project Ga0070730, IMG submission 66447) | Surface soil microbial communities from Centralia Pennsylvania, which are recovering from an underground coalmine fire - Coalmine... | ecosystem: Environmental > Terrestrial > Soil > Unclassified ... | reverse complement strand
CTGGTCAGGGCGCGGATGCGCTGGATGACCTCGCTGGCACGCTTGCCGTTGGCGACGATGTGCCGGACCGAGGCCTCGACCTCGTCCAGCCGCGGCGGATCGCGATTGAGCCAGCGCAGGCTTGCCTCGCCATGCGATACGATCGCGGCGAGCGGCTGGTTCACCTCATGCGCAATCGAGGCGGACAGTGCGCCAAGGCTGGTGACCCGCGCCACGTGCGCGACCTGCGCCTCGGCCTGATGAAGCTGGGCCTCAGCCTGCCTGATCTTTGTCACGTCCATCAGCGCGCCGACGAACTGCGTTGTGACCGGCGCATCCTCCATGACATGAGCCACCGCGTGGATATGCTTCGTCACACCGCCGGGCATCGCGAGCCGAAATTCGATGTCGAAGCCGCTGCGGTCGCGCGCTGCCACTTCAAATGTCGCGCGCACCAAGGCCATATCATCGGGGTGAACCCGGTCAATCAGCAGATCGAGGGTTGGCGTCACCGTCTGATCGTACCCCAGGATGTCAAAGCTCTGATCTGACCAGAACACCTCACCACCTGCCGTATTCCAGCCGAAACTGCCCGTCTGGCTCAGCTTCTGCGCTTCGGCGAGATAGGCCGCCTGGCTGCGGCGCAGCGCTTCCTCGGCACGCTTGCGTTCGGTGATGTCGTTGTTGGTTTCCAGCGTGCCGATTGGCTGCCCCTGGTCGTCACGCTGCAACGACCACCGACTCGCGACGGTCACCTGTGAGCCGTCCTTGCGTACATGGACGAGCTCTCCCTCCCAATGGCCCGCCCGCCGCAACTGTTCCTTGATCGTCTCCAGCGGAATGGGAAAGATCGTATGCAACAGGTTGTGTGTGACCGTCCCCACTGCCTCATCGCGGCTCCAGCCGTAAAGCTGCTCAGCGCCCCGGTTCCAGAAGACGATGACATCGCGCGGATCACGCACGAGCACCGTGTCATGCGTCAGGTCGAGCAGGCGCGCCTGCCTCGTCTGCATCAGCGCCGAAGCCTGCAGCTTGCGCACGAGGCTGGTGATCACGAAGGAGGTAAGCAGAAACGCCGCAAATAACGCGATGTCGCTCTGCGCCGCGATGGTCAAGGAAAATATTGGAGCGATGAAGAAGTAGTCGAGAGCAACAACGGCAACGACTGAAAAGAGCGCCGACGACACGAAACTGTCCCAAAGCGACAGTAGGACGATCGCCATCAGGTAGATGAAACTGGTCGTGGACGCAGGAACGCTCAGGGCAAAGCAGATGCCCGTCAGCAGCCCGATCGTGACGATGGCAACCAGCCACAATATCGCCAGGTGATATCTGGATGAGACGCGGAAGAAGAGCATGACGCGACCGACCGCAGCTCCGGATAAGACGAGATGCCGCGCTACCCGCACGATGGGCAGCGCGATTCCATTCCGGCTTTATGCGATCTGATGCCTCCTGAGGCAACGCCGGACATGCAAAGGTACTCACTGCCGAGCGGCGGATTTGCAGGGGAGCATTTTTCCCACCCCAGTTGGGCCCCGTCGCATTACACTGCGCCAATCGTAACGGAGGGGCGTCATGCGGCGTTTCGGGTGGCTGTTCGCGGCATTGCTGTCGCTCGCTTGTGGCACGGCTTGGGCCGACACCTTCAGCCTGCCCGGGCTAGAATCGGACGCCAACGCCTACGAAAGCACCCTGACGTCGCACTTCCCGGCCGGCGGCACGCCAGCCGCGCGCAAGCAGGCCGAGGCGCAGGCGGCGGCGGCCGTCAAGAAACAGGACTGGGTGGCCGCCGCGGCGGCGTGGGAAAAGCGCATCGGCCAGGGTGACGCGAAGCCCGAACAATGGCTTGGACTGGGCGAAGCGCAGATGCATCGCACGCCCGCCGAACCAAAGCGCGCCCTGCAGGCCGCCTGGGAGAATTACTCCGCGCTCGACACCGGCGAAAAACAGATTCCCGCCCTGATGCTGATGGCGGACGCACTGAAGGCGCTGGACCGGCCTGCACAAGCGATCCAGGCACTGGAGGCGGCGGCCGAACTCACTACCGACAACAAGGCCATCGTCGCCAAGCTGGACGAAATGCGGCGTGCCACCGGCATCCTGGTCCGCCACGTCACCACCGAGGCGGAAGCCGATCCCCCGCGCGCCTGCATCGACTTCACGGTCGCTCCCGCCCGCCGTGACGATTTTCACGCCGAGGACTGGGTGAAGCTCACGCCGCCTCTGCCCGGCGCGGCCGTCACCCGCGAAGGCGACCAGATTTGCGTTTCCGGGCTGCCGTCCGGCGCCACCACGGGTATCACCTTTCGTGCCGGTATGCCCGGCGAGGGGGGCCTCACCCTGGTGAAGGACACCAGCCTGAACGTCGCCATGGCCAATCGCCAGCCGCGCATAGACTTTGACACTCGCATGTTCCTGCTGCCGCGCGGTCAGACCCCGGCAATCGGCCTCAGCACTGTCAACCTGTCCAGCGTCAAGCTGACCCTGTCGCGGCTGACCGAGCGCAACATCATCGGCTGGGTCCGCGAGCAGAAGCTCGGCCAGCCCGTGGATGCCTCGGATGCCGATAACATTGGCGACCAGAGCGGCCGCATCATCTGGGAGGGCAAGGCCGACATACCGGGCTGGGTCGCCAACCGCTCGGCGCACACCGCGCTGCCGATGCCAGATGCGCTGGCCAATGCCGGGCCCGGGCTTTACGCCCTCATCGTGCGCGCCGGTGACGGTACACCGACAGGCGCTTCGGCGGTGCAGATGATCCTGCGCACCGATTTCGCTCCGACCGTCTGGCGCGGTACCGATGGGCTGACAATACAGGTCCGCGGCTACTCCGACGTCCTGCCGCGTCAGGGTGCGACGCTGCGCCTGCTGGCCGAGAACAACGAAATCCTCGGCGAGACCACGACCGATGCCGACGGTATCGGCCGCTTCGCGGCCCCGCTGCTGCATGGCGAAGGCGCCACTGGACCGCGCGCGGTCGAAGTGATGGGGGGCGAAGACTACACCATCATCGACCTCAGCAGCGCCGCCTTCGATCTCTCCGATCGCGGCGTGACCGGACTGCCGCATCCGGGGCCGCTCGATGCCTATGTCTGGATGGATCGCGGGATCTATCGCCCGGGCGAAACCGTCCATGTCATGACAATCGTCCGCGACGATGCCGGCAAGCCGGCCGACATTCCGGTGCATGTCATCATCAAACGGCCCAACGGTCAGGTATATCTGGATGCCACGCCGGCGCGTGCCGCCGAAGCTTCGATCCATCTGCCCGTTGCGCTGTCGTCAGGCGCGCCGGCGGGCAACTGGTCGATCGAGGTGAAGGCTGATCCCGGCCTGCCTCCCATCGGCACTGGCGCGTTCCGGGTCGACGCATTCGTGCCAGATCGCATGGCTGTGGATCTCGGCCCGGCCGCTGGTCCGATCGTGCCAGGCAAGCCCTATTCCCTGCCGATCACCTCGCGCTTCCTGTATGGCGCGCCTGCGGCGGGTCTGACTGGTCAGGGCCAGATGCGGTTGCTGATCGATCCCGCGCCGTTCCCCGTTCTGGCTGGCTATCTCATCGGGCTGGTCAACGAGACCTATGCGCCCGATGCCACCGACCTGCAGGTGCCCGACACTGATGAGCACGGCCACAGCTCTGTCGCCATTGATGTGCCGCGTGCGCCCGACACGACTCACGCGCTGAAGGCGTCGATCACCGTGGGCGTAAACGATCCATCCGGCCACGCCTCGCTCGCCACCACCGAGATACCCGTACGTCCTGCGGGCAACCTCATCGGCATCAAGCCTGCTTTTGCCGACTTCGCTGTGGATGCCGGCACCGAGGCCGGTTTCGACATCGCCGCAGTCGATCCCAGCGGAACGCGGATCGCGTTGAAAGCCAAATTGCGCCTCGTGCGCGAACGTCCTGACTGGCGCCTAGTCATGCACGGCAACCTCGCACGGTACGAGACCGTCTGGCGCGACCAACCGCTGGAAACGACGGCGGTCGACATCCCGGCCGACAAACCGCTTCACTATGCCAAGACGCTCGACTTCGGCCGCTATCGCCTGGAGGTGCTGGAGAACAACGGCATGGCCGCGACCTCCGTGCGGTTCCGTTCCGGCTGGGTGTCGTCCGACAATCCGGATGTGCCGGACCAGGTGGATGTCTCGGCCGACAAGAAAGCCTATACGCCCGGCGATACGGCGCACATCCACATCGCGCCGCCGTTTGCCGGCCAGGCGACGCTGCTGGTGCTGACCGACCGGGTGCACCTGACACGCGATCTGCCCGTGGCGGCAGGTGGCACTGACGTCGATGTGCCGGTGTCCGCCGATTGGGGGCCAGGCGCCTATGTCACGGTCCACGTCTTCCGCACCGCCGCCGACGCCAAATCGCGTCCCAGCCGCGCCATTGGCCTCGCCTGGGTCGGCATCGATCCGGGGGTCCGCAAGATCCCGGTCAGCTTCGACGTGCCGGACAAATATCCGCCGCGCGCCCGCGCCACGATCAAGGTGCATGCGGCGCCGGGTGCCTGGGTCAGCCTCGCCGCCGTGGATGAGGGCATCCTGCGCCTGACACGTTTCGTTTCGCCCGATCCCACCAACCATTTTCTTGGGCGCCGCAAGCTGGGAATGGATATCCGCGACGACTGGGGGCGTCTGATCGCTCCGCCCGACGGCACTGCGACGGTGCTGCGACAGGGCGGCGACGAAGGCAGCTTCGTGCTGCCGGAAATCCCGCAGAAGACAGTAACGCTGTTCGATGCACCGGTGCAGGCCGGCCCTGATGGCGTTGCCGAACTGCCGCTCGACTTCCCTGACTTCAACGGCCAGGTGCGATTGATGGCCGTGGCCTGGAGCGGTACCCATCTCGGTGCTGCATCCACAGATGTATATGTGCGTGATCCACTGGTGGCTGAACCGCTGTTGCCGCGGTTCCTCGCTCCCGGCGATCAGGCGCGGCTGACATTGCTGCTGCAGAATCTGGAGCTGCCGGCGGGCGAGCAGGCCGTCACCTTCTCGGTGGATGGCCCCCTGGAGATCACCGGCGAGAAGCGTCTCGCCGCGACACTTGGCCCCAATGCTCAGGCGCTGCCGTTCACCACACTGACCGCGACCGGCGCCGGTCGCGGCGTCGTACGTCTGGACGTGCAGGGCACCGGCGGCTTCCACATCCAGCGCGAGACAGCGATCTGGGTGCGCCCGGCGCGCGGGCCTACGACCATCATAGCGGCTGGCGACCTCGCACCGCGAGCGGAGATGCAGCTTGCACCGCCGCTCAGCCAGTTCATCGCGGGTACCTGGAAGGCGTCGGCCACCTTTGGTGGTGTGGTGCACTACGACGTAGCCGGGCTGGTGCAAGACCTGGACGACTATCCGCTTTGGTGCCTGGAGCAGGCAACGAGCCGAGGCTTCCCGCTCGCGGTACTGCAGGATGGTCCGGTCGCCGGTCCCGATCGAGCGGCGCGGCTGCAACAGGCGGTGGGCTTCGTGCTCGACCGCCAGCGCTTCGACGGCGGCTTCGGCCTGTGGTCGGCTTCCGAGGAAGCAGAACCCTGGCTCTCGGTTTACGCCACCGATTTCCTGCTCCGCGCCCGCCAGGCCGGGGCCGCGGTCCCCGATCAGGCACTGATCGATGCGAAGAAGTTCATCGCCGGTGCCGCCGATGAACCAGGCGACAAGCCGGACGACATGGCCGCCCAGGCCTATCGGCTGTACGTGCTGGCACTCGCTGGCCAGGGCAGGCCTGGTGCAGCTCGCGTGATGGCTGAGCGTATCAACACGCTGCCCACACCGTTGGCGAAGGCGCAGATTGGCGCCGCGCTGGCACTGGCGCATGACGAACCGCGCGCCCAGGCGGCGTTCGCCGCGGCGCTTGCCGCGCCCGCACGCAAGTGGTGGTCCTTCGATTACGGCACTGCGTTGCGTGACCAGGCTGCGATTGCCGTCCTGCTGAAGGAGAGCGGGCTACCCGGCGATCAACTGAAGAAGCTGGTCGATGCCATGCCAGGAGCCGACCTCTCACCCGAGACCCTGTCCACGCAAGAGCAAGCGTGGGCGGCGACAGCCGGTGCCGTACTGAGCCGAGGTGCTGCCCCGGCACACGTCGCCCTCGATGGCAAGGACTTGCCAGAGGGGCCGGTCGTGTCCGTGGCCCTCAGCGGTCCGGCCAACGTCCGCAACCTGTCGAGCCAGCCGGTCTGGCGGGCCGTGTCGGCCACAGGGGTCTCAGCCTCGCCACTCCCTGCCGCACGCTCCGGCATGCGCATCACGCGGCAGTTCAAGACGCTGGATGGCCAGACGCTGGACCTCGATCACCTGAAACAGAATCAGGCCTTCGTCATCGTGCTCGACGGCAAGGCCGAGGACGGCCAGCCGCATCGCGCCATGATCCTGCATGGCCTGCCCGCGGGCTGGGAGGTTGCCGGCAAGCTTGGCAGCGGCGATGCGCCGGGAATGTCCTGGCTCGGCAAGCTGTCGGACACCGAGGCGCAGCCCGCGGCCGATGACCGCTATGCGGCCGTCGTGGCGCTCACACCGGAGCATCCGGATTTCCATCTGGCCGTCCGGATCCGCGCAGTGACGCCGGGCACGTTCGAGCTGCCGGGTGCCGAGGTGGCTGACATGTACCGCCCTGGCGTCTTTGCTCGTCAGGCGGCCGGCCGGATCACGATTGTGGGCGCCGAGTGAGCAAGGACGGGAGGATCTGGGGATTTTGCCGCCGCGCTCTGGCAACTCTGCCCTCCCTGCTGTTCGTCCTTTCGGGTGTGCCGATCGCCCTCGATCGCATCTTCCCGCCCGACCTCTCCCGGCTCGCCTCCGTCGGCACCGAGGTAGTGGACCGTAACGACCGGCCGCTCGCGGTGCTTCCAGCCTCTGGGGGCGTCTGGCGGTTCCGTGCGGATACCGAACCGCCCCTCGTCACCAACCTGCTGATAGCAGTCGAGGATAAGCGCTTTTGGTACCACCCCGGCGTCGATCCGCTGGCCCTGATCCGCGCCACGGCGCAACTCGTCCGCTCAGGTCGCATCATCTCCGGCGGCTCCACGATCGCCATGCAGGCCGCCCGCCTGCTACATCCCCGCGCACGCACAGTCCCCGCAAAGCTGATCGAGATGGCGCGCGCGCTTCAGCTCGAACTGCGCTTCGGCCGCCGCGGCGTCCTCGATATCTGGCTGACCTTGGCGCCGTTCGGCGGCAACCTGGAGGGCATTCGCGCCGGCTCGCTGGCCTGGTTCGGTGTACCGCCCGAGGCATTGGAGCCCACTCAAGCCGCATTGCTCGTCGCCATTCCTCGCCGCCCGGAGCGCCTGCGCCCCGACCGTCACCCCGATGCAGCCCGTATCGTGCGCGATCGGGTGCTGGCCGTCGGTTATCGCGCCGGTCTGTTCGATCCGTCCGGTGGCCCGGTACCTGCCGCGCGTCTGCCACTGCCTCGCCATGCCCCGCAACTTGTCGCTTCGCTGCCCCGCGAGCCGCTGGTCCACACGACCCTCGATCTGCCACTTCAGGCAGCGCTGGAGCGGCTTGCCAGCGACAGCATCCAATCGCTGGCGAAGCGCGCCTCGCTTGCCATCCTGATCGCCGATGCCTCCAGTCGGGAGATCCTTGCGCTGTATCCCGGCGCCTGGCGTGACCAGGATCGCGCCGGCTCGCTCGACCTCACCAAGGCCGTCCGCTCCCCCGGTTCAGCTCTGAAGCCGTTCATCTATGCGATGGCCTTCTCCGACGGTGTCGCTGCGCCGGACACCATAGTCCCCGACCTGCCGCGCCGTTTCGGAGGCTATGCGCCCGAGAACTTCGACCGCGGCTTTGCCGGCAGCATCACCGCCGGCGAGGCGCTGCAGCGCTCCCTCAACCTGCCGGCTGTGGCCCTGCTCGACCGGGTTGGCCCGCTGCGCTTTGCCGCGACATTGCGGGCTGCCGGCGTGACGCTGCGGTTGCCTCGCGGTGCAGATCCGTCGCTGCCGCTGGCGCTCGGCGGCGACGGCATCACCCTTCGCCAGGCAGCGGCGCTCTATGCGGCGCTGGCCACCGACGGCACCGGCGGCCCACTTCGCCTGCTGACCGACGCGCGCCCTTCGCCGCGGCCCGCGTTTCTCTCGGCCGCTGCGGCACGCGAGGTTGCAGACGTGCTCACACGCCCGCTGCCGGACTTCGGCCCGCGCGGCATTGCCTGGAAGACTGGCACCAGTTGGGGCGGGCGCGATGCCTGGGCGCTTGGCTTCGACAGGCGGCATGTCGTTGCGGTATGGATCGGACGTCCGGATGGCACGCCGTTACCGGGGGCCACTGGCGCATCGCTAGCACTGCCAGAGCTGTCCCACGTGTTCGATTTGCTGCCGAAATTGCCTCGCTCCACCTCGCATACCCATGAGCGGCTGAGGCAACCATCCGTCGTGCGCGCGGACGCGCTTCACCTGCTGTTCCCGCCCGCAGGCTCCGTTCTGTCCGCCGACGGGCCGGTCACCATCCGCGTGATGGGCGGACGCCGGCCGTTGACCTTCATGGTGGACGGGGCGCCGCTTCCCACTGACCGCATCCGGCGGGATGTGGCCTGGCAGCCGGCCGGTCCTGGCTTCTATCATCTGACCGTGCTCGACGCCGACGGCACCGCGGTGCGCGCCAACGTACAGGTGCGCGCCATTCCATGACCCGCGCGCTATTTGTTCTGGCTTTCGTGTTTGGCATCGCTGGATGCGCCGCCAATGACCCGTATGGCCCGAATGCCCAAGGCGGCTGCCCGCTGATCCGCGAAACCACGATGCCAATCGAGATGCATCGGAACATGCTGTTCGTCCGGGTGACGATTGCCGGCCAGCCGGTAAAGCTGCTCGTCGATACCGGGGCCGAAAAGACCCTGCTGACCGAGCAAACGGTCGAGCGGCTGCATCTGCCGCGTGACTACACGCATGCAACGCGCACCTTTGGCATCGGCAACGCGACCGCAGCCTGGGACGCGCTGCTGCCGGACGGAATGGTGCTGGGTGGCGTGCATTTCCCGGTTGACCGCGTGACGGTAGGCCATTTCGACATTGCCGATGTCGGTGGCGACGCTGCGGATGGCTTGCTCGGTGCCGACATTCTCCTGGCCTTCGATCTCGATCTCGATCTGCCGAAGCAACAGCTCACCCTGTATCGCGCCCGGCGCCAGTGTCCGGACGCCACACCGCCATGGCCGCAGCCCTATATCGGGCTCACCGGTGTTGCGACGCACCGGGATCGGCTGATGGTGCCCTTTGAGTTGGATGGCGTCCCCGGGCTGGCCGTCGTCGACACCGGAGCGCAGCTCAGCTCGATCAGTGAGCGCATGGCGGAGCGGATGGGCGTGATCCCAAGCGTGCTCTCGCGCGATCGCACCGTCGTGGCTCATGGCGCGGCGCCCAACCAGGTGGAAGTACGGCTCCACCGGTTTCGTGAGCTCCGTGTCGGGCCGGCCGTGATGGAGGCACCGGCCCTCCCTGTAGTGCCGATGACCAGCGGCATGGGTGATGCCTTGGTTGGAGCCGACTTCCTGAGGGGGCGCCGCACCTGGCTGTCGTTCTCCACGCATCGCATCTTCGTGACCCCGCTCGAGGGGACACCATTATTGGCGATTACCAATACGGGGGAATAGCGGCGAATAAACGTTCAGTTTCTGCGATTGAGTTTTACTACCCCCCCAATAGTGGCAGACGACAATTTCCACGGACGATCGCAAAGAATTGAGGAAACCAAGGTATGCTGACCATCTCGGCCTGATGTCAACTGGGTTGTGCGGAAGCAGCCAGAACGAAACGCGGATAGTATCTTGCAAGCAAATACCTGCTAATTGGGCCAGGCGATGAAGTTGAAGATCCTGATCGCCGACGACCACGCGCTGCTGCGACAGGGGATGCGCCAACTCCTCGGCGATGAACATCCCGAATACGAGTTCGCCGAAGCAGATGGATTGGATGCAACGCTCGATGCGCTTGCCGCGGGTGGGGCGGACCTGCTGCTGATCGATCTCGGAATGCCAGGGATGGCCGGGGCGGAGAGCCTCCGTGCGTTACGCGAAGCGCATCCGGCCACCAGGGTGGCAGTGATCACGGGTTCCGACGATCGCGGAACGATCCTCGAGTGCCTGGGCGCGGGCGTGCATGGCTACATCCTGAAGTCGTCATCGGTTGACGAAATCCAGCGGGCGATTTCGACCATTCTGGCAGGTGGCGTCTACGTCGCACCGTCGGTGACGCAGCTTGATCCGGCCCGCGCTCCGCCAGTGGCACCGGTAGTCGAGGCATTGGCCGGTGTCCCCGACATGCAGCAAGAGATACCGCGGTTCACCCATCGCCAGCTCGACGTGCTGCGGCTGCTCGCCGAGGGCCGTTCCACGAAAGACATTGCGCGGACGCTGGAACTTGGGCCCGGAACGGTGAAGATCCACCTCGCGGCGATCTTTCGGGCGCTGAACGCGCATAACCGGACCGAGGCGGTGGTGCTGGCATCCAGGTTGAAGCTGTAGCACAAGGGGCGTTGCTGCTGCTGTTCCGGGTGTGGCACCACCATCGAACGCCACA
>Ga0070730_10005891_pt1 | contig 10509 bp, 8 predicted proteins | sample Coa_R1_3_FD_66447 | JGI IMG/M metagenome (GOLD analysis project Ga0070730, IMG submission 66447) | Surface soil microbial communities from Centralia Pennsylvania, which are recovering from an underground coalmine fire - Coalmine... | ecosystem: Environmental > Terrestrial > Soil > Unclassified ... | reverse complement strand
CGGGTAGTGACGCTGACCGAGCAGGGGGAAGAAATCCTGCTGCGCCTCCTGCCCTACTGGGAGCGAGCGCAAGCCCATATGGTCGCCAATATGCCGAGCGCGCAGGTCGGCACGTTCCTGACACAATTATCCGCTCTGACCGCACGTACCTACGAAACGTAAATTTTTTTGTGCAGATAGGCGTATATACGCATAAAGCTTCAGAGAGACATGCTTTGAACCGAAAGGATGGAATTCTATGGAAACCACCTGGCAGCAAACAAGCAGAACAAGAGTCGTACAGAGCGCTTATATTGTGTTGGTCTGGTTCACCCTTGCTCTCGTGGGATCAATCTCGCGCAGCTTTATCCCCAGCAGGTTGGGAGAGGCCCCACTATTGTTTGGCATCGCGGCAACCGGGCCAGTGATCCTGTTCGTGGCTGGGTATCTGCTTTCGCGTGGCTGGCGAGATTTTGTGGGCTCCCTGATTGGTGATCCGTGGGGTATTACCGCGCTCCAGGCCTATCGGGCGCTGGGAGTCGTTTTCCTTGTGCAGTTCGGTCGCGGCATGTTACCGGCGGCTTTCGCGCTCCCAGCTGGCGTGGGAGATATCTTGATTGGAGTGACGGCCCCGCTTGTCGCGCTGGCCTGGTCTTCGAGAACCAGAAGCGGGAACATTGTGTTTGTGCTCTGGAATGTGCTGGGGATGCTCGATCTGATCATGGCGTTGAGCCTTGGCGTGCTTCAGCCTCCAACGAGCACGATAACCTCCGTACTCGTTTTTCCGCTGAGCCTCATTCCAACGTTCGCAGTGCCGTTCTCTCTCATTCTGCATGTGGCGGGCCTCGGCCAGTTCTGGCGTTCGACCAGGAAACAGGCGGGGTAAGGAAAATTTTCGTCCCCTCACCCCACAGTAATTGTTACTCAGTTGTAAGCGTTACAGGTAGATGTCCTTGCGGCTCAACCTTGCCAAAGAGCACACGAGCGGCCGCATCTATCGCAGGGACCGTGTACTCGTAGGTGGCCAGGTAGGTGCGCAGTTGGGGAAAGGCGAGCAGGTCGTAGGGATTGCCAACGCCGATACCGATTACGCGTTTGCCAGACGCGAGACAGTCCCGCATAAAGGTCGCCTGCTGCTGATCAAGATTGGCATTCATTGTCGCCATAAGAATGATATCTGCCGCAGCGATAGCTTGCTGGATGCGCTGGCGTTCGGCAGCGGTCGGCTGATCCGAGATTGCCAGAGTATCCAACGATTGATGGTACTGGCGGATACACTCTGGCAGATAGCTATCGGCATAGCCGCGATCCTGCACCTGAGCGAAGAGGTCTTTCTTGTGCGTTATGACCAGGATACGCTCGTTCGGCGCGAGGTGCAGCGGGATGAGAGCGTCCTCGTTTTTCACCAGGGTCGTGGAGAGGTTGTAGGCCCGATCACGCAACTGTTGATGCTCAGCACCTCCGACGAGTGGGGGGAGGTGGGCATCTGGCAGAGACTCCCAGGAGAGATAGCGCTCTTTGAGGTGCAGGACACGCTCGGCAGCCTGGCGCACGATATCTGGCGAGAGTTCGTTGGCCTTAACCGAGGTACGAATAGCCTCAAAGCCTGCACGCTGATGCTCGTAGATATGCGAGATCAGCACCAGATCGGCTCCGGCCTGCAGGGTCATCACGGAACCTCGCGGGATGCCGACCCCTTTAGAGATCGCATTCATCTCAAGGCAGTCGGTGATAATGACACCCTCAAAGCCCAGCTTTTCGCGCAGCAGGCCGGTCAGGACTGTGGGGGAGAGGGTCGCAGGCAGGTCATCGCGCTGCGTCAATGCAGGAAAGGAGACATGGGCCGTCATCACCGCAGTTGCTCCGGCCGCGATACCACTTTTGAAGGGCACCAGCTCGATCGCTTCCAGGCGTTGCATCGCGTGCGGCACGATTGGGAGCGCCAGATGAGAATCCACGGCGGTATCACCATGGCCAGGGAAATGTTTGAGGCAGCTAATGACTCCAGCCTCGTGATAGCCTTTGACCATCGCAGCGCCCAGACGAGCAACCAGCTGAGGATCTTCGCCAAAGGAGCGTACACCAATCACCGGATTAGCCGGGTTGTTATTGACATCGACGACTGGGGCCAGATTCATATTGAGGCCAAGCGCATGGAGTTCCTGACCGGTAGCCAGGGCCACATCATGGGCTACCTGCTCCGAACCGATCGCACCCAGGGCCATGTTCCCTGGAAAGACAGTTGAGCCATACCCGAGGCGATTGACCATGCCATTCTCCTGGTCAATCGAAATGAGCAGGGGAAAACGATGACCGGCGGCGCGGGCGATCTCCTGCAGGGTGCGCGTCAGGTGAAGTACCTGCTGGGTGTCCTGCACATTGCGTGAGAAGAGAATGACGCCGCCAATATGATAATTCTGGATGAGGTCAATAATTTCCGGGGTAGGGGTCAGGCCGTGGAACCCGACCATCAGGATCTGGCCGATCTGCTCCTCCAGAGTCATGTCAGTTATCGGGCTGGCGACGGGCGATCGCAAGGGGGACGACCCTACGGAATTGTGCGACCCTACGGAATCGTGCATATGTTTGCTCCCTGTATTGGTAAATTGCTTTTTCCCACAGAGGTCCACAAGGGAGCCTCCTACGCGTGAGAATGGATGAGGTAATGGCCTACGGGGCCATTACCTCATCCATTCTGCCCATCGGCCAACAGAATGGAGCTCTATGTGGGCTGGTCGAGGGTAAGAGCGGCGCGAGCTGCCGTCGAAGCTGGCTCCTCGACAATGGCGACCTGGCCCAGTTTGCGCTGGCGAGCGATACTGGCAAGAACCTGAGCTCTGAAGTCGACCTCGTTGACTAAGAGGCCACCGCCCAAGGCGAGAGGGATGCCATGCTCAGCAAAGCCCAGTTTTGTAGCGACCGTCACCACAGCGAGCGCCAGTTCATCAACCGCGTGCTGAACAATATCGAGCGCTACCCGATCACCCGAACGGGCGGCGGCAAAAATAAGCTTCGATAAACTGGCAATTTTCGCTTTCTCGTCGTGACCGGTATAGGTCCGACCGATAATATCGCTGGGATCCTCGATCTGCCAGTACTGCAAAATACGCTCAAGTAGAACAGTGGCGGGTCCTCGACCATCAGCGGCCCGTACCGCAGCCTGCAAGCCCAGGCGTCCAATTTCGTAGCCACTCCCCTCATCGCCCAGGACATGGCCCCAACCTCCGGCTCGTACCACAGAGCCCCCGGCAGAACATCCGAGTGCAATCGAGCCAGTGCCGGAGATCAACGCCACCCCAACTGCATTGTCCAGACCACTTAGAAGCAATTCCCCATCGTTTACCAGGCACACAACCTTTGCCAGCGTATCCATATGTGGCAGGAGCAGCCTGTGGTCATCAGGGCGATCAAGGCCTGCCAATCCAAGCCAGGCCGCGTCCAAAGGTAGATGACAATCAGCGTTACGCGCGGCTTCCTCGGCGGCGGCATAGATATTACGCACCGCCTGAGTGAGCCCAACCGCGATATAATTCGCACTCCCCGCCAGCCCACGCCCCACTTCGCGCCCATGCGCATCCACTACCACCGCCAGCGTCTTACTCCCACCCCCATCAATGCCTATCGCAAAATCAATTGACTTATGTGATTGCCTCATGTATGTATTTTCCTAGTGATCAGGCGAGAGAAGACAATGCGCGATTAACAGTATGCTCATGAGACCAGTGCATCGAGCGTGGCACGCAACATATTGCCATGAGCAGCGAGGCGCTCACGAGCCACCTCAGGCGTCACATGGGCCCGACCAGCCACGATAGCAGTTCTAACCTCGCCACTGGACGCATTTAACACCGCCTCAGCCGCACCTCTCTCCAGGCCAGTGGCCTGCTGCACAATATTTAAGGCGCGGTTGCGCAATTTGAGGTTAGTCGTCTGCACATCCACCATCAGATTGCCAAAAGTCTTGCCAAGCAGAATCATCGCACCCGTGCTCAACATATTGAGCACCATCTTCTGCGCTGTACCCGCTTTTAGACGCGTCGAGCCGGTTACCACTTCTGGCCCCGTCAGAGGAGCGATCATAATCGCAACGACCTGCTCCAGAGGAGTATTGGGATTGCAGGCCAGGCCGAGAGTCAGGGCGCCCTGCTCCTTCGCGTAGGCAATAGCTCCCAACACGTAGGGAGTACGTCCGCTGGCAGCGATCCCAACGACCGTATCGGACTCGCGAACAGCAATCTGAGATGCTTCGGCATAGCCCGCCTCAGCGCTGTCTTCGAGATCCTCAGCAGCCTTCGTCATAGCAATAGGGCCGCCCGCGATACAGGCCACCACCGTCTCAGGAGAGAGATTGAAGGTGGGGGGGCATTCCGCAGCATCCAGCGCACCCAGGCGGCCAGAGGTACCCGCGCCAAAGTAGAGCAGACGGCCACCGCGACGCAGGCGAGCGGCAATCTCCTCAATGGCTCTGGCGATCTGTGGCAACTCTTTCTGCACAGCCTGCGCGACCTTCGCATCTTCCGCATTAATAGTTTGCACAATTTCCAACGGGCTCATGCGATCGATATTCGAGCTGGCCGGATTGCTCTTCTCGGTTTCCAGCACATTGAAAGACGGCTCCTGGGGGGCACTTGAGTGTGGATCAACGGGCATGCACTAACTCCTATGGTAGTAATTGCTCTCGCTTCAAATGGGTATAGAAAGTATATTTATTGCCACAATACACAGATTTCGCATACTCAATCGGCTGATTACGATCAGTGTAGGTGGTACGGCGAATGAAGAGGACGGAACTGCCAGTGGAGATCTTCAGCAACTGCGCATCCTCCGTGCCGGCCAGGCCAGCCTCCAACTCCTGTTCAGCCTCGACAGGAGGTAACCCATACTTTGACTCCAACAGGCGATAAAGCGAATTCTGCTCCAGATCTTCTTCCAGCAGTTTCTCACAGCCGGGGAAGTACAGCTGGGATAACTCAATCGCCAGAGGATCTTCATCGGCCATGCGCAAACGCTGCAGACAGAAGACGAGTTGGCCAGGTTTGATGCGCAAACGCTCAGCCAGGGTTTCATCGGCCGCACGCATCCTGGCAGAGAGGACTTTTGCACTGGGACGCTGACCACGAGCACGAATATCTTCCGTAAACCCTGTGAGGCGGATTAACTGCTGCGTCACCTTATGACGACTAACGAAGGTGCCTTTCCCCTGTTCCCGATAGAATAATCCCTCATTCACCAGATCAGTGATAGCCTGGCGCGCGGTCATACGGCTGATGCCATACATCTCACCCAGCTCACGTTCAGAAGGGATGAGATCGCCGGGCTTCCATTCGCCCGTACGAATCCGTTCGCGCATGATCTCCTTGAGCTGGTAGTAGCGAGGAAGAGGACTATTCCTATAAATGGTACTCATGGCTCTCAGTAAACCTTTCCCTGGTTGATACCCTCATGACAGACTACTACAAAGACAACGCCAGGAAGCTGCTAATAAATAATAGCACATCGTGAGAATAGACGCGGTGTCTACTGAGGGCTTGCTTCCCTTTCCCAAATATGGTAGTAGTAAAGAGATGGTATAATTGGCATGTTGTATATACCAGTTATTTTAGGTATTATAATCTCATAATTTTGCACGAATGTCAATGCTCGCATGCTGGGCAAACCTCTAAGCGAGAAGAGAAGGTAACAAGCGGGACATTCGTATCATAAGAAGGAGGAGAAAGCGCGTAGTCCGTTTCAGCGGACCCGATCCCGCAAGGGGACTGTAGCAATCCGCAAGGGATGAACTGCAGCCCTCGGTCCCTACACGATCAATATTTCAAAGGAGAACAGGTTAATGCGGTTTACTTTACGTGGCGCTCGTCTGGTGGATGCCACAAACGAACTTCCTCAAGATGAGATTACCATTGATGGTACACAGATTCAGGGGGTTGGATCGTCTGCGGAGAAACCCGGGACGATCATCGACGTCTCAAACATGATAGTGACGCCAGGCTTTATCGACGTGCATACGCATGGCGGAGGCAGCTTTAACTTACATACGACCAACGTCGAAGAGATCCATGCCTACCGACGCTGGGTAGCGGGAACCGGAGTCACCTCCTTCCTGATTGCGGTCGTAGGCACCCCCAACGCACTGCCTGAAGAACAGTTGCGGACCGCCGTCAAAGCCATCGAAAGTGGGAAGACCGGAACCGAAGCGGTCGGTATTTTCATGGAGGGACCCTATATCAACGTGAAGCGGCGGGGCGCGCATCCCCCATCCTGGCTCCGCATGCCTGATGAAGGGGAGACCCAACAGATCCTGGAGCTTTCTCAAGGGCATCTCAAGCTCATCACCCTGGCACCCGAACTGCCTGGGGCAACCGCCATGATACGTCGTCTGATCGAAGCGGGAGTGACCGTCGCCATGGGGCATAGCGATGTCAACTATGAGCAGGCGCGCGAGGCCATCGGACTGGGGGTAACCCATCTGACGCACTGCTTCAACGCCATGCGTCCCTTCCTGCATCGCGAGCCGGGTCCAATTGCCGCCGTAGTGGAAGCGCCTCAAGTGCAGGCCGAATTGATCGGGGATGGCGTGCACGTCCACAGGGCCGTCATGCACGGGCTGATCAACATGATCGGGGCCGAGCGCACCGTCGTGATTACCGACGCACAGGCAGGAGCGGGCGTACCGGATGGCGAATTTGAGTTTGGGGGACAAAAGGCGAAGGTGCTGTGTGGCGCGGCACGCCTCTCCGACGGCAGCCTGGCCGGAAGTATCCTGACGCTGGATCAGGGATTGCGCAACCTGCTGGAATGGACGGGGGTCTCGTTAGCGGAGGCGGTGGGCATGCTCTCCTACAATCCGGCCAAAGCGGCCAGAGTGGCAGATCGCAAGGGGCTGCTGAAGTGCGGCTATGATGCGGACCTGCTGCTCTTCGACCAGGATCTGCAGTTGCAGGCCACCATTTGTCGCGGCAAAGTGGCGCACGCCAGCGAGGCGTGGAGTGAGCGGTTGCAGGATCTTTAAGCGTCAGTAGAAAAATAATGGGGCGATGAGCGAAAAATTGCCAATTTTTCGCTCATCGCCCCATTATTTTTCTACTGACGCTTAGTATGTGCGGGTGACTTTGTTAAGGCCACGAGGTACATCGGGATTGAAGCCCTTGGCAAGGGTCAGGTGCATGGCCAGAAGTTGACCGGGGAGCACAGCCGTGATGGGGCTCAACCACTCAGAGACAGGAGCCGTTAATGGTAGGGGCGTCTGCGCGAGGGCCAGAGCCTGCTCAGAATCAGAGATGACCAGCAGTTCGGCGCCGCGCTGCCGCAGATCACCGGCCAGATCAAGCATACTGCTAAATGTCGCGCCCTGTGGCATCACCAGAATGACAGGTAGCCCGCTATCCACAGTCGCAATGGGTCCATGGATAAAATCCGCAGAGGAGTAGGCAATGGCCTGGACATAGGTCAACTCTTTCAACTTCAGCGCAATCTCAAAGGCGGTAGAATAATTATAGCCGCGCCCAATCACCACACAACGATCCATATAGCGATAGCGCTCGGCACGCCGGGCTATCTGAGTGCTCGCCTGTAAGGTCGCCTCAAGCGCAGCAGGCAGATTATGCAATTCACTGAGGAGTTGAGTATCCTTACTCCAGAGGGCCGCGAACAAGGCCATCACAGCCAACTGAGCCGTATAGGTTTTAGTGGCAGCCACACTACGCTCGGGGCCAGTATGCAGCTCCACCACATGATCGGCAATGGTTGCCAGGGGAGAGGAGCCATCGTTGGTAATAGCGATGGTTGGGCGCCCCTGCTTCCTGGCCTCTTCCAGCACAGCCACAATATCGGGAGACTGTCCCGATTGTGAAATACCAACTACCAGTGCCCCCTCCATAGTAGGGGAGGTCTTATAGAGAGTATGTAAAGAGGGAGCAGCCAGAGCAATGGGATGACCGGCGAGGGCGGCCCAGATATATTTCGCATAGGTAGCGGCATGATCCGAAGAGCCACGGGCCGCGATCAGCACATAGTTGAAGGGAGGCAGTTGCGCAATAATCTGACGTATATGGTCCGTCTCGCGCTCCAACAGCTGAGCGACGACGGCTGGTTGACTGGCAATCTCCTGTTCGAGTAATGAGGACATGGTTTCTCCATTCGCATCTGCATAGGGAATACAGAGTTTTTACTCTGTTAGTACGAAATAGCATGCAACCCAATTGTACACCATCCTCTCGTAGTGGTCTAGATGTCTGAACAATTGCCCTGGCTTTTCCTTTCCAGCAGATCAAAAATTGCAATGCCATACTTGCTATCATTAGTACCTTCTAATAAAGCTCTTCCATCCCAATTTTTCGCGGCGCTTGAGAATTGCCCTGTCTAGTGGTCTAGATGTCTTGACAAATAGCCCAATAAAGGGTACATTGTTTTACATCAGCAAATCCAAAGATGACAATGCGCGGATTTGCAGGCAGCGTGCCAATGAGTGAGGAAGAGCCTAACCAGAAGAAAGAAAGGAGCATCCAGAGAAGAGGGCGGACAGCGCAAGGCAAGATGAAAAAGACGTGTTCCGACTCTTCACTCTATCAGCACATACCTCATTTTTTATTGGAGGCCCTGAAGTTTTAGCGTAGTACATCATTCATAGGAAAGTATCCTGTGGCGCAGGGGCATAGGGACTAATTAATCGAGTCCAAGTTCCCTGGAAGTGTTCTACTACTTGTCTAATCGCAATCAGTCAATGGAATATTTTTATGGGTCAATGCAGTGATCCGTTTTGTCCGATGTTAGGAGGTTCCGTATGGCTCCCAACTCTTTCTCCCAGGTCCAAACCAAGGGGAAAGCCAGATCTTTCATGGCGCTATCCGGTCTTTTGATTGTTTTTGCCATGTTGCTTGCCGCCTGTGGTGGCACCCCAGCGAGCAATAGCAGCACCCCAGCCGCGAAAAAATCCGTGCTCAAAATCGCGGCCCAGTCCTCAGATTTCACGCAGGCTGGACTCAATCCCTATAACACGCATCCTGATGCAGGCCTTTCATTGCTCTACGAGACCCTGCTGTTCAACAACGTGAATGACGGTTCCTACGCGCCTCAATTGGCAAGTGACTACAAATGGAACAGCGACTTCTCTGCAGTCACGTTCACCATTCGTCAGAATGTGAAATGGAACGATGGCCAGGCCTTCTCAGCGGATGATGTCGTCTTCACATTCAATGCTTTGAAGCAGTATCCAGCTGCCGACAGCTTTGGTGTCTGGGGTTCACTCAAAGATGTCAGCAGCCCCGATGCCAGCAGCGTGGTCTTCACGTTCCAGAAGCCTTACTCGCAGCCAGCGTTGGAGCAGGCCGCCGGCAAGGTCTACATCATCCCGAAGCACATCTTCGCCAGTGCTGGTGATCCGACCAAGTTCGTCAGCAGCGACAACAAGCCGGTTGGCACAGGCCCCTACATGCTCAGCAAGTTCCAGCCTGACCTGACGGTCTACAACAAGAACCCGAACTACTGGCAGGCCGACAAGGTGAAGGTAGATCAAGTCCAGTTCCCAGAGTACAAAGACAACCCCAGCGCGCTGCTCGCACTGGCCAAGGGTGATGTTGACATGGGTGGCTACTTCTCACCATCCCTCAAGACAGACTTTGTAGCGGCTGATCCGACGAACCACAAATTGTTCTTTGATGCCATTAACCTGTATGGAATCTGTGTCAATCAGAAGGACTCGGTGGTTGGCGGGGCAGCAGGACTTCCTGTACGCCTGGCGCTGAGCGCCGCCCTTGATCGCCAGCAGATCGCTGGACAGGCCACAGCTGGTCTGGAAGATGGCGCCAGCCCAACCGGTCTGATCCTGCCAACCCGCAAGGATTGGCTGGATCCAGCCTATGCTAATATTCCCGCGACCGCAGATACCGCCAAGGCCGAGAAGTACCTGACTGACGCAGGTTACACCAAAGGTTCCGATGGTATCTACGCCAAAGGTGGCAAACGTCTGTCGCTCGAACTGAGAAGCGTTGTTGGGTATGACGACTGGAACGCCGCCGCCAAACTGGTGGCAGACCAGGCCAAAGCGGTTGGTATCGAGATCAAAAACACGACTGTTGCTGAGAACGACTACTACACGCTGCGCACCGATGGCAAGTACGATTATCAGATGATGTTCTGCGGTATGGTAGGTGGTTCTACTCCCTACGACCTGTACAACAACTATCTGAATAGCGTGAACATTGGCGCGAACAAGGTCAACTTCACAGCCTGGAAAGACGACCAGACCGACAAGCTGTTGCAGACATTTGCGACAACCGCCGATCCGGCCACTCAGAAACAGGCGATCGCAGGGATCGAGAAGATCGTTGTTGAGAACCAGCCATTCCTGGCCCTCTGGAACGGCGCGGACTACGCTGAGTACTCGACGAAGAACTTCACTGGCTGGCCCGATGCGACCAATCCCTATGCAAGTGGTAGCCCGAATACTGGCCCTGATTACGAGATCGTAATCCTGCACTTGCAGCCCGTAGCCTAGCATACCCCTGGAAGGGATTTGCCTGGCACACGTCACCT
>Ga0070730_10005890_pt1 | contig 10511 bp, 8 predicted proteins | sample Coa_R1_3_FD_66447 | JGI IMG/M metagenome (GOLD analysis project Ga0070730, IMG submission 66447) | Surface soil microbial communities from Centralia Pennsylvania, which are recovering from an underground coalmine fire - Coalmine... | ecosystem: Environmental > Terrestrial > Soil > Unclassified ... | reverse complement strand
ACTGCCTGGAGCCGACGGTGGGAATTGAACCCACAACCACACGTTTACAAAACGCGTGCTCTGCCGATTGAGCTACGTCGGCAAAATGGCGGAGAGAGTATACCAGACTCAAAAGAGCCCGGTCAAGGCTGTTTATCCCTGACTGGCTCATGCCGGAGTCTAACAGGACTCCTCAGGCGCGTCAATGGCAAAACCCCCTGCTCCTCGTTATAATACCCTTTACTGGACTGAACCACCCTGCCCTATGACCCGATCTCATCTCCGACAGTCTGCCGGCTAAGTCCAAAAGTATGCGCGTATGGCCCCCAACACTCGCCCCCACCGCCCTTGGGCCGTCACCGTCATTAGTTGGCTGCTGCTGATCGAAGTGGCCGCCCTGCTGCTCCTGGCCTTCCTCAGCCTCGGGCGCCCGATAGGCCTGGTCTTTTTCGCCCTGGCGGTCTTGGCGCTGGTGGCCGCCTTTGGCTTCGCCCGCGTGCGCCGCGGCGGCTGGGTCAACGCTGTCCTCGTCCAGGGCGGCGACCTGCTGGCCGCGCTATGGCTGTATTTTGGCCCGCGGCCCATGTTCGTGTATCCCATGATGCTGGTTGGCATCTTGATGGTGCTCTATCTGCACCAGGCCGATGTGCAGTCCGCCTTCCGCCTGGCGCCTGGTCCCGAGCAAGGCCCGCCCTGATGAATACCGACCTCACCCGGCCGGCGCCGGTGGCGCCGGCGGCAGCCGCGGCCGCGGTTGCCGCGCCCGCAACGGCCGAGACGCCGGAGGCGCAGGCCGCCCGCCAGGTCGACATCGCCCTGCTGCAGCGCTTCGAGCCGCTTATCCGCTATAACCGCGGCGAGCGCTTCTTCCCCATCGGTGTGGAGCGGTATGTGCGCGAGAGCAGCCTGTGGATGCAGCGCCCGGGCGAAGAGGCGGTTCAGCTCGTGCCCGAAGGCGAGCTGACTGTCGACAAGTTAGCCGAGCCCCGCCCGGCCGATTTCGGCACCGTCTACTTCCTCAAATTCATCGAGCCCTTCAACATTGGCGAGCTGGCCACTTATACCGTTCAGCACGAGCTGCGGCAGAAGGATCCGCGCGACGTCTTTCAGGCCGGCCGCGGCCGGCTGGCGCGCGTGGGTTATGGCTCGCGTTTTGTCGCGGCCCTGTTTTCCGTCACCCTGTTGGCGCGCGGTCGTGTCCCCGGCGATACCGCCGCTGCCGCCGCCGAAGCCTTCCAGCGCATGCTGGCCGACGACCCGCGCCACCTGTACTTCGGCCGGGTGGTGCGCCAGGACGGCTGGACCGCGCTCCAATATTGGTTCTTCTACCCGTTCAACAATTGGCGCTCAGGCTTTTTCGGCGTCAACGACCACGAAGCCGACTGGGAGATGATCTACATCTATTTGTCCCCAGCCGCCGGCACCAGCGACTCGGCGGGGGCCGCCGGCGGCTCCAGACAGGTCGCCGCCGGCGGCGACCTCAGCCCGCAGTGGGTGGCCTATGCCTCGCACGACTTCTCGGGCGACGACCTGCGCCGGCGCTGGGACGATCCCGAGTTGGAGAAAGAGGGCGAACATCCGGTCATTTACGCCGGGGCCGGCTCCCACTCCAGCTATTATGAGCGCGGCGAGTACCTGGCCGAGCTGGAGCTGCCCTTTCTCTCGCCCCTGGTGCGGCTGGTCGACGGCATCGATGCGTTTTGGCGCCGGCTCATCCGCGAGCACACCATACCGGGCCATCGCGAAGCTGGCGCCGCCTTCAACATCTTCCGCATCCCGTTCGTCGACTACGCTCGCGGTGATGGCCACTCCATCGGTCCGGGCGGCGAGCGTCCGTGGGCCGACCCGGTGCTGCTCGATGAGCGCCAATCCTGGGCGCTGCAATATCGCGGCTTGTGGGGCTTGTTTGCGCATGACCCCATCGCCGGCGAGAACGCCCCAGCCGGCCCAGTCTATAACCCGGATGGCCTTGTGCGCCGCTCCTGGTACGATCCGCTGGGCTGGGCCGGGCTCGACAAGGTGCCGCCGCCCGACCAGGCCCCCGCGCGCATTGCCGAGCAGCGCCAGCTTATTGCCGCGCGCTGTGCCCAGCTAGAGCAGACCATCGAAACCAAGAGCCGCGAGCTCACCGGCCTGGATTTGGAAGCCCATGCCATGCTCGGGCACACCCACCTGGTGCGCCATCACGCCGCCCACCAGGAGAAGATCAACACCCTGTCGCGCGAGATCAACCAGCTCCGCGCCGAGCTGGCCGGCGACCTGGCCCTGGCCGAGGCGCTCGAAGCTCACGTTGGGCAGCCTCAGACCGGCGAGTTCGACTCGCCGCGCGCCCACATCCACCACGCCGCCCACCCCACCCCCGCCGCCGATCTGCGCCTCAATCGCGTGGCCGAGTTTTGGGCCGCCATCAGCATCGGCCTGGTCATGGTCGGCTTCGTGGCCCTGGTGCTCTTCGCCCGCCCCTACCTGCTGTTTGGCCTGGTCGGCATCCTGTCGGTAATTATCTTCATCGAAGCCAGTTTCCGCCGCCAGTTGGCCCGCCTGGTCGATGCCGTCACCATCGCCCTGACCATCGTGGCCGCATTGGTCTTGCTGTTCCAGTTCTTCTGGAATATCGTCATTGTGGCCGTCATTCTCGCCGGCGGCTATATCATGTGGGAAAACCTGCACGAATTGCGCAGTTAACCACCAAAACCAGCCGCTAAGGAGCCAGCATGATCCAGGTTCGCAATGTGAATCAGCTCAAGTTTGGCCGCATCGACCAGGCCGTCGAGCTCTTCCGCCAGTTGCCCGGGGCCTCCGGCCACAGCGAGATCCGCCTGCATGGCATGACTGACATCTCCGGCCCCATGTACACCTTCGTCACCGAGCAGGCCGTGCCCAGCCTGGGGCAGTGGGAGATGGTCCGCACCAGCATCTTCGAAGGTCCGGGCTACGGGGACTGGTTCAAACAGTTTCAGTTGGTGGTCGAAAGCGGCCGCACCGAGCTGTACACGATTGAAGGCGAGCATGCCGGCTGGGACAAGCCTGGCTCGCTCATTGTGCGCGAGGTCTATCGCGCGCTCAAATGGCAAATCCGGCCCACCGTGGCACTTCTCCAGCGCTACGGCGCCTTGTTGGTCGATAGCCAGGTGGGGCGCAACCCGCGCATCCTCACTGACCTGAGCGGCGATAATTTTACCGTCGTGATCGAGATTGAGACCGAGGAGCTATCGGACTGGGAAAAGCATCGCCGAGAGATGTATAAGCGGCCGGAGTTTCAAGTGTGGTTCGCCCAGCTCAGCAGCTCGGTGGAGAAGGGCTGGCATGAGTTATACCGGTTGGAGCTCTAAGCTGCGAAGAATCCGACTCCAATTGTCCCCGGCCCGGCGTGCGTGGTGATTGCCGAGCCCACCGCAAAAATGGGTATGTCGCTGAGGCCCAGCGCGGCGCGCAAGTCGGCGGCCAGGCGCTCGGCCTCGGCCGGGTTATCGGCATGCATCACGCATAGCTCGGCCTCGGCCGACCGCGGGCAGTTGGCCGCCACCAACTCTTTCAGCCGCTCATAGGCGCGGTTGTAGGTCCGCACCCGCTCCAGCGGCTCCACGCGCCCGTTGCGCAGCTCCAGCAGCGGCTTAATTTGCAGCACGCCGCCCAGCAGCGCGGCCGCGCCCCCCACCCGGCCGCCGCGCTGCAAATATTCCAACGTTGGCACCAGGAAATACATCCGCCCGCGCGGAAACAGCGCTTCCAGCTTGGCAATGATCTCCTCAGCACTTTGACCGGCCTCGATCCAGGCGGCGGCATGCTGCACCATCGACCCCAGGCAGCTCGCCACCGAGCGGGTATCGATGATGCGGATATCCGCCTCAGCGAAGCCTTCCGATTTGGCGATGTTGGCCGAGCGGACCGTGCCGCTGATTTCGTTGGAGGGGTGCAGCGAGAGGATGGTGCTGCCCAGGGCCAGTTGCCGCCGATAGGCTTTAATAAATTCGGCCGGCGGCGCCGCGGCCGTGCCGGCCTGGGCGGCCGCGCTTTTCAGACGCTGAATGTAATCGTCGTAACTGATCTCCACGCCTTCCAGGAAGGCTTCTTCGCCGAAGCGCACGATCTGCGGCACCACTTCGATCCCATGCGCCGCGGCAAAGCCATCCGGCAGGCAGGCGGTGGTATCGGTGACCAGGCGAACCTTATTTGCCCCCACCCAACTCCTCTTTTACGGTCTGGTACAGGCTTTCGGCCTTGAGCTCGCGCAGTGTGTAGCAGGGCGCGCCCAGCCGCTCGGCCAGCGTGCGCGCCAGCCCCTGGTCAAAGGCGGCGTGTTCCATATTAATCACCACCCCGCGAATATGGTTCTCGCGCAACAGGTCAGCGGCGCGGTGCGCCTCTTCCTGCGGCGGCAGGTCGGTCAGCGCCACGTTGCCGGCCCCATCGGTCAGCAAAATCATCAGCGGCATCACATCCGGATGCGTCCGCTTTTCCTGCTCGAACACCTTGTCCGCCAGGGTCAGCCCGGCCGAGAGCGGCGTCTTCCCGCCTACCGGGATGTCCGACAGCGCGTGCTGCGCCAGGTGCACCGAGTTGGTGGGCGGCAGCACCAGCGTGGCCTTGTTCTTCTGGAACACGATCAGCCCCACCCGGTCGCGCCGCTGATAGGCATCGGTCAGCAGCGACATGATGGCGCCTTTGGTGGCCGACATGCGCTCCGCCACCGCCATCGACCACGAGGCATCCACCACGAACAAGATCAAATTGGAGGCCCGCTTCACGCGGATCTTGCGTTGGAAGTCTTCCGTCTGCACCGCGAACGCCACCTGATGCTCATCGCGCTGCTTTTGGCGCTGCTGCTGCATGGGGGCCGCCGCCCGCAGGGTGGCATCGAAGGCCAGGTCATTGGTCTTGCCATGTGCTGGCCGGGCCTGGATGTAGCGGCCGCGTTTGCGGTCGGTGCGGGTCACCGAGCGTTTGCCGCCAGCCTTACGCGTCAGCTTGTCGAGCGGGGTGTCCAGCTTGCGCGGGTCGAATGACTCGCCGGTCTTAACCTTTTGGCCGCCCTCCCACCAATACGCATCGCGCGTGTCGTGCGTCTGCTGTGGCTGGGCCTCGGCCTGCCCAAAATCCGGCGTCTCTTCGGTGCTATCTTGCGCTACGCCCTGTTTTTTTTTACCGGCCCGTTTTCCTCCGCCGGCTGCGGCTCGCCCTCGTCACCCTGGAACTCGCTCCGGATCTGCTCGATGCGCTCTTCCAGGTCAAACAGGTTGACCTCGGCTTGCTGGAACGGCCCGCGCTTAATACGGTGCGGCAGCGCCAGCTCGGCCGCCACGGCGATATCCGTGTCGCCAATCGACTGGCGGCCATTCAGCGCGGCATGCGCGCGGGCGGCTTTCAAAATCACCAGGTCGGCCCGGTGGCCGTCCACCTGCAGGCTCGAGGTCAGCGCGGCAATCGAGTGCAGGTCGCGCTTGGAGTATTCGACCGCGTCCACCATCTTGCGCCCGCGCTCGATCTCTTCACCCAGCTCCTGCTCTTTCGGCAACCACTTGGCCCGGAACCCATCCGGGTCCGCCTCGTAGTCCAGCGTGCGGTCCATAATCGCCATCCGGTCGGCCGGGGCGGCCAGGCCATGGATCTCCACCGACAGCGCAAACCTGTCCAGCAGTTGCGGGCGCAAATCGCCCTCTTCGGGGTTCATGGTGCCGACCAGGATAAAGCGCGCCGGGTGCGCGAACGAGATTCCTTCGCGCTCCACCACGTTCACCCCCATAGCCGCCGAGTCCAGCAGCAGGTCCACCACGTGGTCGTCTAGCAAGTTCACTTCGTCAATATAGAGCAAGCCGCGGTTGGCCGCCGCCAGCACGCCCGGCTCAAAATGGCGCTCGCCCTGCTTAATGGCCTTCTCAATGTCCAGCGTGCCCACCACCCGGTCTTCGGTGGCGCTCACCGGCAGGTTCACAAACAACGTGCGCCGCGTGGTCACTGGCAGCGGCTCGCCGCTGCGCGCAAAGCGCTCCTTGCACTCGGTGCACCAGGTGCCCGGCTTGTCCGGATCGCAGCCAAAACGGCAATCGGCCACCACCCGCACCTCGGGCAGCAGCGCGGCCAGCGCGCGCGCGGCCGTCGACTTGGCCGTTCCACGCTCACCGCGGATGAGCACCCCGCCGATGCGCGGGTTAACGGCGTTTAAGACCAGCGCGCGTTTCATGCGCTCCTGGCCCACAATAGCAGTAAAAGGAAAGATTGGCGGCATAAGATCTTTGCAAGTTGGTCGTAGAATAGGAGTGAACGAGCATGATTATACCATTCTGGTGGCATGCTCAGCAGATAATCCATGCGAGGCGGCTTCGCCATGACCACCCTGACCGATCTAGCGACCTGGTTCCAACAACAGTGTAACGGCGACTGGGAGCATACCCAGGGCATCACGATCCAGTCCACTGATAACCCCGGCTGGTGGGTCACCATCGACCTCACCGGCACAGCACTGGAGCACAAGCTCTTCGCCCCGGTTGTGCGCGGAGACTTCTCCGGCGGCGACCCGCCGCCCCCCTGGCTGCACTGCCGCGTCAAAGACTCGGTCTTCCACGGCGCCGGCGACACCCAGCAATTGGATGAAATCTTGGGCATCTTCCTGGCCTGGAGCCAGGCCGGCTAACTCAAGCTAACCTCAGGACGCCTGTGTCTTTGGTGGATTTGGCCGTTTGTATGCCGGGTTTGCGATTCGGCCGATTCCCCCGTATAATGCGCCGCATACACTGATCGACGGAGAAAACTACCTGCATGCCAGCTACTGATCAAACCCTCGGGCAGGGACCGACCGCGCCCGAGGCCAACCCGATGTCAGCTTTGCTCGACTCTGATTACGGCCTCAGTTTGCCCACCCGCGGCGAAATCCGCGAGGGCGTCGTGGCCCGCATTACCCCCAGTGAAATCCTGGTGGACGTTGGCGCCAAGTCCGAAGGCGTCATCACCGGCCGCGAGCTGGAAAGCCTGGAAGAGTCAACCCGCAAGGCCCTGGCCACAGGCCAAAAAATCCTGGTCTACGTCATGGACCCGGAAGACCGCAACGGCAACATCGTGTTGTCGCTCAACCGTGCCCGTGAAGAGCAGGACTGGCGCGACGCGGAAACACTGCTGGCTTCGCAGGACGTTTACAGTGGCGCGGTGGCTGGCTTCAACAAGGGCGGCCTGATTGTCAAACTCGGCAACGTACGCGGCTTCGTGCCCGCCTCGCAGCTGGGCCCGTCGCGCCGCCGCCGCTCGGAGGGCGACACCCCCGAGCAGAAGTGGGCCCGCATGGTCGGCGAGCCGATGCAGGTCAAAGTCATCGAAGTCGATCGCGGCCGAAACCGTCTGATCCTGTCCGAGCGCGCGGCCGCCAAGGAATCGCGCGAGGCCCAGAAAGACCGGCTGCTCACCGAGATCAAAGCCGGCGACGTGCGCAAGGGCCACGTTATCAGCCTGGCCGAGTTTGGCGCCTTCGTGGATATTGGCGGCGCCGATGGCCTGGTGCACCTGTCCGAGTTGTCGTGGAAGCACATCACCCACCCCAACGAAGTGCTGCATGTCGGCCAGGAAGTCGAAGTGGTCGTCCTGAACGTCGACCACGAGCGCAAACGCATCGGCCTGTCGCTTAAGCGCCGCGAAGATGACCCCTGGACCCTGATCCAGCGCAAGTATCAGATTGGCCAGCTCATCACCGGCACCATCACCAAACTGGCCAAATTTGGCGCCTTTGCCCGCGTGGAGGGCGAAGATGAGATTGAAGGTCTCATCCACGTTTCCGAGCTTTCCGACGGCCACATTGAGCACCCGCGCGAAGTGGTCAACGAAGGCCAGACCCTCACCCTGCGCGTCATAAAGATCGAGCCCGATAAACGCCGCATGGGCCTCAGCTTGAAACGCGTCGCTTCGGCCGAATACGCCGATACCGACTGGGAACAGGTCGCCGCCAATATACCCGACCTGGACGATGTGACGGAGCGCGAGTCCTGATCCGAACCAAACCGGGCGCAGTCATACGTGAGACGGCGCCCGGCGCATTTCTAACCGAATGCCTGGTTGTCCTCCCCAAAACAGGTAGCCTCCTGTCTTGGGGATTTTTGATAGAATAGGGACTGAGCAGATTGTGTCAGCCGGCCATTTGTCATTTCCCGGCCTATAATACAGTGTAGGTAGAGAGGGTAGGGAGGAGTTTCCGTGACAAACAAACTGGAACGCTTCACCCAGCGCGCACGACGCGTGCTTAGCCTGGCTCAAGAAGAAGCCGAGCGCATGCGCCATGCTTATATTGGGACCGAACACCTATTGCTGGGTCTGATGCGTGAAGAAGGCGGCGTCGCCGGCCGAGTGCTGCGCGACCTGGGTGTGGAACAGCGCCGCGTGCAGGAAATGGTCGAGCGCTTCACCGGCGCTGGCGCCGGCCGCGCCTCCACCGTCAGCAAGATCGATCTGGCCCCGGGCACCAAGCGCGTGCTCGAGCTGGCCGTGGACGAGGCCCGCCGCATGGGCCATCATTACATTGGCACCGAGCACCTGCTGCTGGGCATGGTCCGCCAGAATGAAGGCGTGGCCATGGATGTGCTCAAGAAGCTGGGTATCTCCGCGGAGCAGATCCGCCGCCAGACCCGGCGCGTCCTACAGGAAAACCCGGTCCAGGCCGCCAACCGCGCCCCGGCCGCCGCGGCGGCGGCCGCGCGCAAGGAGCGCCCCAAGACGCCCCTGGTCGACCAATTGGCCACCGATCTCACCGCCCTGGCCGAGGAAGGCAAGCTCGACCCGGTTATCGGCCGCCAGATGGAAATTGAGCGCGTCATCCAGATCCTGGCGCGCCGCACCAAGAACAACCCGGCCCTGATCGGCGAGCCCGGCGTCGGCAAGACCGCCATCGTCGAAGGCCTGGCCCAGCGCATTATCAATGGCGAGACCCCCGAGCCGCTGCTGGGCAAACGCGTGCTCCAGCTGGACGTCGGCTCGCTCGTCGCCGGCACCATGTATCGCGGCCAGTTTGAAGAGCGCCTCAAGCGCGTGATCGAGGAGCTCAAATCGGCCGAGGCCATCCTGTTCATCGACGAGGTCCACATGCTGGTGGGCGCCGGTTCGGCCGGCTCATCGGTCGACGCGGCCAACATTCTCAAGCCCGCCCTCTCGCGCGGCGAGCTGCAGGTCATCGGCGCCACCACGCTGGACGAGTATCGCAAGCACATTGAAAGCGATGCCGCCCTCGAGCGCCGTTTCCAGCCCGTCACGGTCGACGAGCCCACTATCGAAGAGACCATCAACATTCTGCATGGGGTGAAATCGGCCTACGAAGAGCATCACAAGCTCACCATCACCGAGGAAGCCATCGACGCCGCCGCGCATCTTTCGGCCCGCTATGTGCCCGATCGCTTCCTGCCCGACAAGGCCATCGACCTGATCGACGAGTCCTCGTCGCGCGTGCGCATGTACAAGAGCCCCGAGGCCCAGAACTTTAAGCAGGCCATCAACACCCTGCGCACCATCCGCGCCGAGCACCAGATGGCCATTGAGGAAGACCGCCTCGACGACGCCCAAGAGCTGATCAACCGCCAGGCTGAAGTGGAAGCCAAACTCGAGCAGATGCGCGTCGGCTGGGACCGCGCCACCGGCCCGCGCGTCACGGCCGAAGATATCGCCGAGGTCGTCTCCATGTGGACGGGTGTGCCGGTCATGCAGATCGCCGAGGAAGAATCGGCCCGGCTGCTCAAGATGGAAGAGGCCCTGCACGAGCGCATCATCGGCCAGGACGAGGCCATCGTCGCCATCTCCAAGGCCGTCCGCCGCGCCCGCGCCGGCCTGAAAGACCCCAAGCGACCTATCGGCTCGTTCATCTTCCTGGGCCCCACCGGCGTGGGCAAGACCGAGCTGACCAAGGCCCTGGCCCAGTTCATGTTTGGCAGCGAAGACGCCCTGGTGCAGCTCGATATGTCTGAGTTCATGGAGCGACACTCCGTCTCGCGCCTGGTCGGCGCCCCGCCCGGCTATGTCGGCTACGAAGATGCCGGCCAGCTCACCGAGGCCCTGCGCCGCCGCCCCTACTCCATCGTCGTCTTTGACGAGATCGAGAAGGCCCATCCCGAAGCGCACAACATGCTGCTCCAGATCATGGAAGAGGGGCACCTGTCGGATGCGCGCGGCAAGAAGGTCAACTTCCAAAACGCCATCATCGTCATGACCTCCAACATCGGCGCCGAGCTCATCAAGCGCCAGACCTCCATGGGCTTCGCGGTCAAGCGCGACGAGGTGGAGGCCCAGAAGTTCCAGTACGATGACATGCATCGCACCCTGACCGAATCGCTTAAGAAGGTCTTCCGGCCCGAGTTTCTCAACCGCGTCGACGGCGTGGTCGTCTTCCGCGCCCTCAGCAAGCCGGAGATCAGCCAGATTGTGGACCTGGAAGTGCACAAAGTGGCCGAGCGCGTGGGCGAACACCATATCAAGATCGTCATGACGCCCGAGGGCCGCGACTTGCTGGCCGATATGGGCTACGATCCCGACATGGGCGCGCGGCCCCTGAAACGTGTTATCCAGGCCAA
>Ga0070730_10005889_pt1 | contig 10512 bp, 9 predicted proteins | sample Coa_R1_3_FD_66447 | JGI IMG/M metagenome (GOLD analysis project Ga0070730, IMG submission 66447) | Surface soil microbial communities from Centralia Pennsylvania, which are recovering from an underground coalmine fire - Coalmine... | ecosystem: Environmental > Terrestrial > Soil > Unclassified ... | reverse complement strand
TTCGACTTGTAGCGAATGGTCTCGATCCGCGGCCCGCGCCGGTGGGCGAGGACCTTGGCCTCGATCTCGAGCCCGTCCACGAGCGGCGCGCCGACCTGGATCGTGTCGCCGTCGTGCAGCAGCAGGACGCGTCCGAACTTGACGGACGAGCCGGGTTCCGCAGCCAGCCGATCCACCAGGACCTGGTCTCCGGGAGCCACGCGATATTGCTTTCCACCGCTGACGACGACGGCCGTCAGCAATCCATCTGGCTTGGGCACGGTGCGACATTGTACCAGCGGGACGACCGTGGTCTTAGAGCGACAACCGTACCGCGCTGGGGTCGAACCCATCCGGGTACACGACCTGCCGCTGATGGACCACCAGGCGGCGCCGCAGGACCACCGACTGGGCCAGCCCGAGGCCGGCCAGGGTCGTGATCGTGGCCGACCCTCCGTACGAGATCAGCGGGAGCGGGATCCCGGCGATCGGGAGCACGCCGATGTTCATGCCGACGTTCTCGACGACCTGGACGAAGAGCATCACGAAGACGCCGCCGGCGACCAGCTCGCCGAAGCGATCCGGCGCCACCGCGGCGGCCTTCAGCAAGCGAACCAGCAAGGTGCCGAAGATGGCGAGCAGGGCGAGGCTCCCCAGGAGGCCGAACTGCTCGGCAAAGATGGCAAACACGAAGTCGGTCGCGCGCTCGGGTACGAAGCCAAGCTGCCCCTGCAGCCCATGCAGCCAGCCCTGGCCGAAGTAGCCCCCCGCGCCGACCGCGATTCGCGCCTGCAGCAGGTTGTAGCCGGCGCCGAGCGGATCGCTGCTCGGGTTGAGGAAGATCTCGAGCCTGCGGCGCTGATATCCGTGCAGCAGGTAGGGCAGCGCGGGGATGGTGACAAGCGCTGCGATGGCGAGCGACGCGAGCTGCGCCGGGCGGGCTCCGCCCAGGAAGAGCATGCCGAGGAGGATCGCGGCCAACACGATCGTCGTGCCGAGGTCGGGCTGCGTCAGGATCAGCGCCGCGGGCGGCGCCGCCAGCGCCAGCACGAGGCCGAAGCGCCGCCAGGACAGCGAGGGCTGGTGGCCGAGGAAGGCCGCGAGCATAAGGACCAGGAGCAGCTTCGACAGCTCCGACGGCTCGAGCGGAAACCCGCCCACCGAGAGCCAGCGGCGGGCACCGAGCGCGGAGCGCCCGACCAGGTGCACCGCCACGAGCAGGAAGACCATGCCGCCGTACATGAAGGGAGCGAGAGGAAGCAGCCGGCGGTAGTCGAGCGACGCGGCGGCGACGTACGCGGCGACGCCGAGCACGATCCACGCGACCTGGCGCGTCCAGTCGGCGTCCGCGCTGTAAATGGTCATCACCCCGAGCGCCGCCAGCAGGGCGGCGGCCGCGGGCTGTGCGAAATCCAGCCGTCGCCACACCGAAACCGCCGTCATGAGGCCGACTGAATCGCGGTCCGGTTGGCGTTGAAGTACCGCATGATCTGGACGCCGATCGGCGCTGCCTCCACCTCGGACAGCTCGCCTCGCTCGACGAATATCGACATCGCGACGTCGGGCTTCGCGAACGGCGCGAAGAACACGAACCATGCGTGCGTCGGCAGGTCGAGGCCGCTGCCTCCCCACTGCGCGGTGCCGGTCTTGCCTCCGCCGTCGGCGGGCACGCCCGCCGCTCGGAACCAGTAGTTCATGTTGTAGGGCCGGTTGATCTCCTCGCGCATGCCCTCGCGCACCGCGCCGAGGTTGAAAGCCGAGACCGGGACGTGGTTGACGACCACGGTTTTCTGCGTAAGCACCGTATGGCCGGCACTGTCGCGGATCTCGTGCACCAGCGTCGGCTGGAGGACGTTGCCGCCGTTGGCGATCGCGGCGACGTAGACGGCCTGGTTGAGCGGTGTCGTCAGCAGCGCCGACTGCCCGATACCGAATGTGACGGTGTCGCCGAGCGTCCAGCGGCACGCGTCGGAGTTGAGGTCGGGCACACCGCAGGTCAGCTGCTTCCAGATCCGGTCCGGCACGAGCCCCGGCTGCACGCCGGGCATCTCGAGATCCTTGGCCGACCCGAACCCGAAGGCTCGCGCATAGCGCGCGAGCGTGACGTCGCCCAGCTGGGCGGCGACCTGATAGAAGAACGTGTCGCACGACACCGCCAGCGCCTTGGCGACGTTCATGTAGCCGAGGCTGTAGCTCGCCCAGTTGTGATACACCCAGCCGCCGTAGGACAGATAGCTCGGGCACGCGAGCATCGTCTGCGGCGTGATCTTGCCTTCCTGCAGCCCGGCGGCCGCGGTCACCATCTTGAAGGTCGACCCCGGCGCGTACTGTCCCGCGATCGCACGGTTGAGCAGCGGCAGGTTGGGATCGTTCGTGAGCCTGGTGTAGTCCGCCTGCGAGATGCCGTGGGTGAACAGGTTGGTGTCGTAGCCCGGGATGCTGACCATCGCCAGCACCTCGCCCGACCGCGGATCGACCACCACCGACGCGCCCGCCGTCTTGTGGTCGCGCTGCAGCCCCGCCGCCAGGGCCGCGGCGGTCGCGAGCTCGAGCTTCAGGTCGATGCTGAGGTAGACCGAGTCCCCGGGCACGGGCGCTTGCGTGGCCAGGGTGCGGACGACGAGCCCGCGCGCGTCAACCACGACGTCGGCCCAGCCGTCGACGCCGCGCAGCCGTGACTCGAGGCCGGCCTCGACGCCGACCTTTCCGATCAGCTCGTCCGGCTGATAGCCCCGCGACCGCAGGCTTTTGAGCTGGCTCTGGTCGATGGGGCCGACGTAGCCGAGGACGTGGCCGAGGACGGTCGGGTACAGGTAGGTGCGCACCCCATGGCGCGCGATGCTCACGCCGGGCAGCGTTGGAATCCGTTCGCTGACCGAGAGCTCCTGCTCCTCGGTCAGGCTGGGCCCGATCCGGAGGCTGCCGTACGGATCGGCACCGTCGATGGCGGCCGTGAGCTGGTCGACCGCCGCGCCCGTGAGCGTCGCAAGCTCGGAGATCTCGGCCGCGCGGGCTGCGGTCGTGGGCGGCATGGCTTCTGGCACGACCTCGAGGTTCCAGGCCGGCGCGTTCTGGACGAGGGCCACACCGTGGCGGTCGTAGATGACGCCACGGTCGGCCTCGAGCACCACTCGGTGAACGGAGTTGGCGTGCGCCAGCGCCGCCAGGCTCGCGCCCTCGGTGACCTGCAGTTGCGCGAGCTTGACCGAGAGCGCGCTCAGGGCGATCACCGTCAGGCAGCCGATGGCCACCAGACGGGATGACCACTTTGGTTTCGGCACGGCTCCCGCCAGGGACATCCACCGGTCGCGCTCGATCACGACGCCGCCTCGCGCCGCAGGCGCTTCGCCACCGCCAGGGCCGGGAGCACGAGCACCGAGTTGTACACGGCCGCCGCGACGGCCAGGTCCAGCACGAGCGCCGGAGGCGGCACCGGCAGGTTGAGCAGGTCGTCGGCGCCCACGAGCACCACCGAGTAGATCGCGGTGCTGACGGCCGTCGCGATCACCGGATGCACCGGCGCCGAGGGGTCGACGTTGCGGACCCAGAAGCCGGTGACATACGCGCCCGCGAGCAGCGCCAGCGCGTGCGGGCCGAGCGGACCCGGCGCCGTGAGGTCCAGCAGCAGACCGCCCGCGCACGCCCAGATGAGACCGGCACGCTGGCCTCGGGTCCAGGTGATCACGGTGACGATCACCAGCACCAGGTTGGGGAAAGCGCCGTAGACGCTGAGGCCTGGCGCCCAGGTCACCTGCACGAGGGCGGCAAGCAGAACCAGCAGGGCCGCGGGGATCCAGCTCACGAGCCCGTGAAGTCCGTGATCACCAGCACGACCGTGAGGGTCGCCGGATCGTTGACCCAGGCCAGCGTCGCGTGGTCGACGGTCGACGCGGCGTTGTAGCTCACGGCCGCGACCTTTCCGATCACGAGCCCCCGCGGATAGCCGCCGCCCACCCCGCTGGTCAACACCCAGTCGCCGGTGGCCGGGGCCACGCCGAAGCGCGGATTGATCTGCATCACGAGGTTCCCCGGGCCGCCCACCACGGTGCCCTCGAGGCTCGACTTCGCCAGGTAGCCGCTGACGCGGCTCTGCGGGTCGGCGAGGGTCTGCACGATCGCCGCGTGCGGAGCGGCCTCGAGGACCCGGCCCACCAGGCCCGCGCCGCTGGCCACGACCATGCCGGCCCGCACGCCATCGCTCGTGCCCCGGTCGATCTCGACCGTGAGGCTGAAGCCGTCGGGCCCGCGGCCGACGACCTGCGCAGCGACCATCGCGCGCCCATACGCGCGCTGGAAGTCGAGCGCTGCGCGCAGGGCGACGTTGTCCTGTCCGGCGGCCTGGAGCTCGGCGATCTGGCGCTGGAGCTCCGCGTTCTGCTCCTCGAGGCGCTGGTTGTCGGCGCGCAGGGCGGCGTTGTCGCCGAGCACCGCGGTGACCGACCCGACGCGGTCCGAGACCGCCGTCATCGCCTGCTCGAGCGGCGCGATCACGCCCTTGGCGTAGCTGCGTGCGCCGGCCGCCCAAGGCTGCTGGCTCACCATCGCCAGCAGCAGCATCGCCGCGCACAACGCGAGAAACAGGCCGGTCGGGCGGGCCTGCGTCCTTCGCTCCAATCCAGGTGCTCTAGTAGCGGAGGGCTCTCATCTTTCGGGTCCGCAGCAGGACACGATTGAGCGTGTCGATCTCTTCGAGCACGATCCCCGTCCCGCGCACGACGCAGGTCAGAGGGTCGGATGCGACGCGCACCGGCATGAGGGTCTCGTGGGCGAGCAGCTGGTCGAGCCCGGTGAGCAGGGCGCCTCCACCGCACACCACCATGCCGCGGTGCATGATGTCCTCGAGCAGCTCGGATGGCGTGGCGTCGAGCGTCGACTTCACCGCGCGCACGATGTCGATCAACACACCGGACAGCGCCTCGCGGACGTGGGCGGTGGTCATCTCCACCGTTTTCGGCAGGCCGGTGATGAGGTCGCGGCCGCGGACGATGAACGAATGCTCATCCGGCAGCGGAAAGGCCGAGCCCATGGCGACCTTGATGTCCTCGGCGGTGCGCTCGCCGATGAGCAGGCCCATCGTCCGGCGCACGTACTGCACGATCGCGTCATCCATCTCGTCGCCGCCCACGCGGGCCGACGTGGCCGCGACCACTCCGCCGAGCGAAATGACCGCCACCTCGGTGGTACCGCCCCCGATGTCGACGATCATCGAGCCGGCCGCCTCCTGGATTGGCAGGCCGGAGCCGATCGCCGCGGCCATCGGCTCCTCGATGAGGTGCGCCTCGCGCGCGCCGGCCATCGTGGCCGCGTCGGTGACCGCGCGTTTCTCGACCTCGGTCACGCCGGACGGAATTCCGATCACGACGCGCGGATGGCTCACGTGGAGAGCGCGATTGTGGGCGCGGGCGATGAAGTGCTTGATCATCTGCTCGGTGTGATCGAAGTCGGCGATCACCCCGTCGCGCAGAGGGCGCATCGCAACGATGTCAGCGGGCGTGCGGCCGAGCATCTTTCTCGCCTCGGCGCCGACGCTCAGCACCTGGCCCGTGCGCCGGCTGATCGCCACCACAGAAGGCTCGTTCACCACGATGCCGCGACCACGCACGTGAACGAGCGTGTTGGCGGTGCCGAGGTCGATGCCGACATCGGCGGACCACATCCCCAACACGGAGGTGAGCAGGTTCAAGGCGCGTGGAGGGCGTGTGCCAAAACGGTTGGGACGCGTGGATCATACACTGCATGGTGGTGGTTTTCCCACCTTCCCCTACATGTAGGGTCAGTGCATGAGTATCAGCGTCACCACAATGAGCGCGAGCACGAGCACCGAGTAGGGCGCGACGGCTCTCGTGTAGAGCCCGCGCGCGCGTTCGGCACCACGCAGCGCGAGCAAGGTCGCGGCGATCAGGCAGACGGCCGCGACCCCGATGGTCAGTCCGAAGAACCGCACGAGGCCGCTCAGGTCGTCGCCCTGCGGCGGAAAGAAAAGAGTCGTGAAAAGCGCGCAGTAAGGAAACCAGACGAGCGCGCGGGTCGTGTTGAAACGGGGGCGTGTCCTGCGGTCGGTGGGCGGAGAGACCGGCCACAGCCGGAGTAGCGCCGGCAGACACAATAGGTAAAGGAGTCCGCTGGCGACCTTCACCGGCAGTAATCCCGGGACCAGCACGTTGCCGAGCACCTGCGGGCGCAGGCTCTCCGGCTCGATCGCAGGTCCAAGCACGGAAAGCACCCAGCACGCCTGGATCACCAGCAGCAGGCCCGGTCCCGCGACGAGCTCGGGATCGAGCGCAAGCTCGGCCCACGCCGTGAACCCGATCGCCACCACGGCGATGATCACGTTGCGCTCGCCGGGCGGCACCGGGTTGAAGGGTGCGGCCACCTGGACCGCGGCCAGGACGGCGAGCAGCGCCACCGCTACGAGCACGATCGGCGGCCGAGCGAGGCGCGGCCTGGGCACGACCTGCGAGCCACCGGCGATCCGCGACCACAACGACTCGATCACCAATCCGAAAAGGGCGAGCGTGGGCAAGCCGGGATAGACGAGGAGGGCGAACGCATGGGTCGCGATGGCGGCGAGAACCTGGCTCACAGGCCGGCCAGAGAAAGCAGGGGCTGCGGATACAGGCCCAACGCGACGTTCAAGGCCAGCGTGACCATGATGCCGGCCAGCTGCCGCCCTTTCGGCATGCCCAGGCTGCGGCCGAGCCGAAGCGACGACGGCACCCACAGCAGAAGCGTGGCGGCGAGGACCAGGGCCAGCGGCCAGTACAGGGCTGTCGCGCCACGCAGGAGGAGGATGCGCGCGGTGAATCCCGCAAACGGCGCCGAGCCCGCGAGGGCGGCGGCGACCACAAGATTGATGGGGCGGTCGGTCTGGATCTTGTCCCGGAGGGGTTGGCGCGACCAGAGGTAGAGCGGCAGCCGGCCGATCAGGATCGAGAAGAGGATCAGCAGCGCACCGGCCCAACCCTCCGTCAAGCCGAGACCAAAGCCGCACAGGGCCAGGCCCCAGTCGGAGATGAACGAGTAGCGCCAGGCCGCCGCGCCGAGCTCGGTGCGCCAGGACGCGACACAGCCCCAAACGATGTTGAGCAGCCCCAGCCCGATCAGCATTGCCCCCATGGCGCCGATGGCCGCCGGGAGCAGGTCACGGGCGCGGGTGAGCACGACGACCGCGACCACCGGGCCCACGAACGCAATCCATGGGATCGGCGAGGTGGCGGTCAGTTCCTCCGGATCGAACTCGTGCATGTAGGGCAGTGCGCCAAGCGCCGCCACGAGACCTGCGACCAGGCCGACCGCCCCGAGGCGCTCGAGCGCGGGCGGCCCGGGCATGCGCGCGAACAGAAGCCCGAGCCCCAGCAGCACGACAGCGAGCGCCGGGGCGCGCACGCGCCGCGCATACGGCCTCCGTCCGGGTCCCGCCGCCTGCAGCACCACTAGGGCCAGCAGCACCATCACCGAAACGTCGAGCGTGGGTGCCACAGCGATGGCGGCCATGCCGGCGAGACCCGCCAGGCCCCAGCGCAGCAGCGAGGAGCGCGCCGCGTTCTGGGGGGCCAGGACGACGACGAACGCGAGCGCCAGCGCCGCGACGATGAGCATCGATCGGGCGGGCGCGGACAGCGAAAGAGTGATGCCCAGCAGGTCGGATGCGGCGCCCGGTGAGCTGAGCACCACCGCGGCCAGGCCGCCCGCCCCCAGCAGCGCGCCCAGCCCGAGCGCGAGCCGGGGCCGGGGGCGGAGCGCAGTGGCGCACGCCGCGCCGGCGGCCGGCAGCGCCACGGCGAGCTCAGGCTCCATGAGGCTCCGCGGCGGGCAGCGCCGACGTCCCGGTGGCGATGACCGCCGCCACCACCGCCGCCGGCAGCGAACCGGACGATCCCAGCACGCTGCCCGCGCCCAGCGCCAGGACGAGACCGGAGGCGGCCGTCAGTGCCGCCCCTCGCTCCGCCCCCTGCAGCAGCCGTGCGCCGGCGAGGGCGATGCAGGCCATCGGCGCGAACCGCACGGCGGCTCCATCTCCAGACGCCAGTGACGCCGCGAAGTACAGGGCGACCAGGCCGATGACGACGGTCAGGACGATCCGCGGGGTCGACCCCGGCTGCATCAGTCCCCACCCTTCGGGGCCGCTCCGCCAGCGGAGCGCCGCGGCCACGACGCCGCCAGCAAGCAGCGCCGCGCCGGTGAGCTGCTCCCCGGCCGCGTAGGCCACCCCGCCCAACCCGGCGGCCATCAGCGCCAACCCGACCGCGAGCCCGCGGCGGCCGTCGGCGAGCACGAGGATCGCGCCGCCCAGCCAGGCGGCGAATGCCGCGGCTTCGCTCACCTCGTGACCGCGAACGCGAGCGCCACCAGCGACGCCAGCCAGAGCATCGGCGTTCCACCGGCCGCGGCGGTCTCCAGCGCGCGCGGGTTGAAGAGCGAGCGATACTCGCCGGGCACGGCCGCTTTGCGAACGCCCTCCATGACTCGGGCGGCCGCGCCCGTCCCATACAGCTTGAACAGGGGCGGGCGCGCGTCGGACCGCGCGGTCGCGGGCACGGGCCTGGCGAAGGCCAGGGCGACCGCTCCGACGAGCAGCAAGGGGCCGAGCAGGGCGACGACCGGAATTAGGGTCGAGACCGTGGTGACCGAGACGACGCCGTTGCCCAGCCCGAGCCCCTGCGTGGACATGACATCGGACGCGGCCGTCGCCGCCGCGATAAAGGCGAGTCCCAGGGCGGGGCCGGCTGCGATCGCCACGCCTCCCAGGACCGCGGCCACGCGTGGAAGGGTCTCTGCGGCGGGCCGGCCGTGACCGGCGGGCAGTCCGACGGACCTCGCGGCGGCGGCCGCCGCCAACAGCCACGTCGCCACGCCCGCCAGGCCGATCAAGCCCATCGCCCCGCCCGCCTCGAAGGCCGCGCCGAGGCCCAGCAGGCGGCCACCGAAGGCGAGGCTCGGAGGGACGCCGGCGGCGGCGGCAGCCACCAGCAGGGAGGGCGGGCCACCCCGCTCGGGCAGGAGGGGCAGGCAGATGGCGATCACCGCCGACGTCGCGACCAGGATGAGGGCCGCGACCAGGCCGAGGGCGGACCCGACGGCAAGCGACATGAGGGCAAAGCCCGCCAGGCCGGGAAGCACCTCGGCCATGTACTCGCGGCGCGTCGTGGCAGCCTGCGCCCGGGCGGCGGCTCCGAACGCCACCAGTACACCCCACGCGGCGAGCACGAGGTTCAGGCTCGACTGCGGGTAGCGGCCGTCCCCGAGCTCGTAGGCGCGGACGAGCAGGTACAGGCCCAGCGGCTGCAGCGTCGTGACCGCCATACCGGCGGCGCGCAGCGAAGGTCGCGCCCAGAGCCGGCTCGCCCAGCCTCGCCACGGGAGAAAGCCCGACCCGAATACGGCTGCGATCGCGATCAAGGCGAACACCGGCACCGTCATCGCCGACACCGGCACGGCCGAGTAAACCGCGGTCCCTCCGTGCACTTGAAGCACGACCCCCGCCCAGGCCAGTGCCAGCCAGGCCCCCAGCAGCATCGCCCACGACGGTCGCGGCGCGCGGAGGTCCTCCACCTCGAGCTGGATCACCGCCAGCGTCGCCGCCGTGCAGCCGGCGATCGCGGTCAGCAGCACGCCGCCGGCCTCGACCGCCATCACCGCGGCGGCGACGCCCAGCGCCGCGACAGTGCTTTCCTGCCACGTGCGTGGCTGAAGCGTCAAGAGGGTTGCAGCCGGGACGACGACAACCAGGCTGAAGACCAGCGCGACCGTATCGAGCCGCAGCTCGAGCGGGCTGCCGAACCCGAGCTGTCCGAGCGACAGCTCCTGGGTCGAACGCACCGGCAGCCAGATCGCGACGAGCGCCACCGCCGCCCCCCACGCGCCCGCGCTCGCGGCCGCGCGGCTCAATCCCGATTCGTAGCGGCCGAGTAGCGCGGCCAGCAAGCCGCCGACGAGAGGCAGGGCGACCGGCACGAGCAGAGTCAGCGGTGGCATGACCCGCTAAGGGTAGGTTTTTAGCTCAGGCTCCTAAGGCGCTCGATTTCCGCTCGCAGCTCGTCCGCGCGGGACCGCTGCTTCTCGACCTCTTCGGGCGGCGCCTTGGCCAGGAACTCCTCATTGGTCAGCTTGGCGTCGATGCGGTCCAGGTCCTTCTGGGCCTGGTCGATTCGCTTCCGGGTCACCGCGGGGTCAGCTGCCGCGAGCGCGGGAAAGACAATGGTTCCTCCGGCGAGGCCGAGAGCCTTCCCCGGAGGAAGCTGGTCCGTGACGACCACGTCGGCGAGCAACGACAGCGCGCGCCGCCAGTCCGGATCCCAGTCCTCCGCCAGCTGCACCGCGCCACCCTTGGCGGGTGCGCCCGCGACGGTCTTGCGGTACGAGCGGATCTCGGAGACCATGGCCATCAACGACTCGAACTCGATCTCGGCCTGCCCGTCCGCGTACGTGTCCAGCCCGTCCGGCCAGCCCGCGCGCATGACGAAGTCGCGCGGGCCCGGCAGCTTCGACCACAGCTCCTCGGTGACGAAGGGCATGAACGGATGCAGCAGCCGG
>Ga0070730_10005888_pt1 | contig 10514 bp, 7 predicted proteins | sample Coa_R1_3_FD_66447 | JGI IMG/M metagenome (GOLD analysis project Ga0070730, IMG submission 66447) | Surface soil microbial communities from Centralia Pennsylvania, which are recovering from an underground coalmine fire - Coalmine... | ecosystem: Environmental > Terrestrial > Soil > Unclassified ... | reverse complement strand
GCGTCAACGCCTACGACATCGCCGTCCTCGACCGCGACATCCCCGGCCCCTCCGGGGACGCGATCGCCAAACACATCGTCGCCTCCGGCAGTGGCCTGCCGATCCTCATGCTCACCGCGGCCGACCGGCTGGACGACAAGACCTCCGGATTCGAACTCGGGGCCGACGACTACCTCACCAAACCGTTCGCCCTCCAAGAACTCGTGCTCCGGCTCCGCGCGCTCGACCGTCGGCGCGCCCACTGCCGGCCCCCCGTGCGCGAAATCGCCGGCCTGCGGCTGGATCCGTTCCGCCGCGAGGTCTACCGCAACGGCCGCTATGTCGCGCTCACCCGCAAGCAGTTCGCCGTGCTCGAAGTGCTCGTCGCGGCCGAAGGCGGGGTCGTCAGCGCCGAAGATCTCCTGGAATGGGCCTGGGATGAACACGCCGACCCGTTCACCAACGCCGTGCGCATCACAGTCTCGGGCCTGCGCAAACGGCTCGGCGAACCTTGGATCATCGCCACCGTGGCCGGGGTCGGCTACCGTATCGACCCGCAACCCGGCACCGGGCGGGAGGGAGAGGATCGTGTATAGAGCGCCCGGGTTGAGCGTGCGCCTCAAGCTGACCCTCAGCTACGCCGGCCTCCTCATGCTCGCCGGTGCCCTGCTGCTCGCCGCCGTGGGGGTGTTCCTCCGGCGCTACGGACCCGACAGCGCGATCGCCCCCGACCATGCCGGCGCGCCCGACGAGTTCCTGATTCACGGCGACACGCTGGTGGTGTTGCGGGTCCTCTGGGGGGCGTTCGCGCCGACTGCGGCCATCGTGCTGGCGTTTCTGCTGGTGTTCGGGCTGCTGGGTGGGTGGATTCTCGCCGGCCGGATGCTCGCCCCCCTGACGCACATCACCGAGGCCACCCGCCGGGCTGCGGACGGCTCGCTCGCCCATCGCATCCGGCTCGCGGGCCGCCGCGATGAGTTCCACGAACTCGCCGATGCCTTCGACACGATGCTTGCGCGGCTCGAAGCCCACGTCGCCGCCCAGCAACGCTTCGCCGCCAATGCCTCGCACGAACTGCGCACCCCGCTGGCGATCACGCAGAGCCTGCTCGATGTGGCCCGCCAGGACCCGGCCCGCGACCCCGGCACCCTGGTCGAGCGCCTCCACGTTGTCAACACCCGCGCAATCGCCCTCACGGAAGCCTTGCTCCTGCTCAGCCGCGCCGACCAGCGGGCCTTCAGCCGCGAGCCCGTCGACCTGTCGCTCCTCGCGGAAGAAGCCACGGAAACGCTCCTCCCCCTCGCCGAAAAACGCGGCCTCACCATCGAGACCGGGGGCGACCTGGCCCCCACCCTCGGCTCCCAGGCGCTCCTGTTGCAGTTGAGTACGAACCTCGTGCATAACGCGATCGTCCACAATCTGCCGGAACAGGGCCGCGTCTGGGTCACGACCCGCGCGCGCCCCAAGAGTGTGGTACTCACGGTTGAGAATACCGGTGAGCCGCTCAGCCCGCAGGTCGTTGCCACGCTGGTCGAGCCGTTTCGTCGCGGTAGCGACCGCCGCGCCACCGATCACGCTGGGGCCGGCCTCGGCCTGGCAATCGTCAAGAGTATCACCCGCGCACACGACGGCACCCTCACGCTCACCCCTCGAGCCGCGGGGGGTCTCTGCGTCACGGTGCAACTCCCCGCCGCGCCTGGCTCACCGTGATTATCGACGACTACAGCCGCGCCGTCGCCGGCTATTTCCTGGGGTTTCAGACTCCCTCGGCGTTGCAAACCGCGCTCACGCTGCGCGGCGCAATCTGGCGCAAGGCGGATGCCCACTGGCACGTGTGTGGCATCCCCGACCGGTTCTACACCGACCACGGCAGCGACTTCAACTCTCAGCACATGGCGCAGGTCAGCGCCGACATCAAAATGCAACTCATTTTCTCCTGGCCGGGGCAACCGCGCGGGCGGGGGCGCATCGAACGCTTCTTCAACACGGTGAACCAGATGTTCCTGGAGGTCCAACTACCTGGACCTGACGCTGGGCGGCTATGTGGGCGAGGACGTGACCATCCGCTACGACCCCCGCGATATGCCCGTAGCCCGGCGCGAGGCACGTCGCCCCCGCCGATCGCGCCGCAACCGGCCCCGGAACAATCTGGACCAGATCAGCGGGGATGAGAAGGGGCTGTTTAATGGGCAGCCAATTGACGGTGGCCCACGAGTTCGGGCACATGCTGGGGCGGCCCGATGATTATGTGCGGCTGCAAGGGGCCGCCAGCACCAGGATGGAAACGTACAAATACCAGGATGCCGCCAAAGGCCAGGACATTGCCCTGAACAAAGATCTGAAGGAGAAGCTGGAGGTCGGGCCCCGGTCGGGCGGGCCGGCCTTCCTGCCCGCCTTACAAGAGAGCCTGCTCGACCTCTCCGAAAAGGCGGGCGTGCCGGTGCCCACCACGTTCGGGATGAAGACCGACACCGTGATGGGCGCGGGCGACAAGTTCCTCCCGCACAACTTCGTGACGGTCTGGGAAGCCCTGACGGCAATGACGCAAGATTACTTCCCGGCCAAGTACTGGAAGATCCAGATGACCTAGGGGGCGGTCCCATCCCCGCCCAGCGACAGATCGACGATCTTGGCGATCTGGCCGCGGGTGGCGGGTTGGGCCGGGCGGACGTAGGGCCGGTTCTGGCTATCGCAGGGCTCGCCGGCGCTGCCGCAGGCGTAGCCCGAGATAATGCCGTGGCCGGCCGCCGTTTCCACGAACGGGTAGAAGGCCGTGCCCGGCAGCACGTCCGCGAAGCTGCCCGTCGCCGGGCTGATTAGCGCCCAACCCGCGGCCACGACATCGATCTTCGCCAACTGGCCGCGCGTGACGTTGGCAGAGGGCCGAAAGTAGGGCCGGCGCGCGGTATCGCACGGCTCGCCCGGGCTGCCGCAGGTGTAACCCGAGACGACATTGTGCGCGGCGGCCGTCTCGATCACGGCGAAGAAGGGGTTCGCCGGCGGCACGTCGGCGAAGGTGTAGGCGCCCCCAGCCGGCGTGACGAGCGGCGTGCCGTAGCCGAGCACGACGATCTTGACCAGTTGGCTGCGCGTCGTGGCGTTGTAGGGCCGGAACGTGCCGTCGGTATAGCCGGCGATCGCCCCGCGGCAGGCCAGGTCGCGCACGGGGGTGTAGAAGTAGTCCGCCGGCTGCACATCCGTGAAGCCTACCGCGCAGGGCGTCGCGCTCGGCCCGCTTGTGGCCGTGGGGCTGGGAGTCGCCGTGACCGTATTAGTCGCGAGCGGGGTGCTGCTGGGGGGTGCGGTGCTGCTCGCGACCGGCGTGCGAGTCGCAGGGGGCGGGACCGCCGTGCTGCTCGGCGGCGGGAGCGGCGAGAAGCGCTGGCGGGCGGCGTAGATGTCCTGGTCGCCGTTGCGCGTATCGACCCAGGCGCCCCAGACCACCCCCGGCCCGGCAGTCAGGCCGATATAATCGCCGATGCCGTCCGAGCCGGGCGGGATGTTCACGCCCGGGTTGGAAAAGGCGCTGCTGATGCGCTCCGACGGCGCCCAGGTGAGCCCGCCGTCGAGCGAGGTGCGCGTGTACGCGGCGTAGTCGACGTTCGCCGGGTCGTCGCGGCGGTCGAGCCAGAGCGCGGTCAGGCGGCCATCCGGGGCGGCGGCGACCACCGGGAACCACTGGTCGCGCACGACGCCGGGCGGATCGTCGTTCAGGCGGGCGGGGGGCGTCCAGCTGGCGCCGTCGTCGGTCGAGCGGCTGGTCAGGATGTCGACCCCATTGGCCGCGGCGTTCGCGTAGTCCCCCCAGACCAGGGTCAGCCAGCCGCGGACGGGGTCGCGGGTCAGGCTGTGGTAGGTCACCAGGCGCCAGTGCTCGCCGGGCAGCGTGTAGGGGGGCGGCTGGATGGCAAACAGCGGTGTATCGGGGCTCCAGGTCACGCCGCCGTCCGTCGAGCCGGTGCGCACGAGGGTCGCGGTACCGTCCGGGTTGTCATGCAGGAAGATATCGATCACCGCGCCCCCGGGGAGCACCAGGGGTTGGGCGCCGTCGTCGTTGCTGGTCCAGGGGTCGTCGCTGATCTGCACCGCGGCGCTCCAGGTGGCGCCGCCGTCGGTGGAGCGGGCGGCGTCGATCTCGGCCAGGCCGAAGCGCGTCCAGGCGACGTCGATCGTGCCGTCGTAGGGGCCGCCGGTCGCGTCGAAGGCCAGCCAGGACTTGTCGTCATAATGGCCGGCGGGCGCGGTGATGGCCACGGGCGTGCTCCAGGTGAAGCCGCCATCGTCCGACCAGGCGCAATAGAGCCCGGCGTCTGGCCAATCGACGATGCCGGTCCAGAGGATGTAGGCGCGGCCGTCGCGCCGGAAGTAGACGGAGGGGTCGGTATTGCCGGAGACGGGCGGGCCGAGATCGGCAAAGGGCTGCTCGTGCCAGGTGGCGCCGCCGTCGGTCGTGGTGTCCAGGTAGTTGTGCTCGGCGGCCCGGTAATCCTTGAAGACGACCACGGCGTTGTCGGGGTTGCGCGGGTTGACGGCGAGAGCCGTCTCATGCTGGCCGGCGCCGCTGGTGTCCTGCACGACGCGTGTATCGGCCTCCCAGGCCGGGGCGTGGAGCGCCGGCGGGGCGGCGGCCAGGACGAGCAACAGACCAGCAGCCAGAAACCAACGGATCATCGTACCATAAGTATACCATGTTCTGGCGGCGCCGTCGGCGCCGCTATATATTGATGGGTAGCTCAACCCCGGGAGGCTCCGCGGCGGGCCGGCCGTCGAAGACGTGGGCGGCGATGAGGTGCGCGGTGAGCGGGGCGATACCCGGTTGCAGGAGAGCGTCGCGCCGGGCTTCGAGGGCCTGGTCGTCCGCGGTGACGCGGGCATGCTGGCGCAGGTGCTCGCCCCATGAGGGGACCACGAAGGTCTCCAGATAGCGGTCGGGATCGTCCAGGTCGCGAAACAGGTCCCAGCGCACGGCGCCCTCCCGGCGGCGGAAGCGGCGCATCGCCTCCATCACGGCGGTGAAATCGCCCGCCCGCCCGGCGGGCACCCGGTATTCCACCGTGACGAGCACCGGCCCATCCTCCGGCTCCGGCGACAGCACCAGCTTGGGATCGGGCCAGTGCCCGGAGGGCGTCAGGTCGAGGCGCTGGACGATGTGCAGCGGCCAGCGCCACGTCGCCGCCAGCCCGCCGACCAGGGCCAGGGCGGCCCCGGCCAGGGCCGTTCCCGCCCCGAATTGTTGAGCCAGCGCGCCCCAGGCGAAGCCGCCCACGGCCATCCCGCCCTGGAACACCATGATGTAGAGACTCACCGCCCGCGCGCGCATCCAGGCCGGGGCGGCCGTCTGCATGGCGCCGTTCACGCTGGACGTCATTGCCATCCAGGCCACCCCGCCCCCGATCATACTCACCAGCACCAGCGGCGTAAAGCGGAGATAGGCCAGCGCGAGGGTGGCGCCGGCGAACACGAGAGTCGCCGCCCCGGTCAAGCGGTCAAGCGGCAGCACGCGCCGCAGACGCGGCAGGAGCAGCGCGCCCCCCACGGCGCCCGCCCCCAGGCTGCCCAGGACAAGCCCATAGCCGGTGGCGTCGAGGCCCAGCTCATGCCGCGCCACCACCGGCAACAAGCCCCAGAGGGCGCTGGCGCCAAAGATGAAGGCCCCGACACGCACGAGGACGGCCTGCAAGGCGGGGGCATGCCGCACGTAGCGCATACCCGTGAGGGTCGCCCCGAGCATGGCTTCGGGCGGGGCCGCGCTGAGGGCGCGGGTGTGCCGCCAGCGGTAGATCACCCCCAACACGGCGAGGAAGGACGCGGCGTTCAGCAGGAAGACGGCGCCCGGCCCGGCCGCCGCGACCACGAGGCCGCCCAGGGCCGGCCCAATGGCGCGGGCCATATTGAATCCCACGATATTGAGCGCCACCGCCGCGGGGAGGTCCGGGCGTTCCACGACATCGGAGACCACGGCCTGCCAGGCGGGGCCGTCCAGCGCGCCGCCCACGCCCATCAGGAAGATCAGCACCAGGAGGGTCCAGGCGGACATCGCTCCCGCCAGGGTCAGCACGCCCAGGGTGAGGGCAACCAGGAGCAGCCAGGACTCGGTGACGAGCAACAGCCGGCGCCGGTCGACAACGTCGGCCAGCGCCCCGGCGGGGAGGCCAAGCAGCAAGATCGGCAGGCTGGTGGCCGTCTGCATCAGCGCCACCAGCAGGGGCGACGGCGTGAGCTCCGTCATCAGCCAGGCCGCGCCCACGCTCTGCATCCAGGTGCCGATGTTGGAGGCGACCAGGGCGATCCAGATCGAGCGAAAGACCGCCTGCCCCAGCGGGCTCCAGATCGAAGCGCCGGGCGCGGGCCGGCCAGCGGCGCCTGGCCGCGCCGGGGCATCCGCAGAGCGGGGATTCTTCATCTGCATGTTACTGCTCCCGGCCAGTCGTGGTCTGTAATCGGCCCTGAAAGATGCTTGCCCATCCTTTGCCGGGGTGCCGAAATTCGGTAGCCCGGTTGTTACGACGTGGGCAAGGACCAAGCAGCGAAAGATGCTAGGCCCATGGCGGCCTATGGGCTGGATGACCCCTGGCTCAGCGGGGTGACTTGGATTTGCCTCGCCAGCCCATAGGCGGTGGCGAGGTCGCTGTCCCCTGCCACGAGCGTGCGGCCGATCAGCAACACCGTGTTGTCCGGCGCGCCGATCTGCGTCACCCCAGCCGGCACCTTTCCCGTCCAGCCCGGTCCGCTAATGAGGTAGTCCCCGGCCGCTGTCCCCGTGGTGCGCCGGCCCACATAGGCGAAGTCCGTTCCCCACGGGTCCGTAAACTGGACGCTGTAATAGCGGCCCGCCATGTCCGGCACGTGCAACACCTGCGGCCCTGTGCTCAGATTGAGCCAGCCCACCGTGTAGAGCGTGTCGTGGTTGCCGGTGCTCTCCAAGGAGTTGGACTGCGAGGGAGCGGCGAGGGTCGGCAGCGTATAGAGCGTATTGAGGGGAAGGCCAGCGGAACCCGTTCCGCCAATACCGTGGTTGACGACCGTGTTCTCCAACCCGTTGTAGATGAAAAGCGGAAAGAAGTAGATGAGGGCGTAGGCGCCGACTCCCCATACCACCAGGACGGTCACGGCGCAGGTGAGCAGGTGGGCTTTCCACCGGCTTCCGGACTTGCCGGTCGGCGAGGAAGCGGAGGAAGCGGACGCCGTTGGGCGCTCTTGGCTGGTCGTGTCGTGGTTGTCCCTATTCGCCATTACGGCACCTCCACGACGGGCGGCACGTGGTACGCGCCGCTCAGGATAGCCGCGCCCGGCTGATAGACCCGGAGCCAGAGCTTGAAGTTCCCGCTCGGGGACGGAAGCCAGTTCGCCTCGTGCCCCGCCGGGGCTTGAGTCTGGATGGAGATGTCAACGGAGCCGTCAGCGTTGGGCACCAGCGCCGACCGGTCGCCGACGCTGTAGCGGTTGCTCGGATTGGCCACCAGATGGCCCGGCGGGTCGGTCATGGTCAGCGACCAGAAGGCCTGATTGGGCGGCAGCCCGCCCGGCGGGAAGTGCAGGCGGTAGGCATGCGCTCCCGTGAGCGTATGACCGGCGCCATCCGCCGTCGTCGTATAGTACACCGCTTCTTGCGGTAGGTTGACCATGGGCAGGGCCAGGGCGCAGGCGGCGCGCACCCGGATGCCGTTGCTGGCCTGGCCACATTGCAGGGTGATACTCCAGCTATTGACCGTCGTTTGCATGGCAGGGACCCCGGTGGCGACCAGCAGAATGGCCGTGCCAAAGGCCAGCACTGCGCCCACGATCACCCCCAGCACCACGTCCAAGATGATGGTAAGCTTAGGGATGACTGCCCCTACGCGGCGGAGAGCCGATGGACGAGCGGTTTGGGTCATAGTTGGATACCTCCCCTCTCCATTGACGAACGTTGTCATAGCCCGGCCTGATGAGGAGGCTAGGCCGCCTTCCCGAAGGCGGCGCGGACGTTCGGGCGGAAGAGATACCAGAGCAGCAGGAGGGCCAGCACGCTGGTGATGATCGAGAGGGCACCGAATCCCGAGATGAAGTACCCAACAATGTTCCTGACAAGCTCCAGCACGAGCGCGACGAGGCCCGTGGTCCAGGCCCAGCTCTTCAGCCGGAAGGCGCCAATGCCGAAGACGAGGTACAGGATGCCCAGGACGGCATCCCATATCGCCGCGTAAGCAAGTGTCCCAACGTCGTACTTGCTAGCCACAGCAGCCACACCGGAGGCGGCAAGACCGATCCCGATCAGTCCCAGCAATGTTAGGAGCAGATTGAAAATGCCATAGATGATGGCGAGGACCGCGAGGATGGTGACACCAACAGGTCGCTTCATGGGGTATTCCTCCTACGTTCGTCCGGCGCCCCGCCGCAGACTCGTCGCCGCGCCGAAAGCCCCAGCAGCCACCTGAGCCGGCACCGTACCGCCAGTATAGCACATTCCTTGGCCGCCCTTCCGCAGGCGCGCTGCGCGCGTGATAATTCATGATGGCCTGTCTCAAAATCCGTGCCGTAATCACCCTCGCATTTGTTGCATTCTGCGCAAAGTTTTGATACCCTAGGGCTACGGCAAATATCTGGACCGCATGAAGACCTTGCGCAAGCGGAGTAGGAGGAACGGAACGCAGATCCCGCCCCCCAACACACCACCGGCGGCCCCGGCGCTGCCCCCCTCGGGCCCCTATGCGGCAGGCCGGGCGCGCGCGGCGCCCTACCTGCGGGCGGGGTTGGCGCTGGGGGCGGCGGCCCTGGCCGCCGCGGCCGAGAGCCTGGCCGCGGCGGCCCGGTCCCCGGAGGCCACCGCGCCCCCGCTGCTGAGCTGGGGCCTCTTCGGCCTGGCCGCGCTGCTGCTGGCCGCGGCCACCTGGCCCGGCCGCGCGCTCTGGCCCGCGCTCCCGCCCGCCTGGCGGGCGGTGGGGCGGGCCCGCGGCCGGCAGGCGACCGTCGTCGTGCCGCTGGCCCTGGCGGTCGCTGGCGGGCTGGTGGCCATCCCCCTGTTCAGCAGCCTGATCCAGACGCCCAGCCCGCAAGCGCCGGCCAATACCGGCGCCTGGCTCGTCTGGATCGCCGCGCTGCTCTGCTTCGGGGGCGCCTGTGTGGCCTGGGAGAGCGGATCGCCCCAGACGCCGGAGGGCGACGGGGGCGATCCGCCCGGCGACGGCCTGCCCGCCCGGCTGGAGTGGGCGATCCTGGCCGGGCTGCTGGGGCTGGCGCTGCTGCTCCGCCTGCCGAGCCTGGACGACCTGCCGCCGGGCCTCTGGTTCGACGAAGCGCAGAACGGGCTCGTCGCCCAGCAGATCGTCGCCCCCGGCGCCCTCCACCCGGTCTTCCTCGGCGACTTCACCCAGATGGGCGGGCTCTATTTCTATGGCCTGGGCCTGGTCCTGCGCCTGTTCGGCGCGGGGATCTGGCCGTTGCGGCTGATCCCCGCGCTGAGCGGGGCGCTGCTGGCCCCCCTGCTCTACCTGCTGGCGGCCCGGCTCTACGGCTGGCGCGCTGGGCTGGCCGCGGGCGGCCTGGTCGCGGTCTCGGCCTGGAATCTCACCTTCAGCCGCTTCGGCATCGCCTCGTTGCCGACCGTGGCCCTGGACGTGGGGGTCTATCTCTGCGCGGTGCAGGCGTTGCGCACGGGCCGCCTGGGCTATTATGCCGGCGCCGGGGTGCTCCTCGGCCTGGCCCTGCACGCCTACTATGTGGCCCGGCTGGTGCCCCTGGTGCTCGTGGCCGTGCTGCTGCACCAGCTGCTGACGGTCCGCTGGCGCCTGGTGCGCGCGCTGCCCGTGGGCCTGGCCGTCTTCGCGCTCGGCGCCGGCCTGGCCTTCCTGCCGATGGCCCTCCTCGCCTTGCAGCAGCCCGCACTCTTCGGCGGGCGCATCGACCAGGTCTCGATCTTCAACCCGACCGTGGCCGCCGGCGATCCACTGGCCTTCCAGCATAACCTGACCAAGCACCTGTTGATGTTCAACTTTGTCGGCGACGGCAACGGCCGGCACAATCTGCCGGGCGCGCCGATGCTGGACGATGTGACCGCGGCGCTCTTTTTCCTGGGCCTGGGCAGCTGCCTGCTGCGCGCCTGGCGCTGGCAGTATTTCTTCCCCTGCGTCTGGTTCGTCGCCGCGCTGTCGGGCGGCGTCCTGTCCCTGCCGTTCGAGGCGCCCCAGAGCCACCGCACGCTCGAAAACAGCGTCGTCACGGCACTGCTGGCCGGGATCGCGCTGGGCGACCTCTGGCGACTCGGGCTGAGCATCCCGTGGCCCTTCCGGGCCGGCGCGCGCCGGGCCCCACCGCCGGTGCGCGCCGCGGTCCCCGTCCGCCAGGCGGGACGGCCTGGGATCGCCGCGGCCACGGCCGTGCCGGGCGCCAACCGGCCGGGCAGGCGGAACTATGGCGGCGCCCGGCTGGCGAGCGCCGCCGGGGTGCTGGCCGTCGTCGGCTGGGCGGCCAGCAGCACCATACCGCGCTATTTCGTGGACCAGGCCCACTCGCGCAGCGTCTGGGAAGACATGAACGCGCCCCAGCTGGCGGCCGCCCGC
>Ga0070730_10005887_pt1 | contig 10515 bp, 8 predicted proteins | sample Coa_R1_3_FD_66447 | JGI IMG/M metagenome (GOLD analysis project Ga0070730, IMG submission 66447) | Surface soil microbial communities from Centralia Pennsylvania, which are recovering from an underground coalmine fire - Coalmine... | ecosystem: Environmental > Terrestrial > Soil > Unclassified ... | reverse complement strand
AACCATGATGAAGACCGTCCTGGCGCCCGCATTCAAGGCGCGCATGCTGGGCGTGGACGGCTGGTACTCCACCAATATTCTGGGAAACCGCGATGGCGAGGTACTGGACGATCCCGGCTCGTTCAAGACCAAGGAAGAATCGAAATTGGGCGCGCTCGAGTATATTTTGCAGCCGCAGTTGTATCCCATGCTGTACAGCAAGGTCTATCACAAGGTGCGTATCAACTATTATCCGCCGCGCGGCGATAACAAGGAAGGTTGGGACAACATCGACATTTTCGGGTGGCTCAATTATCCGATGCAGATCAAGGTGGACTTCCTGTGCCGGGATTCGATTCTGGCGGCGCCCATCGTCCTGGACCTGGTTTTGTTCCTGGATTTGGCGCAACGCGCCGGAATGCGCGGCATCCAGGAATGGCTCAGCTTTTACTTCAAGTCGCCCATGACCGCGCCCACCTTGTACCCCGAGCACGACTTGTTCATTCAATTGATGAAGCTCAAGAACACCTTGCGCTGGATGATGGGCGAGGATTTAATCACGCACCTGGGGCAGGAGTATTACGATTAGCCGGCGGGGCGGCAGTATCGGAAAAAATGATTATCGCGATTGATTTTTCCGCTGCGGAAAATGCGGATTTCGATTTGACGCTTGGAAACGCGCCGCGATACCTTAGGAACTGCATGGCCGCGCATTTGCCGCCCATCCAAACTCCACCGAATTTCGCAAGATTGTATTTTGAGGAGACTCATGTCGACCGAACTGCGTAATTTTCTGGCGCTCGCCTACGATGAACTCGAGGAAATGAATCTGAAGGCCAAAAAGCAGCGCCAGGATCGCGTTGCGCCACACAAGGTGCAGGAAGAGCGCATCAAGTATCTGACCGATGAGAAGCGCATCAAGGCGGTTACCGTGCTGTTCAGCGACCTGGAAGGCCGCCTGCACATGCTGGACTATGACAAAAAGTTCCTGGTCAAGAGCTGGGACAACCTGACTTTCGACGGCTCTTCGATTCGCGGTTTTACCGCGCAGCGCGAAAGTGATCTTCGTCTGGCCATGGACTGGGGATCGTTCTATTGGGCGCCAGCCGATGTTTTCGGCAGCGGCAAGGTGCTGGTCTTCGGCGAAGTGATCGATAAGGACGGCTCGCCTTACAGCGCCGACATTCGAGGACGCCTGAAGGCTTTTGCCGGAGAGATGCACAAGCAGGAAGGCTACACGCTAAATGCCGCCAATGAGATCGAAGGCTTCCTGTTTCAAGGCGCGGACGCAGAACGGCGCTACAACGAGACGGGAAAGTTCGACTATGTCAACACCGGCGGCTATTACCATTCCCTGCCCGGCGATCCGCTGCGCACCTTTATCGACACCACCGCGGAAGTGCAGCGGGCCATGGGCTTTCAAAATGAGAAGGACCATCCGGAAGTCGCGCCATCGCAATTCGAGATTAACTACGGCTATGGCGAAGTGGTGCAGGCCGCCGACCAGATTCAACTCTACAAATTGATTTGCCGTCAGGTCGCCACGCGCATGGGCTTGACGGCTTCCTTCCTTCCCAAGCCGGTGGTAGGCGTAAATGGCAACGGCATGCACACCAACGTGTCCATCAGCAAGGACGGTAAAAATATTTATTGGGACCCCAAGGGCGAGGAAAAGCTCAGCAAATTCGGCTGGGCCTTTGTGGACCGCATTCTGACCCATGGCAACGACATCTGCCTTCTACTCAACGCCAGCGTCAACGCCTACCGCCGGCTTGACCCGCACTTTGAGGCGCCCAACCAGCTGAAAGCTTCCCCGGTGGATCGCGGCTCGATGATCCGCATCCCCATAGGCAATGAACGCAGCATGCGCGTCGAAGTCCGGTCCGTGGCGCCGGATGCTAATCCTTATCTGGTGATGTATTCGATCTTCCGTACCGGGATCGAGGGCGAGACGGCCAAGATCAAGAACCTGCGCCAGGCGCAACGCTACCTCCCCGACAATATTTATCTGGCGCTGGATAATTTCCGGAAAGCGGAGTGGACCACCAAGCTGCTGGGCGAGGACGTCAAGGGCCGTTACGCCGATCTGAAGCAGGCCGCGGCGGACCGCTGCGCCCGCCAACTGGGCACCTTCGTTAAGGTGCCCGAGGTGCAATACCACCACGAAGTGTACAACCAGTTTCTGTGGAATTTATTCTAGGAAACCGCGAGCCAGGGCCAGGCCTGCCTCGCCCTGAATCGCAATCGCACGCTTCACGCGGTTTGTACCCGCCCGCTCTTGGCATTGACGGCGTCGAGAACGCGCGTGGAGAAAATGAGTGCGGCGCCGGCGTTCATCGAGACGGCAACCGCCAGGGCTTCGGCGATCTCTTCTTTCGTGGCCCCGGCCTTTAGTGCCGCTTCACTGTGCACCACGATGCATCCGTCGCACCGGGTGGTTACGGCGCAGGCCAATGAGATCAACTGCCGCGTTTTCTCGTCGAGCTTGCCGGTTTTGGAATTGGCGGCGCTGAGCATTTGGTAGCCGCGGACCGTGTCCGGGCTCAGCTTCATCAGCTCGCCAAGCCGGGCGCCAATCTCCTTGTGGCACTCATTCCAATCGATCATCATAGGTTTCTCTCCTTCGGCGGGCACAATTTACCTCGCGCGGGTATACCCAACGCTTTCTGGCGGCGCATAGGATTTGTCGGGATTGTGGTATCTTCTTTGATTCGCGCTGACGTCTAAGTCCTGTCAGGCGCACGCCTGCAAAAGCAAACAAGAGGTCATCACTAATGAAGGATTCATACAACGGGCAAACCATCCCCTCGCAGGGAAGGGGTATCGAGTACAGGGGAGGCGAGCTCCGCGTGCCCGACGTTCCGATCATTCCTTTTATTGAAGGCGACGGCACCGGGCGCGACATCTGGAAAGCATCGCGCCGCGTATTCGACGCCGCGGTGCAGCATGCTTATGACGGCAAACGGCGCGTGGCTTGGTTTGAGGTATTCGCCGGCGAGAAGGCCTTCAACACGTTCAAGGAGTGGTTGCCAGCCGACACGGTGGACGCCATCCGCGATTTTCGCGTGGCCATCAAAGGCCCGCTGACGACGCCAGTGGGCGGCGGCATTCGCTCGCTGAATGTGGCTTTACGGCAGATTTTGGATTTGTACTCCTGCGAGCGGCCGGTCCGCTATTACGAAGGAGTTCCCTCCCCCGTCAAACATCCCGAGAAAATGGACGTGGTCATCTTTCGCGAGAACACGGAGGATGTGTACATCGGAATCGAATGGAAGTCCGGCTCGCCGGAAGCCAAGAAACTGCTCGAATTCTTGAACGGCGAAATGTTGAAGGACGGAAAAAAGCAGATTCGCTGGGACTCCGGCGTGGGCATCAAGCCGATTTCACCGACCGGGACGAAGCGGCTGGTGCGCCGCGCCATCAAGTACGCACTGGCGCACGGGCGCAAGAGCGTAACTCTGGTACACAAGGGCAACATCCAGAAATTTACCGAGGGCGGATTCCGCGACTGGGGTTACGACCTGGCGCGAGAAGAATTTCGCGCGCAGACGGTGACTGAGCGCGAAAGCTGGATCGTCGACAATCTGGACAAAAATTCGGCACTGACCGTGGAACAGAACGCCGCCATGGTCGAACCCGGGCTGGAGCAGGCCACCGACGCATTCAAGAAGAGCGTCTACGCCGAAGTGAAGGAAACTCTGGACGCTATCTACCCTACGCACGGCAAAGGTCAGTGGAAAACGAAGCTAATGATCAACGACCGCATCGCGGACTCCGTATTTCAGCAGGTTTTGCTGCGCGCGGATGAGTACAGCGTGCTGGCGACTTCCAATTTGAACGGCGACTATCTGTCGGACGCATGCGCCGCGCAGGTGGGCGGCCTGGGCATGGCGCCAGGCTCTAATATCGGCGACGGCTACGGCGTATTTGAGGCTACCCATGGCACGGCTCCGAAGTATGCCGATAAGGATGTCATCAATCCGAGTTCGGTGATGCTTTCCGGAGCGATGATGTTTGAGTTCTTGGGATGGGGCGAGGCGGCCAAGCTCATCGAAGACGGCATCGCTCGCACCATCCAGCAGAAGCGCGTGACTTATGACCTGGAGCGCTTGATGAGCGGGGCAACCAAGGTCGGTACGTCGGCGTTTGCATCCGCGATTATCGAGAATATGGCAGCACGCGCCGTTGCCCGATAGATTCGCCGGATAAAGATAACGCCGGCGCGCTAAGGGTGCCCTAATTCGCAGAGACGAACAAAAGACCATTGAAAAGAGGGACGGAATGCGGAAGAAGGTAACGGTAGTGGGTGGCGGATTCGTAGGCTCGACGACCGCGCAGCGCATTGTCGATAAGGAATTGGCCGACGTGGTGTTGACCGACATCCTGGACGGGCCTCCCGCCGGTAAAGCGCTGGACATGATGGAGTCGGGACCAATTACGCGCACGGATTCGCGGGGAACCGGTATTTCCACCGCCAACGGAGATTACGGCGCGACGGCCGGGAGCGACGTGGTGGTCATCACCGCGGGATTTCCGCGCAAGCCAGGCATGAGCCGCGACGATCTGTTGAAAGCTAACTACGAGGTGGTGAAAGCCGTCGTCGAGCAGATTGTGCGGCACTCGCCAAACTGCGTCATCATCGTGGTCACCAACCCGCTGGACGCCATGGCTCAAGCAGCTTGGAAGGTGAGCGGCTTCCCGAAGAGCCGCGTGCTGGGCATGGCCGGCGTGCTGGATTCCGCGCGCATGAGCACATTTGTGGCGATGGAGTGCAAGGTCAGCGTGGAGAACGTGCATTCCTTCGTGCTTGGAGGGCATGGCGACGACATGGTTCCGCTCCCGCGTTATTCCACGGTGGCAGGAATTCCGCTGCCAGACTTGCTGCCTAAAGAACGCATCGACGCCATCGTCGAGCGCACGCGCAAAGGCGGCGCGGAAATTGTGAACTTGCTCAAGACCGGTTCGGCGTACTACGCGCCATCGGCGGCTGCGGTCGAAATGGTGGAAGCCATTCTGAAGGATAAGAAGAAAATTCTGCCCTGCGCGGTCTATCTGGAGGGCGAATATGGAATCAAGGGCTTATTCGTCGGCGTGCCGGTCAAACTTGGCTCGAAAGGGGTCGAGGAAATCATTCAGATCAAGCTGACCGCCGAAGAGAATAGCGCACTGCAAAAGTCGGCCTCCTCGGTAAAAGAGCTGGTGACCGTATTGGGCCTGTAATTCGCCGGGCGTGGCGCAAATTCATCAGGGCCGAAGAGCTTTCCAGGTCCTGCCACCAGCGCCAACGTAAAACGGCGTTCAAGAAGGGGTACGCACCGCGTTCGTGCTCATGTCTCGACCCCGGTTTGTCCTTCAACTGACAATCGGCCGCGGCGCGCGTTCATCGCGCGACTCACCGCGCCAAAACGCCTTGCTAATCTCCTGCACTTTGCGCGACGCGACACGCCCAACAATCATTAACGCCGGAGCTGGAAGTTTTTCCTCGCCGGCCAATCGCGCAATGCATGACCAGCGAATCTGCTGCGCCGCGCTGGAAGCGTTCGATACGATGACGCACGGCAAATCGTCCGGCAGTCCGCCCTCACGCAAGCGCTGAGCGACCTCCGCGTAATCCGGTCCCGGCATGTACAGCGCCAGCGTCGTCGTGCTGCCAATCGCGCCCCAATCCATGCCCGCGCCTTCCGTGCCTCGCGAAAATGTGCTAATCACAATTTGCGATGCCGCGCGCCGGTCGGTCAGAGAAATTCCGGCCGCGGCGGCGGCGCCGAGAGCCGCCGTAATTCCCGGCACGACCTCAAAATCGACGCCCGCATCGCGCAACGCCTCTATCTCTTCTCCGGCCCGCCCGAAGACGAGCGGATCGCCGCCTTTCAGGCGAATAACGACTTCATGGGTGCGCGCAGCGGACACCAATAGCGAATGGATCTCTTCTTGAGTGAGCAATTTCTGGCCGCAGCGTTTGCCGACGTCGATCACTTGGGCATTCGGCGCGATCAAGCGCAGAACTTCACGGCTGACCAGCGAATCGTGAAACACCGCGTCGGCTCGCGCCAGCAGTCGCATGGCCTTCACGGTGAGAAGTTCCGGATCCCCTGGCCCAGCGCCGACCAAATACACCTTTCCCATTACGCCCCTCCACGCCCTGCGCGCGGACGTCGCATTTCACGAACGAAGCGCTCGAACATCGGCCGGCTGGCCAAGCGATGCAGCAGAAGTTTCCTGGCATTCGCACTACCCGTGCCTGCGCGCAGCCTTTCGCGCGCCGCGCCCAGCCAACCGAGCCAAAGCTCATATTCGTGGCCGAATTGCTTTTCCAACTGCAAGCGGAGGCGCTGCGCCAGCGCCGGGCTCTTGCCGTTGGTGGAGATCGCGATTTGCAGATCGCCGCGCTGCACCACCGCGCCATAGTAGAAATGGCAGTGCTCGATGTCGTCTACCGCATTGCAAAGGATCCCGCGGGCATCCGCCGCGTTGAAGACAGTTTCGTTAACGCCGGGCGCGGAAGTCGCGGCGATGACCAACTGCGCGCCCTCGAGATCGTCCTGCGCAAACTCCTTCTCACGCCATTCCACCCGCGCTTGCGCAATCCACTGCGCGATGACCGGTGTTACAACCGGCGAGACTACCCGTACGCGCGCCTCTGCCGCAACGAGCCCTTCGATTTTGCCTTCCGCAATGGCGCCGCCACCGACGACCACAACCAGTCGTCCGCTTAGTTTCACAAAAATAGGCAGCAAGCTCATCGTTAACCCTCCACTCCCAACGGAACCGGGCCAGCCGCCGTGTCGCGTTCGACCGAAGCAACCGCCTGCCCAGCTAACCAGCCGCGAATCTCGTCACTCGAGTGCCGCGCGAAAAAGCGCGGCAGATTTTCGCCAGGCTCGCGCAGTACATTGAACTCACGCAGCAACCGCTCAATCGCATCCGGCACTTCCGATGCCGCGCAACGGAACCCCACCGGGCGCGCGATCGACGCGAACTCTCCGACGCTCCCACCCACGCAGAAGTAATAGGCGTCCACCATCCGGCCATCCACCTTCAGCTTCTTCCCTTCCAGGCCGATGTCCGCGATCCAATGCTGCCCGCAGCTGTTCGGGCATCCGGTGATGTGCAGCTTGAGCTGCTGCTGAAATCCGGGCAGCCGTTGATCCAGCTCCTCGGTGAGCCAACGCGCGAATCCCTTGGTTTCGGTCAGCGCCAGCTTGCAGAATTCCGATCCGGTGCAAGCCACTGTGCCGCGCGCAAAAGCGGAAGCGCGCACGGGCAAGCCTGCCGCGGCCAGTTCACCCGCCACTCGCGAAGCGTGTTCGTTGGGTACATTCACGAGCACGAGATTCTGGCCGATCGTGTTTCGCAGGTTTCCGCCGGCGTAACGCTCGGCCAGATCCGCCGCGATGCGCAATTGCTCCGGCGTGATGCGCCCGCGTAGCACATTCGCTCCGACGTACGAAAGCCCCGGCTGCTTCTGGGCATGAACGCCCACGTGATCGCGATGAATATCCGCGGGTGGTTGCTCATCCTCGGCGGGATCGAGCGCAAATCCCAACCGCTCCTGCAACACCGCCAGGAAGGAATCCGCCGTCCAGCCGTGCTGCAGAAAGAGGAACTTCAGGCGCGCGCGTTCGCGGTTTTGCCGCAGTACTTCTGATTCGCGAAACAGCTCGGCCACGCCTCGTACTACCGGGACAACCTGTTCCCAGCGAACGAAAGCGTTCAGCCGTACTCCAAGATGTGGTTCGGTAGATAATCCGCCGGCGACACGCAGCGAGAATCCCACTTCCTGGCCGTGCAACCGCTTCCGCGTTATGGCGGTAAGCCCTACGTCGTTAATTTCGGGATAAGTGCACCACGAGCGGCAACCGGTGATGGAAACTTTGAACTTCCGCGGCAGGTTGTAGAATTCGGCATTGCCGCCAAGACGCCCATCTAGTTCCAGCGCCAGCGGCGATGCGTCGCAATATTCATGCGCGTCAAATCCGGCCAGCGGGCACCCCGTAATGTTGCGGGCCACATCGCCGCAGGCGCCGGTGGAGCTCAACCCTGTGCGCCAGAGCGATTGCAGCACCTCGGGCAGCGATTCGATGGTCACCCAATGCAATTGCACATTCTGCCGCACGGTGATATCCGCGACACCGCGCGCGTGGCGCTCGGCGAGATCTGCGATAGTCCGCGCCTGATGACTGCTGAGGATGCCGTTCGGAATCCGTATACGGATCATAAAGAACGGCGTCGCTTTTCCTTCGCCGTTCTTTCCGCCGACCACTCCGGCGCCGTCGCCCTGGGTGTAGATACCCCATGACCGAAAATATGTTCCCAGCCACTCCGGCGGAATCGAGCCGTGGCCCTGCCGGGCAAAAGCCTGAATCTCGTCGAAATGCTCCCACGCATTTTTTTCGCGCTTCAGCCGCTCGACTCGCTGCGCCTTGTTTTCCTTGATTGCGTCCATGTTCGCCCTGAAAACCGTGCGACAAAACAAAAAACCCACGTTTGCCTGAACTCTGGCAACGTGGGCTTCGGAAACTCTCCTGCTTAACGATTAGGTCCGAAAACTCCTATGGCCAGAGCTGTGCGCCTTGCGACACGCAGCGTTGCGTGCGCAAAAACAACAGCCAGCCTGGTAATAAATGTTCATCGAGCCTTAAGACTACGTTTAGCAACCGGCCAAAGTCAAATCGCCGCCCATGCAAAGAATCGATTGATGCAAAGCAAAAAAGCGATTCTCAAAATCCCGGCTACTGCGGCTTCTTCACGGCCGGCGCTGGTTTAGACGCGGTCGCCGGCACGCTGGTAAGCAACGTGGCGGACTTGATGGTATCCAGCTTGGGCCAACCTTTATCTACGTAAGGTTTCCCCTGCGATTCGATTTTGTCCTGTTCCGGCCCCGAAGTGTCGCCATACTGGTCGTAGAACATGTTGACCACTTTCATTCCGTCGCCTTCCACCACGCCGAATGGCGCGAAGCCCATTTTGTCCAGCCGGGCATTATCGGTCAGATTGATGAACACCTGGGTCGTGCGGGTATTGGGACCGCTGGTGGCAAACGTGATGTACCCCTTCTTGTTGCTCTGGGTCACCGGGTCATCCTTAATATCCGTGGACTTCCAGGCCGTGGTCACTGCGGGATACGCGCTGATCCCGAATTGCGCGACGAAATTCGGAACCACCCGAAAGATGCTCGCATTGTCGTAAAAATGATGCTTCACCAGGTTGTAGAAGCGGTCCGCGCCCAGCGGCGCCCATGCCCGGGTAACAGCAAGGGTGAACTCCCCCCGCGTGGTCACAAACTTCACCTTATACTCCGCCGGGGCCTTGTCCTTCAGCAGGGCCGGCCGCAAAAGCGCGCGATCATAGGCTCGTGCAGTGGTCGCCGCTCTCTTCTTGGCGGCGCCCGGCCCAGCCGCAGCGGTCTTCTGCGCCGCCGACGTTTGCGCGAACGGCGCTATTGCTATCGCCAGCGCCGCAACAATCGCCGAAGCCTTAAGCGAAACCGCGATTTTTCCCGCCTTGTCCCTCGAATTCATCACCACTCCTTAGCCATTAATGTATTTCCGCTTACTTCGCGGAGTTCCCTTCCTTGCTTACCCGCTCGACTTCCCCCATGACCCGCAGCGTATTCTCTCCCAGAATCTTGCGCACGTCCTGCTCGGAATAGCCCTTGCGCAGCAAAGCCTCGGTGATCTGCGGCAATTTCGTGGCATCTTCCATCCCAAAGGGCATATTCGCGCCATCAAAATCAGAGCCAAGGCCTACGTGGTCGGCACCGACCAGCTTCACCGCGTGATCGATGTGCTCGATGATCTTGGTATAGTCTACCCGCGGCAGCTTGCCCTGCCGCACATACTCCCGGGTAATGCGGTCGCCTTCGATCAACTGGCAGCCTTCCTTGCTCCCGCAGCGCTTTTCCACTTCGGCGGCAATGGCCTTGGTAATCTCGGGATCTTTATCGGCGTTCATGAACTCTTCGCTCAAAAATCCCACGTGGTAATTGATCTGAATCACGCCGCCTTTGGCCGCCAGGTCCTTGATCATCTGGTCGCTCATGTTGCGCTTGGCATCGCACAGCGCACGGCAGGAGGAATGCGACGCAATGAGCGGCGCGTTGCTAACCGCCAGGGCATCGTAGAAAGTCTTGTCGCTGACATGGGAGATGTCCACCATCATCCCCAGCCGGTTCATTTCGCGTACTACATCCTTGCCAAAGCCGGTCAGTCCGTTGTGTGCCGCCGTGTCGGTCGAGGCGTCCGCCCACTCATCATTGCCGCTGTGGGTCAAAGTCATGTAGCGCACGCCCAGCGCCGCATACATTCGCAGCACTCCCAGGTCGCTGGCGATCATGTGCCCGCCTTCCACTCCCATCAATGCAGCGATCTTTCCATGCTTGCGGGCGTCGCGAACTTCCGCCGCCGTGGTAACCAGCACGATGTCCTGGGGATACCTGCGGACCTGCTCCCTTACCGCGTCGATTTGATCGAGGGCCTGCTTGACCGCTTCCGCGCCTGTAATCTTGCTGGGAATCCAGATGGAAAAGAAGATCGC
>Ga0070730_10005886_pt1 | contig 10517 bp, 6 predicted proteins | sample Coa_R1_3_FD_66447 | JGI IMG/M metagenome (GOLD analysis project Ga0070730, IMG submission 66447) | Surface soil microbial communities from Centralia Pennsylvania, which are recovering from an underground coalmine fire - Coalmine... | ecosystem: Environmental > Terrestrial > Soil > Unclassified ... | reverse complement strand
ACCCTGGGCACGGAGACGATCAGCTTCAAGCCTGTCACCAACGCTGGCACGCCGATCACCCTGCCGCTGCCGACCTGATCGGAGAACCATGAGCCTGATTGACCAACTCCCCTCGCAGCAGCGCCAGAATCGCGCCGCTGAGGCCAAAAGCACGGCGCGCAGCAGGAGCGGCATCGCGCTCCTCTGGCCCGTCGCTCTGACCCTGCTGGCGGTGCCTGGCGCGCTCTGGTCCTATGCTGCCTCGGCGCACTTCACGCGCATCAGCGACTTTATCGACATTGGGCACAACTTTGCGAAGCCGATGGGCATTGACCCTCTCTCCATCGCCTATTGGGGCTACGATGGGCAGTTCTACTACGCCATGGCGCGCTTCCCATTCTGGGCGCCCCCCGGCAGCTTCGATGGCACGGCAGAACGCTACTCGCGCATGCTCTACCCCGCGCTGATCCGCGCCTTCTCGTTTGGCTCGGCGCCGCTGATGCCCTGGATGATGCTGCTCATCAACCTCCTGGCGATTGGCGGTGCGGTCGCGCTGGTGGGCTGGCTCTTGCGTGAGCGCGGCCTGCCCATCTGGCTGGCGCTCGTGCCCGGCTTCTACGCCGGGCAGGCGCTGGGGATGATGCGCGACCTCACCGACCCGCTCTCGGTCTTCTGGCTGGCGCTGGCCCTCGTCGGCCTTCAGCGCCGCCGCTGGCTGCTCACCGCCGCCGCGCTCTCGCTCAGCCTGCTGACCCGCGAGACGGCCCTTCCGTTCATCGCCTGCTTTGCTGTGCCCCTGCTGGTCGAGCGCCGCTGGCGCGTGTTCGCGGCTTATGTGGTCATCATCTTTGCCCCCTATCTGGCCTGGCAGACCATTCTCTATCGCTGGCAGGGCCATTGGGGCTTGTATGATACGCTCTCATCCAACGGCCTGCTGCACGTCCCCTTCGCGGGGTTGGTCGCCGCCCCAGATACGCGCACGCTGATCCAGTTCACCATCTTTGCCTGCATCCCGGCGGTTGCCGGAGTCGTCGGCGGACTGCTGGCCCTCGCCGAGCGCCCCTGGCACGACCCGCTGCGCCTGGCGGCGGCGCTGAGCGCGCTGGCCTATGGCGCGGCTTTCACCCTCCAGCCGCAGGGCCACTGGCTGGACATCTGGGCGCCCATGCGCCTGGCCGCGCCGCTGGCTGTTCTGCTGCCCCTGCTGGCGACGCCGCGCTGGCTGCGCTACGGAGTATGGCAGGCGCTCATGGCCCTGCTGATCTTCTCCTTCACCATCGCCCTGGCGCCCGCGCCCGCGCCCATCTAGCGCCGGTCATACAGCGGCAGCCCCCAGGCGCGGCCTTCAGCCGCCAGCCCCCCTGTTCAATTGGTATGAGAACGTATAATGGAAGCAGCAGGAACGCATCAGCCTGCATCAGAGGACCAGCCTGGCGACGGGAGGAAGCGATGAAAGAACGACTGACGATCCATGATATTGCCCAACTCGCCGGGGTTTCCAAGGCGACGGTTTCGCGGGTCTTGAACCAGAAGCCCGATGTGGACCCGCTCACACGCGAGCGCATCCTGCGCCTTATGGATGAATACGGTTTTGTGCCTGATCGCTCAGCCGTGCAGCTTGCTGGCAATCACACGCGCAAACCCCGCGCGGCTGCTCCTGCCTTTCCCGCTCACTTCCTGTGGGGCGCGGCCACGTCGGCCTACCAGATCGAAGGGGCAGCCCGCGAAGATGGGCGCGGACCCAGCATCTGGGATGCTTTTGCTAATGAGCCGGGGGCCATCCACCAGGGCGAAAGCGGCGCGATTGCCGCCGATCACTACCACCATATGCCCGAAGATGTCGCGCTGATGGCCCGGCTCAACCTCACGGCCTATCGCTTCTCGCTCTCCTGGCCGCGCATCCTGCCGGAAGGCCGGGGCGCGCTCAACGAGCGGGGACTTGATTTCTATGATCGCCTGGTGGATGCGCTGCTGGCGCGTGGCATTGCGCCTGTGGCAACCCTCTATCATTGGGATTTGCCGCTGGCGCTGCACGAGCAGGGTGGCTGGCTGAGCCGCGAGACCGCCTTCGCCTTCGCCGACTATGCCGAGATCTTGGCCCGACGGCTGGGAGACCGCATCGCCTGGTGGATCACGCTCAATGAACCCTGGTGTTCCGCTTTCCTGGGCTATGGCCTGGGCATCCACGCGCCAGGCATCCAGCAGCCGCAGGCAGCCGTGACCGCCGCGCATCACCTGCTCCTGGCGCATGGCCTGGCCGTCCCACGCATCCGCTCCCACGCGCGCGCCGATGCCCGCGTCGGCATCGCCCTCAACCTCACGCCGATCTCTGCCGCCGATGACCGCGCCGAAACCGCGCAGGGCGTTGAGCGCGCGGATGTGCTGCATAATCGCTGGCTACTCGATCCGCTCTTTCATGCTCGCTACCCCGAACGCTTGTTTGCCGATCTGGCCGTCGCGCCCCCAGCGATGGAACGCGAGGACATGGCGCTGATCGCCGCTCCGCTGGATTTTCTGGGCGTCAACTATTACTCACGCGCGCTCATCCGGGCGCCCCAGCGCGTCAGAGGGCAGCGGCCTTCTGCTGATGCTTACGAATATGTTGCCCCCGTCCCTGAAGCCAGCTACACGCAGATGGCCTGGGAGATTTACCCACGCGGCTTAACTGAGGCGCTGGTGCGAGTCCACCGGGACGACGCGCCCCGGCTCATCCTGGTGACGGAGAATGGGGCGGCCTTTGATGACCAGTGGGATGGCCGAGACCACATCCCCGATAAACGGCGCGCGCAGTACCTCAGCGAGCATGTTCACGTTCTGGAGGAGGCGCTGCGGCAGGGGGTACCGCTGGGCGGATATTTTGTCTGGTCGCTCCTGGATAACTTCGAGTGGATCGATGGCTATCGTCAACGCTATGGGCTGGTCTACGTCGATTACGCCACTCAGCGCCGCATCATCAAGGCGAGCGGGCGCTGGTACGCCGCCTTCATCGCTGCGCAAAGACGCCAGGAGGAAAGCGCCGGGTGAACCATGACGGCTGGAAGGAGGCCCATGCCCAGCCTGGCAACCTCTCTTCTGTTGTATAGACGCGGCCCACGCCGCAAATCTCTCAGCACAAAGGAAGAGGCAGCATGTTCACGTCAGAAACTGAAAGCTCTGCTGCATGGGCGTGAAGAACTGGCTGACGTTGGACTGGAAGCTGGCAGTGGTCGAGGCATAGGCCAGGTAGTAGAGGTTGCCCTTGGCGCTTCTGCAAGGTGAAGGCCATTGCTCATCATGCGCCTGATGCCTTTCGCTGGCAATAGTGTGCGCCATGCGGTACAACAGTATAGAATGTAGCAGCAATAGTGACATCTTGCGCTCCAGAGCCAGGCTTGATACACTAAGAGTACAGTGTCCTATCGCCAGGAGGGAGCATTGATGAGTCAGCGCCAGGGGCCACAACAGAGCGAAGCCGCCGCCACACTGGAGTTGCTCACGCTGCGTGGCGAGATCAGCGATCTCGCCGTCACTGAAGGTCGCCTGAACCTCCAGGCGCAGCAGCTCCAGAGTCAACTTGCCAGCTACAACGAACTGGCCCGACAGGCGCGGGAAAGCGGCATTGAGCATCTGGCAAGCCAGGCGCTCGAACACAAAGCTGCCGCGCAGGCCGAATTGGCCGGTATTCAGGAGCGCCTGGCCCGGCTGGTCGCCCAAAAAGCTACGCTGACTGAACAACAGCAGGCGGCGCAGCAGCGGCTCAATGCGATGCGCGCCAGCATCCTGGAAGAAAGCGATAGCAGCCTGAAGCAAGCGACAGCGCCTGTGGAGAAGCTGCAAGCCCGGCGGCGTGGGTCACGCAAGCCGCTGATGCTGCTCTTTAGCGGGCTGGTCATTCTGATGCTGGTGGGGTCGCTCGTGCGTGCTCTCCATCTTTCTGCCCTCGATCTCTCCCTGTTGGCAAACACTCCTTCTGGTCCCCAGGCGCATGCGGGGCCAGGTGAGGCGCCGCCCTTTTTCACGCCCGCCAAAACCGCGCCGACCAACCAGGGCTGTCTGACCACCATCCGCCTCTTTTGTTACACGCCGGAGGACATCCAACAGGCATTTCACCTCACTGCTCTCTATAAGCAAGGGTTCGATGGGCGCGGCCAGACGATTGTGGTGATTGGCGCGGGCGAAACGAACACGCTGGCATATGACTTGCATCAGTTCGATCTGGCCTGGGGCTTGCCTGATCCTCCACAGTTCAGTATCCTCTATCCCGATGGCCCTCCGGTTGCCGATCCCTGCTCTGGCATTCAGGATAGCGCTCAGCAGGAAAAGAACACGCAGGATGTCGAATGGGCGCATGCCATTGCCCCTGGCGCCAACATCATGCTCATGCTTGGGGGCGCGAGCGCCGCCAGTGTCAATCCCCAGGAGACCTGCGGCCAGGCGGCGCTGCCGGGCGAGATTGCCTACGCGCTGAAGTATCACCTGGGCAATATCCTCCTGATCAGCGATAGCGCCAGCGAACTGGGCACTCTTGGGCAGACGCCCGACCAGCACACCGCCGAGCAGCAGTTCTTTACGACCACCGGCCACCAGGCGCTTCAGCAGGCAGCCAACGAACATGTGACCGTGCTGGCCGGGGCGGGAGATGGCGGCTCGACCAATTCCAACGATCTGTCTACGCTCGATAACTACTGGCCGACCCCGAATGTCGCCTGGCCCGCCTCCGACCCGAATGTCCTGGCGGTGGGGGGCACGTCGCTCACGCTGGGCAACGCCAATGATGACGACGCCTATATCAGCGAATCGGCCTGGAACGTCCCGCAAGGCGGCGCTACCGGCGGCGGCCTGAGCGCCCTCTTCCCGGAGCCGGACTATCAGCACAGCGTCCAGGATCAAAGCATATTCCAGGGGCAGCGTGGCATCCCTGATGTGGCCTTTGCAGCCAACAGTCTGCTGATCTACCAATCCTTTCAACAGGGCGCCTTGGAGAAGGCCAATCCCGAATGGAAGTCGTGGGATTTGGCCTACGGCGCGAGTGTGGCGGCGCCCTGCTGGGCAGGGTTGATCGCCATCGCCGATCAGATGTATGGGGCGCCGCTGGGCCACATCCAGCCCGCGCTCTACTCCCTCCAAGGCGCGGGCATGCACGACATTACCACCGGCGACAATGCCTTTGCCAATGTGCCCGGCTACCAGGCGCAAAAAGGCTATGATCTGGTGACAGGCTGGGGCACGCCCATTGCCGACCAGTTCATTCCAGCGCTCCTCCAGGCCACCAATGACCTCACCACCAATTGCGGCGCAGCGGAGCAGCCCATCCGCCACGCGGTCCCCTCCTGTTCCCCAACATCTTGACAGGCGCCCCTCTGTCGCTCTATGCTTGAGCCAGAAGAACGTAGCCTGGGGGTCCAGAGGAGCGATGTATGAGCGACGAGCAGGCGCAAGGGGCAGGGGGAATCGTGAGCGAAGCTGAGGCAGCCCGCCAGTTACTTGAACTGCGGCAGGTCATCGAGCGGACCGGCAGGGAAGAAGGCCGCGTCGAGCTGTACGTCTTTCAGCTTGAGAGCCAGATTGCCCGCTATGCCGATCAGGCGCAGGTGGCGCAGCAGGCCAACCTGGAGAGCCTGGTGAAGACCTCGCAGGAGCGGCTGGCGCTTCTGCGGCCTCAGCTTGCCAGCGCGCAGGGGCAACTGGCTCAGATCAGGGCGCAAAAAGCCGAACTGACCCGCCGCCGGGATCGCCTCCAGGCGCAGCTTGGCACGCTGCGCGGCGGCCAGCCGCCGCAGATGGGCCAGCAGCCCTGGCCGGGGGCGCAGCCCTTCCAGGGGCCAGTCCGCGCCCCAGAGCGCGGCGCCGACCCGCTCTGGCAAACATGGTCGCCTGCCTCGCCACCCTGGGAGCCGCTGCCGCCCCAGCCCCGACGGTCGCGGCGCGGGGTCTGGTTCGCCAGCCTGGGCATCGCGCTGGTGGTCTGCGCTTCCCTGCTGGGGGTGGCGCGCCTGCTGTTGATCCCCTTCCCCCAGATTACGGGCGGCCAGGGTGCGGACACCGATCCGTCGGTCTATAGCCCGTCGGGGGCTGCGCCTGGCAATGCGGATTGTATCAACGATTTCGGCCAATCCTGCTACAGTCCCGAAGACATCCAGCAGGCGTTTCGCCTGAATCCGCTCTATAGCCAGGGCGACACCGGCAAGGGCCAGACGATTGTGCTGCTGGGCGCGGGCAACACCAACAATCTGCACACCGATCTTCAGCAGTTCGATCAGGCGTGGGGTCTGCCTGCCGCAGACCTGACCATCACGCTCTCTGCCGGGCCTCCGGCCCCCTACACCTGCGCCGATGGGCAGGACGACTTGCAGCAAGAGAGCGCGCTGGATGTCGAGTGGGCGCACGCCATCGCCCCCGGCGCAAAGCTGGTCCTGCTCATTGGCTCCAACAACGCCGACACTGGCGCCTCACGGGATAACTGCTACATCACCGGACTGGAAGACGCCGTGCGCTACGCCCTCAATCACCAACTGGGCCAGATTATCTCGATGAGCTATGGCAGCAGCGAATTGGGCGATATTTCGGATACCCTCAGCGATAAGGCTGGCGAGCGGCAGTATTTTCAGGTGGGCCATACCCTCTTCCAGCAGGCCGCCAACCAGGGCATCACCGTACTGGCCGCCACCGGCGATGACGGCGTGACCAACCCCAACAGCCAGACGAAGGTCAATTCCGTCTGGAATCGCCCGAACATCTCCTGGCCCGCCTCGGACCCCAACGTGCTGGCCGTCGGCGGCACCAGGCTCAGCATCGACCCGCAGAGCAGCGCCTATGTCGGCGAAGTCGCCTGGAACACGGATACGGGCGCGACGGGCGGCGGATTGAGTACCCTTTATACCGAACCAATCTATCAGAAAAGCGTCCCCGACCAGCGCCTGTTTTCGGGAATGCGCGGCATCCCCGACGTTGCTTTTCCTGCCGAGGGCTTTCTGGTCTACGATGTCTCGGCGCCCGATGACCTCTCCCAGGGGAACCCGCAATGGAAGCATTGGGGCATTGTGGGCGGCACCAGTGCCAGCACGCCCTGCTGGGCCGCGCTGATCGCCATTGCCAACCAGCTACGCGGCAAGCCGCTTGGCCTGGCGCAGCCCGCGCTCTATCGCCTGGGAGGAATGGATATGCACGATATTACCCTGGGTACTAATACGTTTGGTAATGTGAAGGGCTATCAGGCGCAAAAAGGCTATGATCTGGTGACAGGCTGGGGGACACCCATCGCTAAAGACTTTCTGCCCGCGCTGGTCCAGGCGGCCAATCAACTGCAACAGGCCGAGGCGCCGCCCGGCTCCAGTAAAGCGTGAAACCTCATGTGGAAATAGTCCCTAAAGAAACCAGCAGGGCACCCTTGTTGATGAAGGCCGCGACGCCGGGCAGGCGCCGCTGGGATGCAGGAGAAGCAGGGAATGAGTGACTCTAGCCAGGAGACGATGCCGGACGGCGCGCCAGGAGACGCGCCGGGGCAGACGTTGGAAGCGACGCGGGCGGCTATTGCTCAAGAGGTCGCCCACCTCCAGCAGACCAGCGCGCAACTGACGCGCAACGAGCGCGATCTGGAACTCGCGCACCTGGAACTGCGCAGCCAGATCGCTCGCTACGAGCGCGAGGCATACAGCGCCCGCCAGCACGGCCAGGATTATCTGGCGCTCCAACTTCAAGAGGAGTGCCAGCCCCTGCTCGGCCAGTTCTCCTTTCTCCAGCAGCAGCTTATCGCGCTCAGAGGCCAGCGCGAGCGGCTGGCCCAGCGCGAGGGATACCTGCTGGCGCAGATGCGCGCCATTGACGCGGGGCTGCCCGACGCGCCGGTCCAGGTGGGACAGTATCCCGGCGCGTGGCAGCAGCAGTCGCCCAGGCGCGCCTCGCGGCTGCTGCTCCTCGCGCTGGCCGGGCTGGCTGTGCTGGTCGTGCTGGTTCCGCTGGGGCTGACTGTGCTGTCGCGCAGCGCCACGCCCAAGCTCGCGCAGCAGACGCCCGCTGCGACCACCCCCAAGCCGACGCCCACGCCCACTGAGGCGCCGCCAGCCTTTACGCCCGCCGGAACGGCTCCCACCAGTGACCAATGCCAGCAAGCGATCCGGGCGTTCTGCTATAGCCCGGAGCAGATTCAGCAGGCGTTTCAGTTGACTTCGCTCTATAAACAAGGCTACGATGGACACGGCCAGACTATCGTGATCCTGGGGGCTGGGAAGACGACGACGCTCAAGAAAGACCTGCAACAGTTCGACCTGGCTTGGGGCTTGCCCGATCCTCCCAACTTCACGATCCAGCAGCCCTTTGGCGCGCCCGCGCCCTACAACTGCGGCGGCGTAGATGTCTTGCAGGGCGAGAATACGCTGGATGTCGAGTGGGCGCACGCCATCGCCCCCGGCGCCAACATCCTGCTGGTCATCGGCTCCAATGATTCCGGCGGCTCGCAGCAAGAGAACTGCTCCTTCGCCGGACTTGCTGATGCCATTGTCTATGCGGTGCATCACCACCTGGGCAACATCATCACGATCAGCTACGGTGGCAGCGAACTGGGCGGCGCTGGCGAGACATCCGGCCAGCAGGCCCAGGACCGCCAATTCTTCGCGCAGGCGCACTCGGTCTTCCAGGAGGCGGCCAACGCAGGCATCACGGTGCTGGCCGCCACCGGAGACGATGGCGCGACGAACCCCGACGGCGGCCCTGGTTCCCTCTGGCAGCAGCGCAATGTCTCCTGGCCGGCCTCCGACCCCACTGTGTTGGCGGTGGGCGGCACCAGCCTGACCATCCAGGATGCCAGCGGACGCTATGGCTCCGAGACCGTCTGGAACCAGGGCGGGGGCGCCACTGGTGGCGGCGTGAGCGCCGTCTTCGCGGAACCAGATTACCAGAAAGTCCTCGCCGATCAGAGCTTCCTCCAGGGCCAGCGGGGCATCCCCGATGTCGCCTTCCCGGCGGCAGAGAATTACATCCTTTATGGCTCATTCACCGTCGGGACGCTGGGGCTGACGCGCTCGCAGTGGAACCACTGGGACGTTGTGGGCGGCACCAGCGCCGCCTCGCCCTGCTGGGCCGGGCTGATCGCTATCCTCGATCAGATGAACAGCGAGCCAGTGGGCATGATTCAACCGGCCCTCTATCGCCTGGGCGGCCAGAGCATGCACGACATCACCACTGGCAATAACAGCCTCGATGGCGTGCAGGGCTACCAGGCCGGGCCAGGCTACGATCTGGTATCAGGCTGGGGCACGCCCATCGCCGATCAATTCTTGCCCGCGCTGCTGCAAGAGATCAATCGCTCCTCTTGCCAGGACGGCCAGCGCCAGTGCAGTTGAAATCTGCGGGCGCGGCACACTTCTCGCACATGGAGGGGGCAGAACGACAGAGCAATACAGGGCATAGCAGAGCGGGAAGGAGCGCAGCGCATGGCAACCACTGAGGCGCTGGCCTTTGATATGTATGGCACGCTGATTGATCCGGCGCGCATGTCGGAGCAGTTGGAACGCCTGTTCCCAGAGGATGGGCAGGCGCTGGCGCAGATGTGGCGGCAAAGGCAACTGGAGTTCACCTTTCGCCTGGCCGCGATGGAGCGCTACGAAGATTTCGCGCAGGTGACGCGCAAGGCGCTCGACTACACGCTGGAGGCGCGCAGCTACACGCTCGACGCGGCGCAGAAGGACGCGCTGCTGGCCCAGTATGACCGGCTGGAGCCGTTTGATGATGTGAAGCCAGGGCTGGAGCGGTTGAAGCAGGCCGGGCATATGCTGGCCGTCTTCTCCAATGGCACGCCGAAGATGCTGGACGCGCTGGTGGAGAACGCCGGGCTGCGCGGCTACTTCAAGGAGATCATCAGCGTTGACGCGGTGCAGACCTACAAGCCCGCGCCCAGAACCTATCGCCACGTCGCCAGCCGCCTGATGCGCGCTATCGGCGAGACGCGGCTGATCTCCTCCAACCCGTTCGATATTGTCGGCGCCGAGGCCATCGGCATGCAGACCGCCTGGATCAACCGCTCCGGCGCGATCTTCGACCCGCTCGGCCCGCGCCCGGCGCTCATCGTCGGCACGCTTACCGAACTGGCGGATCGCCTGGCGGGCGCGTGAGGACGTTTTATCTCTGGCCTTCGGCGCGTTGGGCGCGCAGTATATCGGCTTTGACCCAGCGCGAGCCAATGATGCCGATGATGCCCGCGATGGCGAGGGCCACCGGGCAGGTGTAGCCGAGCGCCAGGCTGAGGTCGATGCCCGCCATGTTGTGCTGAAAGTGCTGGCCTCCGGTCGGATCGAGAGCTTGCGAGAGAGCGCCCACCAGGATGGGCGCAAAGGCGTTCCCCAGGATGTTGCTGAAGAGCAAGGAGATGGCAACCGCCGAGGCGCGCAGCGCCGACGGCACGACATCCGCGATGGCCGCCGCGCCCGGCCCAAGATACAGGTTCAGCAGCAGCGCGGTCAGAAAGAAGAAGACGCTGTAGAGATAGAGATTATGTGTGGCGACGCCCAGGATCACGGAGATGAGGTACGACGGCGCGCCAATCAGGAAACCAATGCCGCAGACCA
>Ga0070730_10005884_pt1 | contig 10521 bp, 11 predicted proteins | sample Coa_R1_3_FD_66447 | JGI IMG/M metagenome (GOLD analysis project Ga0070730, IMG submission 66447) | Surface soil microbial communities from Centralia Pennsylvania, which are recovering from an underground coalmine fire - Coalmine... | ecosystem: Environmental > Terrestrial > Soil > Unclassified ... | reverse complement strand
CGATGGCCAAGAGCATCACCCAGGCTCTCGTGGGCCTGGCGGTGGGCGAGGGCCTGCTCGACGTCCACGCTCCGGCGGACGCGCCGGTCTGGCGCGGCGCGGGCGATCCGCGCGCGGCGATCACCCTCGACCACCTGCTGCGCATGTCCAGCGGCCTGGCCTGGGTGGAGGACTACTCGCCGGACAACCCCTCCGACGTCATCGACATGCTGTTCGGCAAGGGCGCGGGCGATGTCGCGGCTTTCGCCGAAGCCACACCCCTGGCCCATCAGCCTGGAACCTTCTTCTACTACTCCAGCGGTGCGACCAACATCGTCTGCGCCTGCCTCGGCCGGGCCCTCGCCGCGCGGGGGCCGGCGATGGAAGCCTTCATGCACGAGCGCCTGTTCGGCCCCCTGGGCATGGCCAGCGCCATGCCGCGCTTCGACGAGGCGGGAACCTTCATCGGCTCGTCGTTCTGCTTCTGCACGCCCAGGGACTTCGCCCGCTTCGGCCTGCTCTATCTGCGGGACGGGATGTGGGAGGGGCGCCGGCTGCTCCCAGAGGGATGGGTCGACTACGCCCGCACCCCCACCTTCCAGCAGGCGGGGGCCGAGGCCGACGGCCGCTACGGCGCCCACTGGTGGCTGGACATCGCCGGCCCAGGCTCGTTCTCCGCCAACGGCTACGAGGGCCAGCACATCGTCCTCTGCCCCGACCGCGACCTGATCATCGTGCGCCATGGCGCGACGCCGACCGCGACCCAGCCGGCGGTGAAGGCCTGGCTGCGAGACCTGGCGGCGCAGTTCGGCTAAACGCGGGGGATGGCCTCCTCCGCCGGACCCGAGATCGAGCGACTGATCGCCCTGTTGGCCAAGCTGCCGGGCCTGGGTCCGCGTTCGGCGCGCCGCGCCACGCTCACCTTGCTCAAGCGGCGCGACCAGCTGCTCCGTCCCCTCAGCGAAGCCCTGGCGGAGGCAGCCGCGCGCGTGCGCACCTGCTCGACCTGCGGGGCGCTGGACACCACCGACCCCTGCGCCATCTGCGCCGACCGAACGCGCGACCCGACGCTGCTGTGCGTCGTCGAGGAGGTGGGGGCGCTGTGGGCGATGGAGCGGGCGGGCGCCTTCCGCGGCCGCTACCACGTCCTGGGCGGCTTGCTGTCGGCCCTGGACGGGGTCGGGCCGGAGTCGCTGCGGATCGGGACCCTGGTCAGCCGCGCCGGCGCCGAGGCGATCGGCGAGGTGGTGCTCGCCCTCCCCGCCACCGTCGACGGCCAGACCACCGCCCACTACCTCGCCGACCGCCTGGCCGGCGCGGGCGTGCGGGTTACGAGCCTGGCGCGCGGCGTGCCGGTGGGCGGCGAACTGGATTGGCTCGACGACGGCACCATCGCCCAGGCCATGCGCGCGCGTCGGCCGGCGTAAGACCCGCGCTCCGGGACACCACGCCCACTTGGTCTCCACACCCGACTCCTGATATACGAACGAACCATGAACGCGCTTCTTCCCATCGTCACCCTGCTGCTCGCCGCGGGCTGCGCGGCGCTCGCTGTCTGGGCCATGGCCGAGCGGGCGCGGGCGGAGAGGGCGCTGCTCGAGGCGCGGATGCTGCGCGAGCAGGCGGCGGCCGGGGCGGAAAGCCTGAAGGCCCAGGCCGCGATGTCCGCCAACGCCGTGGCCGAGGAACTGGTCAAGCGGGCCACGGAGACCTTCGCCGCCCAGGATCGGCTGGTCCAGGCCAAGCTGGAGGCCCAGCTGAAGCCGGTGGCCGATACGCTGGAGAAGTTCCAGCTGCAGGTGACGGCCACCGAGAAGGCCCGCGCCGAGGAGGCCGGCGGCCTGAAGTCGCAGATCGCACAGCTGCTGCTGGCCTCGACCGCGACGCAGGAAGAGGCGCGCAAACTCTCGGCGGCGCTGCGCCGGGGCGCGGGGGTGCAGGGCCGCTGGGGCGAGCAGATGCTCCGCAACGTGCTCGAGATGGCCGGGCTCAAGGCCAAGGTCGACTTCGATGAGCAGGTGACGCTCGATTCCGCCCAGCGACCGGACGTGGTCGTCCGCCTGCCGGGCGGCGGCTCCTTCGTCATCGACGCCAAGTGCTCCCTCAACGCCTTCCTGGAAGCGCAGGACGCCCTCGACGACGCCGCCCGCGAAGCCGGCTACCTGCGCCACGCCCAGAGCGTCCGCGGCCACATGCAGAGCCTGGCGAGCAAGGCCTACTGGGAACAGCTCGACGCCTCGCCCGACTTCGTGGTGATGTTCGTCCCCGGCGACGCCTTCCTGGCTGCGGCGGTCGAGCGCCTGCCGGACCTCTACGCCCAGGGGATGGACCGGCGCGTGATCCTGGTCACCCCGTCGAGCCTGTTCGCCCTTTGCAAGGCGGTGGTCTACGGCTGGCGGGTCGAGGAACAGAACCTCAACGCCAAAGAGATCGTCAGCCTCGGCCGCGAGCTCTACAAGCGCATCGCCACCATGGCGGCGCACGCCCAGGCGATGGGCCGGGGCCTGGAGACCGCGGTGGGGCGCTACAACCAGTTCGTCGGCTCGCTGGAAACCCAGGTGCACACCCAGGCCCGCCGCTTCGAGGACCTGAAGGTCGATCACGAGGGTAAGGAGATCCCCGAACTCACGCCCATCGAGACCGCGGTGCGGCCGCTGACCAAGCTTGCGCCGGTCTTGACGCTCGTTGAGGCGGCCCCTACCTCCGCCCCATGAGCCTGCGCCGCATCCTCACCGTCGATACCGACATGGCGGTCCTCAAGCAGAAATCCACGCCGGTGGACGCGGTGGACGACGCCCTTCGCGTGCTGATGGACGACATGCTGGAGACCATGTACGCCGCGCCCGGCGTCGGCCTGGCCGCGATCCAGGTCGGCGTCCCCAGGCGGGTGATCGTCATGGACCTGGCCAAGAAGGACGAGCCGCCCGCGCCCCGCTATTTCGCCAATCCCGAGATCCTGTGGGCGTCGGAAGAGACCAAGCCCTGGGAGGAGGGGTGCCTTTCGGTGCCGGAGATCTACGACGAGGTCGAACGGCCGGCCAAGGTTCGCCTGCGCTACCTCGACTATCACGGCAGGCTCGTCGAGGAGGACGCCGAGGATCTCTACGCGGTGTGCATCCAGCATGAGATGGACCATCTGAACGGGGTTCTGTTCATCGACCACCTCTCGCGTCTCAAGCGCGAGCGCGCGGTCAAGCAGGTCAAGAAGGCGGCCAAGGCGGACGCCTAGCGTGCGCCTCGCCTTCCTCGGCACGCCCGACTTCGCCGTTCCGACCCTCGCCGCCCTGATCAACGCGGGGCATCAGGTCGCCTGCGTCTATTCCCAGCCGCCCGCGCCGCGCGGGCGGGGCCAGGCTCTTCGGCCCTCGCCGGTGCAGGCCTTCGCCGAGGCCCATGGCCTCATCGTCCGCACGCCCATCTCGATGAGGCCGCCCGAGGAGGTCGCCGCCTTCGCGGCCCTGGACCTCGACGCGGCCGTGATCGTCGCCTTCGGCCAGATCCTCACCGGGGACATCCTGCGGGCGCCGCGCCTCGGCTGCTACAACCTGCACGGCTCGCTGTTGCCGCGATGGCGCGGCGCGGCGCCGATCCAGAGGGCGATCATGGCCGGCGACACGGTGACCGGGGTGCAGGTGATGGCGATGACCGCCGGCCTCGACGAAGGGCCGGTGCTGGCCTCCTTCACCTCGCGCATCGACGCCCTGGACACCGCCGGCTCCCTGCACGACCGCCTGGCCCCGGCCGGCGCGGCGCTGATGGTCCAGGCGATGGACGAGGTGGCGCGAGGCGTCGCCAAGCCGGTTCCACAGCCGGAAGAGGGCGCGCTCTACGCCAGGAAGATCAGGCCCGCCGAGGCGCGCATCCGCTGGGCGCGCCCGGCGACACGGACGGACCGACAGATCCGAGGCCTGTCGCCGTTTCCGGGAGCGTGGTTCCTGGCGCCCTCCGAGCGCGGGCCGGTCCGGGTCAAGGCGTTGCTCTCACGGGCCGAGGACGGCGAGGGCGAACCCGGCGAGGTGCTCGACGATGCGCTGCTGATCGCCTGCGGTGAGGGCGCGGTGCGCATCCTGCGCGCCCAGCGCGAGGGTCGCGCGCCCCAGGACGCGGAGACCTTCCTGCGCGGTTTTCCGCTGCGCAAGGGCCAGCGGCTGAGCTGATGGCCCGCTATCGCCTGACGGTGGAATACGACGGCGGCCCCTACAAGGGCTTCCAGTCCCAGGCCGATCTGCCGACGGTTCAGGGTGAGATCGAGCGGGCGGTGACGGCGTTCAGCGGCGAGACGATCCGCGTCCACGCCGCCGGGCGCACCGACACCGGTGTCCACGCCACCGGCCAGGTGATCCATTTCGACCTGGAGCGGCCGTGGGACCCGCGCGTGGTGATGAACGCCGTGAACGCGCACCTGTTTCCGGCGCCTATCGCGGTCCTGAGCGCCGACTTCGCGCCGGAAGACTTCCACGCCCGGTTCTCCGCCATCGGCCGGCGCTACCTCTATCGCATCCTGGGACGAGCCGGCCCGCCGGCCCTGGAGCGGGGGCGGGTCTGGCACGTCAGGGCGCCGCTGGCCGCCGAGGCCATGCACGACGCCGCCCAGCGCCTGATCGGCCTGCACGACTTCACCACCTTCCGCGACGCCGCCTGCCAAGCCAGGTCGCCGGTGAAGACCCTGGACGGCGCGTCGGTCACCCGTCGGGGCGAGGAGGTGATCGTGACCTTCGCCGCCCGTTCTTTCCTGCACCGGCAGGTCCGCTCGATGGTGGGCTCCCTCGCCGAGGTGGGCCGCGGCGTCTGGACCGCGGACGACCTCGCCGCCGCCTTGGCCGCCCACGACCGCGCCGCCTGCGGTCCGGTGGCCCCGGCCCAGGGGTTGTGCCTGGTCGAGGTCATCTACTGAACCGCCTCTCTCGTCCTCAGCTCAGAGCCCGGTTCCACCAGGAGGTGTGGTCGTATTCCTCGAAACCGCACGATCGATAGGCCGAGATCGCCGGCGCATTGAAGTGAGCCGTGCCGACGCGGGCCCAGCGGTGGCCCCTGGCCCGCAGCCGGCGGCAGCCCTCCAGGATGGCCTGGCGAGCCAGGCCCCGCCCCCGGAACGCGGCGTGCGTCCCGACCGGCTCGAAGACGCCGATCCCGCTGTGCGCGTCTTCCCAGCAGATGCAGTTGGCGACCAGGCCGCCGTCCGGCGCTTGAAGCAGGATGTCGAGGCCTGGGTCGTACACCGGCGCCGCGCGTAGGCTCAGGTACGCCTCCGTGGTGAAGGCGGAGCGTGCGTCCGGCAGGCCGATGCGGCTCAGATCGTTCCAGGCGTCGCGGTGGGCCGCCGCCCGGCGCGCCGCGTCAATCCCCACGCTGTCGCGAACCGAGAAGCCGTCCGGAGGGTGGAACGCGGGGAGCGGGGCGGACAGGTCCATACAGAACCAGACGCCTTCGGGCGCCGCTCGCCGATAGCCGAGCCGCTGGAGGGCGGTGATGCGTCCGACGTCACTGTCGAACGCGCGGATCGAAAGCTCGGCCTGATCGCCGGCGGCGTTCTCGGCGTACGCCACGATCTGCGGTACGAGGTTCTCGCTATCCGGCAGGACCTCGCACAGCAGCTGGGCCGGCCCCGTGAACCAGGCGACCGCCGTGACACCCCCGGCCCGGTCCCACATCCGAATGGGCTGGGGACGATCGCGGCGCGCGTGCAGTTCCCACACGAAATCCCCGGGATGCCAGTTGGCGTTCAACGGGAACCTCTGTGCGAAGGCGCGGGAGCCGAACGCCAGCAACGGCGCCAGGTCCTCGGCGCCGAGATAGGGCCGATAGGGATCGCTCTGCTCAGACGCGTCCATCGACTTCCCTCTAGGAGCCGAAGCGCTGCCGGGTGGCGCGGGCGGCGGGGCGATCGTAGCAGCGGGCGAGCCAGGCCGCCGTGTCGGGATACCGCCCCAGGTCGAGACCCCGCGCCCGCGAGGGAGACAGCACGCCGGCGACGTTCAGATCGGCGATCGTGAAGTGCTTGCCGACAAGCCAGTCGCGCCCGGAGAGCGCGTGTTCGAGAGTGGCGAGCCCGGCCCGAGCGGCGGCTATCAGGGTGTCGGCCGCCGAGGCCCGGAGGGGCTCGAACCGTGCGTCGCGCTGAACCCACGGCTCCAGATGCGCCTGGGCCCACAGGCTCCAGCGCCAGACCTCGGCCTCGTCGCGCGGATCGCCGGGGTATAGCGGCGGCGCGCCGTCGGCGCCGTATCGCTTGCCGAGATAGAGGTTGATGGCCAGGGATTCGCCGAGAGCGAACCCGTCATCGACGATGGTGGGGATGGCTCCGGCCGGGTTGAGCGCCAGGAACGCCGGCTGCTTGAGCGCGGGATCGTTCCACTCCACCGGCACGTGATCGTACGCAAGGCCCAGTTCCGCGGCCGCCCACAGGGTCCTCATGGTGCGGGAGCGGGGTGAGCCGTAGATGGTGAGCGCCATGGCGAACGGTGATCGAGCGCCCCCGCGTCGTCAAGACGCTCAGGCGAAGGCCGCGAAGTACCCTTCGATGAGGCGCTCGTAGATCGCCGACAGGGCGTGGATCTCGGCGATCGGCGCGTGCTCGTTGGCCTTGTGCATGGTCGCTCCCACCAGGCCGAACTCGACCACAGGACAAAGGGCCCGGATGAAGCGGGCGTCGGAGGTGCCGCCGGTGGTGGAGAGTTCGGGCGCACGGCCGGTCACCGCCCGCACAGCGGCCGCCACGACATCGGTGAACGGTCCCGTCGGCGTCAGGAAGGCCTCGCCGTTGATGCGGGTTTCCACCGTCACCTCACCCTTGAAACCGTTCCGGGCGCCCGCGCCCTCTTCCCGCAGCCACGCGGCCAGGCTGGCCCCGGTGTGGTTGGGGTTGAAGCGGATGTTGAGGCGCGCCGTCGCCCTGGCCGGGATGACGTTGCTGGCGGCGTTGCCGACGTCGACGCTGGTGATCTCCAGGTTGGACGGCTGGAAGGCCTCGTAGCCTGTGTCGAGCACATGGTCCTGCAGGCGCCCGAGCAGGCGCACGAGCACCGGGACGGGGTTGGCGGCCCGATCCGGATAGGCCACGTGGCCCTGCACGCCGTCGACGGTGATGATCGCGCCGATGCTTCCCCGGCGCCCGATCTTGACCATGTCGCCGAGCACGACGCTCGAGGTCGGCTCCCCGACGACACAGTGGTCGATCCGCTCCCCCGCCGCCGCCAGGGCGGGAACCACCGCCCTGGTCCCGTGCTCGGCGAGCCCCTCCTCGTCGCCGGTGATCAGCAGGGAGATCGAGCCGGGCGGCGCACCTTTTTCGAGCACCCGCGCGACGGCGGCCACGAAGGCCGCGATGGCGCTCTTCATGTCGACCGCGCCCCGGCCGGTGAGCACGCCGTCCTCGATCGCCGCGGCGAACGGCGGCGCCGACCACGCCTCGGCGTCGCCGGGGGGAACGACGTCGGTGTGGCCGGCGAAGCAGAGATTGGGACCGCTGGTCCCTAGCCGAGCGTAGAGGTTCTGAATGTCGCCGAAGGGCATCGGCCGGCAGGCGAAGCCGAGCGACTCGAGCACCTCCCGGAGCGCGCCCATGGCTCCGGCGTCGGCGGGGGTCACCGAGGGACGGCGGATCAGATCCTGGGCAAGGGCGATGGGATCGATAAGGGTGGTCTGCAACATCCAGCCTCCTTAGGCTGGGCGTCGTAGCGCCGCAAACCGGGAGGCCTCGCCGTGAAGAAGATCGACATTTTCGCCGCGCCGTCCCGCCGCGGCTCCGGCTATCCGTCCCCGCATGACGCGGCCTGCGCGTCGCGCCTGCGCCGCCGCCTGGGCGAGACGGCGGACCTGACCGCCTTCGGCGTCAACCACCTGACGCTCCCCCCCGGGGCCTGGTCCAGCCAGAGGCACTGGCACAGCCACGAAGACGAGTTCGTGTGGGTCGTCTCCGGCGAGGTGGTCCTCGTCACCGACGCGGGCGAGGAGATCCTGCGGGCGGGCGACTGCGCCGCCTTCAAGGCCGGCGACCCCGACGGCCATCACCTCATCAACCGATCGGACCGCGACGCGATCGTGCTGGAGGTGGGCAATCGCGAGCCCGAACGCGACCGCACCGTCTACTCCGACATCGACATGGTGGGCGAGCCCCTGGAAGAGGGCTTCCGCCGCAAGGACGGGACGCCGATAGCCTAATCCCGCAGCAGGTCGTTGATGCTGGTCTTGGAGCGGGTCTGGGCGTCGACGGTCTTGACGATCACCGCGCAGGCTAGGCTCGGCCCCACGCCGTGGGGATCGGGGAGGGCGCCCGGCACCACCACCGAATAGGGCGGGACGTAGCCGCGATGGGTCTCGCCGGTCTTGCGGTCGACGATGCGGGTGGTGGCGCTGAGGAAGACGCCCATCGAGAGCACCGCCCCCTCGCCGACGATCACGCCCTCGACCACCTCCGAGCGCGCACCGATGAAGCAGCCGTCCTCGATGATGGTGGGCGCAGCCTGCAGCGGTTCGAGCACCCCGCCGATGCCGACGCCGCCCGACAGGTGGACGCCGCGGCCGACCTGGGCGCAGGAGCCGACGGTGGCCCAGGTGTCGACCATGGTCCCCTCGCCGACATGGGCGCCGATGTTGACGAAGGAGGGCATCAGCACGGCGTTGCGGCCGATGAAGGCCCCGCGGCGGACCACGGCGCCCGGCACGGCCCGAAAACCGGCCGCCTCGAACTGTGGCGCGTCCCAGCCCTCGAACTTGCTGGGGACCTTGTCCCACCAGGGCCCGATGGCGTCGCCCATGGCGCCGGCCCGCATCACCCGGTTGGGGCTCAGGCGGAAGGAGAGCAGGATCGCCTGCTTCAGCCACTCGCGGACCACCCAGGCGCCGTCGACCTTCTCCGCCACCCGCGCCTCGCCGCAGTCCAGGCGGCGCAGGGACTCCTCGACGGCCGTGCGTACGGGGCCGTGGGTCTCCGGGCTCAAGGCGTCGCGCGCCGCCCAGCCGGCCTCGATCTCCATCCGCAGGTCGGCGAGGGAAGGTTCGGCGCGGGCCTCGGAGGTCATGTCGGATCGCTCTCCTTGAGGCGGGCGGCGGTGAGGAAGGGCGCCACGGCCGGCGCGCGGTGATGGACGAAGGGCGCGGCGCACGCCTCCGCGTGAGGACCGACCAGGACCGTGGTCATGCCGAGCTCGGCGGCGGGCTCCAGGTTGCGCTCGGAATCCTCGAAGAAGGCCGTCCGGCGGGGGTCGATGGCGTGGGCGCGCAGGATGGCGTCGAAGGCGGCCTTGGACGGCTTGGGGGCGAAGGCGGCCGAGCCGATATGGAAGACGTCCTCGAACAGGCCCGCAAGGCCCAGGGCCTCGATCACCCGCGCGGTGTGGACGTCGTCGGCGTTGGTGAAGATCAGGCGCCGCCCCGGGAGGCGGCCAAGGGCGGCCTTCAGTGCGGGGTCGGGGACAAGGCAGTCGAGCGGCACGTCGTGGAAGGTCGCGTGGTAGACGTCGGGATCGACGCCGTGATGATCCATGAGGCCGCGCAGGGTGAGGCCGTGTTCGGCCAGGTACCGCTTCTGCAGCGCCAGCGCCTCGGGCCGCGGCAGGCCGGTGAGGTTTTCGACGAAGTCGGTGATGCGTGGCGACATCCGCGCCGCCAGGCCGGAGTCCAGCGGATAGAGGGTGTTGTCCAGGTCGAAGAGCCAGGTGTCGACGTGGCGCAGGTCGGCCCCGTGCCGGGCGATCACGGGCATATCAGGGTTCCCGCCCCGTGCTCGGTGAACAGCTCCACCAGCATGGCGTGCGGCCGCCGTCCGTCCAGGATCACCACCCCCTGCACCCCCGCCTCGATGGCCGCGATGGCGGTCTCCAGCTTGGGGATCATGCCGCCGGTGGCCACCCCATCGGCGATCGCGCCGCGCGCCTCGGCGAGGGTCAGCTGGCGGATAAGCTCGCCGTCCGCGCCCAGCACCCCGGGGACGTCGGTGAGCAGCAGCATGCGCCGGGCCTTCAGCGCCCCGGCCACCGCCCCGGCGACGGTGTCGGCGTTGATGTTGTAGGTCTGGCCGTCCTCGGCGACGCCGATCGGCGCGATCACCGGGATGTAGTCGTCGACTTCTGACTCGATCAGGCTGCGGATCAGCTTGGGATCGATCCGCGACGGCTCGCCGACGAATCCCAGGTCGACCACCTCTTCATCGCCGTTGGCGGCGGGGCGGACGCGGGTGGCCTTCTCGACCGTGATCAGGCCGGCGTCCTTGCCGGAGAGGCCGACGCCCCGCACGTCGGCGGTGGCCCCGGCGTGGGTGATCCAGCTGGCGATCTCCTTGTTGATCGCGCCGGAGAGGACCATTTCGGCGACCTCCATGGTCGCCTTGTCGGTCACCCGCAGGCCGTCGACGAAGGTCGACTTGACGCCCGCCCGCTCCAGCATGCGCGAGATCTGCGGGCCGCCGCCGTGCACCACCACCGGGCGCACGCCCAGCAGCCGCAGCAGCACCGCGTCGGCCGCGAACAGGCGTGCGAGGGCCTCCTCGCCCATGGCGTGGCCGCCGTACTTGATCACCACCGTCTGGCGGTCGTGGATCTGGAT
>Ga0070730_10005883_pt1 | contig 10521 bp, 9 predicted proteins | sample Coa_R1_3_FD_66447 | JGI IMG/M metagenome (GOLD analysis project Ga0070730, IMG submission 66447) | Surface soil microbial communities from Centralia Pennsylvania, which are recovering from an underground coalmine fire - Coalmine... | ecosystem: Environmental > Terrestrial > Soil > Unclassified ... | reverse complement strand
GTCGTCGTGCTTTGCATCTGGACCCAATAGGTGTCGCCGCTAGGCGATAAGTCTTGATGCACAAGTTTTTGTCCTGATCCCGGCGTTCGCGCGATGGCATTGTCCCAATCGTTTCCCACCCCAAGCACCCAGGAGTTGTTCCGCGTGGTCAAAAGACTAGCCGTGGGCGCGCCTGAGGAAGCGTTGGCCCCGCTGACCGCACCGATGGCGCCAGATCCATTGGTGCCCGAAGTATCGACACCTGTAAAACTCAACACTGTGATGGAGGATTGAACGCTTTGCGACAGCGTCGCGGTCACAGTAATATTGGTCAGAACCGCAGGCGCGAAGGCTCGCCATATCTCCGCCGTACCTTGTTGCGCGTTGGTTCGTTTGACCAGAACCCAAATCAATCCGCCGCCGGTAACCCCACTCACGGTCGTGTTTGTGCCACCCGTGTCATCCGTCGCAACAAAAGCAAGAAGCAGTTCATTTCCAGCCGCGGTTGAGAATGCCGCAGAGGTCAGGCTTGAGGTAGCGGTGGAAGCGTCCTTAGAAGTATTGACGTCCATGGCCAGCACGCTGGGCTGCGCGGCTTGAGCGGTGAAATTTACTCCGGTCAAGTCCGCGCCATTGATGGTGACGACTTGATTCACCGGGCTGAATACGTAGCCGCTCTTGGTTGGCGTCACCGTGTACGTGCCGTCGGCCAGATTCGCGAAATTGTAATTGCCGGAGGCGTCCGCAGTCACCGTCGCGACGGTCGAACTATTTTGGACCAGCGTTAAGGTTACGCCGCTGCCGGCAGCGGAGGGGCTAACTGTCCCTGAGATGCTCCAGCTAGTCGCGGTGGCCGTGAAGACCGGCAAAGATACATCGGCGCCGTTGACGGTTACGGTCTGATTTGTAGGACTGAAGGCAAATCCCGCCTTGCTCGGAGTCACGACGTAAGTGGCATTCGCTAAATTCGGGAAAGAATAGTTTCCTGAAGTGTTTGCGCTTACCGTAGCTACCGTGGTGCCGTTCTGCGTCAAAGTAACGTTGGCGCCGCTGCCGCTCGCCGACGGAGTGATGGAACCGGAAACGGTATAGGTGGGAGCCGGGCTGGCTGTAAATGCGGGAACCGTGATACTGACACCGGCTACGGAAACCGTTTGTGTAACAGGGCTAAAAACAAACCCGGCTTTCGACGGCGACACCGTGTACGTGCCGTTAGCGACCGCGCTGATGATGTAATTTCCGTTGGAATCTACCAAAGCGCTGCCCACGGTCGTGGAATTCTGGCTTAACGTGATGGTTGCGCCCGTGCCATTCGAAGCCGGGGTAACCGTGCCGGAGACGGTCACCGCGCTCGCCGTGAAACTGGCCGTCACACTGGCTCCGCTGACGGACACCGTCTGGGTGCTTGGGCTAAAAGCGAACCCAGGCTTGCTGGGCGATACGACATAGGTACCGTTCGCGACGGCGGAAAAAGTATAGTTTCCGTTGGAGTCCGCTATGGTGCTACCGATCGTCGTCGAATTCTGGCTCAGGGTTACAGTTGTGCCGCTGCCGTTAGCCGAGGGCGTAATGGCGCCGGAGATGGTTACCGCCGCGGCCGTGAAATTGGCGCTCATATTCGAGCCGTTTACGGTGACCGTTTGGCTGCTCGGACTAAACGTAAACCCGGCTTTGCTCGGGGTCACCGTGTAAGTTCCGTTCGAAATATTTGCAAAGCTATAGCTTCCGGTGCTGTCCGCGGTGGTGCTTGCTATCGTTACGCCGTTCTGTGACAGCACAACCGATGCTCCACTACCGCTCGCGGAAGGTGAAATCGCTCCGGACACGGTAAACGTCGTTCCGCCCGTTCCTGACGGCGGGACAACCTCGACGATGCTCAAATTGTAGCGGTCCCCGGTGGGTGCTGTGTCATTGATCGTTACGCTGGTGCCGCTTACCGGGAATGCACTGTTTTGCATCTGCACCCAGTAGGTGTCTCCCACCGGTGCCAGGTAGGAATGCACGATGCTCTGACCGGACCCCGGCGTTCGCGCAATCGCATTGTCCCAATCGTTTCCTACTCCGAGCACCACCGAGCCTGCTCGGGTGGTCACCAACGTTGCCGTCGGAGCTCCCGTCGAAGCGTTCCCTGTTCCGGTCGCGCCGATCGCACCCAAGCCGCTCGAGCTTGTGTCGACCCCGCTAAAACTCAACACCGTGAGCGACGACGCTACACTTTGCGACAGCGTGGCCGACACCGTGACGCTGCTCAAAGTGCTCGGCGAAAATGCCCACCAGATTTCCGACGTGCCCAGCTGCACGTTCGTCCGCTTCACCAGCGACCATACCAGGCCCCCGCCCGCGACCTTCGTCACCGTGGTGTTGGGCGAACTGGTGTTGTCCGTGGAGATAAATGCCAACAGAAGTTCGTTCACTGCGGTGGTCGAAAACGTGCTCGTGGTGACCGTGGCGCTGGCCGTTCCTTGATTTTTCGAAATGTTCGCGTCAATCGTCACCGCGCCCTTTGCCGGCGCGCTCAGGATTGCCATGGCCACCAGGGTCAACTGCGTTAGCCGCAAAATCCGATACGTGCCGCCGTTCATGTCGACTCCTGTCAAGATGCGGGTTTGCAGCGGGTAAAAAAAGGCGTGCGGAACCCAAGTTTATACACGCAGAGGGGACGGTATCAAAGCAAGACGGATGGCGAAATCACTATAAACCCAACCCGAGCATGCTCAGGTTTGAGGGGACACACCGGCGCCATCAACTCGGTGACCGGACAATACCGCAAGTACGATGTTCTGTCAATCTAGTTAATGTGTGTGGAAGTCTCGAAAAACGGCTAAATCCCCAGCTTTGCCATCACTCTTAACGCCGCACTGCCGCGCTTGAAATCACTCTGCGCTTTTGCATCACGCTCGCCGCGAAACGCTCCATCTCTTCCAGTTGCGGGCTGAATTGCAGCAGCAGCAAATCCACTCCGGCGGCCTCGAACTGTCCCACCCGCTCCGCCACCTGCTCCGCTGTGCCCACCAGGCCGGAGCGCAAGCCGCGGTTCGAAACCGAATAATCTTCCAACGAAACGCGCTGCTCCAGCTGCGTTCCGGCCAGCCACTGCTGGTAATTCGCATATCCGGCGGCCGACTGCTGCACATCCGTAATCCGTCGCAGTTCCTCCTCGGCTTCCCGCTCCGTTTCGCGCACAATCGCATAGCCCGCAACACCAAACTTCAGCGGCGGCAAATTGCGCCGCGCCCGCCGTTCCCGCAAATCCGCAATCTTTTCGCCCACTCGTTCCGGCAGATCGCCATGCATCAGATACGCGTCGCATTTCTCCGCGATCAACTCCTTCGCCGCCGCCGATTCTCCGCCCGCATATAGCGTCGGTCGCGGCTTTGCCACCGGCTTAGGCTCCAGGACGTTGTCTTCCACCCGGTAATATTTCCCGCTGAACGAAAAATGATCCTGCGACCACACTCCGTTCAGAACATCCAGCCATTCGCTCGTACGAGCGTAACGATCGTCATGTTGCTCAAATCCAACGCCGTACTTCCGCGCCTCATCCGCCCACCACGAGGACACCACGTTCAGCGTCAGCCGCCCGCCGCTGATGTGATCGATGTTGGCCGCCTGCTTGGCCAGCAGCGCCGGCAAATGGAATGTCGGCCGCACCGCCACCATCAACTCGATCCGCTCCGTCACCCCCGCCAACGCCGCCGCCGTCGACCACGCATCCAGCGAAGGAGCTTCCACTCCCTTAATGTCGTTCAGATTCAGCTCGGCGATCAGCGTTACGTCAAATCCCAATGGTTCGCTGCGCTGCGCCAGCTTCTTCACATACTCCCACGTAGCTTCCATCCTTTCATCCGCAACGTTGCGCAGCCATCCGCCGAATACCGGAAGCCAATATCCGTATCTCATGCTTTTTCCCCCGCCGCCACCAACCGCGCCGGCTGCTTTCCTTCATGAGCGCGCGCTTCCTCAATCAAAAAATCCGCCAACCGCCCATACGGATTGAATCCAAGCATGCGTTCCGGATCAGCCACAAAATTCGATAGCGCATTGATGTCGTAATACATCTGCCGCCCGCTGCGCTCATCGATCACATACTCCACCCCGCCCACTTCAATTCCCGCGTTCTGCATGATTCGCTCGACATCCGTAATCACCTGCCGCGGCGCATCATAAACTTCCACCGTCATTCCCGTCTTGGGCGCATCCACCGGGCACGCGATCCGCGTCAACTCCTCGCCTTTCGTGTTCTTGCAAATATCCGCCGGGCACAAATCGAATGTCTCCCCGGTAATGTGAATCTGGATCGCATACAAGAATTTCCCGCCCAGTACCTCCACCCGCGTGATGATCCCATCCCGCGCCGTGAAGCATTCCTGCACCAACGCCGTGTTATCGATCCCGAACAGCAAGCTGCCTTCATCCACCGCCGCCTGCAATTCGCTTCGCGATGAAAATTTCTTGATCCCCGCCCCGCTTCCTCCAATATTCGGCTTCACGATCAGCGGATACCCCACCGCTTCCCCGGCGCTCACCGCCTGCGAAGGGTGATGGATCACCCGCGCCCGGGGGTACGGCAATCCCAGCCGCTCGAGCAGCGCGGCCTGCAGCGCCTTGGACGTCTCGTGCGTGAAAGCTCGTGACCCGTTCACCACCCGCACGCCTTTGTCTTCCAGATGCTTCAGGTAATTCAGCGTATAGAAAATTCCGTGCCCCACCCCGCGCTGCCACGCCGAAGGGCTCATGCGATTGAACAACAGCGAATACTCCCGCTCCGGCGAACCCGCGTCGTACTGGTGATAACGCGCGTCCAGCTTCAGCCAGTTCACCCCGCGCGCATCCATCTGCTGGAACAGCGGCACAAACCAGTTGGGCTGCTCGTAATAAATCGCAATCGGCTTGTTGCTCTCGTTCCCCTTCTTGCTCATCGTCTCGCTCATAAACTCCGCCACGCTCCGCCAAATTCAAAAGAAGCCGTGCCACACATTCTTTGCGCCGTATTTATCCTCGCGCCAGCAGATCCGGGCGGTTGCGCCGCGTCTTCTCCAGCGCCGCGCCCCTCCGCCATTTCGCTACTTCCGCATGATTTCCGCCGATCAGTACTTCCGGCACCGCCCACCCGCGAAACTCCGCCGGTCGCGTGTAGTGCGGATAATCCAGCAAAACCGCTAAGCCATCGTTAGTCGCCGTCCTGGGCGGGTTTTTCCCGTGTAGCGCCGCAGCATGCTGCGCCATTCCGGAATCCCCCGCGCTGAACGATTCATTCTGCGCCGAAGCCTCATTCCCCAGCGCCCCCGGCAGAAGCCGCGTCACCGCATCCACCACCAGCATCGCTGGCAATTCCCCGCCGCTCAATACAAAATCCCCCACCGAAATCTCTTCCGTTGCCAGATGCTCCGCCACCCGCTCGTCCACCCCTTCATACCGCCCGCAGATAAAAATAATCCGCTGCAATCCCGCAAGCCGCCGCGCCGCTTCCTGCGTAAATCGCTTCCCCGCCGCGGACAGCAAAACAATCGCCGTATTGGATTCCCTTTCGGCTGCCCCCGTTGCATCTCCCACGCCGCGCCCCAGCAGCGCCTCCACCGCTTCGAACAGCGGTTCCGGCTTCATCACCATGCCTTCGCCTCCGCCGAATGGCCGGTCGTCCACCGTGCGATGGCGGTCCTTGGTGAACTCCCGCAAGTCCTGCACTCGCACCTCGATCAAGCCGGCCTCCCGCGCTCGCCGCACAATCCCGTGCTCCAGCGGCCCCGCGAAAAACTCCGGAAAAATGCTAATCAGGTCGAATCGCATGCGCGCTCAGTCTAGCGTATTTCTATGTCGTGGAATCCAGCCCGGTATGCGCCTGCGGCAGCCACCCTGCCCGCGGTGTTCCTCACTTCTCGTTCAGCTCGCGCAGCCCTTCCGGCAGTTGCACATCAATGCGCCGCGCCGCCGTGTCGATCCTGGTGCAAATATCTTCCGCCAGCGGAATCAACAGTTCGCCTTCGCGCGTATCCACCACCAGCAGCGGCGTTCCGGCCACCCCTTCGCCCGTAAGCTGCACGTCGGTGACGCTGCCCAACAACGCCGGCGCTGTGGCCATCGCGCATGGCGAAGACGCCACCGGCGAAGCTCCCGGCGCGCCCGCGAATACTGCGCACCCCAGCAAGTCGGAAAGGAAATAGTGTCCAGCGGGCAGGACCACCCGCTGTTCGATCGGTAGCAGCACATCCAGGCCGCGAAATTTTTCCGCCTCGGAAATTGAGGCGCAATCCGCGAAGTGAAACACCGCCTGCCCGCGATGATTCTGGCTCAGCCAGCACCTTTGCAGCGCCACCCGCCGCGGCTCGCCGCGTCCCGCCTGGCCGAGAAAAACCTCGCGCAGCTCGGTCAGCCGCTGCGGAAAATCGGTCAATAATTCCGCCGCTACTTCACCCTTGTTCCCGCGCGGACCAAGGATACGCGCCACCGCTACCCACCGCTGCGGCGCCCCGTTCACTATTCCAGAATTTCAAGCGTGAACCGCTTGCGCACTTTCATTCCCGCCGCACCCAGCAGCGTGCGCACCGCCTTGGCCGTGCGGCCTTGCCGCCCGATCACTTTGCCAAGATCTTCCGGATGCACGCGCAATTCCAATATCGTAGCTTGCGAACCCTCGACGGACCGTACGTTCACTTCCTCTGGATGGTCCACGAGCGCCCTGGCGATTGATTCCACCAGTTCCTTCATAGGGCACCTCGAACGCGATTTTCTTCGACTACGTACATGAGCCTGGGAAAAGGCGCCCTGACCAGGAAGAGGGTGCACAAAACCAGAAATTCTTGAAGGCTGTCGGCTGAGACCCGCGAACCCGCCGGACTGGCTTACGCGATCTTTTGCGAACGGATGAAGCTGCGCACCGTGTCGCTGGGCTGCGCGCCGACGCCGATCCAATACTTGATGCGCTCCGCATCCAGCTTGATCTCCGCCGGCTTTTTCAACGGATCGTACGTGCCCACTAGTTCGCGAACTCGACCGTCGCGCGGCCGCGTTCTCTCGATCACTACCACGCGATAAAACGGTCTCTTCTTCTTGCCAATCCTCGACAGTCGAATCGTCAGCACTAAGCCATTCCTCCGTGTACCATTCTAGCCCTTCCCGGCTCCGCCCGGCAATGCTATTGCCTCCTAACGGCTAGTTTATCTTGCCATCCCCGGACCTCAGGGCGCCGAATCCTCGTTTTTCGGGTCCTGAATCGAATCCAGTGACCCCTACCCAGCTCCGTCCTCCGCACTCCCGTATCGACTGTATTTGCCGCTCCAGGCCTAAAGCCGGCCTCGGCTCTGCTCGTAGCTACAGCATGTCAGCCCGTGCCGTGGGGCAAAGCGCATATCGACCTGTCTTCTTCCTTGCGTTAACCTCGCTCTTTGCTCCATTAAGGAGCGAGAATAATTCACAACCATTAGGAGTCATATGCAAAATGATAATCGGGTATCGGGAGCGCGCGAGGACAATGTGACCGGGGCCATCGAAGCCCAGACATCGCAGGTTCCGTCCTCCGCGTATTTGGGGTTCGCGCTGGGGTCCATGGCCGTCGCCGCCATTTTGAAGATTGCCGGCAAGCACCAGGGCGCGCTCTTTGTGGGACAGTGGGCCGCGCCTTTTCTGCTCATGGGCGTTTACAACAAAATGGTGAAGCAGCACGGTTCCGATGCGGAAAGCCATCAAATCGCTCAGGCCGCGTAACGTATAGCAAAGGGATGAGCCTGCGAGGGGTGGGGAAGAAGAGTCTGTGTGGCAACCTTTTTTTTCGTCAGGGCACGGCCTTTAGCCGCGCCGTAACGGACGCAAAATCAAAAAGGCTTTAGCCGCTGAGGGCTTCGCTCTCGAGTTTTCACACAGACTCAGAAGCCCACTCAGCGGACGCCGTAAAAAATATTCGGCGAGTTCCTCGGAACTACAATCGAAGCGCGGACGTCAGGCCGCACCCTTTGCCGTTTAAGGGTGCGGTTTTTGCTTCATTTCTCTTCAAACTGCACCTCGCTCGTTCGTCTGTGTACATTTGGGTAGTGAAGAGATTTCTGATAAACCGTCCACTTGAACCTGGACTTGCCGCGGAAGACGAGCTCGGGTCGGCTATTCATATGGCTGCGCCGTTTTCGACACCTACCTCAGTCAGGGAACAGCGTGAGCACCAGCCCAATCCTCGGCCAGACGTTGAGCCTCCGCAATTTCCTTGGGAGTCATCTCAAGCTTCAGCCGGTCAAGAGCCTGTTGACTGTCTTTGTATCCACTTCGTTGGGCTAACAAAAGCCACTTGTAAGCTTTCACAAAATCCTTCGTCGTTCCCAGCCCGATCCCGTACAGCGCGCCAAGGTTGTGTTGCGCTTTTGCGAAGCCCTGATCCGCCGCCTTCTCGTACCAAATCAAAGCATCCTTGTAGCTTTGCGGCAAGCCGACTCCGGTCTGATACAAAATGGCGAGATTACATTCTGCCTCGGCGTTACCGTGCGCGGCGGCCAGCTGCATCCACTTTGCGGCTTGCGTCGGATCTTTCTGAACCCCACTACCCGTCAGGTATGCACCTGCAAGGTAGTTTTGAGCTTCAAAGACACCCTTCTCAGCAGCCGTCGTATAAAGCTTTACGGCCCTTGCTTGGTCCAGAGGCACTCCAGTTCCGTGCTGGTAGAGAGAAGCCAAATTGCTTAGGGCAGAAACAGAACCGTGACTCGCAGCACGGCCATAATATTCAACAGCTTTGGACAAGTCTGGTTCCACTCCTTGCCCGTGTTGGTATATAACACCGAGATTAAACTCTCCGTCGCCGTTCTTTTGCCCTGCGGCCTTTTCGAACCATAACTTTGCTTGCTCGTAGTTCACCGAAGTTCCTTCGCCCTTATAAAACATAATTCCGACCTGCGTCTGTGCCTCCGGTAGCCCTTGTTCGGCAGCATTCGTGTACCACTTTAGAGCTTCGGCTTTGTCCTGCGGCAGACCCAGTCCGTTTGCGTATCCGGCCGCTAGCCCCATCTGGCCCAGTGCGAATCCCTGTTCCGCAGATTTTCGGAACCACGAGGCGGCTTGCTTATCATCTTTTGGTACACCGCGACCGTAAGCGCACCGAACCCCCATGTTGTATTGCGCTTTCGCGCTTCCGTTTTCGGCAGCTTTCAGGAACCACTTCGTCGCCTCAGCGTCGTCGCGGCCTAGGCCTTTACCAATGGCGTAAAGCGAACCCAGAACATACTGACCCTCAGCGTTGCCCTTCTCAGCGGCAAGGCGAAACCATCGGATCGCTTCTGCGTCGCTCTGGGTAACTCCCCGTCCACGCAGGTACGCATCTCCAAGCTTGAGTTGTGCGTCTGTGTTGCCTTGGTTTGCCTGAGCAGTTATTGCAGCAATGTCATCTGGCGGACTGGAACGTGTAGACCCATTTGTCTGGGCAAAACACGTGGATGCCACGAGCAAGAACGCTATACCACGTGCAATCATGGACGCAATTCTAAGCGAGATAGTCGTCATTTGCGAAGCGCCAGCGTAATTGACCCGGAGACTCGCACCAAGCATCGACCCATGCCCGCATACCGCGCTGGAGAAAAATACTTCTTCGTTCTGAACGTTTGAGTGTATTGCGAAACCTTTTCCCGGGCCCTCCGGCACTGCCACATTTCCGATCTCGCTCAGCAGTTTGTGCACATCCAGCGGCCGCGTGTACATCGCCAGCTTCCCGTCCGCTGTGCGCGGCCACGATTTCTTGGGCCGGTCGCAATACAGTTCTACGCCATTCTCGTCCGGATCGCGTAAATAAATGGACTCGCTCACTCCATGGTCCGCCGCGCCATCCAGCGCAATCCCCGCCGCCAGCGCCGCCCGCGTGGGATAAACAATCGCCGTGTGATACAGCCCGGTAGTCCCCGCCGCAGGTGGCGACCCGCCCAGGCTCTCCCAGGTATTCACCGCCAGGTGATGGTGATACCCGCCCGCCGAAAGAAACGCCGCGCCCTCCCGAAACCGCTGCATCACCTCAAATTCCAGCACCCCGCAATAAAATCCCAGCGCCCGCTCCAGCTCCGCCACCTTCAGATGCACATGCCCAATATGCGCCCGCGCATCGATCGCATAAGCCGGACTCGCCTCGCCTCTCTTCTTAGAAAGCGCCATACTTCGCCCCTTCCCTGCGGCTACCGCCCCTTCCCTCCTGTAGCGGTGCCCCATGTGTCGGGGTTACACGCGGGTGTTCGCGTTCGCTAACTATTCCCGGTACGCAAGCCAATTTTGCACCGCCAGCCGTGTCTCCTGCCGAATAAATCATCGCCAAGCTCCTCTGTGGCACAGCCATTTCTGGCTGTGCGCCGTTAACTCCGCGCAATTGTTGGTCGGGGACAGACGGGATCTTTGGCATTTTGCGCGAGGGGACTACGAAGGCGGGCTATTGCAGCCGTAATATAGCGCACTTTCTACTAAACCTGCGCCGTTCGCTGCTGCTAATAGCTGTTCAACCCCCAAAATCCACCGTTCGCTGCTTTTTACTTTACCTTTAGAGTAAACCCGCGCTACCCTTCCCCATGGTCGCCCCAGTCCCGCCCA
>Ga0070730_10005882_pt1 | contig 10522 bp, 4 predicted proteins | sample Coa_R1_3_FD_66447 | JGI IMG/M metagenome (GOLD analysis project Ga0070730, IMG submission 66447) | Surface soil microbial communities from Centralia Pennsylvania, which are recovering from an underground coalmine fire - Coalmine... | ecosystem: Environmental > Terrestrial > Soil > Unclassified ... | reverse complement strand
TGAATCAAGACCGATTGATCGGGTTTGGCATTAGGAGTTTTTGTGGCCAGCTCTGCGAGCGCTTGTTTCAGAATATCCTGAGCGCGAACCGGCAACTGGGAAAGCTCTTCCTGGACTGCTTGCGCCGCGCCAGCGCCTGCCGCGCCGCCCGCGCCGATTTGTCCAAAATTGGTGAGCACCGCGAGCATGCGGTACATTTCCGCTTCGCTCGGCTCGGCCGTGCCGCTACCTGGGCCGCGACCTGGTCCGAGCCCAGGACCCGCCATTGGAGGATTACCGGAAGTAGTTTCATTGGCCGTCGGATTCGACGAGGCTGTATCGACGGGAGAGACAGCACCAGCAACGCCTAGCTGGGCGTCGGCGGACACTCCGGCGCCGACGGCGGTTCCCGGCGCGCCGGGGCCGTGCGAGCCCTGCGCCGCGGCAATCATCTCCAACAGTTTTTGAGGATCATTGAGCCAACGCTTGAACTGATCGGAATCATCGCCCAGCGTAACGGCGGCCAATTGCGCGGCCATGCCCGCTTGCTTCATGCGCGAGTCCGTAGCCACAAAGCAGATTTCGTTGATGCGAATACCGCGCGCATCGGCAAGAGCGGACTTTAGCTGAAGAGCGAGCTCGGCAGGCTTGGCTTTGCCGGTTGGGAAAGCGCGAGCGAAGCGATTCATTTCCTCTTCAGTGACACAAGAAAAGAACTGGACACTGCCGAGACCCGCAGCAGAAAGCAACTGCGCAAATTGATTTTCGGCGGGTGAGCCTTCCAGGGGCACGCCATCGAGAAGCAGCTGCGTACCGGTGGCGCCCAACAAAAGACCGGCATCGCTTGCAGGCGGAATCGCGGCACTGAGCTCGTGCCACGCGATTCTCAGCTGTTCTTTGGTGCGAACGTGGTCGAAGCCGTACAAGCGGGCGAACTTCAGGAGGATGTTCAGGCTTCTTACGAAAGCCCGCCCTGCTGTCGCTCTTGGGTCGAGTGCTTTCATGTTGCGTAGGCGCGTCCGGATAGGACTGCCTCACTAGTACCCTAGGCCCAGGGACGGTTAGCGGCAATGGTACAGAGGTTCCATGTGCCCCGGCCGTCAAGCCAGCCGAGGGATTCGGCAAAAAACCTGTTCATTGGTACGGTTGAAGGCGTGACGAGGACAGGTGGCTGCTGGGCACAACTCAGGGCAGCTTGGAGAAATCTTCTGGTACTTCGGGGCAGATTGGCTAGAAGCCAGTTTTCGAGAACAAGACAGAGACCTGCAGGGGTGTGGGAGGATCAGTTCACGGGGAATTAATTCTTGGACATGGCCATGCGGCCGCGCCGGCGCGCACGGTTGGTGACTTGGGCAGCGAGAGGCAATCCTCCCAGTTCCATCAATAGCCTGCGGAGCCTTCCGCGCTCTTCGAGGTCCATTTCCACAAACTCGAAGGCCATGGCTTGGGGCCGCGCGCCGCGCACGATGGCTTGAGCCTTGATATGGCGCACACCGGAAGCGATCTTCAGGGTAAGCAAGGAGCCGGGCGCGAGGTGCCGTTCGCCGGAGCCGATGCCGCCTCCGAGATTCAGCTCCGGAATGGAAATGCGGAAATTTTCTCGTAAGTTTAAGGTCGTGGCGATCAAGTTACGAGAGAGTTTCAAGCGAGCGTAGCGCCGCTGGCGAATGACGGAGACATTGGGGTCGGGATCGGAGGGTTCGAGGACCAGATCCTTGCGATCCAAGCCACACGGGGCGAGCTTGTCGAGCGCGGTATTGGCGTCGATGCGCATCAACGCCTGAGCGGATACGATGCGCAGTTCTTCCGGGTATTGCCAACGCCAGAGTTGGCGGGCCTCCATGATGTGCTGCAACAGGGTGGTGATCGCGGTGGCGCGCAAGCGACCAAGGGCCTCAATGGCTTTCACCCGAACGAAGCCCTGGGCAGCTTCGTTTTCCGCGAGTTCAACTAATTTGGGAATACATTCAGGGCGACCGCTCATGCCCATTTCGTCGATGGCCAGCGAGCGGATCATCACATCGAGTGAATCATAGAGAGCCACCAGCAATTCCGCGCGGCGCTCCGGGGGAGCGGAAGACAGCTGCCGCACAACACGATCGTGCGAAGACCGCGGCCATTGCGACAAACGCACGGGAAGGATTTTGCTAACGGCCGCGGGAGCGAGGAGAGTGAGCAATCCGACGGCTTCCGCCGCTTCGGAAGCCGGGGCGGTCTGCAGCGTTTCGATCAGACGCTGCGTGGCGTCATCACCCAAGCCGCGCACAACGTCACTCAGCAATTCGCAATCGTCGCGAAATCCACAATGGCCGAAACGGTGGGTAACGTATTGCAATGTGGCCTTGGGCATCAACGCTAAAATATCAAGCATGCCGTCGGCGATTTGGCCACTGCGCAGCGCCTCTTCCACGAACTCGGGCATGCGTTCTTCTGCGCCGATACGCGGGCGCAAGCTTTGCGTCGAGCCCGGGCGCTGCGCTTCCACACTCTCCAAGGAGGCGAGAGCCTGCTGCATCGCGGGATAGCATCGTTTTGAGGCAGCTTCCTGGCTGAGGCGCACAAAGGCAGCGCTGACCAAGGTTTGCAGTTCCGGTTCGCGCTCGACGGCCAATTGGTTTCCGAGGCGGCGAATGGCATCCATCAAGGCGCTGCCGTCACCGCTGCCGTACAGCTCCGCGAGATCGGAAAGGCCGATAGCGGTGGTGCGGCGGGCCTCGGGATTCTCGAGGCCAATGCAGGCGGCATACTTCATCAAAATTTCGTTCACCGTCTTCAATTCGCCGCGCCGCAGCATTTCTTCCAGATAGCCGCGCACATTGCGGGGGGGCACACACCAGGATTCATCGGAGGTCAAGACTTCTTTTTTGTTTTCGTCGGGAACCTGCGCCCAGAATTCCTGGTCGAGCAATTCGGTGTAGGACTGAACCTGGAGTCCCGCGTTGGCCATCATGTCTTCTTGCGAAGCCAGAATCTTGCGCAGTCCCTCGATTTCCGAGTTCATGCGGTCGAGCAACTGTTTGACGGCATTGACGCGCAGTTCGCCGCGCTCGTAGCTGTCCAAGGCGAATCGAATGGCCACATGTTCCGCCAGCTTCAAGAGCATGGGCTTGTCCGGCTTTTCGTTGGGCGCTTGCGCGGCCAAACCTGCGAGGGCCTGCTGCAGAGTGTACTGGGCGCGCACTGGAAGGGCGCTCAGGCGCGATTGGAAGGTTGGCACCTCCATGCGCGCTTCAGGATCTTTGCGGGATTTTCCGAGCTGCGCAAAAAGCGCGAGCATCGAGCGAATGTCTTCTTCCGGCACCGCGAATCCACCGGCGCCGCCCGCACCACCCCCTGCCGCTTCCGCAGCGCCAGCAATACTACCGCCGGCGCGTAGCAATGCGGATGCAGTGAGCCACTTGCCGGGCGTGCTCGTCTGGGCACCACTCCCGATAGGCCCGGGACTGGGGGCCCCGGTGCCAACGCCTCCGACGCCGGTCCCAGTCCCACCACTGGCGCTGCCCGAGCCGCCGCCAAACCCGCCCGGCCCTCCGGAGCCCGCACCGGTTCCGCCACCGCCGAATCCGCCCCCCGCGCCCGCGCCGCCGCCACCGCCACCGCTTGGTCCGCCGCTGCCAGTTCCTGAACCTGAGCCGGTGCCCGCTCCGCCGCCACCAGACTGCTTGGGGATGCCCCACAAATTTCCGGGGTCTGCGGCCACCCCAACACCACCACCACCCGTTCCGCCGGTACCGCCTCCCCCGCCACCACTGCCGGGGCTTGTGCCGCTTCCGCCGCCACCAACACCGCCTGGGCCTCCGACGCCGCCCCCACCACCCAATCCGAAGCCCGGACCCGTTCCGCCACCTCCACCGCCACCGCCACGGCTGCTTTCCGCAGCCAGAATCATCTGCAACATCTTGTTGGGATCTTCGAGAAAATCGCGGAACTTGTCGCCTTGCGCGCCCAGGGCTTTCGCGGTCAACTGCGCGGCCACTTTAATTCCGGCAATCGAGGAATCCTCCGCCACGTAGCGGATCTCGTTGATCTTGATGCTGGTTTCTCCGGCGAGCGCGGATTTCAACTGCTCCGCGAGCGAAGTGGGCTTGGAATTGCCGCTGGGGAAGGCACGCACAAAGCGCGCGAGCTGCGGCTGCGTCAGCGTGGGCGAAAAATGGATGCTGGCAATGCCCGAGGAAATCAGCAATTGCGCAAAGCTGCGTTCGCCAGCGGCCGAGCCCAGCGGCACGCCGTCCAGCAAAATCTGAGTGCCGGAAGCTCCAAGCAGAACGCCGCTCCCACCGCTTTCGTCCAGGGCACTGCGCAATTCTTTCCAGGTGGTCTCGAACTGTGCGGCGGTGCGGACGTGCCCGAATTCATACAAGCGCGCAAACTTCAACAGAATATTCAGGCTGCGTACGAAGGCGCGCGCGGAAGCTCGTGTGTCGGAAGCCATAGACTCACACTAGGAACAGCCTGCTCCCCCGATTCCTAGGCATATTCATTACAGTATGTTGCGACCGCTAAGGAGACAAGCCCGGAAACGATCATTGTACCCACTTCAATAACATTTTCTCGCGAAAATGCTGCTTTTCCGGTTGTGGTATATGTCATCGAAGACGCAATCTCTGTCTTCGCGGTTGCCCGCTCGCGGCGTCGGCTCTACAATAGCGTGCGAGCTGAACAAGTGAGGCAGATATCCAGCTCGATACTGGAACGCACCCCGGGTCTTTTGCGAAGAGTCGTAAGAGTGGTCCGCGACATGCCGAATCAGCCGCCAAATGATCGGTTGAAAGCGAGCCTGCCCCAAATTCCGGGCGTTTCGCAGCAAGCGCCGCCGGAGCAATTGGGATTTAAGCCTTTGCGCCTGGCGGGATTCCTCGCTGCCCTGATTCTTTGCTTGCTGGCAGTCCGCTGGATTCTGCTGCCCAAGAGCGCGGACATGCCGGTTACCGCGCCGACGGCACAGATCGATATACCGGCCCCCGCAGCGGACCCTAACGCTTCTCTGCCGAATGCTACCGAAGCGCAGCCAGGCATTGCCGAGGTCAGTGAGATGGCCAAACCTTGGTCCTCCAAGGAGTTTCTGTTCCGGAATCGGTTGACCGGAGAAAACGTTCCCGCCCTGCTCATTCGTCTCCCTAGCGGATCGGCAGCACAGCCGTCGGGCTATTGGGCGCTGGCGCTTGACGCACCGTTCGGAACTTGCCGCTTCGAATATGTCACGGACCTGACGAAGCTGAAAAGCGATTACGGATACGGCGCGGCGAAACATCCCATGGTTGGCAATCCGTGTAGCAGAACGGTGTTCGATCCGTTGAAGATGACCAGCTTGCCGGGAAGCGTTTGGGTGCGCGGGTCGATCGAGCAGGGGTCCGACTTGCGGCCGCCGCTAGGTATTGAAGTGCAGATTCAAGGTAAGCAGATTCAAGCGGTTCGCATGGAATGACGAGCGCTGAACGTTGCGTGGAGTTGCATTCGCGCCTGCCGTCGACCCGTGTGATTATGTGGGATTGCGCAAACGCTCGGCGGGTAGGCCCAGACACTATGACTGTGGCTGTGGGTTGGTGTACCTCCGCACTTCCCGACCCATCTGTCCGGTGAGCATCAGAAATACCATGCGTTGATCCGCCCACCAGGAGAATAGTGGGTGATCGAACGTCGCAGGCATGTTGTGTTCGACGAAAAAATGGGAAATCCAGGCCAGGCCGTAGGCCACTGCTAGCGCCGCTAGAACCCACCACCAGCGCCGCTCGGCAATTGCGGCTCCTACGAGCATCCAACCACCGAGAGTACCTACGAGGTGCACTACCCGGGTCACGGGCCGGCTATGCGCACGCACATAGACGGGCCAAAACTCCGCGAATGTCATGAAAGACCTCTCGCTTGAAGCTGGTTGCGCGGAGCCTACCACAAGCTGATTTGGTCATTACAAACAAAAGAAATGTTTGTCAAGGCGAAAGGGTGCTCCCGCACATCATAAATTCTTTCTTTCGCTTTCTAAGAAATTGGCCTCACAAAATTGACCAAAGTAGCGAGCACCGTAAGAACGGAGAGCCTTTCGGACGGATATCAGCGGACCACCTGATCTGAGGCAGGCATTTTCTTTATCGGAGACGGTAAGCCAGCACATTATCGCCATACGGGCCGCTGGTGGCAAAGGCGACGGTATGGCGGTCGAGGAATTCTAGTGACTGAACGTGGTGAGCGGATAGAGCGTCATTGGCAAGAAAGATCCCGCCGGGCCTCATCATCCGCGCGATACTGGCCATGGCCAGAGCCTGTTGGAAGCGATCATAATAGACGAGGATGTTGGTAGCGATTACCAAGTCGAACGCCTGCCCTTGCTCCAATTCCGCGCGCTGAGCCACCACATTCAAATTCAATGGCGTGACACGTGATGCGAATCGCGGCGCAATGGCCACGGCGCGAAGTGTTACATCTCCTAGGCCCCGCGGTGCGGAGAGCGGCTTCGCCTGCACGCCAATGACTTCTCCGAAGTGCTCCCAGTAGGCCACCGCGGGCTGCGGCCAGTCCATAGCCGTATCCCGTGGCAGTTGCACCGTGTAGGCTCGGCTCGCGCGCGCATCCCGTGCAAGTCTAGCGATGTGCGCGTTCACACCTGGATTGAGATCCATGGTGACGACTTCCACTTCCTCCGGCTTGCCAAGCTTAAGCCGCAGCACGGTTTCCATGACCGCAAACGGTTGGATGGTTTGCAAGGGATAAAAATCATAGCCACTGTGCTTGTTGGTAAAGTCCAGGCCCGGACCGATCACGGCGATATGGCGGATGCTTCCCTCCGCCAGCACACCCTTGACGGAAAGCGTGCGCAGCGTATCTTCAAGGGCGTAATTTACGAGGAGCGACGTGTCCGCCGAGAGGCCGCGTGTCTGGTAAAGCGTCCCCCGTGTGGACAGCTTCTGGTCCAGGTCTCCGGACCGCTCCACTGCTTCCAGTTTCTTACGATAGACACCTTGCTCGTCCGCGAGTCTCCGGAGGTTTTCGGTCAGAAAATGCTGCACTCCATCTCCTGCGATTCCACGCCTTTGGAGAAAATCTCGTACGATTCGGATTCGTTCATTTGGAGTTGCTGCTCTCAGAGCCAGTTCGAATGAGTCCACGCGCGCCCGCGCAGCTTCAGAAATCTGTCCGTCTTGAGCGACGGCACTCTCAGGGTTCTCCAGTCGCGGGAGATTGGTGAACGAGGTTCCATACAAAATCAAATTGCTGATGGAATCTTCAATCCCTTGATCGACCCGCGCGCGCACCTGCGCGTCCTGCTCGCGAATCCAGCGGTCCCACGCATCCGAATTGGCGATGTCGCTCCCCGCCAGGCCTGAACCGGCAAACATCCGCAGCGTTTCTGCGACTTCGGGGAAACTGAGATAGCGAACTCCGCGGTTCGCGGAAAAAACAACCGTGGAGCAAAACAGAGCCAGAGGAACAAATGCCAGCCATCGGAATCGACGAAAGAAATCCGCTGAGAGTCCAACCATGGTGATCGGGAACATCTTAGGGCTTGGTTCGCCGCTTCGTCAATTGGCCGGACGGAAAACGGTGGACAGAAAGAGAGAGTAAAAATAAAAGGGCGCTCCGGCTTATCGGAACGCCCTTCTTGTGCTTGTCGCCCGCCATCACGGGCGACAAGGCCAAATATCTAGAAGAAAATCTTCAAAGCCAACTGCAAGGTTCGTGGGTTGCTTGAAAAGACTGTGCTTGGGTGGTTGAAGTCAGGATTGTTCGGCAGCAGCATATTCTTCTGAGGCCCAATGAACCCCGGAGAAGGAATTGGTGCGACGTCGTTAATGAATCCGCCCACATATTGCGCGTGGTTGAAGAGGTTCGACGCAGAAGCGCGGAATTCGACCCTGAATCGCTCTGTGATCGTGATGCGCTTCAGGGCGGTCATGTCGACGTCATTGATTGGTTTCAGCTGTAGCGTATTGCGGCCGACATTGGCCAAAGCGCCGTAGCCCGCCTCGATATACTGTGCGTTCGGATTCGTCGCCAAATAACCCACCACTCCGACTGGATTGGCAAGTGCGCCGGCCGGACCGCCCAAGGTCGTTGGACATGACGCTACGGCGCTGGTGCACAGGGGGATTACTCCCGTGCCCGTACCCGGCACACCACTTGGATTTAGAATTGTGCGATCTCCAGCCGCATCGCCGTTCAGGTTGCTATCGATGCCGCTCTGAGCGGTTACCCACTGTCCGGACTGATAGGTGTAAATCGGCGCGATCTCCCAATTGCCCAGTGTGTTCCTCAAGAATGCGTTGCCGTTCTTGAAATAGGGCTCATCGTAGACGACCGAGAGAGTGAGGCGGTGCCGATGGTCGAGAATGGAATTGGCACGGTCGGCGGAAAGATTAAGGCCATCCTGCGCTCGACGTGGCGACAGAACGGTGCTAAACACTTCTGCAGTGGCATCATCAATGTTATGACTATACGTGTAGGCGCCGACCATCTGAAAACCGTGGCTGAAGCGCTTGTTGAGCTGAGCCGCCAGTCCGTGATACGTCGAGGACGCCCGCGGTAGAAACGCGGTTAGAAAATTCTGGTTGAAGCCCGCCGCATCGAAGGCCGGTACGAACAGGTTGTCGTTTTCCAAGGTGTTCAAGTCGAGCGTCGAAGCGTCAAGCGTCGCTTGGCTCGGCGCGGTGGTAAAGGTGGGGAGGAAATTGGTTGGCGTCACAACCGATTGGGTATTCAAGCGAATCTGGGCGGGCAAATGGATGCCGCGGGTCCCGACATAGCGAACTTCCGCGGTAAAGTCAGACCCGAAAGTGTGCTGAACACCCAGAGTCCAGTCGATGGACTTTGGGTCTTTCTGATTGACGGGAACCCATGCGGAGGTAGCGGCTCGTTGGTCAGCCACTGTTGGGAACGAGACGACACCGCCGGGGCCCGGCAGAATGCCACCGCTTCCAAGGAATGGGGCCGCGCAGGGGAAGGCTCCCACAGGCGCGCAGTCGATAGTGGTTGAGAGTTGCGGCGGCAGCGATAGCAGGCCCAGGTTGTCAAACAAAACGTCATAAGCCATACCCGCTCCGGCACGAATGGAGGTGCGACCGCTCGTTCCAGGCGAATAGGCGAAACCGACACGCGGTCCCCAATTGTTCTTGGCGGCTTGCGGCGCTGCGAAATCAATTAGGCCAGGAACGCTGGCAGCCGAGTTTAGGCTCTGCGATCTTGTCGTGAACGGGATGGTCGTATATTCGTAGCGAAGGCCAAGATTTATGGTGAAGTTCGGACGGATACGCCAGTTGTCGTTCACGTACCAGTAGATAGCAGATTGATCCCCATAGAACACCGGGTCGCCGTTGCTGCGTTCCGCGAGATAGTCAGGAACTGCGTCCTGTAAGTAGGAAAGGAGGTTATTATATTCGTAGTCGCCGCGAACACGTTGTGTGAAAGTCTGTGGAGCGATTAGCTTGCGGCCTTCTATGCCGAACTTCAACGTATGCGCGCTCTTTGTCCAAGTGATTGCCTCGGCTACTTGATAGGTGTTCTGAACCGCGCTCTGCGGCGCGCTGGAGTTCGGACCGATCTGCAACTGCCCTAAGTCGTTGATTTGGAGATTGGGGAAACTGTCTAAACCCGGGAATGTAAAATTCCCCGCGCTGAACGCTTGCGCAAATCGATTAAAGCCGACACGAAACTCGTTCGTGAGCGTTGGGGAAAAGGTGTGATACTCGTTGATAGTAACCAGATGGAATTTATTGGGTTGAGGCAGGAAAAACGCTGGTAGCGCGGCCGAATTGTCGATGCCGACTTGGCTGTTGTAAATGTATCGGCCACGGATTTGATCTTTCGACGAAATGTCGTAGTCCATGCTCGTGGTGACGAACCTGAAATTTGTAAAGCTAGGAGCATTAACCGCAAGACCGGCAGTATCCAGCGTGGTGCCACCGACCCAATTGATGGGCGCGCAACCAGCGCCCGCGGTGGTCCCTGGCTGGACGTATTTTTCGAAGATCGCCAGATTTGTCGCGGACAAGCCAGAGGTTGCATTAATAACTGCAAAGCTGGCTGCAGTCGGCGAACAAACGGCGCCCGCGGTACCAGACTGGCCAAACGGCTCTTGCTCGTAGTTCACGAAAAAGAACAGCTTGTTCTTTATGACAGGGCCGCCGATCTGACCTCCAAAGCGGTTGTTGTCGTAGCGTGGATTCGAAGTCAGGCCCCCGATGCCATTCAGGCTGTCGAAGGCATTGTAGTTGCGATTTTGATTATAAACATAGGCCAATCCGTGAAACGAGTTCGTGCCGCTCTTGACGACGGTGTTGAATTGGCCGCCCGAAGAATGGCCAAATTCTGGCGAGAATTGGTTTTGCAAAAGCGAGAATTCCGCGACGGCGTCATTGGGCACTGTAACCAAGGGTCCTGTTACGCCCTTGTTGTTGTTGTCCACGCCCTCAATCGTAAAGTTATTGTTGCGAGGACGCTGGCCGCCCACCGAGGGCCCAGTTCCAACCCCAACGCCCCCGGCGGTTGCTACTCCAGCACTGAGCAGCGAGAGGTTCAGAACGCCACTGCCAGTCCCGCCAGTGCTAGCAAT
>Ga0070730_10005881_pt1 | contig 10524 bp, 8 predicted proteins | sample Coa_R1_3_FD_66447 | JGI IMG/M metagenome (GOLD analysis project Ga0070730, IMG submission 66447) | Surface soil microbial communities from Centralia Pennsylvania, which are recovering from an underground coalmine fire - Coalmine... | ecosystem: Environmental > Terrestrial > Soil > Unclassified ... | reverse complement strand
CTGGGTTACCTGGACGACGAGGGGCGACTGACGGTCATCGTCGCCGGACAGTGGACGCACGAAGACCAGGAACAGATCTCGCACGCGCTGTGCCTTCCACCGGAAAAGGTCAGGGTCATCTACCCAGCCATTGGCGGAGCTTTTGGCGGGCGCGAGGATATGTCGGTGCAGATCATCCTGGCCTTGGCTGCCTGGAAGCTGCGTCGCCCGGTGAAGATCATCTGGAGCCGCGAGGAATCGATCCAGGGCCACCATAAACGTCATCCAGTGACGATCCATACGCGGTGGGGCGCAACCCGCGAGGGCAAAATTGTGGCTGCTGAGGCGACGCTCTATGGAGATGCAGGTGGCTACGCTTACACAACGCCAAAGGTCATGGGCAATGCCCAACTGCTGGTGACCGGGCCATATACGATTCCAAACATCAAAGTGGATACCTACGGCGTTTACACCAACAACGTACCAACGGGTGCCTTCCGGGGCTTTGGCGGGCCACAAGGCGCTTTCGCTGCCGAAGGTCAGATGAATAGACTGGCCGAACAACTTGGCCTTGATGCCGTAGAAATCCGGCTTCGCAATGTGCTGCGCGAAGGCGATCTGCTTTCGACGGGGACTCCGCTGCCTGAGGGCGTCAGCGTGGCAGAGGTCATCGAACAGTGCGCCGAGCAGAGCGGTTCCTATGAGCGAACCAATCAGGGTTGGCGTCGTAAGAGCATAAACAGTGCGCCTGACCACAAGGATCCGACCACGCGGCGTGGTGTGGCCTTTGGCGCGGGGTTTAAGAATGTCGGCTTCAGCTTTGGCTTCCCGGAAAAAGCCTGGGCCGGTATCGAGCTGCGCGGCGGTGCCCAGATCGAGGAAGTGATCGTGCGACAGGCCGGGGCAGAGGTCGGTCAGGGCGCCCATACGGTCTTTGTCCAGATGGCAGCCCACGCAACTGGCGTGCCCGTCGAAAAGGTGCGTCTGATCAGCCACGATACCCTGGCGATGGAAAGCGCAGGCAGCGCATCGGCCTCGCGCCTGACTTTTATGGCAGGAAATGCCATCCGAGGCGCGGCGGTGTTGGCTCTAGAGGCCTGGTTGAAGGAAGAACGGCCCGCCATCGCCGAATATACATACCGGCCACCCAAGACCGAAGCCTATGACCCTGACACTGGCCGAGCCTTTCCAAATTTTGCTTATGGCTACGTAGCGCAGGTTGTCGAGGTCGAGGTGGATATTGAAACCGGACACATTGCTTTAGTCCGCGTGGTTTCAGCCAACGACGTAGGCCAGGCCGTAAACCCAATGCTCGTTCAGGGCCAGATCGAGGGCGCTGTCGTGCAGGCTCAGGGTTACGCCACGATGGAACATCTGATCAGCGAAAACGGCGTCATCAAGAACCCGTTTCTCTCAAGTTACCTGATTCCCACCGTTCTGGACATTCCCAGCGAAGTGAAGTCGGTTATCCTCGAATATAGCGATCCCAAAGGCCCCTGGGGCGCGCGGGGCATGGCCGAAATGCCCTACCTGCCGCTGGCTCCGACCATTGCCGCTGCCGTTTACGACGCGACAGGGGTCAGGATCGATTCCCTGCCGATGACTCCCGACCGCGTTTTGAAGGCGTTGCGGGATTCCGGGCGCTACCCCTCCGATGGGACACTTTAACGCTCTGGTGCTGATCCGGGGCGCAGGCGATCTTGGCTCTGGCGTCGCTTACCGTCTCGTGAAATCGGGATTCCCGGTTGTCATGACAGAGCTTCCCGCGCCCCTGCTCGTGCGCACGACAGTCAGTTACGGCAATGCGGTTTCGTACAATACTGTGATCGTGGAAGGCATTGAAGCACACAAGGCCACAGTAGATGAAGTGCCAGCATTGCTGGCAAAAAGCATCATTCCTGTGATTGTAGATCCGGGAAAAGATACCATTGGGCTGCTAAAACCTCCCGTGGTTGTGGATGCACGTGTCGCCAAAACAAACCTGGATACGGCCTTCGACGATGCGCCGTTGGTCGTCGCGCTGGGGCCTGGCTTCACGGCAGGCGTGGATTGCCATGCTGTTGTTGAAACCAATCGCGGGCATGACCTGGGCCGCGTCATCTGGCAGGGCAGCGCACAACCCAACACGGGCCTCCCAGGCAGTATCGGCGGGAAAGAAGCTGAACGTGTTCTACGCGCCCCGACTGACGGAACCATCTGGCAGATCGTCAATATTGGCGAGTATGTAAAAAGTGGGACGATACTGGCGCGCGTAGGCGACTTACCGATCTACGCACCATTCGACGGCGTCCTGCGTGGCATGATTGACAGTGACGTTCTGGTCTCACGCGGGATGAAAATCGGAGATATTGACCCCCGCGCGAAACGCAAATTCTGTTTCACCATCTCAGACAAATCGCTGGCAATCGGCGGCGGCGTGGTCGAAGCGGTCTTGAGTGCGCCCCAGATGGTTGAGCGATTAGCCTCGGTACGTTCTGGATGGGAGGAGCGCTCATGCTAATCCGGCAGGCGCTCAATATCCAGCGCGGCGACGTGGTGGCCTTTACCGGCGCGGGAGGCAAGACCTCGACCCTGTTCCGCCTCGGCAAAGAACTGGCCGCTGAAGGCTGGCGCGTGATAGGCACGACGACGACCCGCATATCGTCAGGCGAGCTTTCACTCGCCCCAGGTGAACTGGGCATCGCCACCCTGTACCGGCCTGCGGCGATTTCACGCGCATTGAACCAGCACGGCTTCGTGTTCGTATACTCCAGCTTGCGGGACAATAAAGCCATCGGTGTCGCGCCAGAGGTAATCGAGGCCTTATACGACAGCGTAGATTCGGACGTGATTCTGATCGAAGCGGATGGGTCGCGCCGTCTGCCGTTCAAAGCGCCTTTTGCCAACGAGCCGGTTATTCCGAGCGGCACGACACTGGTGGTGCCGGTGGCAGGCTTTGATGTGATCGGCCAGCCGTTGGATGAGAAGCATGTCTATAACCCTGGCGCGATGATCGCTCGTTACGGCTATCCCGCAGGCGGGAACGTCAAATCTCCGTGGGTGGCCTCTGTCCTTCGGGATGAGGAACTCGGTTTGAAGGGCGTGCCTGCCTCAGCTCGAATCATAGCCCTGATCAACAAGGTTCCAACCTCAGGCTTTCAACGGGGTCGGGCGAGGATGATCGCTCGCATGATGCTGCGGGAACCGCGCATCGCAGCGGTGGCATTAGGTTCGGTACAGACGGGGACTTCGCCCGTTGCGGAAGTCCAACGCCGGGTGGCGGCCATCGTACTGGCCGGGGGAATGTCCAGCCGCATGTCGGAAGCGGGAAGTACGGCCCAATCCAAGGTGCTGCTGTCCTGGGATGGGCGTCCGATCATCCAGGTAATCGTAGATCGCCTTAAGCGGATGCGACTCGATGACATTGTCGTCGTGACCGGCCACCAGGCCACGCAGGTCAAGACAAAACTGGCCGACGAACCGGTGAGAATCGTCCACAACGCGAATTATCGCAAGGGCGAAATGCTGTCTTCCTTGCAGACGGGTCTTCAGGCGCTTGGCCCGGAATTCGCGGCCTGCCTGATCGTCCTGGGTGATCAACCCCAGCTTGACAATCGTGTGATCTTTGAGTTGCTCGGCGCTTATGCGGAAGGTAAAGGGCGCATCGTCGCGCCCAGTTATCGAAAGCGCCGGGGGCATCCCATCGTAATTGATCGCGTATTCTGGCAGGAAATCCTCGACCTGCCCGACGGGGGCGCGCCCCGCGACGTGATTAATGCCCATGACGACGAAATCCATTACGTGATGGTAGACACGGACAGCGTGCTGCGCGACATTGACACGCCAGACGATTACGACCAGGAACGCCGCCGCGCGGGGTTAGTCTGACATTGAATCCAAATACGCAATAAAATTGGACTTATGTCCTGCCAAATTCCTTAGCCAGTTGATCGGCGCTCATGTGAAGCATGGTTGGCCGACCATGTGGGCAGCTACGCGGCGAATCGCAACGGCTCAACTGTCGGATAATAGACTGCATTTCCTCAAAGCTCAGGGTCTGTCCAGCTTTGATGGCGGCAGCTTTGCAGACGCGCAGCGCGATCTGCGCTTCGAGCGTGGCGGCGCCCGGTTGGACGCCTATTTCCAGGTCGCCCAGGATCGCCAGCACAGATTCTTCGGGCGAACGCTTTGCCAGGATCGAAGGCACCGCACGCACCTTAAAGGTGTTGTTGCCAAAGGGTTCGATGTTGAAGCCGACTGCGGTCAAGGAATCCAGGTTGGCTTCAACCAGGCGCGCAGCCTCAGCACCGAGTTCTACTGTGATCACGTCTAGTGTTTGCTGCGACAGTGTCTCCTGGCGTTCGGCCTGTTGGATGAACTGTTCAAAAAGGATACGTTCGTGCGCGGCGTGCTGATCGATGAGGTACATGCCCGCCGGGCCTTCCGCCACGATATAACAGGCAGCCACCTGCCCGACGACGCGCAGCGGCGGCAGCGTGGGCGGGCGATTGGGCATCGGAGCCTCAACACCCGCGTGTGCTTCTGACGTTCTGGTTGGATAGTCGCCCTGCACGCTATCGTCTACAAATGCAGATGAGTCGGACGCGATCTGCTGGCCGCGCCGCCCGGCGTCATATTGTGGCAGTTCGAGTTCGGATTGTGTCCAGGGAACGCCTGAACGCTGGGGGCCGCTCCGGGGCGAGGATGCTGGGCGCTCTTCCGGCGGAACGAAGGCGTACTGCCCCGTTCGCGGGATTGGCGCATGGCTGACAACAGCCTGTCTTACAGCACGCTGCACCGCGCCAAAAACGGCATCCGGCGCGCGAAACCGAACTTCGGACTTGGCCGGGTGGACATTCACATCCACATCCTCCGGCGAAAGGTCAATCATCAGCACGGCAATCGGGAAGCGATCCGCAGGCATCAGCGTGTGATACGCCTGACTGACGGCAAAGGTCAGGCTTGAATCCTGGATGTGGCGCCCATTGACAAACAAGATAATGTGGCTGCGCGTGTTGCGATTCAGATGCGGGGCTGAGACGTAGCCGTTGACGGCAATGTAGGGCGTATCGGGCCTGCCCCGCCCCGGCGATTTGACCGGCAGCATTTCGCGCATGGTATCCATCCCAAGCGCCTCGATCAGCACATCCGCCAGGTCGCCGGTTCCAGCACTGGTGAAGGTTTCGCGCCCGTCCTGGAGCAGAGAAAAGCGAACGGCAGGATAGGCCATCGCGTAGCGCGTTACGACCGCATCAATCTGGCGGCGTTCGCTGACCTCAGATTTCAGGAACTTCAAACGTGCAGGGGTATTAAAGAACAGGTTCTCAACGGTGAGTACCGTTCCCATCGGCGCACCCACAGATCGCTGTTCTACCAGCTGCCCGGCGTCCAGGCGTAACTGGGTCGCCGCTGAATCCTCCTGCGTCCGCGTGATCAAGGTCACGTGAGCAACCGTCGCGATGCTGGCAAGCGCTTCGCCGCGGAAGCCGAGTGTGCGAATTTGATACAGGTCGTCAACGGTTTGCAGTTTGCTGGTGGCATGGCGGGCAAAAGCCAGTTCCACCTCGTCGTGTGGGATGCCATAGCCATCATCGGAGACACGGATCAGGCGCTGGCCGCCACCTTCAATTTCGATGCGAATCGCTTGCGCATTGGCGTCCAGGGAATTTTCGAGCAGTTCTTTGACCACAGAAACGGGCCGTTCGACGACTTCGCCCGCCGCAATCTGGGCAGCGACGCTTTCCGGCAACAACTGAATAGGCATGACTTTCGATTAAGCCTGGCTCTTTTTCTTCTGGAACAATTCGCGCCCGGCGGCCTGTGCAGCTTTACGGACTTCCGGGTCAGGATCGCTGCGGTACAGCCTTTCCAGTTCAGGTAGCGCCACCGGATCGCCCAGCAGTCGAAGCTCGTTGATAGACCTCAAGCGGACTTCAACGCTTTTATCCTGTAAGCGCAAGAGATGAAATTCAACCAGGTTTGGCATTTCTGCATCCACCCCCAGGTGTGGCAATAATCCTGTTGTCTACGCACGACCAGACCAGCGCAATGTCAGGGTGATAAGTATACCCATAAAACCATACTTAAGGGTGACGGAATGCGGCCTGGATCACGATTTACACATGGGTGACAACTGGCTACGGATGTGGTGTCGGCGTGAGAGCGGGCAGGGCTGGTGGTTGAATAACCGGGAGGTTGTATATGTGCCCACCGACCAGATCCATATAAAAGCGGTAGACCCATCCGGTTCGCCCGTCCGCTGTCCGAATGTAGAACCACTGCAAGTTCGGACTAATGCCCAAAATCGTGACCAATTCGCGGAAGGTCAGGTCAAATAGAACTGGCTCAATACGGCTTGCCCCGGCCCGCACGCGCAGCCGCCACGTCCGGTTAATTCCGCTTAGGGGCATGATCGCGACGGTGGGCCGGATGACTATAAACGGCACAGGTGTCGGGGTGGCCGTTTGGGCGGTGACGGGGACAGAGGCTAATGCGACTATGAGGATAAACCCTAACGCCGAGGCGCTCAGAATCACTTGACGTTTCATTATGCACTAACCTCCAGGGTTTGAAGTAAATACGGCTCTGTTATAGCACACAATTTGTGCTCTGCACATGTCGTGGACGAAGCGCTATTTCTCGATCTCCAGTGCCAGAGTCCCGGATTGCTCCTGCCCTGACTGTAGCACGAAGACGCCCGAATCGGGGATTTTCTTGTCGAACAGATTGAATCCATCGGTTGCTAAGGTGAGCGGCTCGACGGCAAAGAAGTTACTATTTTCAGGGACGTATAAGACCACGATCTGGAAGATAGAATCGGCATGAAAAAGGATCGACCGACCGGCGTTCGGGTAAACAATCCGGATTGGTTTGTCTTCTTTGCCCACCAGGCAGTCGTCAATCCCGTCGCGTCCGAGCGGGCGCAGCTGGGTGAAGTCTAGCCGAGCAGGGATGGGCTGCGATGCGGAGTTCGGCACGCCATGCGACAGGTCGAAGTACCGGTGGCAAGGGATCTCGACCTCTACGGCATCCGAAGTCCCGTCCAGGTTTCGCTGAAAGAATGGATGGTGGCCGAAACCGCCGGGCATAGGTTGGCTATCTTCGTTCTTGAGCGCCGTTTTGATCCGGAAGCAGTTGCCCTCCAGCAAAAATTCGAGCCGGGCCGAAAATCGAAACGGGAAATTGGCATCGGCGTGATCCGCCGATTGAAACGTCAACCCAAGCCGATCTGCCTTGCTTGTCTCGATACGCCAGGGGTAGTCGCGTACGATGCCGTGCATGGCATAACGCGCCGTGTGCTGGGAGCGCAGGGAATAGGTTGTTCCATTGAAGCGAAAGGTCGCGTTAGCGATTCGGCTGGCCCACGGTATAAGGACAAAACTGGCACTATCCTCGACAGAGTTATATGCAGACACCGGGGTCGGACGCAACAAATCTACCCAAGACCCATCGTGCCAGATTCGCGTGTATGCGATTGATGCACCGTTATAAGGCAGTATCCCGACCTGCCAGTGCGAGTTTTCTAGCGACATCAGTCGGGGAGCGCCCATTAGCTGAAAGAATCCATTTAAAGTCTTCCCATAAATTTACGCCGGGGATCGATCCTCCGGCGTGTTGCAATAATCAACAATTGTAGGCGATCTGCGTTAGGACGGCTGCTTGAGTGCCTGCCCTTGCATTTTTCTGACGCGCTCGGTCACTTCGTCCTCGAAATGCTGGATGTACTGCTGCACCAGCGATAGCGGATCGCGCTGTGTGTCGGTGATAAGCGGCGTCATATCCATACCGAAAGACAGTCCGGTTGCTGTATCGGTTCCGTGCGAAGCGAAGTAGGTGGCGTGCGCGCGCCGCCGTCCGGCAGTCGCCAGGTCGTAACGTTTGCCGCCGGAGATCTGGGAGTCAAATACACCCATGAGCGAGGCCTGCAAATTCTCATGCGCCGAAACGTCAAAGATGACCTTATCAGGGTCATGCAGCCAATCCAGGTCACGCCACACTTCGCAGCCGTAAAGATGCTTCGGGCGCTCGGCTGCTGGAAGGCTCCGGATGGCCTCGATCACCTTGAGGGCCACGCCGACATGTGTATCGTGTTTGTCGGCGAGGTTGTGGGTGTAGACAAATTCTGGCCGTGTCGCCTTTAGGATCGCGATGAGATCGTTGACGGGCTGTTTGTTACTGCCATCCTTGACCGATTTGCTCGGATGGTCGAGCAACGCCTGGGCGGAATATTCGCCTACGGATGCCGCTTTCTTCTGTTCCTTAAAGCGAACGACACGCATTTCTTCATCGTTGTACTGGGCGTAGAGTCCGTTGCGAGGTGAACCTCGACCATCGGTGACGACCACGCCCATGAACCATTTGTCGAGCTGCTGGTAGCAGGCGATGATCGGTTCTGCCGCCATAAATTCGAGATCGTCCTGGTGTGCGCCGATGGCAAGGTGCGTCGTGCGCGACAGCCCCTTTTCTTCTGGCAGGCCGTCGGGGATAAATAGTTCAGCAGTGGGAAGTTCAAATTTCATGATCGCCATGATCCTTTTTCAGTTCTTGAGCGCGGGCAGGCTGGCTGCCGCAATAGATTGTCCAACGCGGCGACTCTTTTCATCCGGAAGTTGGATGTGTACCTGGGCCAGATCAGGAAACTCGCGCTTGAGGACTTCATTGGCCCCGTTCAGGATCAAGTCACCGCCCTTGCCCGATGTGCAGCGGCCCAGGATCAACACGTGCTTGAGTTCGTAGAAGTCGGCATAGTGGGCGAGGCCATAGCCCAGATAGGTACCCATCGTCTGCCAGATTTTATTAGCACCCTCGTGTCCGGCTTCCAGCTTTTGCTGGACGAATTTAAGTTTTTCGGCATCCGTGACGTTAGTCGGGAGTTCAATCCCTGCCTTCGGAGCCAGGCGGAACACACACTGTTGCGAAAAGTAGAGGGCACCCACGCCGCGATCGCCCGACCATTCGTCAACGGGCGCATTGGGCTGGTAGTCTATCGGCGCGAATGCCAGCTCGTTCAGCCAGCCGGTGATATGGCCGTTCATATCCACGTAACCCGCCGCCTCGCTCGACCCCATCGCCACACCCAGGACGCCATTATCTTCGAGCGACATTGCCCCAGCCAGCGCTGTCACATCGCCGTCGTTGATCACCTCCAACGGAACGCCCAGTTCGTCGCGGATGCGCAGGAAAAGGTTCTTGATCTCGCTGAAACGTTCCTTTGGAATGCCACGGAACAGCGACGCGACCATTGCCCGGTTGTCCACGTAAACGCCAGCCGAACTGCCGCCAATAGCATCGAGGCGAGGCATTTTCGACGCAGCTGACTTCAGGGCTGTCATAATCTCCCGGTAGTGATAGGCAGGATCGGTCTGTTTGCGAGGCTCCCAGACTACTTCTTCGCTGTAAATCGGTTCCCCGTTGATCACTGCCGATACCTTACGATCCGAGGCCCCCAGATCGAAGCCGATTCGGTAACCATCCAGGTTTCGTCCCAGGGGTTTTCCGCCGCCTTTAGCGGGCGGCACTTCAGAAACGTTGCAGGGTACGATGGTAAAGGTCTTTTCGTAAACCTCTTCGCCCATGAAATGAGTGTCAAATTTACGCGCCCCGGATGGGGCATAAACCGCTTTGAGCGCGCCGCCAATACTACGTGGCCCACCGATGTAAACCTTCCAACCGCCCTGCTGCCAGAGGAGAAATTTCAAGATTCTTTCAGCATACGGCAGATTGGATTCAGAGGCGGGATGAGAGTCGGAAAACACAACAGTTTCATAACGCGACAGTTCGCCGTTTGAGCGCTCGAGGCCAAAGACGAGTGGAACACTCTGACCGGATGCTTTTACGCTTTTTCGGAAGGCCCGGTTTGCCAGTGCAGCAGGTCGAAAATCGGGATCAAGCGAGGGGATAATTTGAGGATTGACAAGTTCCAAGGTCACCATGTCGTTGTGTCCTTTCACAATGGCAACATTTTATTCCCGCAAGGGGATCATAGACAAGGCAGTCGTTTTGCGATTCAGCTCTTCTATAATGGGCAGCGAATTTGTTAATAAGATTTACTAACTAACTATCCACAGCATATACCAGATGTAATTCTTTGTCAATGCATTCGGTACGATGTTTCGGTTAGGCATGGCAGAGTTAGTTCTTTGGACAGTGCTTGACATGGTTCAGAATCCATTGTACAGTGTACGTCAACGTTGACGTACGATAGACGAGCAAGGCGCGATCATTCACTAGATGCCTGAAAAACCACGTATTACGCTGAAAGATGTCGCCCGGGTGGCTGGTGTGTCCCCAAAGAGCATTTCGCGCGTCATTAATGATGAAGGCGGAGTGTCGGAGGAAACTCGTCAGCGAATCCAGGAGGCCATTTCCAGCCTCGGCTACGTGGCGAATCCTGTGGCGCGGCGTCTACGCGGCGCGTCGAATGTGATCGGGCTAGTCGTTTCTGGATTCGAGGATTACGCAGGACAAATCCTGCGCGGCATCTCGCAGAGTTCTCAGCACCTTCGCTACAACGTCATCCTGTACGTACAGCATACGCAGGGCCAACCGCTGGAAAGCTATCAATCA
>Ga0070730_10005880_pt1 | contig 10524 bp, 8 predicted proteins | sample Coa_R1_3_FD_66447 | JGI IMG/M metagenome (GOLD analysis project Ga0070730, IMG submission 66447) | Surface soil microbial communities from Centralia Pennsylvania, which are recovering from an underground coalmine fire - Coalmine... | ecosystem: Environmental > Terrestrial > Soil > Unclassified ... | reverse complement strand
GATGGCGCTGACGACCGAAGATCATACGATGCAGCGCGGCGCGTGCGAGGCCGTCTGGCTCGGCCAGCCCATAGTCACCTCCGATTGGCCGGTGCTGCGCCAGGCCTTCCATGCGGGCACTGTTCACGTAGACAACACTGTAGGTGGCATCCGGGCCGGTGTCTTGCAGATGCAGGCTCGCTACCCGCAGTTGGCGCAAGAGGTGTTGCAGCTTCAGGACGAGCGCCGGCGGCAGTGGCAACAAGCCACCCTCCAGCTTGCGCCGCAGCTTGCAATGGCTGGCCGCGACCCTGGCGCATCCGCGCCAGGCGCTTAGGCCAAGCTGGTCCCGACCTGAGCGCAAACTCGGCGGTCTGGGCCTCGCCCACGGCGCCGGAGGGTGGCCCACGCCGGGCGGCATGGTGAGCCCCGAGGACCGTCTCAATGACGAAGCGTATCTGTTTTGTGCGGCAGTCCATTTATCCCGAGGAACTCTGCGTGCGCCGCGAGGTCGAGACGGCGCAGCGGGCGGGATTCGAGACACACGTGATTTCACTGGCCGCGCCCGCGGGCGCCCGCAGCTGGCGAAGCCCCGAAATCATCGACGGCGTTCACGTGCACCGGCTGCCATTGCGGCGTCAGAAAAGTCACCTGGGTCGCTATCTTTATGACTATGCCACCTTCACAGTGGCCGCGGCGCTCCGGTTGACGGCACTTCATCTGCAACACCGCTTTGACGCGATCCAGGTAAACACCATGCCAGATTTTCTCGTCTTCGCTACCTTGCTCCCTAAGCTCCTCGGGGCCAAAGTGGCGGTGATGATGCAAGAGCCAGTGCCAGAGCTCTGGGAGACCTTGCGGGAGACGCCGGCGCCGAAGCTCCTCCGGCTGGCGGAGCAATGGGCACTTGCTTATGCCGATGGCGCGTTCACTGTCACCCAACAGCTCAAGGAGGCCTATGTGGCCCGCGGGGCTGCCGCCGATAAAGTCACCGTCATCCTGAACGTGCCCGACAGCCGTTTTCTGCTGGACCAGGCGCCCCGTCCGAGCGGCGGCCCAGACCCTAGCCATTTCACCCTGATCTCACATGGCGCGATCGAGGAGCGCTACGGGCAGGACACGCTGTTGCAGGCGGTGGCTGCGCTGCGTGAGAGCCTACCCTGTCTGCGCCTGCGCATCACCGGCGACGGGCGTTATCGAGAGGCGTTTCTGGCGCAGCGAGAAGCGCTTGGATTGCAGGCACAGGTCGCATACCTGGGTTATGTGTCCCTGGCGCAACTGGCGGACGAGCTTCGGCGGGCCGACGTGGGTGTCGTCGCTCAAAAGGCCTCCGCCTATTCTCACCTGGTCCACACGGGCAAAATGTACGATTACCTGGCCTTTGGTAAGCCGGTGATCGCGTCGCGGCTGTGCTCCGTGTCAGCCTACTTTGACGATGCGAGCCTGGCCTATTTCAAGCCCGGCGACCCCGAGGACCTGGCCCGTGTCATCCTCGACCTGTACCAGCACCCCGAGAAGCGGCAGGCGCTGGTCGCCAATTCCCAGGCCCTTTACGCATGTTATCGCTGGGAGAACGAGAAAGAGAAGTATCTGGCAATGTATCGAAAATGGCTGCGATGACCTCCTCACTAGGTAGGAGAAGTGTGCCGCCGCATGAATCCTCTATCTGTCGCGATCAAAGGCAAAGGGCTCGCTAGCTTCCTGCGCCGTGGCGCGAGCATTGTCAGCCGCTATGGGATAACGGCCGACCGGCTCGACCGGGCGCTGGGTGAAATCGCTGCTGTCCTGGCGCGATTCGAGTGCAGCGCGACGTTTCCGATCACCTCGGTGGTCCTCCAACGCCATCCCGCCATCATCCAGAAGTATCAGCGGCAGGCCCTTGAATTTGCGGTGCACGGATACCGCCACCAGGATCATTCTCAGCTCCCGCTGGAGCAACAGCGCGAGCACCTGCAGCGGGCCCGGCGGATTTTCGAGGCGGCCGGCATTCCGGTGGCAGGGTTTCGGGGCCCCTATCTGCGCCGCGGGCCTGACACTCTGGCCTTGCTGCAGGAGCTCGGCTTCCAATACGACAGCAGTCAGAGCCTGGCCTGGGATGTGCTGGCCGGCCGCGAGACGCCCGCCTACCGGCGGGTCCTCGGCTTCTATGGTTCGCTCTCGGCAGCGGCGGAGCCGGCCTGGCCCCACCTGGCCGGCCGGCTCGTGTGCCTGCCCTACAGTCTGCCGGACGACGAGGCCCTGGTGGAGCGGCTGGACCTGGCGACGGCGGCCGAGCGCCAGGCCGCTTGGCTTACCATCTTGCGCCGCACGCACGAGCTCGGCGAGTTGTTTACGCTGGGGTTGCATCCGGAGCGCACCCAATTGTGCCTCGAGCCTCTGATGGCGGTGTTGGCCGAAGCGCGCTCGTTCCGTCAGCGTGTTTGGATCGCGCGTCTGGCTGATTTGGCTGCCTGGTGGCTGGCCCGCGACGGCGCACAGCTGACTGTCGCCCAGACTGGCGAGCGCACCTATCAGGTGACGGTCGTCGGGCCGCCGGAGCTCACCATCTTGACCCGCGGGATGGAGGTTCTGGCGCCGACCCGGGTCTGGGCTGACGGTTACGATCAGGTGAACGCCACCACCTTTGCAGTGCGTGCGCCGTGCAGGCCCGTTATCGGCATTGCACCCTTGGCCTCGCCCGCGCTGCGGGATTTTCTACGCCAACAGGGCTACGCGGCGGAAATGCACCAGGGGGCCTGCGGTGGCCGGGAACGCGGAGCCTACGCCTACAGTCTCGGCGAGGACGAAGACGCGAGTGGCGCAGCGCAACGCCCGCTGCTGGTCCGCATCGACCAGGCCGCCCCGTGCCTGGTCCGGCTCGGCCGCTGGCCGAACGCGGCGCGCAGCGCGCTCTCTGTCACGGGCGATATCGACGCGCTGACCGTGTGGGATTATGGCTTACGCTTCCTCGAAAGGTAAGGGCGTCATGACCTGTACTGTTGTCCGGAGCCTGCCTGAGGAGGTGTGGCGCGAGTTCGTCGAACGCCATCCGGCTGGGAACATTTACCACACCTCCGAGATGTTCGAGGTCTATGCGCGTGCCAAAGGCTACCGGCCCGCTCTATGGGCCAGCGTGGATGACGCCGGCTGCCCGCTCGCCTTATTGCTGCCGGTCGAGATCACGCTGCTGGAGGGCCTGTTGCGGTCGCTGACCACCCGGGCGGTGGTCTATGGCAGTGTGTTGGCCGCTTCTGGCTCTCAAGGTCAGGCAGCGCTTGCGACGTTATTGCAGGCCTACCGGCGGGCGACGCGCGGCGTGCTTTTTACCGAGCTGCGCAACCTCTCCGCGCTGCCGGAGGTGCAGCCTATCCTGGCAGCGCACCATTTTCCATACGAAGGCCAACTTAACTATCTCATCGATTTATCGGCCCCGGAGGAGGTGCTCTGGCGCAAGATGGCCAAGAGCGGCCAGCACAGAGTGCGCACTTCGCACAATAAGGGCACAGCCGTCAGTGAGGTGACGGACAAGACACAGCTGGCCCAGGCTTACCGGCTCCTACAAAAGACCTATGCGCGCGTCCAGGTGCCGTTGGCTGACCTAAGTTTATTTGAAGCGGCCTTTGATATCTTGGGACCGCGTGGGATGTTTAAAGCCTTTCTAGCGCAGGCTGACGGGCAAATTCTCGGAGCTGATTTGCTCCTGGCTGACCACGGCCGGGTCGTCGACTGGTATGCAGCGATCGATCGCCAGTTTGCGGCCTATGCCCCCATGGAGGCTCTCACCTGGCACGCGATTTGCTGGGGCAAAGAGCATGGCTTTCGGCTGTTTGACTTCGGCGGCGCTGGTCGCCCCGGGGAGGAATATGGCCCGCGCAAGTTCAAAGCCAAGTTCGGCGGTGAGTTGGTCGATCTGGGGCGCAACGTGTGCGTCCATGCTCCGCTCAGCATGTGGTTGAGCCTGCACGGTTATCAGCTCTTGCGGCGATTCCTGTAGGCGCTAGAACGGCCTTCACGATTTCGTCTTATTGGCCAGGCTGTGACAGGCCAGCCGACAGAAACACTTGACATCTGGGCCATTTGTTGGGCGTTCGCGCACAGATGCGGATTCCCCTCTGAAAGTTAGCGAACCAGCAGAGCTCACCTCAGCGCTTGTGGCTTAGGTGATGCAGGCTCGGTCCTGTTCGCTTGGCTTCGGGCGCCAAGCCGTCGTTTGTCAATTCCACGTGGGACACACACCGGAGCGGCGAGGCCCGGCTGGCGCCAGGGCCGCTGTTCACCGGTTTATTGACCTTGATTGCGCCGTTTTGGCCTGAATTTCCACGCGATAAGAGCCACTCTATATAGTGTGAGATTGAACAGAATATCGGGCTGTCTTTGCTGCTAGCGATTCCCATCATGAACATTAGCGTTTTCGGTTTGGGTTACGTTGGTTCGGTTTCTGTCGGCTGTTTGGCTGCCCAGGGACACAGCGTCACCGGCGTGGACATAAGCCCAAACAAGGTTGACATGATTAATGGTGGCCATAGCCCGGTTATTGAGCCTGGCCTGGATGAATTGATCGCGGCAGCGGTGGCTGCGGGCCGGCTTTGCGCCACCACACGGGCCGCAGAGGCCGTCCGCGGGGCCGAGATCATGCTGGTCTGTGTGGGGACGCCCAGCAATGGCAATGGTCACCTGAACTTCGCTTTTGTGGACCGTGTGTGCCAGGAGATTGGGCAGGCGCTGGCGGACTGCAAAGGTTATCCCGTGGTGGTGATCCGCAGCACAGTGCTGCCAGGGAGCACCGAAGACCGCTTTATCCCCATCCTTGAACGGGTTTCGGGCCGGCGAGCAGGGCAAGATTTTGGCGTAGCCTTCAACCCAGAATTTCTCCGCGAAGGGACGGCGGTGGACGACTTCTACCGGCCATCCTTCAATGTCGTCGGGCAATACGATGAGTGCGGCGCGGCCAAGGTCGCGCTGCTTTATGCTGCCTGCGAGGCGGAACTGCTGGTAGTGCCACTCAAAGTGGCTGAGATGGTCAAATATGCGAACAACGCCTTCCACGCGCTTAAGGTGACTTTCGCCAACGAAATCGGCAGCGTGTGCAAGGCGCAAAGTATTGACAGCCACAAGGTGATGGACATTTTCTGCCGCGACGACAAGCTCAACCTGTCGGCCTATTACCTCAAGCCCGGCTTTGCCTTCGGCGGCTCATGCCTGCCCAAAGATGTGCGCGCACTGGTTTGTCACTCCAAGCGGCTTGACTTGAGCCTGCCGGTGCTGGAATCGATCCTGCCGAGCAATGATCTTCAGATTCGGCACGCGTTTGAGCTAATCCGGCAGACAGGCTGCAAGCGCATCGGCGCGTTGGGTTTCAGCTTCAAAGCGGGCACTGACGATTTGCGCGAGAGCCCGATGGTCGAGTTGATCGAGATGCTGATCGGCAAGGGCTACCAGGTGAACCTGTACGACCACAACGTCCTGCTTTCCCGGCTGCACGGCGCCAACCGGGCCTACATCGAGCGGGAGATCCCGCATATTGCCACGCTCATGCGCGCGTCGGCCCAGGAAGTAGTGGCCGAGAGCGAGGTGATCGTCGTCGGCAACAAATCGCCGGAGTTTCGCTTGGCGCTGGAGCAAACCCGGCCGGACCAAACCATCATCGATCTTGTGCGGATCTTTCCGGAATCTAATGGTGTGTCATGTCGGTACGAGGGCTTCAGTTGGTAAAGGCTCTGAGCGTCCCAGTTGGCTGAACGGTGAAGGCACGCGGCCTCCACCTGGGCAAATCTGAGCCTGCACATGCACCGGAGAACCGTAATACCGTAAGGAGGGTCTGAAGATGAAGTTTCACGCGGCCTGGATGAGAAGAGCATTGCGAGTTTGCGGCATAGGCGCCCTGACGCTGGTGACCAGCGTGGCCTTGGGCTACGCCAGCGAGACGCAGTCGCCGGCGCTGGGGGTGGCGCAGGCAGCGCCGCCCAGCGCGGCCGACTGCGCACCCGACAATAGCCTAGTGGGTGCCGCGGTGCAGATGCTGGCTGCATTGCACTTGAAGGGTCCGGCAGCCCCCAGCAACTGCCCCATCGGCGCGACAGCCTACTGGAGGTTGGATGAGGCAAACGGTGCCACGACCTTTGTTGATTCGGCTGGCGGTCACGACGCCACCTGCAGCGGCGCCTCCTGCCCGACCGCGACCACCGGCAAGGTGGCCGGCGCTCAGATCTTCACTGCCGCGACCATGATTACGGTGCCAGCCAGCGCTCCATTTAACTGGCTTGTGAGCGACAGCTTTTCGATTGAGCTGTGGTGGAAGATGGACGCCGCCAGTGACTGCGCGACATTCACCCGGACTGCCATCGGTCGCGCTGATAAAGGCATGAGCGATATGCAGTGGTGGTTGGGCTGCGATGGTGGCAACGCAACGTTCTTTGCGATGGATACAGCCGGGAACCCCCAGGTGGTATCGGGCTTTGCGGGGAGCGTCGACACAAACTGGCATCACGTCGTGGGGGTGCGCGACGCCAATGCCGACCAGCTACTGCTTTACGTCGATGGCAGCGGCCCGATGACCGCAACGACGACCTACACGGCTGGTTTCAACGCAACCAAACCGATCGATGTGGGCTGGTACCGTTCTGGCAATGACTATCATTTCCTTGGCGCTCTGGACGAGGTGGCCATCTATGGCCGGGCCTTGACGGCAGCCGAAATCACCAAGCACTATAACGACGGCCTGGCCGGTCATGGCATCTGTGAGCCGATCACGCCGACGCCGACGCCGACCGCGACCAGCACCCCCACGGCGACTGCCACGGCCACTCGGACACCAACCACCACCGCCACGGCAACCGCTACGGCCACTGCCACGGCGACTCGGACGGCCACCAGCACTGCGGCCACGGCTACGGCGACCCAGACGGCTACCAGCACCCCCACGCCATTGGGCAGCGAGCCGCAGGATTTCAATTTGTACTTGCCGGCCGTGATGCGTTAGCCAGCAAGGGACGATCCTGGGCAGCCTCACTGAGGTGGGGCTGCCCAGGGAGCGCCAGGACGCTGGCGGCTTTGTTTGTTTTATCGGTCTGCGACCGAGTGGCTCCGGTCAGCAGCGTTCGAACTCGCGACCCATGCACGGCTGGCGACATGGCGGGAGAGAGACGTGGCTGAGACCAACCGCCACATCGCATACGATCGCCTGGTGGCCTACGTTCTCGACCCGCTCGACGAGGCTCAGTCCGCGCCGATCCGGGCCCACCTGGAAATCTGCCCCACCTGTCGCGCCACTGCGAACCGACTGGGTGCTGTGCGCGAGCAGCTGCGCGTCTCGGAAAGTCATAAACCCTCGCCCCAGGCGCTCGCTCGAGCCAAGGCGGTGTTCGGACGCCAGCAGCTCCTCTGGCGCGAACGGCTCGGCTGGATGTTGTTGGGTCCCGCATGGTACCAGTGGCGGGTCGGGCTGACGCTGCTGCTCTTGCTGGCTTTTGCCATAGCGGGGGCGTGGACCGTGGTGGACCAGTCGCGAACAGCGCTTCCGGGTGACCGCTTGTACTTGGTCAGGCGCATGGCCGAAAAGCTCGACCTGGCGACGATGTTCAATGATGTCGAGCAAGCGAATATGCACGTGACACTGATCAGGACGCGTGTTAAAGATCTGATGGACCTGACGGTGGCTGGTCGCTACAAGGATATCCCGCTCGCGGTTAGCGACTTCCGCGCGGAGATTGACGATACGACCGCCTCGTTTCGCGCCGTGGCGGATTATGATCAGGCGCACAGCATCATGCTTGTGCAGCAGGTTGAACAAAGCCTTAACGACGGAGCACAATCGCTTGCCACATTGGCACTGGCCGGCCCGGCGGAGGCGCGGCCGATGATACGCTTGGCCGTGGAAGCCGCGGTGGCTGGAAAGAACATCGTCAGGACGCAACTGCCGGTGGTGGCCCGCACTGCTCTGGACGAAGCTGCGCCCCAACTCACGCTGCCGCCAGTCGCCGTCACAGCGCTGGCCGACAGCACATGGAGCGCTACTCTGGCCTTCAGCGCAACACAGCCGCTTACCAGCACGTCAACGGGCACCCTGACAATGATCGCCAGTGCGAGCAGTGCGCCAACCAAAGGCACGCACTCCTGGACTGCCACGCCGCGGCCCAGCCCAACCGCGCCCGTATCGGGCGCACTCACATCAATACCCGAGGCCACCCTGACGCCGGTCTCGGCCCGTTCAGCCACGGCAAGCGGAACGCCGCGACTCACGCCTTCGTCGACCGGAACGCCGCTGCCGACAGCGACGGACACGGCGCTGCCCACCGATACACGTACGCCGCCGCCCAGCAAGACACCGCAGCCGACCCCCACGGTTACGCCCTGGCCGACCGACATGCTGGCCGCCACCGATACACGTACGCCGCGCCCTACTGCCACCGCAGCGCCGAGCGACACGCCGTTGCCCACGGACACGAATACGTCGCGCTCGCCCGACACCCCAGTGCTGAGCGACACACCGGGGCCGACGGAGACACCTATCCCGACCGACAAACTGCCGCCAACCGACACCAATGTGCAAATGCCAGCCAGCACGGATGTGCCGCCGGCGACCACCACGGACGTGCCGCTCGCGATAAGCACGGCGGAACTCGCCCGCGTAGTCAGTCTGACGATTAGCGGTGGCGGAGGTGGCGGAGGTCCGCTGGAGTTAGTGGCGTAACGTGTGTCCAATTATGGGGCTAATTGTTCGTCGGGTGTATGTCAGCTGTGGTGCTGATTCGTGCCCGCACGCCTTTCCCAGCGCATAGCAATCCATATGCACAATGCCCACAGCGAGGTCCAGGAAGGTTGTCATTTTGAATTGGCATGAGCGCCGGGGGACTGGGCTAAAGAGCTGCGGGTCAGGGGCCACGAGGAGGAATGGCCGTGTCGTCCGCGGGCCTCGTGTGGAGTTACAGAGGCAATATGCTGTACGTCGCCGCGCCCCCTGTACGCCAACCGTACTTCCGCCCCCCGGTGTTTATATTGAGTGGCGTGATACTTGATCGGCGGGACGGCGGATTGGCTTGGTCACTGCCCGAAGGCGCCCTCTGAGGCGGCTCTTCCACACATGCGACTCAGTTGGCCCATTCGGATCCGCAGCGCGCTGGAAAGCCTGTATCTGCACCAAGTGCGCCTGGGAGTGATTCTGCTTGTGCTGTTCATGTTTTCCAGTTTCTTCGGATTACGCGCCATGGTCGACCAGTCGCGGGCAGCCCTGCCCGGCGACGACTCATACCAGATTAAGCGCTTCGCCGAGCAGTTGTCGCTGCTGACGACGTTCAATGACATTGACCGCGCACAACAACATGCTGAACTGCTACAGACCCGCTTGGGTGAAATTGTCTCCCTGATCATCAACGGACGATACGAGAACTTACCGTCTGGCGTGAATGGCTTCCGCGCGGAGATCGACGACGCGGCCATTGCGTTCAGGGCGGTGGCCGTCCATGACCAAGCCAAAGGGCTTGATTTCGTGCAGCGGGCGGAACAACGGTTGAATAACGGTGCCCAATTGCTCGCGACCCTGGCCCTGGCCGGCCCGCCCGGCGCTGGACCATTCATTCAGAGCGCCATTGAGGCCGCGGCGGCTGGCAAGAGCATCTTAAGAACGCAGTTGCCTGCTGTGGTCCGAACGGAATTGGAAGCCACTGCGCCCGCGGCCACGCTGCCTCCGGTGGCTGCCTCCGCCCTGGCCGGCAGCGCCTGGTCGTTCACGGCAACGGCGAACGAGGCCGCCCTCAGCGCCACACACGTGCTGACCAGGACGGCGACCAGCACCCTGACCACGACCGCCACCGCGAGCAGTTCCCCGTCCGAAGGCGCGACGACCCCGACCGCTATTGAAACGAGTGCACCCGTTCCAAGCGTCACGCCAGTGCCTATCCCGGCTGCGACTGACACGAGCGTACCCGCCCCAAGCGCCGAGGCAACGCTGACGCCGGCCCCAAGCGCCTCACCCCGGGCGAGCGCAACGTCAAGCGTCACGTCTTTGCCGACCCTGACCAGGACTGCGATCCCTTCCGCGACCTGGACCCAGCGGCCGACCGCGACCAACGCGCCGCCACCCACCGATACGCCTCTGCCGCCACCCAGCACAACGCCGCTACCCACCGAGACGCGGCTGCCGCCACCCAGCAAGACGCCGCTACCCACCGAGACGCGCCTACCGCCCGCCAGCAAGACGCCGGAGCCGCCGCCCACCGCGACCAACGCACCACCATCGACCGCCACCAAGGCGCCAGCGCCGACTGCAACTGAAGCGCCGCCGCCGACCGAGACTAGCGCTCCGCCACCAATCGCAACCAACGCTCCGCCATCGACCGCCACCGAAGCATCGCCGCCGACGGCCGCTGGGGTTGCATCAGTAAAGAGCCATGACTTATGCAACACTCTTGCGATCAACACACAGACGCTGCCGACTGTCTCGATGACCGATTGCGCCAGCCCCGCCTGATTTGGGCAGGGCTTGTGCTTTTGCTAGCGTCGGTCTCCGCATTTGGCTTGGCAGTTGCATTTAACGCCCACCCGGCCGGCCTCCGGGTCAATCGCCCGATC
>Ga0070730_10005878_pt1 | contig 10524 bp, 13 predicted proteins | sample Coa_R1_3_FD_66447 | JGI IMG/M metagenome (GOLD analysis project Ga0070730, IMG submission 66447) | Surface soil microbial communities from Centralia Pennsylvania, which are recovering from an underground coalmine fire - Coalmine... | ecosystem: Environmental > Terrestrial > Soil > Unclassified ... | reverse complement strand
CTAAACTACCTGGCCGATATCGTGCGCGTGCTGGTGTACACGGGGTTGAAGTTCAACTTTTACGACGTGCTTGTCATGGCGATCGACGAGCAGGTCCTGCGAGAGCAAGTCGAAAAAGCCACCCGGCGTATCGAGCACGATCCCGCAATGACCACGCAACGGAGGCTGAACTTCGAGATGTCGGTCAAAAACCTCTACCAGTCTTTCAAGGACCGCGAACGGGTACCCAAGATTCAGGGATTGCTGAATGAGTGCATGACTTTCCTCGACGACGAGATGTCAATCATCACCGGGCCTTACGAAGACCTCCTGTCGATTGATGATGTCATCGAGCAGGAGTTGATCCTGTTCGTCAGCCTGAACGTAAACAAGAACACCGAGCCGGTGCGCGCTCTGGGCAAGATGCTGCTGCAAAACATGCAACTGGTTGTCGGCAAGCGGTACGAGAGCGAGGAGCAACGCCGGCGGAGCAACCGGCCGATGTTCAGCGTTGTTCTGGACGAGTTTGCGCCGTTCGGGTATCGGAACTTTGCCCAGATCCTGCAAACGGCGCGGGGAACGAACACTGCATTCCTCTTCTCCATGCAAAGCCTCCCGCAGCTTATGCAAGTGGGCCGGGGATTCAAGGAAGACGTAACCTCGGCGCCGAACACGACCATGACGTTTTGCACGCGGGATGAAGAGACGGCACGTTACTTCTTGCGCGCATCGGCGGAACATCAGGTCACGCGTCGCAGCCGGTCCATGGAGCGCTGGAAGCTCTTTGGGTACGAGAAGTACGAGGAAACTGGCCGAGCGACTGACAGTCAGGATCGGGAGACGCGGGCGCTCGACGAACACATCAAGAACCTTCCGAAGGGCCAGATGGAAATCTTGATGACTGACGACACGCGCGGGACGCTGCACTCCCTCTTGCGTGTTCGGCCGCCGGCCGATGTTAGCATCCCCAACTTCGAGCCGGAGCTGTATCCGCGGTTGTACCCTTCCCGGGCCGATTCGGTCGGAGCCAACCTCCGGTTTAAGAGTCCAGATCTTGCGGCGACAACGCGATTTACTCGGCGTGGTCCAGGAGGACTACGACTATGAGAAGACACTTCAATCAATTGGCGACGACGGCTTGCCTCTTACTGGCGGTCAGCTCTGCTCCAGGACAAACACAGCCGTCCACTACCACCATCCCTCGTCGCCAATACGATCCGATGGCTGCGGCTCAAGCGCAAGGAACGGCACAGCCTCGGTCCACGACCACCATCCCTCGCAGCCAATACGATCCGATAGCTGCGGCCCAAGCGCAAGGACAGGTATGGCAGCAGTCCGACACCTGGTACGAGTTCTTCCTGAAGCGGATCAATCCGACCGACTTTGATTACGGTGCATGGCTGGAGGAACGCCGCAACAACTTCCTTGAAGCATCCGTCGAGAATCAGTATTTCTGGTACAGCTTCTGGATGACGATATGGGCGGTGCTGGCGTCAACCGCGTATGCCAAGCGTTGCATAGACCAGGGGCGCGAACAGAATCTCACGGATGAGATGATGGCGGACCTATATAACAATGACCTGTACTCCCGGCAAGCGGCGCGAGACGCCATCGCAAAATACAACCGGCACATCGAGCAATGTAACCGGGTGATTGAAGCGGTGGAATCCGGCAGACCAATTCCTGGAAGCGGTTCTGCGATTGATGACTTGAATGAAAAGTTGAATGACGTGACGGCCAAGCTGGATGCGGCGAATCAGGAAAAGGATAAGCTGCAGACTGAATTGGACGCGAAGCGCCACATCACGACAAACCTCTCCACGCGCGTCGAGGCCCTGGGTAAACAAGGGAACGGACATGCCACTGACACATCGAGTGCGCAGCAGAGTTCGGCATCTCATTCCGAACTTATGAGGGAGCTCAACAACACGCAGCAGCAGTTATATGCCGAGCGAGAGAAGAATAAGCGATTGAAAGGTGGGTAGTCTGATGCTCGTGGCAGTTACTGGATTCGGCAGTGTATGGCGGCGCCGCTTTGGAAACGACGCAAGCGATCCGGAGCGGTTTGCCCGTGCTGCCTTCTATAACACGACCGGTGTGTTGGTAAACGGCGCTATCCGCACTCGTCCAAAGATTGTTGGGCACGCACGGTTCAATGGCGTCGGAGGATTCAATCCGAACCATCCATCGCGCATGATCAACCGTGTCTTTGAGTGCGCCGAGCCCTGTGTCTGGCGGGGACAAAACAAAGTGCTGTTGAAGTCGATGCTGAGCGCGCCGCAGCGCCCTGACGCGTTTCTCGTCGTGACAAGAGCAGAGCAGACTGGCCATATGAATGTTGGCGCGCCTGGGTGGAAGTCAGACGACTCACTCCTCATCTCTTTCAGCGAATACCGCGACCAGCAGGAAGCAATGTTGTTGATGCCGGCCTACTCCTGGCTGCGCAGCTCGTTTGGGCATTTCGTTTTGGCGCCGTCTGCCGCAAGACCTTGGGCAGCCGGGTTGCGTCCGACAGTCATACGGTAGGTGGTCATGGGATACCCGAAGGATTACATCGAACTTAATCACGGGCAGGATTATCCTCTGCTTCGCCAGGTTCTCCGCTCCGAGTTCGCGACGCACAGCCAATTGTATGACTTCATGAGGCTCGCCGGCTGCGAGCGCAGCCGCCAGTCATTCAACTGGAGGATCAGAAGATTGGTTGACCGCGGTTTGGTTCTGCGGCTTCCCCTGCCGTCTTTCGGACGAGACTTTGTTTACTCCATCGGCCCCAATGGCGCGGAGCGCCTCCAAGGGATGGGAGAGTACGGACTGGTGGGAAGAAGCAAGCGCGAACTGCGTGACCGCGAGGTGAACGTTCTTCATGCCTTGGAGTTGAACCAAATCCACTTGAGCCTCTTGGAGAAATGCCCCCAGGCGCGGTGGACTTCCTCCGGTCAGGTGAGGTCGCAGAACGAACTGACAGATTTCGGTTATGCCAAGGACTATGACGCCGTCGTCGTCCTGCGGCTCGAGACTCATGAGCTTCGATTCGCATTGGAGTACGAGCGGACCCCGAAGGCTCGAAGACATTACGATGACATCGCCGGCTGCCTGTGCAGGGAGAAGCACGTGGGCCAACTCCTTTACCTTACGGCGAACTACGACTTGCTGAAATATGTGTACCGGTCCTTCGCCGGGATCAAACATTCAGTATATTTTGGTCTCGTGGGGGACTGGCATCGGCTGCTTTTGGACACGCCAGTCTTCGGCAGTTGTTCGAACCTCTCACTCCCCTTACATAAAGTTCTGAGGTAGCGATTAGCCCGTGTGCCCTTTCTGCGCCCTTTTAGCGGCCTTTCCTCGCCCTCTCGGGTGTCCCCGCAACCGGCTGATCCCGAAGAACTTCGTTCTTGACTATACTATTCACCATGCCCGTTTTTATGCCCAGCACGAAATGGCAACTGCCTGTGGAATACTTTATGGACAACTTGAGTGTTGGTGTCCAGCGTGTGGTTGGTGTCTGCACGGATGAGCGTTGCTGTGTCGCTCGCGCTTGTGCGGGCTTGTTTTTGGTCGTGCATGCAGCGCAGTGTTGCTGGCATCCGTAGTCGGCCCAGTTGTACCGTCATGGTCGCTTGCGCTGCATGCCAGTCGAAACAGACCACCGGCATTCGACATCGCATACTTGCAATGTTGTTAGTATCGAACTTTCGGCTGGCACGTTCGTTGGTGGCCCTGAAATAGTAGTTGAGCGCACCGAGTTGCCGTCAACGGTGACGACATGCACGCACGTCACCAGAACGACCTGCGCAGCTCAAGTGATGGTTCGCATGTACGCTGATGTCGGTGAGCGTTAAGCGTGCTCTTCAGAGTTTGCATGTTGTGATCCTGTCGGGCGGACAGATCATGTAATCTGCTCGTCCGTATCACCTACTGCGACGGCGACACTGGCGCGTGAACTATGATCCTTTGGAGTAAAGTGATTTCGGAGGCGGTCCGCACGAATTTCTTGCTCGCTGCCGTGGTAGGTTGCGCAGTTCGACTGCCGATGATTAATCACTACGATAGAGGATTGGTCCGAGCAAGTAAGCCGTGACGAAGCCAATCACGTAGATGGATGCAGAGATCCATAAAAGGACGTGACTGAGACGGCTTGCCGTGTAGCACACTTCGGAGCTATCGATTGAGCACGCCTGCTGTTTAGCCTGCAGGCGCGGAGACACAGCGTAGAGGTAAAGGAAGTTTGCTGCGATCAGGCTTCCCGAGAGAGCGAACACCCAGGTTTTGTGGTGGGAGAGCGTGACCAGCCACGGCACTGCGGAGAGGAACGCGGCGACGGTGGCACCGAGTCCGAACAGAACCAACAGCGAGGGGAGCGCGCAGCATAGCAGTGTCCCCAAGGAACTAAAGAGCGACATGTAGCTCAGGATTGCGCTTTGATTTGTGACGCCGCGATTTGACTTCTGTACCACGTCTTGCAATCTAAACTCCCTTTCCAGCTTCGAGGCTAAGAACTTGAATGACATTCTGACTGTTCCCTTTACTCGGAGCGGGAACCGTCCCTTCGATCACCACGTCTTTGCCCGCGTGCTTCGCCAGATCGCCATTGAGTCTCGCGTGAGCAGCCTCGGTCACCAAGTCATACACCTCGTTCGTCCCGAGCACTTTGAATTTTGACTTGCCGTCCTTAACCGTCACTTGCCCGCGGACCTTGACTCGAGCTTCCCTCGGAGTGAAGCCGTTGTTTTTAACGGCTTGGTCTATTTGTTCCAGCCGAACCGTGTTACCGGGCTTCAACACAATGCTCGCTCGCCCCTGGTTGAGACTGACTTTTACTGAGTCAACTCCTTCAATTTTCTTGATCGCCACGCTCACGGCGTGGGCGCAGATCGCTCAATCCATTCCGAAAACGGACAAATCAATCTGCTGGAATTCGGCCTTCACCGGCGATGCCCACAGCACAACGAAAATAAAAAGCATCAGAATGAATACACGTTTCATAGCGCTCCTTTGTCATCAAAAAAAGTAACTGAAGTTGATCGCAAAGCGGAATTTCTCCCGATCGAATGCTGGGCCTGTATTCCTATAGACGGGAAACTGAATCCCGGCCTCGATCGCATAATTTTTATAAATTCCCAGCGTGCCTGGGCCTAGCAATAACTGGTTTCCGCCGGTGCCGGGCATCACCGTCCCGGCCCTTAGCACTCGACTTGAGTTCTCCCCGGTCATCTCGGCAAACACCCGCCAATCCCAATGAGGATAATCCTTGCGCAGTGGGAGGGGCCGATAGCCATACACGAGAGTATAAGTGAAGATGTTCGGTCTCTGGTCACCGCCGCGTTGCGCATAATGCGTGTTGCCGATGCCACCCCAAATGTAGTTAGCCCGCGAAGCCATTCCGGTTGTGATTGCGGTGTAGAGACCTGGCGCTCTCCGCAGCGAACCGAGCATTCCGGCGGGTCTCTGCGGGCCGGGAACGAGCAATCCAACGTAGGCCGTAGTCTCAAGCCGGGTGCCCACACCGGGTGCGTGTCTCTGGAAGCGCCAAGCAGCCAGGCCTTCAAAATCCGGCGAACTCGGCATCATGCCGGTGATTCGAGCAGGTGGGAGCGGCGCAGAGTTGAAGATTGCAGGCGCGGAAAACGAGAGCTGTAGGTCTTCGGTTACTCCGTAACTAAACATGGCACGTTCCATTGTCCCCGAGTTGTTCTCGCCAATTCGGCCCATCGTCCCGAGGTCGAGACTCCACCCTCCCTTAGCGTTCGTCGGAGTCGCCAAACCGAACACAGGTCCGTGACCGGAACCGGCGGCGGTGGCGGCGAATGCAACCAGCACAACGCTAATACCGAAACCTTTCCAAACATTCACTTGAATTCTGATTTTGGTGCGCATAAAGCCTCACGCTTCTCTCGTCAAAACAGTCCCTGCAAGTGCGGGCGCCAACTCTGAAGGCGAGCTTTTCTCTGAGCGGTAAAGTGGTATGGCTGCCAGCGCCGCCAGGAATTCCACAGCGCCGAAAATCAGCAGCGCGCGGGAAAAGCCGAGATCGACCAGACCTCCAAAAACAAGACTTCCCAGCCCAAAGCCGGTAAACAGGGCAAACACATTCAGTCCCATGGCTTGGCCTCCGCGCTCACGATCGAGCGTGGTCACAATTCCGGCCAGCAAAGGTTGAGTCATGTCATATCCCAGCGATAGAAAGGTCACAGCTACAGCAGCCAGTAACACGGGCATATTGAAAACGAGGGCGACGGCGGCGAGTGCAGCCACTCCCAATCCAGCAGGGATGAGCCACCTCCGTCCCCAGCGGTCGGCAAGGCGGCCAATCGGGGGCCCTAAAATGAATCCCGGAACCCCGTAACCCAGAAGCGCCAGCCCAATACCGATCTCGCCAAGGCCGTATCGCCGGGCAAAATAAAGTCCAAGCCATGTGTAAACGCCGGAGTGGAACATGGCATTCAGCAGGACGTAGGTGTAGGTTCGAACTCCACGCCAACCAGCCAATAGCTTTCGGTAAGCCTTAACTACGTCGTCGGTGGTTGCGTAGGTCGCGCGTCGCTCTCCGAATAACTGCCTGTGTCGCCAGAGAAGAACGAGGCATAACAGTGCCAGAGCGCTCACACCTAAGAATAGGCCGCGCCACCCAATGATGGGTTCGAGGATAGCCCCAAACGTGGAGCCGAAAGCCATGCCTCCGGCCATCGCTCCAAACAGCCAGCCGAGCGGACGGCCTCGCTTTTCATACGGGAATAAATCGCCCATCAAAGTCAGCGCAATGGGCACCACACCGCTGGCGCCGATTCCTGTAAGCAGCCGCCAAAAGATCAGTTGGCCAGCAGAATGCGCGAGAGCGGTCAAAGCTGTGAGGAGCGCGAAGGCCGTAAAAGAGCTGAGAATTATCAGGCGGCGCCCAAGGCGGTCCGAGAGAATCCCGTAGAAAAGCGTCGCGGCCCCATAAGGGATCATGTACACGGGCACTGCGATTCCTATCGCTTGCACCGAAACCTGAAAAATCTGAGCAAGCTTGGGAATCAGCGGCGCCACCATGTAGGCTTGGAAGAAAATCAGAAACGTTGCCGCCGAGAGTACACGAATCATGTACTCTCGTTGCCGCTCCGTTGTGGTTACCACTGCTTTGGGAATGCTCATATAAGTTTTCGGCCAGTCCCTCGACTGCGAGCGGTGTGGATTCCCGATCGGGGGCGGAGGGCATGAGGCCCTCCGCCCGAAATCGCTACTTCTTCACCATCTCCTTCCCGCAACAGCAGCGCGGATTCTGGTTACCGCCCTTGCCCGGTGCGGCACCGCGAGTGACCGTCACCTCGCAGCCACACTCGGAATCAGGACAGCGGTAAACTTCGCCTTGTTTGAGAGCCATAGTCTTTCCTCCCTTCGACGTTTATCTTACGAGGCCCAGCCTACAGTCTGTATCCCTGTATAGAGTCAAGTCTTTTTTGGACTCTTTTTTGAAGTTACTATAGGGACCGACCGGACAGAAACTTGCAGATCAAAGTTGCCACGAACCCCACCGCACTATCGTAGCGACAGTGAGGGCGGAAGCTGCCCAAAAAACCACGCGGGCGGGCAGGGTGGAGCGGCGCAGGACATTTAGATAGAAGCCTTCGATAAGCGAGACAACCGCCAGGGCGAGGAAAAACCAACGGTACCGCGCCAGGGCAATTGCAAATGAAGTGCTCCCCAGACCGAGGAGGCCCGCGATCAGCGGAACTGCTCAACACGGCCGGGAGAGAAACCCAAACACAACAGCCACGGCGGAGGCCGCGTTACCTTTCAAAGCGTTCATTTACTTTCCATCCTCCTGGTGCCGGTGCTCATTGTGTTTTCGATCAGGTTGCAGAATGTATCTGCCGAAACCTGCGGCTTTCCGGACCTCTTCCACTGCGTGACGGCTCGACGAAGCTCGTCCCTAAACGTGGACAGTTGCCGAAGCTGGCTCTCGACATTGTGCAAGTGCCGCTCGGCAAGCTTGAGCACGCTGCCGCACGGACATTGTCCTCGTTCACGCAGTTGGAGGATTTCCCGGATTTCCTCAAGCGCGAAACCAAGAGCCTTGGCTTGCCGAATAAATTGCAGTCGCTTCAAATCCGCGTCACCGTAGATTCGGTAACCAGAATCTTTGCGTGGCGGGTTGGGTAGCAAACCATTGCGCTCATAGAAGCGTACGGTCTGAACTGAGACGCTGCACTTCTCTGCGATCTTACCAATCTGCATAGGCTGAAGCGTACACCCTATACTCAAGTATAGAGTCAAGAATTTGTTTCGATCACACGGGGTTGGACCTTTTGGATTTTGCCAACTGACGCCCACCTGAGCCCCGCTGATCGTCGGATGGTGGGCATTGAATTAGTTGCTGTCGATAATCCCCGTTGTCTGTTGTTTCTTTTCCCGCTTTTGATTCCCTCCTTAACCTTACCCGCCAACTGCTTTGGACAAATCTCATGTGCCTCAGCGGCCTGGGCGCAATGCCCGGGCGTCGACCGTACCCGCGCGGGTACGGGGAAACTGACACCTTGGCTGCTGCTGCCGCCGCGGACAGATGATCTTGACAGTGTGTTGGCCTCTCGTAGCTAACCCTAACCATACAAGGCGGGCGCTTAACCCAATGGAGAAAGGAGATAAGAGCACAGATTCGCTGCGCGAGACGGCGTTGCCAGACTTTCAACAGCGCTAGTGGCGAACTTCTGGGTGCAGGGTCGGGGTTGATTGTAAGGTCTGCAGATACCTCACAAGCTGCCAGCGCTCCGGCTCGGGCAGTTTCGACCATACAGGCATGCCTCGGCGCACAACTCCGTTGGTCAGAATCCAGACGAGCGTTCCGGGCGTCGCCTGCTGCACTTGTTCGCGCAGCAGACTCGGGCCCTTCTTTCCGCCCTCGGCATTCTTCCCATGGCACTCTGCGCAGTGCTGTTCGAAGAGCTTTCCGCCAGCGGCCGGCGCGTCGGGGTCGTTTTCAAACGGATTGTGTTTCGCGCGCGCCTTTTCCGGAACTTTCGCAAGCGCGGCGTAATCCCACTTGTCTTTCTTCGGCGCATCGGAGTTTACCTTCTGTGCGAGAGCGAAGGAAAAATCGAGAGCGATCAGGGCTGCAATCGCTAGCGCCAGGAGCATGGCCGGACGAAGGAGCGCAATGTTGGTCTTCATCGGCGTCCTCCGAACAGGTGTCCCACCATCTCCCCGAACCCGGAAAACTCTCGGGAGACGCCCCAGCGCAATAGCAACCGATGGCTGTTGTCGTTTAATCCGAACCCAGGCGATAAGCGCAGGGTCCAGCCCGAGGGAAAATTCCAGGCCAGGGCGGGCGCGAGATAATGGGAAGTGTCGTGCAGTCCGAAACTGGCGGCGTCGCCGAGGCCCCCGTACATCTCAAATCCTGCGATAAAATTCTCGCGGCATAAGTTACATCGGTTGGGGGAAGCCTTGAGCGCCAACGGGCGGCTTGCGCCAATTGCATAGCCAAACTCCCAAGGATTGTTTGGGGAGAGGTTCTTGGTGGCCAGCGGATTCACGGCAACGTTCCAGCCTTTGAACGATTTCGAGAGTAACAGCTTGAATTCCAGCTCATGATTGTGCTCCCTCCGGAGTGCTGAATTTGGATCAGCGTGGTCAGATTCAACGTCGTGGCCTTCAACTTCCTTAATGATCTTGTCCGCCTCGCTAATTTGCTCGTACTCGACGTAAATCACCGGATTGATGAAATGCTCCTGCTTGAGTGGGCGGAAACGATTCTCCCAGCGAAAGCCGGTGAGGAGCGTGCTGTCGTGAAAAGTAGTTTGCCCGTCGAGGTAGAACTCCGTGGTCCACCACGCCTTCGCCCCGTATTCGAACTCAGTCCAAAAGGCATGAAAGTTGTTGCCGCCGCGTTGCGTTCCAATAGTGGAAAAGTACTCCACCTCAAGGTTTCCTGGCTCCTCCAGATAATGGTCGTAGGTCACTATGTAAGGGCTTTCCTGTGCGCGGGCCGGCAGCGCGGATAAGGCGGCGAGCAGAAATGAACAGACGATCAGCCCTCCTCTCGCGCGGCGCCTCACCCGACGAGACTCTTTTACCTGTGGCGTCGCTTTTTCCACCATCATAGCGGTTGATCCTTTGGGAAGGGGGAAAGTTGGCTGGCGGCTTGCGGAGGCGCCGGGTTTGGTGATAGAAACAATAAAGGACACGGTTTGCCGGTGCACCACATCGCCAGCCGTAGTTCGCGACCCCGGTTGTTCGCGCAACCGGGGTCAACTTTTTCAAAGTCTTGCCATCAGACCTGAGCCAGCTCTGCCCCCGTGCTTTTTTCCGCACACGACTGGCAGAGCCCGCCCATTTCCAGGCGAGCCACCCGAATCGAGAGACCATGCCGTCCCTCAATCTGGCCCTTCAGCCTCTCGAATAGCGGAGTTTGGATTTCCACAACTCCCCGGCACTTCTCGCAAGTGAAGTGCATGTGGTCCTTTTCCGTGCGGGCTTCATAGTAATGCCCCGTACCTTTAACGTGCATGAGGTCGAGTTCATCTATGATGGCCAGCTTCTTTAGAGACTCTAAGGTGCGGTACACCGTGG
>Ga0070730_10005877_pt1 | contig 10526 bp, 10 predicted proteins | sample Coa_R1_3_FD_66447 | JGI IMG/M metagenome (GOLD analysis project Ga0070730, IMG submission 66447) | Surface soil microbial communities from Centralia Pennsylvania, which are recovering from an underground coalmine fire - Coalmine... | ecosystem: Environmental > Terrestrial > Soil > Unclassified ... | reverse complement strand
CCTGGCCGAGCGCGTTGTTCAGCTTGTGCGCGCCGGTGTGGAGGAGGTCTTCGCGCTTCAGGTAGATCCGCTTGCCCGGCGCGAAGCGCTCGGCGAGGGTGAGCGGCGTCGGCCGCCCGGCGTATGTCGTCAGCAGGTCGTGGAGCTCGGCGCGGAACGCGTCGTCGGCGAGCGCCTCGAGCCAGCCGCGTTCGAGCTCGTCGAGGGCCGGGATCAGCGTCTCGGGGACATAGCGACCGCCGTAGTCGCCGAAGTCGCTCACGCGCGCGCCTCCTCCACGAAGGCCCGCACCTTCGCGTGATCCTTGACGCCGGGCGCGGACTCGAGCTGCGACGCCGCGTCGACCGCCCACGGCTCGACTGCGCGGATCGCCGCGCGAACGTTGCCCGGGCCGAGGCGGCCCGCGAGCACGAGGCGCCCGTCACCACGCGCCCTGCGCCAGTGGTCCGGGTCCTCGCCCTCGTGGCTGGGAGCGCCGCCGGCCAAGCCGGCGTCGTCCGGCCAATAAGGTTCCGGGCCGTCTTCGGCGTCCCGCCAGGGCAGGTCGGCCACGCGCGCCACCTGCTCGCCGTCGCGAAGGAGAACAGCGTCGCGTCCGCGCACCTTTCCCTCCTCGCGGGTGTAGAGCTGGACGAGATCCGCGCCGCGCTCTTCGGGCTCGCCGACGAAGACGGCCACGCTCAGCACCGTCTCCGGAACGGCCAGGACCTCGGCTGCCTTGCGGGGCGAGCCCTCGGCGAAGATGAAGCCGCAGAGGTCGGCGCCGGCCTCGACCGCCGCGTCGACGTCCTCCTGACGGGTCAGGCCGCAGACCTTGACGAGCGGTCGCGAGAGCAGCTCCTGCAGTTTCGCCTGCGGTTCGTCCGCGCGCATCAGCGACGTGCCGACGAGGACGGCGTCGGCGCCCGCGAGCTCAGCGGCCGCCGCCTGAGCCCGCGAGTGGATCGCGCTCTCGGCGACGACGAGCCGGTCGCGCGGAGCCTTCGCGACGAGCTCCAGCTGAGCCGCGCGATCGATCCGGAAGGTGCCGAGATCGCGCGCGTTGACGCCGATGACGCGGGCGTCGAGTTGCGTTGCGCGCTCGAGCTCGTCCACGTCGTGGGCCTCGACGAGCGTGTCGAGGCCGAGTTCGTCTGCCGCGCGCATGAGCCCGGCGACTTTCACGTCGTCGAGGTCGCGCAAGATGAGCAACGCCGCATCGGCCCCGGCGTCGCGCACGTCGCGGAGGTGCTCCTCCGTCGAGAAGAAGCCTTTGGCGAGCAGCGGCAGCCTCGTCGCGGTCCGTGCGGCGCGGAGATCGTCGAGCGAGCCGGCGAATGCGTCGTCGACGAGAACCGACATCGCGCGCGCGCCTCCGCCTTCGTACGCAGGCGCAACGTCTTCGATCCGCGCCTCGGGACGAATGTCGCCGGCGGACGGCGAGCGCCGTTTGAACTCGGCGATCGCACCGAAGCCGGGTTGCGCGAGTACATCCGCGAACCTCACACGGCTCCTCGGGACACGGCTGGAACCAGGTTCCGGCCGTGTCTGGAAAGGACGGATACGCGCCGCAACCGTGCAGCAGAACTGCAACGGACGAGTCCGTTGGCGCCATGGTCCGGAACCTGGTTCCGGACGTGGCCACGGGAGCCGCGCCTCATGCGGACATCTCGCTCTGCGAGAACTCCACCAGGTCGGCGAGTCGTGCTGCCGCTGCGTCGGAGTCGATCGCGTCGCGCGCGAGCGCGATCCCGGCGCGCAGGTCCTCGGCGTGGCCCGCCGCCGCGATTGCGCCGGCGGCGTTGAGGATCACGGCGGAGCGGTGGCCGCCGTCCGAGCCGGCGAGCACGGAACGCAACGCTGCTGCGTTCGTCTCGGGATCGCCGCCGCGCAGGTCGTCCGGGTCGCAGCGCTCGATCCCCAGCTCGAGCGGGTCGAGCTCGTACTCCGTGATGCGTCCGCCATCCACCTCGCAGACGAGGTTCGGCCCGCAGGGGGAGAGCTCGTCGATTCCACCGGCGCCGTGCACGACGTACGCGCGGGTAGCGTCGAGCCGGACGAGCGCGTCCGCGAGCGTCCGCGTGAGCTCCGGCGAGTAGACGCCGAGCACGAGGGCGCGTGCGCCGGCCGGGTTCGTGAGCGGTCCGAGCACGTTGAAGACGGTACGCGTCGCGAGCTCGCGCCGGACGGGCGCCGCGTGCCGCATCGCCGGATGGTGCGCCTGCGCGAAGAGGAAGCCGAAGCCGAGCTCGTCGATCGAGCGCTCGATCCGCTCCGGCGGCAGCTCGAGCCGGAAGCCGAGCGCCTCGAGCACATCGGCCGCTCCCGTTTGCGACGAGGCAGCGCGGTTCCCGTGCTTCGCGACGGCCGCGCCGGCCGCGGCCGTCACGAGAGCCGCGGCGGTCGAGATGTTGTACGTGTTCGCGCCGTCGCCGCCGGTGCCGACGACGTCGACGAGGTCGGTGCGCTCCGGGCTGACGCGAAGGACGTGCTCGCGCATCGCCTCGGCGCAGCCGGCGATCTCGTCCGCCGTCTCGCCCTTCGCCCGCAGCGCGACGAGAAATCCGGCGATCTGCGCGTCCGTCGCCTCGCCGCTCATGATCACCGCCATCGTCTCGCGGGCCTCGTCGCGCGTGAGGTCGCGGCCGTCGAGCAGCCGGGCGAGCGAGTGCCGAATCACAGACGTCCCTCGAGAAAGTTGCGCGCGAGCGCCGGGCCGTCGGGCGTCAGCACGGATTCGGGATGGAACTGGACGCCGACGGCCGGCAGCTCTCGGTGGCGCACGGCCATCACCTCGCCGTCCTCCGCGAACGCCGTCGGCTCGAGCGCGTCGGGTAGCCGCGTCGCCGCGAGCGAGTGGTAGCGGCCCGCCTCGAACGGCTCCGGCAGCCCCTCGAAGAGCCCGCGTCCGTCGTGGCGGACCGGGCTCGCCTTCCCGTGCAGGAGCTCCCGCGCGTAGCCGACCTCGCCGCCACAGACCTCGACGAGCGCCTGGTGCCCGAGGCAGACTCCGAGCAGAGGCGTCGTCGGCAGGAGCCGCTCGATGATCGCAGGCGTCGCGCCTGCGGCAGCCGGGCGGCCCGGACCGGGCGAGACGACGAGGTGGGTGGGAGCGAGGAGCTCCGCCTCGTCCGCGTCGATCTCGTCGTTCCGCTTCACGACGACCTCCGCCCCCAGCGCGCCGAAGAGGTGCGCCAAGTTGTACGTGAACGAGTCGTAGTTGTCGACGAGGAGGATCACGTGTCCAATCCTTGGGCGGCGTCTTGCTCCGACTCTGCCAGGTCGATCGCCGCTTCGAGCGCGCGCAGCTTGGCGAGGCACTCCTCGTGCTCGTCGGCGGGATCCGAGTCGGCGACGATCCCGCCGCCGGCCTGTAGGCGGGCAACACCGTCGCGCAGCCACAACGTCCGGATTGCGATGCAGGTGTCGAGCTCACCGGGCCCCGGCAGGAAGTAGCCGACTGCGCCTGCGTAGATCCCGCGGCGGTAGCCCTCGAGCTCGGAGATGATCTGCATCGCGCGCACCTTCGGCGCTCCCGAGACGGTGCCGGCGGGGAAGCACGCGCGCAGCAGCTCGAACGGCGAGACTTCATCGCGGAGCTCGCCGACGACCTCCGAGACGAGGTGCGTCACGTGCGAGTAGCGCTCCGGCTCCATGAAGCGCTCGACCCGCACCGAGCCGGGCTCGCACACGCGCGAGAGGTCGTTGCGGCCGAGGTCGACGAGCATCGTGTGCTCGGCGCGGTCTTTACCCGATGCCAGCAGCGCAGCCGCGTCGCCTGCGCCGGGCGAGATCGTGCCCGCGATCGGGTTCAGCTCCGCGCGACGCCCGGCGCATTTGACCACCGTCTCGGGTGAGCTGCCGACCAGCGCGAGGTCGCCGAGCTCGAGCAGGAACACGTATGGCGACGGATTGACGCGGCGCAGCGCCCGGTAGAGCTCGACCGCCGACGCAGAGGTCGGGCGCGTCGCCCGTTGCGCGACCACGACCTGGAAGACGTCACCCTCGCGGATGTGCTCCTGCGCCCGCTCGACGCGCCGGATGTGCTCCTCACGCGACGGCTCGCGCTCGAGCGGCCCGCGCGGAGTCGAGCCACGCGTGAGCCGGGGCGGCGGCCCGTCCAGGCCGTCGGCGCTGCCGCGCAGTAGTTCGGCGATCCCGCGGGCGTGGTCGAAGCGGAGCAGGACGTCGGGGACGAGGAAGAGGCTCGTCGGCACGTCCGGCCCGTCGATGGGCAGCGTCACGGTCGGCTCGAACCCGGCGACCGCGTCGTACCCGAGGTAGCCCACCACCGGCTCGCCGAGGCCCTCCGCCTCCTCGAAGGAGACGACGCTCGCGCCCGCGCCGACGAAGCTGTAGCGCCCGAGGCGTCCGCGCTCGACCGATTCGAGGAGGAACGCGCCGCCCGCGCCCTCGCGCAGGCCGAGGTAGGCGCCGAGGGGCGTCAGGAGGTCGGTTGCGAGTTCGATTTCGGACATGAAAACGGCTCCTCACGGAGCCGGATCGAGCGGACGGGCTGTGCTGGCGCGGTTCAGCGTGCGCGCAGGCTCCCGCCTCGCTCGGTGCGCCACGGCCACAGCGCGAGGACGGAGGTCATGGCCGCAGCGTAGGCAGGCGCCGGACGGCCGTCAAGCAGCAAACTCGTGGCCGGCGTCCTCGAGCGCATCCGCCGCGCGCGCGAGGTCGGAGGAGCGCACGAGGACGTAGTCCGACTCGAACGTCGAGATGACGAAGATCGGCAGGTCGCGCTCCGCGAGGGGCACGACGAGCGAAGCGACGACTCCGCTCAGCGAGAAGTCGAGCGGCCCCATCACCTCCAGCACCGTCCAGCCGCGGTCGACGCTTTCGCCCTCGGGCACGTCGTGGTCCCGGCAGACGATCGAGACTTCGTGGTCGGTGCGGGTGACGGAGCGGAACGGCCCTTTGTCGACCCACTCAGGGAGCTCCGACCCGGGTTGGAGGCGAACGATCGCGTAGCTGTCGGGCAACGTCCGGAGCTTCACGTCGGGACGCTAGCGCGGAACGGCGCAAAGAGGCGCAGGTCACGTACCGACCGCTACAGTCGCGCGCGGCCATGCCGATTCCCGAGCTGCTCGAGCGCCTCCTGACAACGCCTGGTCCCTCCGGGGAGGAGCGCGCGGCGGCTGCGGTCTGGCGCGAGGCGGCGGCGCCGCTCGGCGAGGTCTCGTCCGACGTCCTCGGCAGCTCGTGGGTTCGTGTCGCGGGCACAGCCTCGGGGCCGTCGCTCCTGCTCGTCGGCCACATCGACGAGATCGCCCTCGTCGTCACGCATCTCGGCGACGACGGTCTCGCGGCGGTTCGCACGACGAGCGGCTGGGATCCCGCAACGGCCGTCGGTCAGCGCGTCGACGTCCTGACGCGCGGCGGCGCCGTCCCTGGGGTCGTCGCCGCGAAGCGCCAGAAGCGCAAGCGTGGCGAGGATCGCAAGCCCGTCGACCGTGACGATCTCTTCCTCGACGTCGGCGCGAAGGACGCGGACGAGCTGCGGAGCCTCGTCCGGGCGGGGGACAACGTGATCTGGCACGGCGCGCCGATCGCGCTCCGTGGCAACCGGGTCGCCTCGCGCGCATTCGACAACCGGGTGGGCTGTTACGTCGCGCTCGAGGCCGCCCGGAGGATCGCCGAGCGCGGGGGAAGCCCTGGCGACGTGATCGCTGCGGCCGTCGTCCAGGAGGAGGTCGGCGACTTTGCAGGGGCTCGTACCGCGGCGTATGCGACCGAGCCGGACGTCGCGATCGCGGTCGACGTCACGAATACGAGCGACGTTCGCGGGGCCGATCCCGACGACGAGGGCAAGATCCTGCTCGGCGGCGGTCCGACCGTGGCGCGAGGCCCGTCCATTCATCCGGACGTGTTCGAGCTTCTCCACGACACCGCCGAGTCGGACGGGATCCCGTTTGCGGTCGAGGTCACGTCCAGCGGAGACACGTATACCGACGCGGACGCCGTCTATCTCAGCCGTGCGGGCGTGGCCACCGGACTGATCGGGATACCGCTTCGCTACATGCACTCCCCGGTCGAGACGCTCGATCTCGACGACGTCGAGCGGGCCGTGCAGCTGGCCGTTGCGTTCGCCTTCAAGCTCGAGCCCGGACTGAGCTTCGCTGGGTAGCTCGCGAAACTTCGCTTCGCTCAGCGAGCGAGTGCGCGGCACTCGCGAGCTACCGTGCAGAGGGTGAGCCGCTCGGTCATCGTCTCCGCGGTCCGGACGCCGTTCGGAAAGCTCAACGGCGGCCTCGCCGCGTATCCCGCGACCGAGCTCGGCGCGATCGCGATCCGCGCCGGCCTCGAGCGCAGCGGTCTCGAGGGCCGCGAGGTCGAGTACGTGATCATGGGCCAGGTGCTGCAGGCCGGAGCCGGACAGGCGCCCGCGCGGCAGGCTGCGGTCGGAGCCGGAATCCCGATCGGCGTTCCCTCCGACACGGTGAACAAGGTCTGCGCCTCGTCGATTCGCGCAGTGGAGATCGCCGACTCGATGATCCGCGCCGGCGACGTCGACGTCGTCGTTACGGGCGGCATGGAGTCGATGACGAACGCGCCCTACGCGCTGCCGAAGGCGCGTCGGGGCTACCGGATGGGAGACGGCGCGCTGATCGACCTGATGATCTGGGACGGGCTCCGTTCGACCTTCGACGAGTCGCACATGGTGGTGCAGGCGGCGAGGGTCGCCCGCGAGCTCGGCGTCTCCCGAGAGGAGCAGGACGCCTGGGCGTTCCGCTCGCACGAGCGCGCCGCGGCTGCGCAGGACGCCGGGCGCTTCGACGACGAGATCGTTCCCGTCGGCGACGTGACCGCGGACGAGGCGGTGCGCCGTGACACGACGATCGAGAAGCTGGCCTCGCTCAAGCCCGTGCTGGATCCAGAGGGAACGGTGACGGCCGGCAACGCTCCCGGCGTCAACGACGGCGCGTCCTGTGTCGTCGTCTGCTCGGAGGACTTCGCGCAGCGGCGCGGGCTCGAGCCGCTCGCGACGATCGTGTCGCAGGGTTACGTCGCCGACGAGTTCGCCTGGCTCGCGCGTACGCCCGCGAACGCCGGCAAGCAGGCGCTCGAGAAAGCGGGCAAGTCGATCGACGACGTCGAGCGCGTCGAGGTGAACGAGGCGTTCTCGTCGGTCGCGCTCAACTCGTTGAAGATGCTCGAGGCCGACCCCGGTCGCGCGAACGTCAACGGCGGCGCGGTCGCGCTCGGTCATCCGATCGGCGCGAGCGGCGGCCGGATCCTCGGCACGATGGTGCACGAGTTGCGTCGCTCGGGCGGCGGCCTCGGCCTCGCTGCGATCTGCTCCGGCGGCGGTCAGGGGGACGCGCTCCTGATCGAAGTCTGAGCCGCCGGGACCTCCCGCGCGTGGCGCCGCGTATCAGCGGTGTCACCCGAAGGAGGAAAGCCATGCGCAGGCTCGCGGTCTGTCTTGCTGTTGCAATTGGCGCCCTTGTCGCGGCGCCCTCCGCGCTCGCGGCAGGAGGCCCGCTGTTCGTCGCCCCAGGAGGCGCGGGTGCGGCGAGCTACGACGGGACGGTTCACTGGGTCGCGGTCCCGGACGGACCGAGGGCCACGATCCTCGAGCGGGTCGACCTACCCACCGGCGACGTGAGCTACTGGATCAGGGTCAAAGGCGCCTGGGGAACTCCGCTGGTCGGATCCGGGACGCAGACCGGACAGGGGCTCTCGCACGACGGCAAGACGCTCGTGCTCGCTTCGACTCCCGGGCCGCCATATCAATCGTCGAGCAAGTTCCTCGTCGTGAACCTGCGCCGGATGCGCGTGCTCCGGACGATCACGCTCGCCGGCGACTTCTCGTTCGATGCGCTTTCTCCGGATGCGTCCAGGATGTACTTGATCCAGTACAGGGCCGGGAACGTGAACGACTACATCGTCCGCGAGTACGACATGCGGACGAGCCGGTTGCTGCCGGGGCGAATCGCCGATCGATCCGAGCACGAGAAGACGATGGCAGGCTCTGCGCTGACGCGAACGACGAGCGCGGGCGGACGCTGGGTGTACACGCTCTACCAGAAGCCCTCCGGCGAGCCCTTCATCCACGCGCTCGACACGGTCGGCGCGGCCGCATACTGCATCGACCTGCCGAAGAACCGCGGGCTCTACAACATCGTGCTCTCGCTCCGCAACGGCGGCCGGACGCTCGCCGTGCACTGGCGGAGCGGGCGTCCCTGGCTGAACGTGGCCGTCGGCACCTGGCGGATCTCGCATCCGACCTCCGGCTTTCCGTCGGCCTGGGTCGGGGGCGGTATCGGAGCCGGGTTGCTGCTGCTTGCCGGCGCCGGTCTAGTCCTGCGCCGCCGCCGCCGTCAGGAACTCCACGAGCATTCCCGCCAGGAGCTCGGGCTCGCGTAGCGTCAGGTAGTGGTCCGAGTCGAGCTCGAGGTGCCGCGCGTTCGGCGCCTCGCGCTCGACCAGCGGCCCGATCTCGCGCATTCCCGCCGGGTCGTGCGACGCCGTCACGATCAGCGTCGGCACCTCCAGCTCGCCGAGCCGCTCCTTCGCCGGCGCGCCCGACGCAGGCAGCGGCGCAAGATCCGGCGGGAGGTCGTTCGCTTCCGGCGTCGCGTGCCAGAGCTGCCGGATCCGGTCGTCGGCTCCGAGCGGCGCCCAGACCTCGAAGTCGAGCTCCATCATCGTCTCGGTCTTGTCCTCGGCCGCCGCGTAGCGCGCGTCCTGCTCCGCGCTGTACGCGCCGGCGTCGTGGCCGCCGAGCCCCGGCGCGACGCCCACGACGGCCCAGAGACGGTCCGGGTGCGCAAGCGCGATGTCGAGTGCGAGCTTCCCGCCGAGCGAGAGCCCGAGGACCGCGGCACGCTCGATCCCGAGCTCGTCGAGGACTCCGATCGCGTCGTCCTGCCAGGACCACGGCACCGCCGGGCCCGTCGAGCGGCCGTAGAAGCGCAGGTCGCTCCGGATCGTGCGGAAGTGCTCGGCGAGGTACGGGGCAACGGGCTCCCACAGCCCGGAATCGCCGAGGCCGCCGTGCAGGAGGAGCACTGCGGGGCCGCTCCCCGCCTCGTCGTACCAGAGTCGCGCACCGTTGACGTCGACCGTGGGCACGGCGCGACCTTATCCTCCCGGCCGTATGGAGTTCGAGCACGTTCTCGTCGTCGGCGCCGGCCAGATGGGCGGCGGAATCGCACAGGTCGTCGCCGCCTCCGGGCGGCACGTCTCGCTCCACGACCCGTATCCCGGCGCGATCGACCGCGGCCTCGCGACGATCCGGAAGAGCCTGGAGAAGCTCGCGGAGAAGGGCGGCCCCGATCCGGACGAAGTGCTGCGGCGGATCACGCCGGTCGAGGAGATCGTCGCCGCCGCGCTGATGATCGAGGCGGTCGTCGAGGACCTCGAGACGAAGGCGGAGGTCTTCCGCGCCGCGGACAGGACGCTCCCCGAGCGCGCGGTCCTCGCCTCGAACACATCCTCGATCCCGATCTCGCAGCTCGCCTCGGTCACCGAGCGGCCCGAGCGCGTGATCGGCATGCACTTCTTCAACCCGGTGCCCGTGCTCAGGCTCGTCGAGGTCGTGCGCGCGCGCGAGACCTCCGACGAGACGGCGACGGCGATCGTCGCGCTCGCGGAAGACCTGGGAAAGACTCCGGCGGTCGCCAACGACTTCCCGGGCTTCGTGTCGAACCGGATCTTGATGCCGTACGTCAACGAGGCCGTCTGGGCACTGCATGACGGAGTCGCCGAGCCGGAGGCGATCGACACGATCGCCAAGCTCGGCTTCGCGCACCCCATGGGGCCGCTCGCACTCGCCGACCTGATCGGACTGGACACGTGCGTCGCGATCATGGACGTGCTGCACGAAGGCTTCGGCGACGAGAAGTACGCCCCGTGCCCGCTCCTGCGGGAGCATGTCGAGGCGGGTCGGCTCGGCCGCAAGTCGGGCCGCGGTTTCTACGCTTACGGCTGATGGACTTCGAGCTCTCGCCCGAGCAGAAGGAGATCCAGGCGCTCACGCGCGACTTCGTCCGCGCCGAGGTCGAGCCGCACGCCGCCGAGTGGGATCGCGAGCATCGTTTCCCGCGCGACCTTTTCACCCGGCTCGCCGAGCTCGGCCTGATGGGTGTCTGCGTGCCGGAGGAATACGGGGGGGCGGGGGCCGACTTTCTCTCCTACATCCTCGTGCTCGAGGAACTCTCGAGGGGCGATGCCGGAGTCGGCGTCACCGTGGCCGTGCACACGAGTGCAGTGACGCTGCCGTTGCTTCGCTTCGGCACGGAGGAGCAGCGCACGCGTTTCGTTCCTCCCCTCGCGCGCGGCGAGCATCTCGGGGCGTTCGCCTTGACGGAGGCGGAGGCCGGCTCGGACGCGGGTGCGCTCCGCACCCGGGCCGAGCCCGACGGCGACGGCTGGCGAATCACCGGGGCGAAGCAGTGGATCACGAACGGGCGCTACGCCGGCACGTTCCTCCTCTTCGCCCGCACCGACGCGGACGCGGCGGGTGCGCGCGGGGTCAGCGCGTTCATCCTCGACGCCGCCGACGTCCAGGTCACCCGTGACGAGGAGAAGCTCGG
>Ga0070730_10005876_pt1 | contig 10527 bp, 11 predicted proteins | sample Coa_R1_3_FD_66447 | JGI IMG/M metagenome (GOLD analysis project Ga0070730, IMG submission 66447) | Surface soil microbial communities from Centralia Pennsylvania, which are recovering from an underground coalmine fire - Coalmine... | ecosystem: Environmental > Terrestrial > Soil > Unclassified ... | reverse complement strand
TCTTGAAGTTACCGAGTGGGAAAAAGCCAGGAAGGCCCTGAGCATAAAGGGTCTCAAATTGCTGGGTGGCGATATACGATAGGAAGGTCTTGGCCGCGTCCTGATTCTTGCTGGCGGCATTCATACCCAGGGCAATGTCAATTTGATTGGAGACATAGCACTGTTTTGCGCCAGCCGGAGTAGGAGCTTTGAAGGCGCCCATCTTGAAGGAGGCGTTCTTCTCAAAACCAGAGATTTCCCAGGAGCCTGCCGGGAAAATTGCAGCTTTCCCAGAGGTGAATAGGGTCTGGCTATCCGCGTAGCTCTCGGCTTCAAAACCGGTCCCCAGGTACGGCCCCCACTTGCTCAAGGCAGTGTAGGCAGCCAGGAAGCCAGCATCGTTGTATTTGCGCGTTCCACTGAGCAGCCCGTCGACGCCAGGTTGGCCGCCCCAGAAGTTCGGGCCAATGTTATCAAATCCCATCGTCTGCTCTGCCCAGCCGTCTTTTACGCCCAGGGCTAACGGGGTGATGTCACCCTTTGCTTTGATCTTGTCAAGCAGCGCAAGGAAATCTTCATACGTCTGCGGCTCGGTGAAACCATTTTTGTCGAAGTAATCTTTGTTGTAGATGAAGCCGTGCAACACCGAGGCCATCGGAACACAGAAGGTCGTCTTGTCGTCGGGCGTGCTCCAGGCGTGCTTGGCGAAAGTGCTGAAGTTCTCCATGCCAGACAGGCTGGTCAGGTCGGCCAGTTGGCCCTTTTTGAACGTATCCAGCGAATTTGTGAACGGACGGCACGTAATGATGTCACCTGCCGTGCCGGAGTCAAGCTTGGCGCTCAACACACCGTTGTATTGGTCAGGTGCAGTTGGTTGGAACTTGACGGTGATATCGGGATGGGTCTTGTTGAAATCGGCAATAAAGCTGTCCCAAAGATCAACGTCGTCTGTACGCCAGCTTTCGATGGTAATCGTCGTTCCCGCCGCATTGACAGCGGTCGCCTGGACCGCCATGAGGAGCATGGCTGCCACCGCGCCCAGCGCCCCAGCTTTTCTCAGAATCGAGCCTTTAATTTTGCCCATTGTCTACCTCTTGGTTTCCCTTCGTGTCTAGATCTTCAGGTGAAATCTGTTCAACGTGGACAGTTTGCGAGTGAGGGGCCATGACTTGTCCACCCTACCTCAGAACCAGTTATCATTACGCTACTCGATTGCATCACCCCCTTTCTGTCATGTTGAAGTGGGCAAGAACAATGCCTACCTGCTACCCTTACAGGCCGAGTTCCATCTCAAGGAGCCGCGCGCCTGCACCTAACAAGATCGTTTTGTCATCCAGCGCGTTGGCGATGATCTCCGTCGGGTTGACAATCCCAGCTATGCCATGTGCATCTACCGTTTGCTGCACCTGTTTAAGAAATATCTCACCGAGCTGAACCATGCTGCCGGTCAGTATGATCTTAGTGGGATTGAGGAGATGGATCATGACGATAAGCGCCAGGCCCAGGAATTTTGCCGCCTCCTTGACCAGATCGATCATCCAGGGATCACCCTGGCTCAGTGCTTCGTGAAGCATTCCCACGCTAACCTCGCCGCCATCAGCCAGTTGGTGAAGAAGTGAGTCAGGGTGTTCGTCAGCAATCCGCTGCGCGTAACGCCGTAAACCCCACCAACTGACCAGCGTTTCCAGGCACCCGCGCTGTCCGCAGATGCAAACGTCGTTCAGGGGCGGGAAGGGGATATGGCCGAGTTCGCCAGCGCCATGGGTGCTGCCATGTACGACATTGCCGTCTGTAAGGATGCCAGCGCCCATGCCGGTTCCTATCTTCACAACAATCAGGTCGCGGATGTCCCTGGCAAGCCCGAAACGATGTTCACCGACAACGGCAAGGTTGCTGTCGTTACCCACGTACACGTTCATGCGAAAATGGTCGGAAAGCCGATCTGCCAGAGGCAGATCGCGCCAACCCAGGTTCGTAGCCAGGTGAATGATCCCGGCGATACTATCCACAATCCCCGGCGTGCCCACGCTGATCCCCAGCAAGGGTTGTGTGGCTCGCCTGGCGAGTGCGTCAACCAGGGTAAAAATCTTTGAAACCAGGACTTCACCAATTGCACCGTCCATTGGCAGAGATTTTTCCTCGATCACTTTGACTCGCAGGTTGAGCAGGCTGCCAGTAATCTGCGTATCGCCGATAACAATAGCGATAATCTGCGATGCATCCGGGTTGAAGGCCAGGAGGGTAGGCCGCTTTCCCACTTTGTCGGTGACCCGTTCCGGGCCAACTTCGTTGATCAACCCCTTTTTGATTAACCCCTGCGTCAATTCCGTTACCGATGGGCGCGAAAGGCCGGTCAACTGAGCCAATTTGACACGCGAAATAGATTTATGGGCGTAGATCTCCCGCAAGATCAGCGTCTCGTTGTGCTGCTTGAGGTGAGTTGCGGTAACTTTGCTAAATCTATTGGCCTGTAACATAACCAAAGCGCTCAGGGATTATTTGTAAACATTACGAACAAATTCAAGTTACCATATTTTCGATTCATCTGTCAAGCATTTCATATCAGAAACGGGCGCGAAGCTTCGCATCACGCGGTAAACTCCGTTTCAGGCTTATCCGTGATAGAATCTGTGTGGTAGCTCAGTACGCTCTCTTGGCCTCTTGACGCGCTCCGCCGTTCCTGTCATACTGGCAAAAACCACGAAGATATAGTGAGACAATTTATGCTCGATCAGCTTGAAAAGCTCTATACCAATGCCTGTAACGAGATTGAAACGGCAACGAGCGCTCCAGCATTGCAAGACTGGGAAAGCCGTTATATCGGGCGAAACGGCGAGATCAAAGTGCTGCTGCGGTCAGTCGGGCAATTGCCTGCGGAGCAGCGCGCTGCTTTTGGCAAGCGTGCCAACGAGATCCGCGACGAATTAACGGCATTGCATTCTCGGCGCGAAGAATTGATCCGACAGCGCGAACTGGCTCACAGTTTTGAATCGGGCGAAATTGACGTGACCCTACCAGGGCGCCCGACTCCAATGGGTGGCATTCACCCTGCCAACCAGACGCTGCGCGAGATCACGGAGATCTGGGCCGATATGGGCTTTCAGGTGTTCCGCACGCGGGAGGTCGAAGACGACGAGACGAACTTTGAACTGCTCAACATTCCGCAGCATCACCCGGCTCGCGATATGTGGGATACATTCCATACCACCACCCCCGGCGTGATCCTGCGAACACACACCTCGCCTGGACAGATTCATGCCATGCGTCATTTTGCACCCGGCCCCATTCGGGTGATCTTGCCAGGCATGTGCTACCGCTACGAGCAAATCTCAACCCGCAAGGAAATTCAATTTAACCAGGTTGAAGGTTTGGCAGTGGGCACAAACATTCGACTGTCCGATCTCAAGGGTACCATGACGTCGTTCCTGCACCGGATGCTGGGCGAGGACAAAAAAGTCCGTTTCCGAAGTTCCTATTTCCCCTTCACCGAACCCAGCATGGAAGTTGACGTAGAATGTATTATTTGCGGAGGACAGGGCTGTAGCGTCTGCAAATACAGCGGTTGGCTTGAGGTTGCGGGCTGCGGAATGGTGCATCCTGTAGTGCTACGAAATGGTGGCTATGATCCTGCTACCCACAGCGGATTCGCTTTCGGGATGGGGCCTGAACGGATCACGATGCTGAAGCATGACATCAAGGACATTCGCTATTTCTGGGGCAATGATCTGCGCTTTTTGGAGCAGTTCTAGTTCTTGCGTTTGAAGGTGCATGTGAGGGGAGAATTGTTGAGATGGCAAGCGAACCTCCGTCTGTGGCTGGCCGGGCCGATCAAGTACAAGGGAATCCATCCGCAAACTATGCGCTCATCCTGGGAGTTCTGTCCCTGGTGATCGCCCTCGTCTCTGCCTTTTTGTCTTATGCGCCAGCGGGCCTCAATCTCGGAAATATGCAGGCGCCTGGCGGCCTCGGAACACTGTTTGGCTTGCTGTATTTCGTCGGCATTCCTGGCTTTTCCCTGACCGGGTTGCTGGCTGGAATACGGGGAATACGGGCATCTGGCAACACCGGGCAAGGTCATACCAGGGCGCTCGGCGGAATTATTACTGCTCTTGTCGCTATACTGGCCTTTGCCGTTATCTTGTTCGCTTCCATCGCGAGCTTCAAGTAGAGCAAGAATTATCTCTGCCTCAGACTTTCATGTTGCATTCACTTTGCCTGAGTATAATGGGGATATGGATAGTCGAGGCCTCTCCGCAGTCGAGCGACGAATTGAAACCCTGGTCGAAGGTAGTTTTGCGCGCCTTTTTTCTGGTCGCTTGCAGCCGCGTGAGGTTGCGGTACACCTGGCCCGCGCGCTGGAAGATAACGCCGATCTGGCGACGGATGGCTCTCGTATCGCCCCCAACCATTTTACAGTCAGGTTGAATCCAGAGGACCTTGCGGCGATTTCTTCTGCGCAGCCAGGTCTAGGCCGCATCATTGGCGACACGGTAATTGCTATGGCTGCCGATGCGGGGCTGCGTCTGGACGATACGCCCATCATCAAACTTGTGGCCGAATCATCGTTGGCACGCCGTAGTATTTCTATAAGCGCGTCCTTCCAGGAACGCAATCTGCGGGCGACTCAAGCCATGCGGCCTGTTTCAGCCTCGCCGGTTGTTCCAGAACATCGGCCACGCAACCCTCAGTTAATCCAGGGCAGTCTCCAAACGTTCCCCCTGACGCGCCACGTGATCAACATCGGGCGCCGACACGATAACCATATCGTGATTGACGATCCGCGTGTGTCTCGCGTCCATGTCCAGATTCGCCTGCGTTATGGGCATTATGTGCTGTATGACCTGCAAAGTACAGGGGGCACTCAGGTCAATGGGCAGCACGTGAAGGAATGCATATTAAATCCAGGCGATGTGATATCCCTGGCCGGGGTCTTGCTTGTTTATATTGAAGACGAAGCAAGCACCGGGCATGATCTTCGCAATGTCAGCAGCACGGCTGCGGATCTGGATGCTCATGCAGAATCGGAAACGTCTGCAAAAGACAATGACCCTACATTATGACAAAGCAATGACGCCCAACGAAATAAGACAATGGACGTAATCTTGTTTGCGCTGCGCGTCGCCGCAGCGCTGTTATTGATGGCATTCGTCGGCGCTGTTCTCGTCATGTTGTGGCGCGACTTCCAGGCGGTGAGCCAGGAGATTGACACCCGGACACGGCGACGTGGTCGGCTGGTTGTCTTGCATTCGACAGATGGCATCAACTTACCTGGCAAATCGTTCCCACTGCTGCCGCTCACGACACTGGGGCGCTCGCCAAGCAATACAGTCCATCTGGACGACGTTTTTGCCAGTGCCGAGCACGCCATGCTGACGCTGCGGAGCGGTCAATGGTGGCTCGAAGACCGTGGCAGTAGTAACGGTACACGCCTTAACGGTTATCGAGTTGAGGAACCCATTGTCCTTAGCGCGGGTGACGTGATCGGCATCGGCCAGATTGAACTCAAACTGGAACTTGAGGAGTGATCCCCTCAGGCCGTTCCCTCTGGAACACTATCCAGAAACGGCAACACTGCCGCTTCAAGCTGCTGCTGGGGCCTGAAGCCGACGAGGCGCTGCACAGGCTGCCCCTTCCTGAACAGTATCAAGGTGGGCAAGCCCTGGACATCGTACCTGGGTGCAATGTCTGGGTCAGCGTCGTCATCCACCACGCCGACCAGGAGCTTGCCCTGGAATTTGCGGGCGACGGCTTCCACGAGGGGTGCAATCATCTTGCAGGGCGGGCACCAACTGGCTCCAAACTCCACCAGTACCGGTAAATCCGAGTTAAGGACTCGCTCCTCAATATTCTCACCGGTGACTGCGAAGGTAAACTTGTTCATGTTCACCACATCTCCTCTTATATTCGCGATGTGCTCACTGTACACGTTAAAGTTCACTTGAAGTCAACGGGGAAAATTTGAAATGCCGGAGATGACTATCAGTCAGGTAGCACGCCAGGCCGGATTACGTCCTTCAACACTGCGCTATTATGAGGAAATTGGCCTGCTGCCGACAGCTCGCCGCAGAAGCGGACAGCGCCGTTACGATAGCAGTATTTTGCAGCGCCTGGCCGTTATCCATACAGCGCGGCAAGCAGGCTTTACGCTCAATGAAATTGCGATCCTGGTCAATGATATTATCCCTAACCCCTCGCCCAGCCCACAATGGCGTGATCTGTTGGAACGCAAACTGATCGAATTGAGCACACTTTTGTCGCATGTGCAGAGTATGCGCAGTCTGTTGGAAGATGTCATGCGCTGTGACGACCCCGAACTGGCTGACTGCATCTACCAGACGGGGCGCAAACATGGCATTGTTGGGACTGACTAAGAATTTCATTGCGTGCTTAGGTCAAGCACAAAGCGAAGCTGGTGTAGGATTGAGCGTCTAGACCTCATCTTAAAGTACAGATCGTGCCAGACGTTATCGGAGACGGAAAATGCCTGAACTAGACGACGCTGTAATGGACAATGTCTACAAGACCCTTTTGCAGGATCGCAGTCAACCTTTAACGGAAAAAGTTCGCATTTACTCGGTTGAAGAACTTCTGCGCGCTTTTCATCGCCAGCGCCAGGCAATAATCGCGCTCCTCGCTGACCTGGATGATGTCCAGATTAACTATAACCCTGACGCTGAAAACTTCTCGATCAGCCAGATTGTCAGCCATCTGGTGACGGCCCAAAATGGCACCTACCATGCTATGCTTGAGCTATCACAGATTGTCCTGCCGCACCTGGATCACGCTGCACCGATTCCGGGGGCGGGCGCCCGCAAAGATTTGAGCGCCGCCGAATGCAGAACTATTCTGCCAGCGGCTACTGAAGAACTGGACGAGATGATGCGCCAGGCCGCACGGTCAGACCAAACCCATGTCGTCGAATATCCGCTGTTTGGAAAGATGAATTACAAGTCGTGGATGCTCTTTCAACTCTGGCATGACCAGGATCATTTACGCCAGATCAGAGCGTTAACGCAGAATACGGGCTTCCCAAAGAAAGAACTCCCGCCTATCAAGGATACTATGGGCATAAGCTGAGGCTTTGCAGTTTTACATCGGCCCTAGCAGGCTCTTAACGACACCTTGTGCGATTCGCACAAACAAAGTTGCAAAAATCTTATACATTATGGCTAACAAAGATTCGGCAATCTGCCTTAGAATGAACCGAAATCGGGTCAGGTAAGTAGACCTGAGAAGAGTTGTAGGGGGCATGATGGCCGAGAATCAAGCGATTAACTACTACCTACCAACTGCGCGTCCACAAGCGCAACGCAACGTAACGCTGCCTGTCGGGCCAAACTGGCTCCAGGATTGGCTTCAGGGTCATACGCCTGACCAGGCAGTTCTTGAACAATACGGATTTCAGACTCAGCATTTCTATGCGGTCGTGATCTACCGTGCCGCTGGCTCATCTGTTAACGGGGAGCAGTTTGCGGGGCTTTTGCAGGCAGAAGCCAACCGGCGTGGCATCAAGGGGCCAGTTATGCCCTACGAGAGTTCGGCAGTGCTCTTCCACCCGGTGGAAGAACCTCGCCAAACGATGCGCCTCAAGCACAAAACCGAAGAGATTCGCCAGCAGCTTTCGGCACGCCTCAATGGCGAGGATGTTTGCTGCGGAGTTGGCCGCCCGGCGCAAGGATCAGACAATCTACGCCAGTCGTTCTGCGAAGCCGAAAGCGCAGTTGGTCTTTGCGACGAGCTTCGTACCCAGTCGAGGGCCACGTTCTTTGGTAACTCAAGTCTGTACGGCCTGCTGCTCTCGCTCAACAACCCCAGCGAACTCCAGCGCTTCTGCACAACCTGGCTGGCTGATCTGATGGCCTATGATAACGATCAACACAGCGAGCTGATTGAAACGCTCGGCGCCTATTTTGGCAACAACGGCAACACAGCCCTGACGGCGAAGGAACTCAATATTCACCGCAATACGCTGGCCTACCGCCTGAATCGGATCGCCGAGATCACCTGCCTCGACCTGGATGATGCTGACGTGCGGCTCAACCTGCACCTGGCACTCAAGGCCCGCGAAGTGCTCAAGGCCACACCTATCCAATAAACTCGTTTGCGCTCTCGATCCAAACTAAAGGGCGACTTGGAGTCGCCCTTTTGATTCGTGAATGTATAAGGTCAGTTCGGGACAGACGAGAACATATGCCCTGTCCACGGATCAATGATCCTTGCCTGATTCTATTGTCCCGAACTCACGTCAGTTACCTGACCGGGCAAAAGATTGGCCTTCTGACTACGGATTAGGCGTTCGTCTCATCATATTTAGCGGCACGTTCCCCCCAGCGATACTGTTCGGATAGGCCTATCCACATCTTGGAGGGATCATCCTTAGATTCGTAGTACTGCCGGAACGCCTTACTCAAGCTGCGGCCCGATCCCATTTCGGCAAACACGAGAAATTTGATATAGTCTTGCATTGGTTCATTTTTGAGTTGTTCCGCCAATGCTTTCTTCTTTGCCATAACTATCCTATCCTCAAGTAGTCAACACTTAACTTAGAAGTATATCACATATTGAAAATAATGTAAAATGTTTTGTAATAGTTAATATGCAATGGGGACGAAGATGTGCCAACTTAAAAGCCTAAGCGGCGAAAAGGTTTATACATCTGGCGAGAAAGTTGTCGCGCCGACCTGGAAGTCGGATTATCACATCATGTGGGGTCATAATGCAAACGAGCCAACCTATGTAGAGGTTGACTCGCTTGTACAGGTGTGGGCGCGAAGGGACTTGAACCCCTGACCCCACGGATGTGAACCGTGTGCTCTAACCAACTGAGCTACGCGCCCGCGTGCAAGTTAGTATATCATCCTTGTGCGATGCCTTCAAGACTCGAAACGCGCCGAATCTGTGTGTGCAGAGGGGCCTGTGCTATACTCGCCAGAATACTTTATTCTGAACGGCGCAAATTCAAATCCTGGCGAAAATTATGGTGGCTGAATCCACGTTGCGATTTTCCGACCGCGAATGGGAAACCCTCACAGCGATCTGTGACACGCTTGCGCCTTCCCTTTCGGTTGAAGCCGATCCGCATGGGTTTTATGCACGCAAAGCCAGCGACATCGGTGTGCCTGGCGCAGTGTTCGAGGCGTTTGAACTGGCGGCATCATCCGCGCAACAACGTCTGACAAAACTGGCGCTGGATTTATTCGACAATGAACTGATCAACTTGATCCTGGGTGGCCCGTTCAAACGCTTCGCCACGATGTCACTGGACGAACAAACGACTATGCTCGACGGTTGGGCGAACAGCCGCTACTGGATTCGGCGTTATACATTTCAGGCGTTCAAGCGCCTGGTCCTATTCTGCTTTTATACCGTTAGCGACGAAAACGACAGCAATCCTAACTGGGCAGCCATTGGCTATCCGGGGCCGCCGCCGCGTGGACAATCCTCTGACAACCCAATCAAGCCCCTTTCCATTGACGCCAATTCAACGCTCACCACAGACGTGATAATTGTCGGCAGTGGCGCAGGTGGCGGTGTGGTTGCAGGGGAGCTGACTGCTGCCGGTTTGGACGTGATCGTGCTTGAGAAGGGTGGTTATTACACGGAAGCCGACTTTGATGGTCGGGAACTTTCCGCCGCGCAGCACTTGTTTGAGAACCGGGGATTCATGGCAACTGCCGACCTGGGAATCGTTGTCCTGGCAGGCAGCACGCTCGGCGGTGGAACAACGATCAATTGGTGCGCTTCGTTTCGAACACCGGATTACGTTTTGCAGGAATGGGAAGACGAATACGGGGTTACGGGTTACACCGGTAAAGCTTACCAGGACGCGCTCGATGCCGTATCCAGACGCAGCCACGTTGATTCCGACGAGTCCACCCCCAATCCGCAGAACGCCGCGCTAGAACTTGGCGCGCAGGCACTTGGTTTGCCCGCGAACACTATCCCCCGCAACGTAAACGGCTGTGGCGACTGTGGATTCTGCAATTATGGCTGTCGCTATGGCGCCAAGCAGAGTACCGCCCGAACCTACCTGCACGATGCCTACCAACGCGGAGCACGGATCGTCGTTGGGGCCGAGGCTGAGCGCGTGCTGATCGAGAATGGGCAGGCGGTAGGCGTCGCCGCAAAAGTTACAACCGCACAAGGAACGCCAGTCGCGCTGACTATCAAAGCACGTGCGGTCGTGGTTTCGGCAGGCTCAATCCACACACCGGCACTACTCATGCGTTCTGGACTAACAAATGCCCACATCGGGCAGAATCTACATTTGCATCCCACGAGCGTAAGCTATGGCCTGTACGATCATCTTATCGAGGGCTGGCACGGCGTCCTGATGAGCCGCTACGTTTCAGCGTTCAATAACCTCGACAATTGCCACTACGGCGTTACCCTTGAAACAGCGCCTATTCACCCCGGTATCGGGGCACTTGTACTGCCCTGGGCGAATGGGTTGCAGCACAAACGGGTCATGGAACGAATTGCCACGCTTGGCAACATCATCATCCTGACGCGGGATCGTGGCGGCGGGCGGATCACCCTCGATTCGCG
>Ga0070730_10005875_pt1 | contig 10527 bp, 3 predicted proteins | sample Coa_R1_3_FD_66447 | JGI IMG/M metagenome (GOLD analysis project Ga0070730, IMG submission 66447) | Surface soil microbial communities from Centralia Pennsylvania, which are recovering from an underground coalmine fire - Coalmine... | ecosystem: Environmental > Terrestrial > Soil > Unclassified ... | reverse complement strand
CTGAAGGTTGCCGCCGTCAAGGCGCCCGGCTTCGGCGATCGTCGCAAGGCGATGCTCGACGATATCGCGGTGCTCACGGGCGGGCAGGTGATCAGCGAGGACCTTGGCATCAAGCTTGAGAACGTCACGCTGGCGATGCTTGGCAAGGCGAAGCGCGTGGTGCTCGACAAGGAGAACACCACGATCGTCGATGGCTCTGGCAAGAAGGCGGACATCACCGCGCGCTGCAACCAGATCCGGGCGCAGGTGGAGGAGACGACGTCCGACTACGACAAGGAGAAGCTCCAGGAGCGGCTGGCGAAACTGGCCGGCGGTGTCGCGATCATTCGTGTCGGTGGCTCGACCGAGATCGAGGTGAAAGAGCGCAAGGACCGCGTCGACGATGCACTGCACGCGACGCGGGCAGCGGTCGAGGAAGGTATCGTGCCGGGAGGCGGTGTCGCGTTGGCTCGCGCTTCGGCGATCCTTTCCAAGCTGAATGCCGAGAATGACGACCAGCGCGTCGGCATCGAGATTGTGCGCAAGGCGGCGCAGATGCCGCTGCGCCAGATCGCCGAGAACGCCGGCGAGGATGGTGCGGTGATCTCGGGCAAGATCCTCGACAAGTCGGAGTACAACTGGGGCTTCGATGCCCAGACCGGCGAGTTCAAGGATCTGGTGAAGGCCGGCATCATCGATCCCACGAAGGTCGTGCGGTCTGCACTGCAAAACGCGGCGTCGGTCGCTTCGTTGATGGTCACCACCGAGGCGATGGTGGCTGAGCGGCCGGAGAAGCAAGCGGCCGCGGGCGGCCCGCCGGGTGGCGACATGGGCGACATGGGCTTCTGACGTGGCCGAGCAGAATCGGCCTGATCCGGCGTTCGACGTCATGACCTCCCGGCTGTTGCGGCGCGAAGCTTTGCGCCGCGCGGCCGAGGAGTTGAACACCACGTCGCCGCGTGGTCTCGAGGACGTGCTGGCACAGATTTCGATCGAGGTCACCGAAGAGGCTGCCCACAGACACGCGATTGCCAGCAGCAAAGTTAGCCATACCGATGCGGCAGCTGGGCCAAAGCTGCCGGGCCACCCGTGATCTCGTCTGGCGCTTGGGACCATCTATCTCGTCGAGGTACACAACGCCGGGTAAGGTGCACGGCTCATTGCCGACACGCCAATATGGCGCAAGTCACCGAATGCGGCGCGCAGGACGGCAGAGAATTTCGCAACTACCAAGGCAGGTGTTGTGGGCACGTCATTGCGTTATGATATTACTCCCTCCCTTTGTCCTCGGTCGCGTATCCTCTGACTCGCCATGGGTCAGTCAGAAACCCGTTCGCGAAGAGCTGTTCAGCGCCGAACGCCTCGAAGAGCACGCACGAAGCTTGGCCGTCGCACAAACGGTAACGCCGAGGCCGACCAAAGGTCATCCATTGTCCGGCCGACTCGCCGACAACAGTGCCGTCCTGCTTCACGCCTATCGCACGATCGCCATATCAATCGATGAAGGCCGCGCCATTACGCCGGCGGCTGAGTGGCTGGTCGACAACTATCATCTCGTTGAGCGAGAGATCCGAGAGATTCGGGCTGCATTGCCGCCTGGCTACTACCGGCAACTGCCGAAGCTCGTTGACGGTCCGTTCAAGGGATACCCGCGAGTGTTCGGCGTGGCCTGGGCATTCGTCGCACATACCGATAGCCACTTCGATACCGAGCTGTTGTACCGCTTCGTCCGCGCCTACCAGGAAGTGCAGCCACTGACGATCGGCGAACTCTGGGCGGTTGCCATCACGCTCAGGATCGTGCTCGTTGAAAACCTCAGACGCCTCGCAGACCTGATCATGCACAGCAGCGCTGCCCGGCAGGAGGCGAACAGTCTTGCCGATCGCTTGCTGGGTGCGAGCGGGCTTGTCGCCGAAGCGGCATCAATCGTGCTCTCCGAGCGAAATGGCACGACCCTGCCTGACGCATTCGCCGTCCAGCTTGTGCATCGCCTACGTGATCAGGATCCCAGGATTACCCCTGCGCTGACGTGGCTCGATCAGCATCTCGCCGCGCAAGGATCTACGGCGGATACCGTGGTGCACGAGGAACACCAGAAGCAGGGCTCTGGCGCCGTCACGGTGCGCAACATCATTACCAGCATGCGCGTGATCTCCGATGTCGATTGGCCCGAGCTATTTGAACGCATCAGCCTGGTGGATGATGTACTCTGCGTCGGCAGCGCGTTTCGCACCATGGATTTCCCGACGCGCGATCTCTATCGCAGTGCCATCGAGGAACTGGCGCGGGGCGCCAATCGCACGGAGCTCGACGTCACTCGGGCGGCGGTCGAGGCAGCCAAGCAGGCGGCAGGCCCTTCGGCATGCACCGAGGCAGATCGCCGCATGGATCCTGGCTACTACCTTCTCGCGGGCGGGCGTGGCGCGTTCGAGACAGCCATCGGCTTCCGGCCACCGCCCAGTGCCTGGCCGGGACGCCTCAGCCGGAGGCTCGGCATCGGCGGCTACGTCGCTGGCGGAGCCATCTTGGCCGCCGCCCTCCTCGCCATACCTCTGCTGTTGCTGCACGCCCAAGGACTCGGCCCGGCGTGGCTCAGCCTGCTCGGTCTTCTGGGGGTGGTGCCAGCCGTCGACGCGGCGGTTGCGGTGGTGAACCGCTGTGTGATGCGGGGCTTGGGCGCAATGCCGTTGCCCGCGCTGGATCTCAGCGGTGGCGTGCCCGTGAACCTTCGCACCCTCATCGCCGTGCCGACCCTGCTGACGACGACGAGGGCAATCGAGGAACAGATCGAGCGTCTGGAAGTCCACCACCTTGCGAGCCCGGAAGGCGAGCTGCATTTCGTTCTCCTCTCCGACTGGCTCGATGCCGCGACGCAGCACATCGAAGGCGACGAAACGCTTCTGGAAACGGCGGTGGCCGGTATTGCCCTTCTCAATCAGCGCTACGGTCCGGCGCCTGGTGGCGACCGCTTCCTGCTGCTTCACCGCAAGCGGCTCTGGAATGACGGAGAGGCAAGATGGATCGGCTGGGAACGCAAGCGCGGCAAGTTACATGAACTGAACCGGCTGCTGCGTGGCGCAACCGACACCAGCTTTCTGGCCATTGGCGGGCAAGTGCCAAAAGTGCCCGCCGGCGTTCGTTACGTCATCACGCTCGATGCCGATACACGGTTGCCGCGCGACGCGGTGCGTCGCCTGATCGGGAAGATGGCACACCCGCTCAACTCGCCGCAGTTCGACATCGCTGCCGGCCGCGTGTTGGCGGGCTACGCTGTGCTGCAACCTCGCGTCACGCCGTCATTGCCGGTCGGGCACGAAGGCTCGCTCTTCCAGCGCGTCTTTTCCAGCATGAACGGCATCGACCCTTATGCCGCCGCTGCCTCCGACGTGTACCAGGATCTGATCGGCGAAGGTTCATATGCAGGCAAGGGCATCTACGAAATTGACGCTTTCGAGGCCGCGCTCGCCGGCCGGGTGCCCGAGTCCACGCTGCTCAGCCACGATCTGTTCGAAGGCATCTTTGCCCGTGCGGGTCTTGCGTCCGACATCGAAGTGGTCGAAGAGTTTCCCGCCCGCTACGACGTTGCCGCGCGACGCCATCACCGTTGGGCACGCGGCGACTGGCAGTTGCTGCCGTGGTTGTTGGGACCTGGCGCGAGCGTCCCGGCGATCGGCCGCTGGAAGATGCTCGACAATCTGCGGCGAACGCTATCCGCGCCAACCTGCATGCTGGCGTTGCTGGCAGGGCTGGCGTTGCCGTTCGCCGCCGCATCGGTATGGGCAGGCTTTGTTCTCGCAACGATCCTGCTGCCGGCCTTGCTCCCGGTCATCGCTGCCATCCTGCCGGGCCGCGCCGGCATAACGCCACGCAGCCATCTGGCCGCGCTCGGCAACGATCTACGCCTCGCGCTCGCGCAGTGGGTGCTTGTCGTCACGTTCCTGGGGCATCAGGCGTGGTTAATGGGCGATGCAATTACGCGAACGTTGGTGCGGGTGTTCGTCAGCCATCGGCATCTCCTTGAATGGGTTCCGGCAGCGCAGGCGTCGATCGGTCACCGGCTCGATCTCATCGGTTTCTATCGGGTCATGGCAGGCGGGGTCGGGCTGGGTGTGTTGGCATTGGGAGTGTCCCTGCTGACCGGACACGGCACGTGGTCCTTGGCGGTGCCGCTCGCCGCCCTCTGGGTCGCGTCGCCGGCGATTGCCCGCTGGATCAGCCGGCCTCCTGTGAGCGCCGGAAGAATGTCCGTATCGGCTCCCGATCGTCAGGCCTTGCGGACTATCGCACGCAGGACGTGGCGGTACTTCGAGACGTTCGTGACGGCAGCCGATCACATGCTGCCACCAGACAATTTCCAGGAGGACCCGGCTCCGGTGCTCGCCCGTAGAACATCCCCGACCAATCTCGGGCTGTATCTTCTGTCGGTGGCGGCCGCCCGCGATTTCGCATGGCTGGGGACGGTCGAAGCAACGGAACGCCTGGAGATGACGCTGGCCACCATGGCCAGCCTCGCGCGCTTTCGCGGGCATTTCTACAATTGGTACGACACGCGCGACCTGCGTCCGCTTGATCCGCCGTACGTCTCCACGGTCGACAGCGGAAACCTGGCCGGCCACCTGATTACACTGGCCAATGCCTGCCGGGAGTGGACCGTCGTGGCGCCCACAGCCACACAGCGCATCGCCGGAATCGCCGACGCGCTCCATCTCGCCCGGGAAGCGACAGACAAGTTGCGCGACGGACGGCGCACGCTGACAGCGACGTGGCGCCAACTCGACGACACCCTCGCCGCACTGTCGGCCAACGTGCGTCAGGTGCGGCCGGACGTCGAGAATATCGCGTCGCATCTGGCCGAACTCGCCACACAAGTCGAAATCATGACCGACATTGCATCCGCGTTCGCGAGTGAACGAGGTGATGACACCGGCGCGGACATGTTGTTCTGGATGACAGCGGCTCGCCGCTCGATCGAGAGTCACCAACGGGACGTCGCTCAATCGCCGGAGGCAGCCACGGTTCTGACCGCGCGCATGGCGTCCCTCGAAGCGACAGCGCGAACGATGGCGCTGGAGATGGGCTACGGTTTTCTGCTCGACCCCACTCGCAAACTGCTCTCGATCGGCTACCGAGTGACCGAAGGAACGCTCGACCCGAGTTGCTACGATCTTCTCGCGTCCGAGGCGCGGCTTGCGAGCTTCATCGCAGTCGCCAAGGGAGATGTCCCGGCGCGGCATTGGTTCCATCTTGGCCGTGCCGTCACACCGATCGCGCGTGGCGCCGCACTGATCTCGTGGTCCGGATCGATGTTCGAATACCTGATGCCTTCGCTGGTCATGCGTGCGCCGGCGGGGAGCTTGCTCGAACACACCAGTCGGCTGATCGTGCGGCGGCAGATCGCATACGGTAAGTCACTCGGCCTGCCTTGGGGCGTCTCGGAGTCCGCTTACAACATCCGCGACCTGGAGCTGACCTACCAATACTCGAACTTCGGCGTCCCGGGCCTGGGCCTGAAACGCGGCCTGGGCGAGAGCGCAGTGGTAGCGCCTTACGCGACGGCCCTTGCCAGCATGGTGGATCCAACGGCGGCGGCGAGAAATTTTACCAGGCTTGCCGGCATCGGCGCATGCGGTCGCCACGGATTTTATGAGGCACTGGACTACACGCCGAGCCGCCTCCCAGAGAACGCAAGTGTCGCGATCGTGCGTGCTTTCATGGCGCACCATCAAGGCATGACGATTGTAGCTATCGCCGATGCACTGCTGGATGGAGCGATGCGCGCACGGTTTCATGCCGAACCGATGATCCAGGCGACAGAATTGTTGTTGCAGGAGGGCACGCCACGCGACGTTGCCGTGGTGCGCCCATGGCAGGCCGACGCAAAGTCGGATACCCGGGTGTTGCAGACCGGACAGCATGGCGACCGGCGGCTAGCTACTGCGCACACCGCTTCGATTGCCACACACCTGCTTTCCAACGGCCACTATGCAGTGATGCTGACAGCCGCGGGCTCCGGTTACAGCCGATGGCGTGGGATCGCCATCACGCGGTGGCGCGAAGATGCCACATGCGATGACTGGGGCTCCTATGTCTTCCTCAGGGATGTTCGCAGTGGTGACGTATGGTCCGCGGGTTACCAGCCGGTCGGTGCCGAAGCCGATACCTATGACGTCGCATTCAACGAAGATCGTGCGGAGATCACGCGGCACGACCAGGCTCTGACGACGACGCTGGAAGTGCTCGTGTCGGCGGAAGACGATGCCGAGGTCCGCCGCGTCTCGATCACGAATTCAGGCAACAGCGTGCGTGAGATCGACGTGACGTCCTACGCCGAACTGGTGCTCGCGCAGCACGCCGATGACGTCGCACATCCGGCCTTCATGAAGCTGTTCGTCGCCACTGAATACCTCGCCACCCAGGGCACCCTGCTGGCAACCCGGCGGCGGCGATCACCCAACGAGCCGGAGATCTGGGCAGCGCATCTTGCCATCGTGGACGGCGAGGCCGTTGGGAAACCGGAGGTGGAAACTGATCGTGCCCGCTTCCTCGGCCGCGGCCACAGTATCCGATTGCCAATCGCGGTAGTCGACGGCGTTTCCTTGTCCAACACGGTTGGCACGGTACTCGATCCGATCTTCGCTTTGCGTCGCCGTGTCCGCGTCGCGCCAGGCGCGACGGCACGGATCGCCTTCTGGACCGTTGTTGCCGCCTCGCGCGAGGCGGTGCTCGACCTTGTTGATAAGCATCGCGACACATCCGCGTTTGAGCGGGCGGCCACGTTGGCGTGGACTCAGGCGCAGGTGCAACTTCATCATCTCGGCATTGATGCTGCCAAAGCAGGCCTGTTCCAGCGTATCGCCGGTCATCTGCTGAATGCCGGCCCAACGATGCGGCCGTCCTCCGATACAATCCTGCGCGGTGCCGGTGGGCAATCAGGGCTTTGGCCCATGGGGATTTCCGGTGACCTACCGATCCTGTTGCTGCGCATTGCCGATATCGAGAACCTCGATATCGCCCGCCAATTGGTGCAGGCGCATGAATACTGGCGGATGAAGCAATTCGAAGTTGATCTCGTGATCCTGAACGAACGCGCATCATCCTACGTCCAGGATTTGCAGGTCGCGCTCGAGACCCAGGTCCGAGCAAGCCAATCGCGACCGGCTGTTTGCGAGAGGCGACGGCAGGGCCACATCTTTGTGCTGCGAGCCGACCTGGTTTCATCGGAAGCCCGCGCGCTGCTCGCGTCGGTTGCGCGCGTCGTCCTGGTCGGGCAGCGCGGCCCGCTTGCCGAACAGCTTGACCGCGCGCCCGAATCTGAGAAGCGAGTCAGGACCCCACGCAAACCGGCAATGGAGCGCGCCGGGCGTTCGGCGGCACCGCCGCTGGAATTCTTCAATGGGCTTGGCGGCTTTACTGAAGATGGGCGGGAGTATGCAACAAACCTTGGCCCGGGCCAGGTCACGCCGGCGCCCTGGATCAATGTCATCGCCAATCCTGTCTTTGGTTTCCAGGTGGCAACAGAAGGCAGCGGCTTCACGTGGTCAGTCAACAGCCGTGAGAACCAGCTAACACCGTGGTCGAATGATCCGATCTGCGATCGCCCGGGCGAGGTGTTCTATCTGCGCGATGACGATACCGGCGACCTGTGGTGTCCGACCGCGCAACCAATCCGGGATAACGCTGCTATCTATGTGACGCAACATGGCTGGGGCTACAGCCGATTCGAACATTCCGCGCACGACATCACCAGCGAACTCCTGCAGTACGTTCCGGTCGGCGACTCGATAAAAATCTCTCGGCTCACGCTACAGAACGCATCACGTCGCTTCCGACGCCTTTCGCTGACCGCCTACGTCGAATGGGTGCTTGGTCCGTCGCGCAGTGCATCCGCGCAGTTCGTGACTACCGAGATCGATCCCCACACCGGCGCGATGTTCGCGCGCAATCCGTGGCATGCCGCATTCGGATCGCGCGTTGCGTTCGCTGATCTTGCTGGACGCCAGACCGACTGGACTGGTGACCGACGGGAGTTCATTGGCCGCAATGGGACATTGGAGAACCCCGCCGCCCTCGGTCGTACAGTCCCGCTCTCCAATAAGGTGGGCCCCGGCCTCGATCCGTGCGCTGCACTACGACGATCGGCCGTGCTGCCGCCAAACACCCGCCTCGAGATCGTATTTTTCCTTGGCGAGGCTAGCAGTGCGCAGGATGCGCGCACGCTCATTACGCAGTACCGCGAGATCGATCTGGACGAGGTTCTGTCGGAGGTCCGCCGGCACTGGGACACTGTGCTGGGCGCGGTCCAGGTGAAGACGCCCGATCGTGCGATGGACACCATGCTGAACGGCTGGCTGCTCTATCAAACGCTGTCCTGCCGCATCTGGGCACGCTCGGGCTTCTATCAGGCGAGCGGTGCCTATGGTTTTCGCGACCAATTGCAGGACGGCATGGCGCTGGCCGCCGTGCAACCCGCCATGACACGCGAGCACCTGCTGCGCGCGGCTGCCCGCCAGTTCGTCGAGGGCGACGTCCAGCATTGGTGGCTGCCACATTCGGGTCAGGGCGTACGCACGCGCATCTCCGACGATCGGGCGTGGCTAGCCTACGCGGTTGCACACTACGTCCGCACGGCAGCCGATCCGGCGGTGCTGGACGAGGTGATCCCTTTCCTGGAAGGCCAGCACCTATACGCCGGCGAACACGATAGCTTCTTTCACCCGACGGTGTCCGATGAGGTCGGCTCGCTGTTTGAGCACTGCGCGCGCGGCCTCGATGCCAGCCTCAATGTCGGCGCTCATGGGCTGCCGTTGATCGGCACAGGCGACTGGAACGACGGTCTGAACCGCGTCGGCGAACTGGGCCGGGGCGAAAGCGTGTGGCTCGGTTGGCTGCTGTACGCGGCGCTCGACGCTTTCGCCCCTCTCGCCGAGGCACGGGGGGATCCGGTTCGGGGCACAGCGTGGCGACTCCACGCCCGCGCGCTGCAGGCCGCCCTGGAGCGTGAAGCCTGGGATGGCGAATGGTACCGGCGCGCCTGGTTCGACGACGGCACCCCACTCGGTTCGGCGACCGAGGAGGAGTGTCGGATTGATGCAATCTCCCAGTCCTGGGCGGCGATCTCAGGTGCGGCTGATACCGAGCGGGCCGCTCGCGCCATGGCAGCCGTCGAACGCGAGTTGGTCCGGTCGCTGGATGGCGTGGCGTTGCTGTTCACGCCTCCATTCGACAAAACATCGCTCGATCCAGGCTACATCAAAGGTTACCCACCAGGCATCCGCGAGAACGGCGGCCAGTATACGCATGCCGCGCTGTGGTCGGTCATGGCATTCGCCGCGCTCGGCAAGGGGGGCGAGGCAGCGGCGCTGTTCGCCCTGCTCAATCCCATCAACCATGCTCGCACGCGGTCCGATGTGCACCGTTACAAGGTGGAGCCCTATGTCGTGGCAGCCGACGTCTACGGCGCTCCGCCTCATGTCGGCCGTGGTGGCTGGACGTGGTACACTGGCTCAGCGGGATGGATGCAGCGGGCCGGTGTCGAGAGCATCCTCGGGCTACGTGTTGAAGGCGACGTTCTACGTCTTGACCCGTGCATTCCGAAGACCTGGCCGCGCTTCGAGATGTCGGTCCGGTACCGCACAGCACTCTATGAGATCCTGGTGGAAAACCCTGACGGTGTCTGCCGCGGCGTTGTTGCCGCCAAAGTCGATGGGGCAGCGATCGGGGAGTGGCCGTTCGCCTTGAAGATGCGGGACGACGGCGTCACTCACCATGTGCTGGTGCGGCTCGGTTGACGTCCCGCCAGGACGAAGACGCTGCGATGACGCTCGAATTAGCGCGATTGTCAGGGTCGGAGCTTCCACTTTCGTTCTTGCAGGTATAGCCACTCATTTGGTCGTGTCCGGCAGTCGGACACTCTTCCACTACAGCCTCGACCACCACCGCTTGGGCGGGATTTTCTTTCGAAATCCCGTCAGATTCACCACACATACCACGACAGAGGCCACCTCGTGTCCTCCGCCTACCGCGGCGACGAAGGAAACAACACGCCATACTTGCGTATCCCTACCATTCTTGTTGCCGCGATGATGTTTTATAGTCTTTCGCTCGATCTTTTTCTTATCATGGCCGCGGCAAGCGCAGGCTCATTCTGCGCGCACGTCCATTTTGACAAGGCACATCACGCGCAAGACCCGATGGCGACGCCAACTGACAATGCACAAGAGACAGCCGGAAGGTATATTCGACTTCGGCTCTTATATCGCGCACTGCTCGGACCCACGTCAGACGACCAGCCGTCACTCTCCTGGTGCCAAGATGCATGATGTCAGATACCGCCCACACTTGAACGTGCTACGCTACATCCTGCGGCAGCGTTGCGGCACCTGGACCTCGGTACGCGGCTGACAATCTATCTGAGGGGACGGCTGGTTGGTGATGACTCCTTCGGAGATCGGTACTATATTGAGAAGTCGCGACCTCGCGGCAGCCTGCGGGCCTGTCGCTGGGTAGTATACGCCGGTGCAAAGGAAGCCTCGGCAACGCCCGCGGACT
>Ga0070730_10005874_pt1 | contig 10529 bp, 10 predicted proteins | sample Coa_R1_3_FD_66447 | JGI IMG/M metagenome (GOLD analysis project Ga0070730, IMG submission 66447) | Surface soil microbial communities from Centralia Pennsylvania, which are recovering from an underground coalmine fire - Coalmine... | ecosystem: Environmental > Terrestrial > Soil > Unclassified ... | reverse complement strand
CGGCAACATCGTGCGCACCGAAACCATTCTCGACGTGCTGGGAGCCGACGCCCTGCGCTATTTCCTGCTGCGCGAAGTCGTCTTCGGGCAGGATGGATCGTTTTCCTTCGACGCGCTAGTGCAGCGCTATAACTCAGACCTGGCCAACGGGATCGGCAATCTCGCCAGTCGCACGCTGACTATGATCAACCGGTACTTCAAAGGCGAAGTGCCATATCCGTCCCATGCGGTGGCGCATCGGGCGGAAGATGACACGATTTCCATGGCTGCCCGTCATGCCATCCAGGAATTCGGTCTATTGTTCAATGATTTTCAATTCTCCCGGGCACTGCAAACTGTGTGGGACCTGATCGCGTCGGTCGACAAGTACATTGTCGAGAATGAACCGTGGACATTGGGCGAGAAACAGGACGACGAGAGCCGTGCGCGGCTGGCGACGGTGCTTTATACGTCGGCGGAAGCCCTCCGCATCGCAACAGCGCTCGCGCATCCGGTGATCCCCGATGCGACGGCAAAAATCTGGGAGCAGATGGGTCTGGGCGATATTAAGAAACTCGCCTTGACGAATCTCGCCTGGGGACAGTTGCCGCTCGGCACGAAGCTGGGCAACGTCAGCCCGGTTTTTCCGCGCGCCGACAAGAGCGCCATTGAAAGGATGCAGCAAATGGAAGATCAGCAGAGAGGTCCAATCGCGGAAGAACCGAAACAAGTGGCGGCCGCTCCGGTTCCTGTGCAAGCGGCGGCTGCACCGGTGACTTCACCCAATGGCGACAAGATCAGCATCGATGATTTCGCTAAAGTGGAAATGCGCGTCGGCGTAGTGAAAGTAGCGGAGCGCGTGCCCAAGGCCGACAAGCTCTTGCGCCTCGAAGTCGATATCGGCACCGAAGTACGGCAGGTGCTAGCCGGTATCGCCGAGGCCTATGCGCCTGAAACTCTGGTTGGGCGCAAGGTGGTCATCGTAGCCAACCTGGCCCCACGCAAGCTGCGCGGAATGGAGTCCAACGGCATGATCGTCGCCGCGTCGCTCGAAGGTGGCAAGCCGGCGCTGGCCAGCTTTCTGGAAGACGTGCCCGTGGGGGCGAGGCTGAAATAGAGTACAGGCAGCCGAGGGCGAATCTCTCAGGACTCGCGACTCGGGACTCTCCATGTTCGTCGACTCTCACGCTCATCTCGATGGCAAGCAGTTCGACTCCGATCGCGAGCAAGTCATCGCTCGCGCGCGGGAGGCGGGCGTCACGACGATGGTCGCCATCGGCAATGGAGACGGGCCTCCCAACCTGGATGCCGGAATCAAGCTGGCCGATCAGCATCCCTTCATGTACGCGACCCTCGGCATCCATCCGCATGAGGCGAGCTTGGCCTCGGATCATGCGTACGCTGAAATGGAGCGGCTGGCACGGCATCCCAAGGTGATCGCATGGGGCGAGATCGGCCTCGACTATTACTACGATCATTCCCCGCGCGAGACGCAAAAAACGGTCTTCGCTCGACAGATGGAGCTCGCTGCCGCGGCGAAGCTCCCGATCGTGATCCACTGCCGCCCTTCTGATGGCAGCGACAATGCGTGGGAAGATTGCCTGGGCCTGATTCAGCAACAATGGGCCCCCAATGGTCTCGGCGGAATTTTGCATTGCTTCACGGGAACTTGGGCTCATGCGAAGCGCGCGCTCGACATGGGCTTCATGATTTCGTTTGCCGGGAACGTCACCTATCCCAAGGCGCAGCAGATTCGCGATGCCGCCCTGCAGGTACCGCTCGACCGATTGCTCATCGAGACGGATTGCCCTTATCTCGCGCCCGTTCCCTATCGCGGAAAGCGGAACGAACCGTCCTACGTCAAAGAAACGGCGCGCCAATTGGGCGAGTTGCGCGGACTGTCCACCGAGGCCATGGGCGACCAGACCTCCCGAAATTTCTACAGTTTTTTCAAAATATCTGAAACGGCTGAAACCAAAGACCCTCCGCGTTCATCCCAAGCTTCTGATACCCTCTAATTGCACTTATTTCAGAAAGATTAGAAATATATGCCCGATAACAGTTTCGACGTTGTCAGCAAAGTCGACATGCAGGAAGTGTCGAATGCCATCCAGCAGGCGCTGAAGGAGATTCATACCCGTTTCGACCTGAAGGACTCGAAATCGAACATCGAACTGGAGAAAGATGCAATCGTCCTGCACTCGGCTGATGAGTACAAGCTCAAGGCGGTCAATGACGTCCTGCAGCAGAAGCTCGTCAAGCGCGGTGTTTCGCTCAAGGCGCTGACCTACGGGCCCGTTGAACCGGCCGCGGGCGGCACGTCGAAACGCCGGGTCACCATGCAGCAAGGCATCGCGATTGAAAAAGCACGGGAAATCGTGAAGCTCGTAAAAGACTCGAAGAAGAAGGCCCAGGCCTCGATTCAGGGAGACCTGGTGCGGATCAGCGGCAAGGACCGTGACACGCTGCAAGAGGTCATTGCCATGCTGAAGCAGCGTGATTTCGGTATCGATTTGCAGTTTACGAATTATCGAACAAACTAGAAACAACATCTCACCGCAGAGGACGCAGAGGCCGCAGAGTAGGATTTCGTATTCATTTTTTCTCTGGGCGTGCTTGGCGATCTCGGCGGTAAATAGGGCTGGAAGCAGCAAACCTCAATGAGCGCGCCTGCCACCATCAACGGCAAAGAAGTATTCGACCTCCTGCGAGACGACCTCGTTGCGCTGGAGGACGAGTTCGGGCAGGACACCGTCTCAGCGGTCAGGGCGATCACCGAGATCGGCGAATACTTGCGTAACGGCGGCGGCAAGAGAATCCGTCCCGCCCTGCTTCTATTGTCTGCAAAGCTGCTCGATTATCAGGGACGCGGCGCGGTCCGCCTCGGCGCTGTCGTAGAGATCATTCATACGGCAACGCTGGTCCATGACGACATCATCGACGAAGCCAAGACTCGCCGTGGACGTCCCGCTGCCAACACACAATGGGGAAACTCCAAATGCGTGCTGGCGGGCGACTGGCTCTACATGCAGGCGTTCAAAATCGCCGTGCAGGAACACAATTTCCGCATTCTCGATACGCTCATCGAACTCACCCAGCAAATGGTCGAGGGCGAACTGCTGCAAATCGAAAAACTCGGCAAGCTGATCACGCTCGACGAGCACTTCGACCTGATCTATCGCAAAACAGCGTGCCTGTTCTCGGTGTGCATGCGGCTGGGAGCGATACTGGGGGGCGCGACGCCGCAGCAAGAAGAAGCGCTGGCCGGCTACGGACATGATCTTGGAATGGCATTCCAGATCGTCGATGATGTCCTCGACCTGACGGCCTCCGAAAACGTGCTGGGGAAGCCCGTGGCCAGCGATCTGCGCGAAGGTAAAGTCACCATGGCGATTATCCACGCGCTGCAACATTGCACGCCCGACGAGAAGGCGAAGATCGAGACGATCCTGCGGGATCGTGCCTTCAACGGCGTCACCCATGCGCAGATTCTCGACATCCTGCGCCGTTACGGATCGCTCGAAGCCGCCGCATCACGTGCCGCTGAATATGCGGAATCTGCCCGGAAATCGATCTGTACCTTTCCCGACTCTGAGATCAAGCGTGCGTTGCTATGGGCGCCAGAGTTCGTCGTGGCAAGAGAGAAGTAGCCGGGCTACTTTGTCTCCGCGTTCTCTGCGGATGTTCTCCGCGTCCTCGGTTAAGGCTCTACCGCTGAGTGCGCCGAGAAATGCCGCCGAACTCGCAGAGAAAACCTGGCATCTCCGCCAAGGCACCAGCTTCGGATATACGCTGACGTCCTCTTAACCGAATTTCGTAAAGTCCCGACCCTGTGAGCCGTAGCACTTTTGTCGCAAAATTCACGTCTTGATTGCCATCACTGCGAACCGTGACGAGGGCCACAGCGCGGTTTGCCCGAACGGAGCAGAATGCAGCCAGTTGACGGGAGCGTCCGCCAGCGCAAGGTTAACGAGACGCACTGGCATGCGGTGAGGTGCAGAAAGAACGACCTCACTTCTCTCCCCCCGGCACTTGGGAAAGGCAGGTTGCCGAGGGTCCTGGCCGCGACGAACGAAACGTCAACGCACCAGACGGCGGCTTCAGTCGAAGCTTTAGACGAAAGGCGCCTAGGTTTTTCGACGCGCCGGCCCGGACAGGGCCGGAGAGACTTCGAGTGCAAGCCGCCGTCAGGCTCACCCTGTCGAGGATGTCCTCCTGAGAGACTCGCTCCTCGAACGATAAAGCCGGACAGATCCCTCCGACCTGTCCGGCTTTGTTTATACTGAGTCCTTCGCTGTGCTGGGGAATCCAACCAAAATCCTGCATCCATGAACAAACTGCTCGCACTGATGGCTTTGCACGGTTATGGCCTGACCTTTGGCGTGCTGCTGGGGGAGTCCGTGGGATTTCCCTTTCCCGCGGCGATCGCTCTGGTAGCTGCGGGCGCTGGCGTGGCCTCGCATGCACTGTGGGGTCCGGGTGTTCTTCTCGCAGCAATGGTCGGCCTCCTGATCGGAGACATCGCCTACTTCTGGCTGGGTCGCTACACCGGATGGGGCTTGCTCGGCTTTCTCTGCCGCCTTTCCATGAATCCCGAAACCTGCATGCTTCGGTCGGCGGAATCGTTCTACAAGCGCGGCAAAGCGACCTTGTTGATCGCGAAATTCATACCCGGCGTGAACACGATGGCGGCTCCCCTGGCGGGCAGCATGAAGATGCGGTTCAGCCAGTTTGTGCAATTCGATTTCGTGGGAATCTTCCTGTATTCGGTGATCTACCTGCTCGTCGGATTCGTCTCGCGCGACTTCCTTGCGGCCACGCTGAACAGTTTCCATCAGGCCGGACGAGTCATGGAGTGGATCTTAAGCATGGCTCTGATCGTCTACGTGATCTATCGCGTGGCGCAGGCGCTCAAGTACCGGAAATATCGAGTTGTACCTCGGGTTCAGGCCGAAGAGCTTGCTGCGCGCCTGGCCAACGGCGAGAAGGACAAGATTCAGATCGTGGATGTGCGCAGTCACGGCTACTACGACGTCGGCACGGAGCGGATTTTCGGCTCCATCCGCATCGAGCCCAACAATCTTGAGGAAGAAACCAAGAACCTGCCCAAGGACAAGGACATTTATCTGTACTGCACTTGAACGCGCGAAGCGACCAGCGCCCGGGTGGCGCACCTACTGCGGGAAAAAGGATTCAACACGTTCGTGCTCGTCGGGGGCGTGACGGCTTGGCGAAAAGCCGGAGGACACTTCGAGTCCGTACCGAAAACGGATCTGGTAAAGCTGCCAACGTTCAGCTAGCAGCCTGAGGCGGCTCTCTCTGCGAACTCAGCGAATCCTCAGCGATCTCGGCGGTTAAAAGCTTTTGATCGCTGAGTTCGCAGAGAAACCCACGAGATCGCCGAGAAAAGCATGCGATCCTTAAGCCCCGAATTGCCGCAGGTGGTGATCCATGTGTTTGTACATACCTCGGCTCCATTCCTGAGGAGTAAGCGCTCCGAAGAACGGATGGGGATGCTGCGTACACTTCGTTTCGCCGCCCTCGGCGAATTCGCGCACCTTTGATCGCAGAAGCTCCTGCTCGCGGCGAAAGTCTCTGGTATCGGCGACGACTAATGTCTTGTCGGTCGGGCTATTGGGAGAGAACGGCTTCTCGTTCGTGTAAATCGGCTTGACCATGCCCCCAATGAGCCGGCCAATCAGCATGCGCGGGGGGTTAATGCGACCGCACGCCAGATCGAGCGCAGCCGAACAGTGCGCCATCATCTGCGCCACATCCATTTTTCCCCACTGCCGCTGAGAATCGGGCCGAAGCTTGTCGATCCGGGATAGAACCTCGTCCGTTGCTTCTGGTTCGAAAAGGTTTTTCATAACAGCCCCCAGTAGTGAGTGCGAAAAATCATACCACCCAATAATGTCGGCGAATTTGCAGCCGCATATAGAATGGGGCGATCTTTCTCGTGACCACTGCGCCCAACGACGGCTATGTTTCCGCAATGCCTCTGCAGCCGGTAGAGGGAACCGATTCAAAAATGAATCGGGTCCTTTTCTTGCTGGGTATGTCCGTTCTCATCAACTACATCGACCGCAGCAATCTCTCGATTGCCGCTCCGCTCATCAAGGATGAGCTCGGCATTTCCGCGACCCAACTTGGCACATTGCTTTCCGTGTTCTTCTACACCTACGGGCTGCTGCAGATTCCGGCCGGCTGGCTGGTCGACCACTTTGACGTAAAGTCAGTCTTCGCGCTCGGATTTTTTCTCTGGTCTGCGGCAACGGCGGTCACAGGGCTGCTGCACGGGTTTGCGGCACTGATCATCGCTCGTGCAGTTCTAGGCGTGGGAGAATGCGTCGCTTTCCCCGCCTACGGCAAGATTGTTGGCACTCATTTTCACGAAACGCAACGCGGATTTGCCAACTCCATTGTGAGTTGCGGTCTGGCCCTGGGCCCCGGATTCGGTATCCTGCTCGGCGGCAATGTGGTGGGTCGCTTCGGCTGGCGCCCATTCTTCCTTTTTCTCGGATTCGTGGGCCTGCTGTGGTTGATCCCATGGTGGGCGTGGATGCCAAAACGCTCCCCCCATCCCGCCCTTACAACACAGCCACGCGGCGGTGTCCTTGCGATCCTGCGGCAACGCTCTGCCTGGGGAACGTGCCTGTGCCTGTTCTGCTTCAACTATGCCTCATACACACTTGTGACCTGGCTGCCTTTTTATCTGACGCGCGAGCGAAATTTCGACATGAGTCACATGGCGAGCATTGGCGGATGGGTCTACCTTCTCTTTGCCGTGTCGTCCGTTGTCTGGGGAAAATTGTCGGACCGCTGGATCACCACCGGCGGCTCGCCCACAACCGTCCGCAAAACGATCGCGACCACCGGATACATCGCCATTGGCATCTTCTTCTTTGCCTCGGCCTTCGCCTCGGGGAAGATTTTCCTGGTGTCGTTGTCGCTCGCAGGCGTGGCGATGGGGATGTCGTCGAGCAACTTGTGGGCCATCACGCAGACTCTGGCAGGCCCACGAATGGTGGGCCGCTGGACCGGCGTGCAGAACTTTGTGGGAAATTTCGCCGGCGGGGTCGCTCCCTGGCTGACCGGATTCCTTCTCGACCGCACCGGTCACTTCTACTGGGCATTTGTGATCACCGCAGCGGTGGCGTGGGTAGGCGCGCTCAGTTGGATCTTCATCGTTGGCCCCATCGAGTCCGTGTCTTGGGACACGCCGATGTAGGGACAGCCGCCCTCGGCTGTCCAGCGCAGCGAAGCTCCGCTCCAGCATCGCTTTCGATTCGTAAACAGACGCCGGAATCACCGTGGAAGAGCGGCGCTTCAGCGCCGCGTAGCTGCAAAGAAAAGGGCTTTAGCCCCTGTGCCCCTTCCGTAATACACTCCTTGCATGGCCCAGGAAGTTGAAATCAAATTTCGAGTTCCCGACGTGCGGGCCCTGACCCGAAAGCTGCGAGCATCGGGATTCCGCCTCGTCACGCCCCGCACCCATGAGATGAATACGTTGTACGACTTGCCCGGAGGCGTGCTGCGGAAACGAAAGGAACTGCTTCGCCTCCGGAAGTATGGTTCGGAATGGAAGCTGACGCACAAGAGCGGAACCGTTCGCGGCCACCACAGCAGCCGGGTCGAACTGGAAACGAAAGTCGAAGACGGCAAGGCGCTGGAAGAAATTCTGCGCGCGCTCGGATATTCGCGCTCGTTCCGCTATGAGAAATTCCGCGCCGAATGGTCGGATCGAAAGGGAAATATCGTTGTGGATCAAACTCCAATCGGCGACTTCTGCGAGATCGAGGGCCCAGCGAAGTGGATCGATGCAACCGCCAAGAAGCTCGAGGTGACGCCGCAGGACTACATCACGGAAAACTACGCGACGCTGTTTGCGGAATGGAAACGTGAGACGCGCAGCAGCGCGAATGAAATGACATTCAAGGCGGTAAAGCGATGATCCCCACTGTCAACCGTTCCTGAGGCGGCAAAAGTCAAGACCTCGAATGCTACGGCATGCATCACGGATGGTGCAGCGTCCCGGCAAGTCACTGAATTCGCGCCTGTTTCGCGCTGCAAGCGCTGTGTAAATGATCGCCCGTATCTCGTTGACAATAAACAACATAAATCCACAAGGTAAATCGATTTAACCTGCCGCAAGAGTGTCCAGAACTGGCGACGGTAAAACGGGTCGGTCGTGCTCGCGAATGTCTTTCTGCCGTCCTCGCATGCGCGGCAACATGCACTTCAGAACTCGACCTGCCCAGGGATTCTCCAACGCGCAACGTGAATCAAGCAGTGAAAACGTGACCTCGTCCTGCAAATGGGTTGACGTATATTTATGACCTTCAGCGTTGAGGGAGATGCTTATCGTGACCAATGACTTTCCTCGCTTTGACCTGACGGGCAATGTGGCGTTAGTGACGGGCGCCGCTCGCGGCCTGGGCCGTGCCATTTCTCTCTGTCTTGCTCATGCCGGCGCCGATGTCGCGCTCGGCCTGAGAGATCAGAAAACCGGAGGCGACCTGGCGCGCGAGATTGAAGCCATGGGCCGGCGCGTATTGCCCTTGCAGATGGATATGACGCGGCTGGATCAAATCTCTCGCGCCATTGACGACGCCACCGCGCATTTCGGCCGCCTCGACATTCTGGTGAACAACGCCGGCTTGTCCCCGGAAAACCTTGCCGAGAATGTGCGTGAGGAAGATTTCGATGTGACGCTGCAAGTGAATCTGAAAGGAACATTTTTTGCGAGCCAGGCCGCCGGACGGGTGATGATCCGTCAAAAGCGCGGATGCATCATCAACATGAGCTCGCAGGCAGGCTTTATCGCGCTGCCGACCGAATCCGTGTATTGCATGACCAAAGCCGCCATCGCGCACTTGACCAAATGTCTGGCCGTGGAATGGGGTAAGTACAACATCCGAGTGAATGCGGTTGCTCCCACATTCATTCGCACGCCAGGTACGGAATCGTGTTTGGCCGATCCTGCGTTCCGCAGCAACATCGTCGAACGCATCGCGGCGCTACACCGCATTGGCGAGCCCATGGACGTTGCCGGCGCCGTGGTTTTTCTCGCATCCCCCGCTGCCGCATTGATCACCGGACACACGATGCTGATTGACGGAGGCTGGACTGCCGTATGAGCAGGGCCAAGTTGACGCACGCCGCTGTTCGTTTTCAAGCCAGCGCTCGTTCACTCTGCACCGGATGCGCCGGGCGATCTCCCGACACCAACCAAGTCGCCCAGCCAATACAGACAGCAGTAACCGCCGCAACCAGCAGCACAATGCCGGAAAAGAAAAACCGGCTTACGCAGACTCCAAGGAGTTGGTAAGCGAACAGAATCCACCCTAATGCGCCAATTGCGCGCGGAGCCGTTCGAGCCAAGGCAGCCAGATGCCACGCAAGGTATGCCGCAAACAAAATACACATCGAGCAGAACACCTGGTAGCCGAGAGCGACTTGGGCATAAGAAAAATCGGCGTGACCGATGGGGAAACGCACAGGCGGCATCGGCGCTGCCACGCGCCAGAAGTTCAAAAGCCCATATGTGTTCCCGATGGCGGCCAAAAAGAGCAATACGCCGGCAATGCTATACAGCCTGCTTGCTTTCATCGAAATTTCTCCGCAAGATGAATCGGTCGAAGTCGTGGCAAACGAGCACCCAGGGAAATCGCGGGATTGGAGCGATCCATTCTGTTATCAGACGCATCGCATTCCAACCCACTAGTCGTTTAAAGACATGTCGTAAGACGCCATATTGAGCTTTCGGGTTGCTTTTGTCAAGAACCGATCCATGGTGAATTTTTATGCGCTGGTGGTTCTCGACATTTCGTACTCAAGGATCGCCGGGTCGTTTGGGTATGGCTCCATTCGTCCGGTTTTGGAAAACCCCAATCGCTGGTAGAAGTGGATAGCTGGTTCGTTGTTGCTCGTGACCATTAAAAGCACGGTGCGCGCATTCTGTCTCCGCGCCCAGTCGAATACCTCTTTCACTAGTAGCCTGCCGATACCTTGCTGCCGGTGGCTCGGAGCCGTCCACATCGAGACGAGATGGGCTCGCGTCGGATCAGCTTGATCCACGAACGATCCCACGATGCCACACACGTTTTCGCCGTCCATCGCCAGGTATCCGACTCCCACGTCACCATTCATGCGTTGCACTCGTGCCTGCCATTCAGAGTCGGCAAATTGCGATTCCTGCGTATACGTGGAACCGAATGCGTAGGGAGCTTCCTGAAGAGCACGAAGGCGAACCGTTTTAAAAGCGGACGCGTTTGATTTTGTAATTGGCCGAATTTCGATCATGCGGCATCACCGTGGGACAGCGGTAGCCGTGGCTGGGAAGGTCATTGAGGCGCGATCAGGGGATTTCACCAACCGTCGCGCCGTCATCGCTTGGCTGGGCTTCGCGGGAAACTCAACTCTCGATGGAACCCCAGGTCCTCACCCCGCAGCATCTTGGTGACGTAGGCAATCTGCCCGTAGTGCAGCCCGAAATGTTCCACAACCTGGTAAACGGCCTGGAGCCCATTGACCTTGTAGCCCTGAAT
>Ga0070730_10005873_pt1 | contig 10532 bp, 11 predicted proteins | sample Coa_R1_3_FD_66447 | JGI IMG/M metagenome (GOLD analysis project Ga0070730, IMG submission 66447) | Surface soil microbial communities from Centralia Pennsylvania, which are recovering from an underground coalmine fire - Coalmine... | ecosystem: Environmental > Terrestrial > Soil > Unclassified ... | reverse complement strand
GGCGTTAGTGGCTGGGTTTCTGGAAGGTTGACTCAGGGGTTGACTGATATGGGGGACTTGCAAGGGCAGGGTTGACGCATGAGCGAGCTGATCACGCAGAGCGAGTACGCGCGATCGCGTGGCGTCAGCAAGCAGGCGATCGGCAAGCTCGTCGCCAAGGGCGTGATCCCGCTGATCGACGGGAAGATCGATCCGTCGGTCGCCGACCTAAAGCTGCGCGAGAACGTCAACCCGGCCAGGAGCAAGGCCGCCGCCGCGCTCGATGGTGCCGCCGGCGACGAGCCGGCGCAGAAGAAGCCGCAGCAGTCCGATGCGGGGCGGTTCTTCAAGGCGCGCGCCGACCGCGAGGAGGCGGGCGCGGCGCGCGAACTGCTCGAGTTGCAGAAGCTGCAGGGCACGCTGGTCGAGCGCGACCAGGTGGAGCGGGCGCTGTTCGAGGCTTCGCGCATGCTGCGCGACCTGGTGCTGAACGTGCCGAAGCGCGTCGCCGGCGACGTGGCCGGGATGAGCAGCGCGCCAGAGATCGAGCAGAAGCTCACCGCTGAGCTGCGCCGCGCGCTGGAGGAGTTCTCGAAGATGGCCGCCCACGCCGTCGGCGAGACCTCGAACTGATGGCCGACGGCTTCGGCTCGATCCTGGCGGTCATCGGGCGGGGCGTCGAGCCGGACCCGGAGCTGCGGATCGACGATTGGGCCGAGGAGCACATGGTGCTGCCGCGCAAGAACGCGGCGGAGCATGGGCCGTACCGGAACGAGCGCACGCCGTACGCGCGCCGGGTGCAGCAGTGTCTGTCGCCGGGGCACTTCGCCAGGCGGGTGATCGTCCGCGCCGCGGCGCAGATGCTCAAGACGCAGTCGGGCCTGAACTGGATTGCCGGGTCGATCGATCTGGCGCCGGCGAACGCCCTGGTGCTGATGCCAACGCTGACGCTGGCCAAGCGCCTGTCGTCGCGCATCGGCGAGACGATCAAGGCGGTGCCGAGGTTGCGCGACAAGGTGGCCGCGCCGCGATCGCGCGACGCCCGCAACACGATAGACACCAAGGAATTCGACGGCGGCACGCTGCACATCACGACCGCCGGATCGGCCGCCAACCTGGCCGAGATCGCGGTGCGCTACGGCTGGGGCGACGAGGTCGACCGCTGGGAGCTGGACGTCGACGGCGAAGGCGACCCGGTGATGCTGCTGGAGAACCGGACGAGCACCTACTCGTCGATCTCCAAGCAGTACTTCACCAGCTCGCCTGGCATCAGCGAATTTTCGCGGATCGACCGCCTGGTGGCGGAAGGGACGGACGAGTACTACCACGTTCCCTGTCCGCACTGCGGCGAGCTGCACCGGCTGGAGTTTGAGAACCTCCAGGCCGACGCCGGGCTGACGCGGGCCTGGATGGTGTGCCCGCACTGCGCCTGCGTGATCGACGAAAGCGCCAAGTCCTCGATGCTGCTGGACAAGGACAGCGGCGGCCGCGCCGAGTGGCGCGCGACGCGCCCGGGCGACGGCGTCACCGTCAGCTTCACCATCAGCGCGCTGTACGCGCCGCTCGGCTGGGTCTCCTGGCTGAAGCTGGCGCGCGAGCGCGACAAGGCGGAGAAGGCGCTCGAGGCCGGCGATACCGAGCTGATGCAGGTGTTCATGAACACCCGCATGGCGAAGAGTTGGTCGGCCGGCAGCTCCGCCTCCTCGGTCGAGGACCTGGTGCTACGCGGCGAGGATTACGCCGAGCTGACGCTACCGGAGGGGGCACTGCTGCCGACGCTCGGCGTCGACGTGCAGCACGACCGCATTGCCGTGAGCATCTGGGGTTGGGGCCGCGGCGAGGAAGGCTGGCTCGCCTACTGGGGCGAGATCCACGGCGAGACCAAGCTGCCGGGCCAGGGCGCCTGGGCCGACCTCGAGCGCTTCCTATTCGAGGATCAAGGTGGCGTGTTGGTCAACCGCGGCCTCAAGCATGCCAGCGGCGCGCTGCTGCGCTGGAAGCGCTGTAGCCTGGACACCGGCGACGGCTCCAACCAGGAGGCGGCATACGTCTTCTGTCGCAAGCACCGGGCTCGCGGCGTGCTGGCGGTCAAGGGCGGCACCGAGCGCGGCGTGGCCAGGCTGGAGATCTTCGCGCCGCCGAAGCAGAGCGTCGACGTCGACCGCAAGGACAAGGCGTTCAAGTTCGGCCTGAAGCCGTACATCGTCGGCACCCACAAGGCGAAGGACACGCTGCTGCGTGATCGCCTCGGTATGTGCGACGCCGGCGAGAACGGTGTGGTGCGAACCGGCCGCGGCGCGGGGCGCCTGCACTGGTACCGCGACGTGCGCGCCGACTTCCATGCGCAACTGCTGAGCGAAGTTCAGGTGCCGAGCAAGACGCGGCGCGGCGCGAAGGAATGGCACAAGAAGGCCGGGTCGCATAACGAGGCGTTGGACACCCTGGTCTATGCGTACCACGCGGCGCGCTCGCTGAAATTCAACCTTTGGGGCGAAGGGGTCTGGCTGGCGCTAGAGCAGCAGGTGCGCCAGCCAGACCTGCTAGCGCTGGCTGATGCACATGGTGACGACGAGGCGGCGACCGAGGCCGGGGCGGGCGGGGAAGCGGAACTTCCGCCGCCCGCCCCGGAGGCGGAGCCGGCACCCGCCGTTTTGCCGGCTAAACGTCGGCCGCAGCAACCGAGCAACCCGAAGCCGCGTGGCGGCTTCTCAGTGAAGAGGTGGTGAATTGAGAATCCCCTCCCGCATCGTCGCCGGCGACACGGTGACCTGGCGCGACTTCGCGTTCAATCGCCTGGCTGCGCCGCAGGACCTGGCGATCACCGCCGCGACCTACAACCTGTCGTATTCGTTCCGCGGCCCGCTGCAGGCCGGCTCGGCCGACGTAAGCGGCGTGGCCGACGGCAACGACTGGGACATGACGCTGAGCGGGACGGTCACCGCGGCGTTCAATACCACCAGCATGGCCAACACGTGGTACTGGCAGGCCTACGCCACTGCAATTGCCGGCGGAGCCCGCCTGCTCGCCGGCCAGGGCGAGCTGGTGGTCGAGCCCAACCTTGCGGCGCTCTCCGGCACCGTCTACAACGGCCAGTCGCTGGCCGAGCAGCAGCTGGCGATGGTGAAGTCGGAGATTACCGCGCGCCTCAACAACCACGCGCGCACCGAATACACCATCGGCCAGCGGCATCTGAAGTTCGAGCCGATGGCCGAGCTGCTCAAGCTGCAGACCCGCCTCGAGCTGCAGGTCGCGCGGGAGAAGGCCAGCAACGCCGTGCAGAACGGCCTGGGTAACCCGAACAAGATGCAGGTGCGGTTCGGTGATCGCATGCCGCGCGGCACCGACGCCGGCGGCTGGTTCTGGGGACGCTGAGCATGGCCTCGATCTGGCAGTCCATCGTTCCCGCGGTCATCCGCCGCGTCTTTGCGGGTGATCCCAAGCCGGCGTCACGGCGCGAGCCGTCGATCGGCAAGCTGCAGCGCCTATACGCCTTCGGCAGCTACAACCGCCTGAACAGCGACTGGGTCACCGTCACTAGCAGCTCCGACTCGGAGATCCGGCTGACCTTGCGCACCATGCGCAACCGCAGCCGCCAGTTGTGCCGCGACAACGACTACGCAAAAAGCCTCAAGCGCGTGATCCGCAACAACGTCGTCGGCCATGGCGTGCGCTTTCAGGCCCAGGTGAAGAAGCGCGATGGGTCGCTCAACACCGACGTCAACGGCAAGATTGAGGACGCCTTCAAGGACTGGTGCGAGCAGGAGAACTGTGACGTGTCGGGGAAGTTCAGCTTCCACGACATTGAGCAGCTGATCATGAACGAAGTGTTCGAGTCGGGTGAGTGCTTCGTGCGCCTGGTCAAGCGCCCGTTCGGCAACTCCACGATCCCGCTTGGCCTTGAGCTGATCGAGGCCGACCAGGTGGTAGAGGAATGGTCCGGCCGCACCGAAGGCGGCAATGAAGTGCGCATGGGCGTCGAGGTCGACAAGTGGCGCCGCCCGGTGGCGTACTGGCTCTATCCGACCCACCCCGGCGACTACATGTTCGCCACGGCCCAGCTGCAGACCAACCGCTTCATCCGGGTGCCGGCCGAGGAGATCATCCATCTGTTCGTGCCGGACCGCTTCGGCGATACGCGTGGCGTGCCGTGGATGCACAGTGCCGGCGAGCGCCTCCGCCACATGGGCGGTTACGAGGAAGCGGAAGTCGTCAAGGCGCGCGCCCAGGCCTGCGTAATGGGCGTGATCGAAACCCCAGAGGTCACCGACCCGTCGCAGATCCAGCAGGGTCCGCCGGAGACTGGCGAGCTGGACGACGGCGACCAGGTCATGGACCTGTCGGCCGGAACGGTGCGCAAGCTCGCCGCCGGCGAGAAGTTCACCGGCTTCAATCCGTCATCGCCCAATGCGCAGGTGGAGACGTTCCTGCGCTACCTGATCCGTGCGGTCTGCTCGGGCGTCGGCGCCAGCTACGAGTCGGTGGCGCGCGACTACTCGCAGAGCAACTACTCCAGCTCGCGCCTGGCCAGGCTCGACGACCTGGACCAATGGCGCGTGCTGCAGAAGTGGCTGATCCGGCATTTCCACCGCCGCATCGCGCGAGAATGGATGGGCTTGGCAGTGCTCGCCGGCGTGCTGGACCTGCCGGACTTCGAGACCAACCCGAAGAAGTACGCGGACATCCGCTGGACGCCGCGCGGCTGGCAACTGCTCGACCCGAGCAAGGAAGTGCCGGCGCAGCGCGCCGCGGTGCGCGCCGGCTTCTCCACGCTGTTCGAGGTGCTCGAGCAGCAGGGCAAAGACCCGGACGAGCATCTGCATCTGCGCCGCCGCGAGCTGGACGAGTGCGGCGAGCTGGAGCTGATCTTCGACACCGATCCGGCCCAGGTCACCGACCGCGGCCAGCAGGTGGTCAGCGAGGATCCGCTGGCAACGCCCGACCAGGTGCCGAACGACGAGAAAGGCGGCGGCGAAGGCCAGGCCGCCGGAAAGAAGGCGCGGCGCGTAGTGCACATGCCGTTCAACCTGCGCGGCTTCATCCGCACGGTGGTGCGCTCCGCCAGCCATGGCGCCGACCCCGACGCGATCGCTATTCCTTCGCCGGTGATGGTGCGCGGCGTCGACGTACCGTATGTCGCGGGCATGAGCGCGGACGGCTCGAAGTGCTACTTCGACATCCGGCTCAAGCCGCTGACCACGAAGTCCGGCATCAACTTCGATCCGGCGGAGTTCATCGCGGTCCACGAGCTGGTCGAGTGGACCTTGGTCGGCCAATTCGGGCTGACCTATGACGACGCCCATATTCATGCCACGCGGGCGGAGCATGCAGCCGTAGCAGCGCGCGGCATCGACCCGGCCGAGTACGAAGAGCTGTTGCAGACGCTCGAAGCGCTGTGCTGGCAGCTGGCCAAGGCCGGCGAGATGAAGCACATCCCGAGCGACCTGGCCCGCTACCCCTACGAAGCCGAGAACGAAACGTTCCTGCTGGCCGCCTGACCCTGGAGAAACCAACGATGGACTCGCAGACTCACGATCCTGCGGCAGACGCCGCTGTCCCCGAGCTGGCAACGCCCAAGCCGGAAGCTGCCGTCGAGCATGCCGATGCCACGCCGGCGCCGGAAATGTCGGCCGTTACGCGCGCCTTTGCCGACATCGAGTCCGGTATGCGTTCAGCCGCGCGGCGCTTCGGCGATGAGTTGAGCGAAGAGCACAAGCGCCTGGTGAGCGAGATCCACGAGCTCTACGAGCAGCTGCACCACACGCTGCACAGCTTCCGCGATGACGGCGACGCCGCGGCGCGCGCGATGCGCCAGGCGTGCGTCCAGGCGCTGCATAAGCTGGCCGGCCACGCCGAAACGCCGAAACAGTAGGCCCCGCCCATGGATAGAAGCAAGCGCCTGAAAGACGGCGAGGCGATGCCGCGCCAGCGACGCGAGCTGTTCCTGCGGCTGGACAGCGCCTCCATCAAGGTCGACCAGGAGGCGCGCACACTGGACATGTCGTTCTCCAGCGAAGCACCGGTCGACCGGTGGTTCGGCACGGAGATCCTGAGCCATGCGGCCGGCGCGCCGAACTTCGACCGGCTCAACAATGGCGCGCCGCTGCTGTTCAACCACAACATGAACGACCTGCTGGGCGTGGTGGAGCGCGCCTGGGTGGATCCAGCCCAGAAGATGGGGCGCTGCACTGTCCGCTTCGGCAAGGACGAGCGCGGGCAATGGGCCATGCAGCAGGTTCAGGACGGCATTCTCAGCAAGGCGTCGTTCATGTACGACGTCGACCACTACCAGGCCGAGCTCGACCAGGACGGCGACGAGGACGACGTCTACACCGCCACCAAGTGGTGCGCCTACGAGGTCAGCCTGGTCACCGTGCCCGCCGATGACGGCGTCGGCGTTGGCCGCTCCGACCAGGCTAGCGCGCGCCGCGTCCGTATCGAAGTTTCCACGCCTCCGGCTCCGCCGGTTGCTCAACCCGCGGCAGCCGCCGCATCCACTACGAGGTCTTCAATGATCAGAGCGATTGCACAGCAGCTCGGCCTGCGTCTTGCCGACAACGCTGACGACGCGGCCGTGCGAGCGGCGGTCTGTCAGAAACTCAACCTTATCGAAGCGGCGAACGACGCCGCGATCCTGTCGGCGATGAACCAGCGCGCCACGCAGGAAGCGACCGTCAGCGCCGAGGCGGCGCAGCGGGCGGAACGCGAGCGCGTCGCCGGCATCGAGGAGCTCGGCAAGCGCCATAACCTGCCGGTCGAGATGGTGCGAAAGATGGTGAACGACGGCACCAAGATCGAGCTGGCGCGCGGCCTGACGCTCGAATACGTCGCCTCGCGCGCCAGCAACGGTGGCGTGGCGCGACTGGGCGACGACCCCAACCCGGATCTGAGCGACAAGGAAAAGGGCAAATACTCCATCCTGCGCGCCATCCAGGCCTGGATCGCCAGCGACTGGAGCAAGGCCGGCTTCGAGCGCGAATGCTCGGAGGAGATCAGCAAGCGCTCGGGCCGCGGCGCCAGCAAGGGCTTCTACATGCCGACCAACCTGCCGTTCTACCAGCGGCTGTCGCCGCAGGAGATGGCGCAGCGCGCGGCCTACTCGGTCACCAGCGGCAACACCGGCGGCGTGCTGGTGGCGCAGCAGCTGCTGGCCGGCTCGTTCATCGAGCTGCTGCGTAACAAGGCCAAGGTGATCCAGGCCGGTGCGCGGATCCTGGCGGGCCTGGTCGGCAACATCGACCTGCCCCGCCAGAAGGCCGCCGGCACCGCCTACTGGCTCGGCGACGGCGCCAACCCGACCGAGGCCGAGGCGCAGTTCGAGCTGGTCGGCATGACGCCCAAGACGGTCGGCGCCTACTCGCTGATCACCCGCAACATGCTGCTGCAGGCCACGCCGGACGTCGAGATGTTGGCCCGCGCCGACATGCTGGCGATCATCGCCCTGGCGATCGACGCCGCGGCCCTGTACGGCAGCGGCGTCGGTGGCCAGCCGCAGGGCATCGCCAACACACCGGGCATCGGCTCGGTGGTTGGTGGAGCCAACGGCGCGCAGTTCACGCTCGACAACTTCATCGACCTGGAGACCCAGGTCACCGCGCAGAACGTGCCGGAGGACGCGCTGGCGTACATCATCAACGCCAAGACCATCGGCTGGCTGAAGAAGCAGAAGTCCAGCACCGGCCAATACCTGTGGAATGGGCCCTGGAACGGCCTGCAGACCACGCCGGACTTCCGCCCGGGCAGCTACCCGCTCAACAACTTCCCGGCTTACCGCTCCAACCAGGCGCGCAGCAACCTGACCAAGGGCTCCTCGAGCGGCATCTGCTCCGAGGCCTACTTCGGCGACTGGAGCGAGCTGATCATCGGCGAGTGGGGCGTGCTGGAAGTGCTGCCCAACCCGTACGGCGCGGCGTACCAGCAGGGCGGCATCGAGCTGCGCTCGCTGCAGAGCGTCGACATCGCCCCGCGCCACCCGGTGTCGTTCGCGGTCATGAGCGACGGTCTCACGGCCTAAGCCCACTCAATCCGCAATAGGAGACTCCAAGCCCATGAACAACATCGGCGACCTCAAGCAGACCATCCTGGCGGCCTCGGCCGCCGTCACCGCGACCGGCAACACCTCCGGCGTTACCCTGCCCAGCGAGCCGCTCGGCACGCTGCTGGTGCTGCTGGACGTGGTCAACACCGCCGGCACCAACCCGACCTACAGCGCCCAGGTGCAGTCCAGCCCGGACGGCAGCACCTGGACCAACGTCGGGTCGGCGCTCAGCGGCACCGGCACCAACACCGCGACTGGCAAGATCTCGATCGACGCCAAGTCGCTGACCGGCCTGCAGTTGCGCATCGCGGAGACCATCGGCGGCACCGCCAGCCCGAGCTACACCCGCTCGGCCCAGCTGGTCACCCGCCAGCAGGTGTTCCCGTAAGCGGCATCAGTCCCTGAGCCCTGGCGCCGGCCCGGCATGGCCGGCGCCTCTTTTCTTTAGGAGAATCACATGAAGGATTCCGGGCTGTACCGGGTCCGCGAAGGCTTCACCGTGAAGCTGGCGGGCAGCCCGCAGGTCATAGCCGGCGGCAAGCTGGTCGAGATGACTCCCGACCAGGCCAAGCTGCACGGCCACAAGCTCGAGGAGCCGAGCAAGGAACATGTCGCTGCCTACCGCGCCGAACGCGCGGCCGAGCAGAAGCGCGCCAGCGACGCCGACTCCGCCGCGGATCGCCGCCGGCGCGAGGAGAACGAAGCGACCGCCAATGCGCTGATGCAGCAGGCGGCGGCGCTGCGCCAGGCGGCGGCCTGATGCCGCGCTACCGGGTGGTTGACGGCAGCGTGGCGCGCGCCGACGGCAGCGTCGCCGGCGTCGGCGATCACGTCGAGCTCGACGCGGACGTGGCCGCGCTGCATGCGCGGCTCCTGCGCCTGGACGAGCCTATGCTGCTCGGCAGCGACGTCCTGCCGGCGACGTTCCATCTGCCCGGCGACAAGCTGCTGACCCTGGGCGACGTCGTGCGCGCCGCGCATGATGCCAGCGGCCTGACGGTCGAGGCCTGGAACGCCCTGGAGTCCGCGCAGCGCGAGAAGCTGCTTGACGATGCGCTGATCAAACTGCTCGAGGCGGAGAAAGGTCCGCTGGCCGTCGGAAGCTGATCGATGCCGATCTACGGCCAGGACGATCTCGACGGACTCCTGGCCGACTTCGGCGTGGTGTGGTTCAAGACCGGCGTTCCCGGCACCACCTACACCGGCATCTTCGACCAGCCGGACGAGGCACTGCTGCTCGGGCATAACGTCTATCCCGAGTCGACCATGTACGTGCTCCTGGTCAAGACCAGCGACGCCAACGCGGCGGTCCTGGCCAACGGCGTCAGCGTCACGGTCGACAGCCAGACCTACAAGGTGCGCAACGTGCTCAAGGTCGAAGACGGCGCTTTTTCTCGTGTCGAGCTGAACCATACCTAAGCCATGTCCAGCTCGATCCGCGAGGCCATCATCCTGGGCATGGTCAACGCGCTTACGGCTGCCCAGATGCAGCTCGGCGCCACGGTGGCGCGCTCGTACCGCGACCTGACGCCGCGGTCGGCGACGCCGTCGGTCGTTGTCACGCCGGCGGACGAGACCACCACGGTCCTATCTGACGCCGGCACCGCGGGCGTCGACCGAAACGTGCTGCTGGTCGACGTGGAGATCGCCGTTCGCGGCGACCCCTATGACCAGATCGCCGACGCGATCGCCGTGGCAGCGCACGCCACGCTGATGAGCTGGGCCAACGCGCCCAGCTCGCCGCTGATGTACCAGTTCCGCCGCGAGTCGACGCAATGGTCGTCGCAGGCCGCCGATCTCACTGCCGGCGTACTGAGCATGCGCTACCGCGTCATCTACCTGACCGACGCCAACGACCTGTCCAAGGTCGGTGCGCCGGGATGAACCCGCTGTTCCACTGACCCCAGAGGTAACACCGCCATGCAAGCTTTCGGCTCCGGCATGATGTTCGCCACGCCGCTCACCGATGTGAACGGCAACGTTATTTCCAACCCCACGCCGGTCAAGCTGGCGATCCTGCAGGACGTGTCGCTCGACCTGTCCTTCGACGCCAAGGAACTGCACGGCGAGCGCCAGATCGCGCTCGACGTCGGCCGCGGCAAGGGCAAGATCATGACCAAGGCCAAGTCGGCGCGCATCTTCGGCCGCGCGATGAGCTCGCTGTTTACCGGCCAGCCGCTCACCGCCGGCCTGACCGCGATCTACAACGACGCCACCGGCGCGGCGATCCCGGCGACACCGTACACCATCACCGTGACCCCGCCGAACTCTGGCGTGTTCGCCGCCGACCTGGGCGTGCTCAACGCCTCCGGCCTGCCGATGACGCGCGTGGCCAGCGGCCCGGCCACCGGGCAGTACTCGGTCAACGTCTCGACGGGCGTGTACACCTTCGCGGCGGCCGACACCACCCTGACTGTGTATATCAACTACCGCTACACCGTCACCGCCAGCGGCACCACTCAGACGCTCACCAACCCGTTGACCGGCGCGCTGCCCACCTTCCGCACCGACATGCAGC
>Ga0070730_10005872_pt1 | contig 10532 bp, 9 predicted proteins | sample Coa_R1_3_FD_66447 | JGI IMG/M metagenome (GOLD analysis project Ga0070730, IMG submission 66447) | Surface soil microbial communities from Centralia Pennsylvania, which are recovering from an underground coalmine fire - Coalmine... | ecosystem: Environmental > Terrestrial > Soil > Unclassified ... | reverse complement strand
GCGGCACTGGACTTCGGCGTCCCGGGCAATGAGCTGCCGACTGCTGGCGGTGCACCGGTGACGTTGGGAAAGACATACAAGGGACTGAGTTGGGTCAGTTTGGTCGTGTCGTAGGTGTAACCCAGGTGCGCCGTCAGATGCGAGGTCAACAGGGCGTCCATCTCCAGTTCGAGTCCGCGGCTGTAGGCTTCGCCGACGTTGAGTACGCCGGGCAGCACGAGGGCGGTCAGCTGCACCTCCTCCTGGACCTTGTGCCACTTGATGTCGTAGACGGCGGCGGAGTAGCGAAAGTGGTTCGCCACGGTCCCCTTGACGCCGATTTCGTAATTGTCGGCCGTGTCCGGCTCCACCTTGAAGAGCGACGGAGGAACGGCAGTGCCTCCGGCGGTGGACGGCAATGCGTTCACGCTGCCCCGCCGGAAGCCTTGCGACCACGTCGCGTAGACCAGGTTGTCCTTGTTGATTTGGTACGAAGTATTGAGCTTCCAGAGTGCGCGACGCCACGAGTCGCCGGACGTATTGTTGGTGGGCGGAGAACCAAATTGCGGGAGCGCCAGGAACAGGAGCGCGTTCGATTGTGTTTGGGTCAGGGTCTGCTTGAACACGCGGGCACCGCCCGTCAGGCTCCACGCCGATGTGATGTGGCCGGTCAGTTCGCCGAACAGGGCGATCTCCTTGAACTTGGTGTTGAAGTCGCCGACGAAGGCTTCGTCCTTGAGCACCGGGATCCCATTGATGACGGTGGTTTTTCCGGGCACGTAGGCCGTGTCGCCGACGCCGCAGTACGACGGCGTGTTGAAATCGGCGGGGCTGGGTCCGTAGATGGGTGCGCACGCGTTATAGAAGTCGTTATACCCGGGATAGTAGTCCTCCTCCTTGATGACGGTGGTCTGGTTCTTGTAGAACAGGCCGCCGACCCACTCGAACATTCCGCCGGATTTGGATGCGAGGCGGATCTCCTGCGACCAAGGCTTGTCATCGAATGCTTCCTTGCCGACGATGAACATCCTGGGGTTTTGGCCGTACAGATCCTGCGGAAAGCCGTAGAAATTCTCGTACTCCGCGGTTTCGTCGGCCGAAGTCTGGTTGACGTGATGCGCCCAAGAGCTTGCCGAGGTCAGGGTGGCGAATCCCATGTCGTATTCCAATGTCAACGCCACCATGTCGACGGTGTCGTGGGTGGTGGATTGGGTGTTCTCCGGGCTCGACAAGCGGTCGACGCCGGGCGGGACCGGACCGTTGTAGTACTGCGCGGCGACCGGCGGATTCGTGAAGTTGCCGACCGGCAGGACGGCCGGGATGACGGGTTGGTTGTAGCCCGCGAGATTGGTCGCAATGTACGGAAATCCGTCGGCGTTCGACAGCTGATGGTAATAGGACAACTGGGCGTGAAACTCCTCGCTGGGCTTGAACAGCGCGGCCACCCGGGCACTGCGATATTGATAGGAGTTCACACCATCCTTGCGGTACACGATGGGGTTGCTGAACACTGCGCCGGGCGTTGCCGGAAGCGGTACTCCCGTGGAGTCGAGCGCATACAGATTCGGCTGATTGATGAAGCCGGCTTCATCCGTCCACCCGGCATTCAGCCGCACGGCGAAGGTGTCGGACAGCGGCAGATTGAGCATGCCCTTCACGTCTTCGTTGAGGGCGTGCGTGTGGTTGGTTTTGCTCAGACCCGCCTCGACCTTGGCGTCGAACGCACTCGGATCGGGAGCATTCTGCACGAATCGAATGGTCCCGCCGAGGGAGCCGGAACCGTATAGCGTGCCCTGCGGGCCGCGGAGCACTTCCACCCGGTCGAGATCCTGCAATCGAAGGTTGACCAACAGCGGAGTATCGTCGACGTAGGTGGCGACCGGCGGCAGCACCGGCGAGGCGGCGGCCGGCAATCCCGAGGTGGTTTCGCTGTTCAGGCCGCGAATGATGAGGTTGGCACCGCCGACGCCGCCGAACGGTCCTTTGTCCGTGTAGTTGACGCCCGCCATGGAGTGGGCGAGTCCCGCAATATCGACGATCCCCGCCTGATCGAGGCTTGACCCGCTGACGGCGGTGATGGCGATGGGCAGGTCCTGAGCGGAGACCGCGCGGCGCGTTGCCGTTACCACCACCTCTTGCAGGGACGCCTCGTCGACGGTGGCTTGGTCGGCGGAAGCAGGCGCGCCGTACAGCACGGCCAGTACCGCCGCCGTCACCGACGACAAAGTACCCGCGCAACGCGCAGTAGGCGGAGAGGCGGGTGCTTTCACCCGCCTCGCCCGATGAGTGGTGGCCATTGAATCATCCCCTCGTTCTGTTTGCCGAATCGTTCCAATTGCATTTCTTTAAACGCGCGTTTAAATTATTTGCAAAGGGCATGCCAAGCCGCCGAGATCAGATCGAATTGGAAAATAGCTTCAGATAACGGCGCGTTGTCGACCCGCGACGAGCGGGTCGGATGGGGCCGCGCACGATAACGCGCACCGGGGCAGAGCAGGGCTGCATGCCCGATGCCCGAAGATCGGGCGCGAGGGCCGCAGCGGCGATCAGTCAAGACTTGAGTTCAACTCGCATCGTCGGCAATGCATAGAATGGGTGCGGGCGTGCCGCCCGTTGCGGATCAGGAGCGAATGCCGATGTTCAGTCTCACCGCTTTCAGACAGGAGATTCCTTCGCACACCTACTGGACGGCAATCGCGGCCGCTGCCGCCGGCGTGGCCGTGCTCTGGTGCGCGCTGACCTACGGCGGCTACGTCACGCCCATCTTCCTGCCATCGCCTACCGATGTGTGGAACGCCGCAACCGAGCTATGTCTGTCCGGCATCTTCGCCGCCGATTTTGGCCGATCCTGCGGGAGAGTCTTCGGCGGCTTCGTTGCCGCGATCATCGTGTCGATTCCCATCGGAATGCTGATGGGCAATTTCCGCATCATCGAGGCGGCGATCGAGCCCTTTCTCGCGTTCGTACGCTACATGCCCGTACCGGCGTTCATTCCCCTCATCATTCTCTACGCAGGTATCGATGAGTTTTCCAAAATACTCGTCATTTTCATCGGAACCGCGGTGCAGATGATCATCATGGTTTCCGATGTCGTGAAGAAAGTGGCCGCAGACTTCTGCAAAGTGGCGCTGACGCTCGGCGCCACCCCGGCCGAGATCGCACGTAAGGTGGTGTGGCGCGCCAGTCTGCCGGGGATCGTCGATGTATGCCGGATCAATCTCGGCTGGGCATGGACCTATCTCATCGTCGCCGAAGTCCTTGCCGCGAACCAGGGGCTCGGCTTCCGCATCATCAAGGCCCAACATCTTCTGAATACCTCGATCATATTCTTCTACCTCGTGGTGATCGGCGCACTGGGCCTGGCCTGCGACATTGCGTTCAGATTGTCGGGCGCACGCCTGTTCCCGTGGACTCGGGAACATCTCGGCGCATAAAGCCTTCAGGAGTTGACACGATGCTTCTGATGATCGAGGCCCTGACAAAGTCCTATCCGTCGCGAGACGGGCGGCCACCCGCACTGGCCGAAATCAATTTTGGCATCGAGGAGGGAGAATTCGTCTCGCTGGTCGGTCCGTCAGGATGCGGCAAATCAACCATTCTGGCCCTCGTGGCCGGCCTGATCCCGTCCAGCACGGGGCGCATCACGCTGGACGGTTCCATCGTGGGAAAGGCGGGCGCGGACCGCGGCATGGTCTTCCAACAGCCCAATCTATTCCCCTGGCTGACGGTGTTTGAGAACGTCACGTTCGGTCTGACCTTGAAAGCCAACCGAATTCCGGGGAACGATGCGCGCGTCCTTAAGGCGCGGGCCGATTCTCTGCTGGAGGCGGTCGGCCTCGCCGCCTTCCGCGATCACTACCCGCGGCAATTGTCGGGCGGAATGAGGCAACGCGCGGCGCTGGTCCGTGCGCTGGTGACCAAGCCGCGCATTCTCCTGATGGATGAACCGTTCGGAGCACTCGACGCGCAGACGCGCGAAGAGATGCAGGAGCTATTGTTGCATTTATGCCGACGTCAGGGAACGACGGTCCTGTTCGTCACGCATGACGTCGAGGAAGCTCTGATCTTATCGGACCGGGTGCTGGTCATGCAGGCGCACCCCGGAGCAATCATTGCCGAGGTGCCCGTTTCGCTGCAACGCCCGCGCCATTTGGATATGCGAGCCGATCCCATCTTCGTCGAGCTGCGCGCACGCATGTTCGGCCTGTTGCGTCACCGCGTCCGCAAGGACATTTCTCAAATGGTCGTGAATGAGGGGATGGCTGAGGCCGAAAACAGGTTGAGGCAGGCGTGAGCGTCGATTCCGCCAATCACCTCGATTTGATTGCCGCTGAAGGCGTTCATCTGTTCGACGGGTACCATGACTTCACGCTGCGCACCTTGCGTGGCCGCGGCGACTGCCGCCATGGTGGTGCCGTAAACGATGCGGCTGATTCCCGCGAGCCACGCGGCGGTGAAGCACATGGGGCACGGCTCAACCGTCGTGATGAGGGTGAATCCGCGAAGGTCGGGGCCTCGCGCCGCCACCGCCATCCGTACGATCTCGATCTCGGCATGGCGGGTGAAATCCCGGAAGCTTCGGACCTGATCGCTGAGTGTCGCAACCAATTCGCCCGACGGTCCGACGAGAATTGCGCCAAACGGCGGCTCGCCGGCCGCCGCCCCGTGCCGGGCTGCATCGAGCGCTCGCTGCATGAGTGGCAACAGTTCCAACATACACCTGAATGCTATCACCGAGGGCGAGGTTTCGAATGAGAAAACATCCGATCACGTTGCTGGGGATTTCCGCCGTCATGGTCGCCCACCTTTCCTTCGCCCACACTGCCACTCCCGTATTGCGGGTCGGTTTCGACTCGTGGGTGGGCTTTGCCGGTGTCTTCGCCGCGGTCGATCGCGGCTTTTTCGAGAAGGAGGGCGTGACGGTCGAATTGCGTTCGTTTCCTGGCCCGACCGACAGCATTGCACCGACGATCGCCGGAGACCTGGACATCGCGCTGACGACTCCCGACAACGTCATGTCGGTGGATGCCGGTCAAAAAGCAGATCTCGTCACGATCGACGTCATCGACGTGTCGGTGGGGGCCGATGCCGTCGTGGCGAGGAATGACATCGCCGATATGGCGGGGCTCAAGAACAAGAGGATCGCGGTGACCTTCGGCCAGTGCAATGAATTGCTGTTGCTCGAGGCGCTCGCCAGATCCGGCCTGAAGCAATCCGATGTCACGTTGATCAACATGGACGCAGATGCCGCCGGTGCGGCATTCATCGCGGGTAGACTCGATGCGGCCGTGACGTGGGAACCCTGGGTCACACAGGTGACGTCGAGGGGGAAAGGCCATCTCCTGTTTTCCACGAAAGAGGCGCCCAATATCATCTTCGACAGTGCTGCGGTCACCCGCAAATTCGCGGTGGGCCACAAGAAGGAAATCGACGCCTTCATACGCGGTGTGGACGCGGGAGTCGCCTACCTTCGTTCCCATCCGGAAGAGACATACGCGATCATCGCCAAGACTCTTGCCATCAAACCCGCGGACGTGGCCCTGATGTTGAAGGGCGTGAAGGTACTCGACTTGGATGACAATCGCGCGCTGTTCGGTGACCCCGCGAAGCCCGGTCAAATCTACGCGGCCATGGACAGCGTGGCTGATTTTCAGGTGGCGCAACAGCTTTACAAAGTGAAGCCGGTGATCGGAACCACGTTGGATTCGACCTTCGTGCGCTCCGCGTCGATGAACAACCGGTGATGAACAAACCGGTTCGGCCGCCCGCGCCCGACGGCTGGTTCCATATTTTTCCGATCGATGAGCTCTGAAGCGCGCCAACGCCCTGCTGGCGTCGGATGTGCGGTTCATCATGCTGCCGGCCTCGAGCGACGAAGGCGCACCGTCGTACGCTGGGCACCGGGTCTCATCGTTTCCGCGCATAAGCGCCAACCACGAGGCCCCTTCGAATCAAGCCGGGACATCCCCCAGGATTCCGTGCCGTAGGGCGATCAGCACCAAGGCAATATCGGACGCGACGCCGAGTTTGTTCTTGATCAGATAGTGCGTGTTCGCCACCGTCTTCCGGCTCAAGTTGAGTACGCCGGCAATGTCGTCGATCGATTTGCCCGTCAACAGCATCCGCAGGATCTCGAACTCCCGGGGAGTGAGTTCATCGATGACGGAACCGGCTTCCGCAATCCTGCTGAGCGCGAGCTCATGATCGATGTCCGCGCTCAGGGCGATCTTGCCGTCCATCACATCGAAGACCGCCTGCACCAGTGCCTGGGGAGCCCCGGTCTTGGTGATGTAGCCTCGAGCCCCGGCGCGCATCGCCTGCACGGCATAGGCTGCGTTCTGATGCATGGTAAAGACCAGAATCCGGGCGCGCGCATCCCATTGTAATATCCGCCGGATGCTTTCCATCCCGCCCATCTGCGGCAACGTCAAATCCATGATGACGAGATCGGGGTGCAGATCCTGATAGAGCCGATAGGCCTCCTCCCCATCGCCTGCTTCGGCGGCGACCTGAAGTCCGGGCTGCTTCTCCAATAACGCCCGATACCCTTGTCGAACGATCGCGTGATCATCGACCAGCATGATGGTGGCGGGGGACCTCATGCCGCATTCCGTTCCGATCGTGCGGGTTCGACTGTGGGCGGCAACGGAATCCGCACGTGCAGCGCCAAACCGCTCGGATGCAACACGTCGATGGCGAATTGCCCGCCGAGAGCGTCAACGCGTTCGCGGATACCGAGCAGTCCCATGCCGGACGACATGGCGGGCTCCTCGCCGGCCTTGCCATCGTCCTCCACTCGCAGTTCGATGCAGGCCGCTTCGTCCGATCCGGTCGGCGGATGCAGCCGCAGGCGCAGCGAAACGCGCGAGGCCTGGGCATGTTTGGCGGCATTGGTAATCGCCTCCTGGGCGATGCGGAAGATGCTCGCCGACAAGGCGGCCGGCACGGCCTCCAAACCCGTATCCATTTCGATCGAAAAGCGAGTCTGGCGGTGCCTGCCGTTCCAACCGGCAACGAGCCCTTCGAGGCTCGCGGCCAGGCCGAGCTCTTCGATGTCCGGAGGCCGCAGCCGCAACAGCGCGCTGCGCACGATGTCCATCATGTGCCTCACGGTCCGTGAAATGTGCTGGAATTCCGGCAGGAGCTCGGGGGCGCGAGCGCGCGCCAGCTGCGCGCCGGAGGCCGTCATGGCGCTGATGGCGGCGAGGCACTGTCCGAATTCGTCATGCAACTCTCGGGCGAGATGGCAGCGCTCATCGTCTTGGACGGCGATCAATCGTTGCGTCAGCATCCGCCGCTGTGCCAGTGCGTGATCGAGATTGCCGGCGAGCGCATTGAACACCGTGCTGACGGCCGACAATTCCGCCAGATCGAACGCCGGCAGGCGCGCCGCAAGATCGCCGGACGCCAGTCGTTCGAGGCCGGCCCGAAGGGTGCGGGTCGGCCGCAGCGCGTACGCCAGCGTGGCGTAAATCAGCAGGCAGAGCGCGAGCAAGGTCGCGGCCAACACGGCGATCAGGGCGCCGCTCTCGCGCCATGCTTGTTCGATGACGTGTGGACCGTCGATCGACACGAAGGCGTCCCCGTGGGGCTCCTGACCGAAGCGAACCGCGCGCCTTGATTCGGTGCCAAAACCGAACAGGCGTTCATAGAGGACGGCGAACGCTCGCGGCGCAGCGAAGTGGCCATCGGCGAGGCCTTCGCATACCCGCTGCACCACCTGACCGTCGGGCGCGCGATACCCGATGCACAGGCCTGGCTCCTTGACCGTCTGGGCAAGGATTTGCAGATCCGGGAATGGCTCGAGAGCATTCTTGAGCCAATTGTTTCGCGACCACTGCATGTCCAATTCGCGGGCCGCCACCTCCGCAATCGAGTCGGTGCGCTCGCGGGTTGCGCGATTCGTGGCGTACAGCACGCAGAGCACCGCCGCCAGGAAGCAGGCGGCTGCCAGTGCCGCGACCCGAAGGGCAAGCCGGATCTTGAGGTCGAGGTGGTGGACCGGCATGGGCGGACTCTCGGCAATGGTCGGGAAGAAATGCCGCATTGCACCCGTCTCAATCTAGAGCATCCGGCCGCGACTGTGAAGTGCCGACCGCTGCCGTCGGGCAAATTGCCCGGACTCCGTTAGGAAGTACGCCCTGTGTCCCACGGTTGGTCGGTGGTAGGCTCTACGTCTCATCCGCGGAGCGCCACCATGACTCATTCAGTTGCCTGGTCACTTTTGCTCACGGGGCTTTGCCTGACGCCGCCGGGCATTCGGGCCGCCGGCACCGAATCGACCCCACCGGGCATCTCGATTGCCGTCATAGATTTCGAGTATCTCGATACCTCGGGCGAAGAGCGCGACCAGCGAGAGGAACACGACGCCCGGCTCGGGGTCTTCATGGCCGCGGTCAAACGGGATCTGGCGGCGGGCGACGCGTATCGGGTGATCGACCCCGTTTGCAGCCCATCGCCCTGTACGATGTCGGATTCCACCAAAGACGATGTGCTGGCGGCGGCCCGAAGCGCGGGCGCTCAGTTGGCGCTGAGCGGGGGCTTTCACAAGATGAGCACGCTGGTGCAATTCGCTCGCACGGAGGTCATCGAGGTGGCCTCGGGGCGCACCGTGTACAGCTGGCTGTTCACCTTTCGGGGAGATTCCGATAAGGCGTGGGCGCAGGCCGAACCCTTCATGGTCCGCCAGGTTACGGCCGGCATCCGCGCCGCCTACCCGGGAAACGTCGTGCCCGCGGTGGTGGCCGGCGCCGCAACCGAGTCGACGCTGGAGGGAGCGATGCCCCGAGCCGAGACGGCATCTCCCTGAACGAGAGAATGCGTTGTGAATCCCGATATGGCCCTTCGTCTCACCTGTGACGTGCCACATCCCATTCGCGCATCATGGTCGAATGAATCACCGTCATGGCGTTCCCGGCGCGACGGAAGATATTCGCGGAACATATTTATAGCGATCCGAAAGCAATTTCTTCAACTGACGGGAGAGAGCAATGATGGATCAAGTCCCATGGCAGCTTTCCGGTGACTATTTCGAGAATTGCAGTTGCAGCATCGTCTGTCCGTGCCTCGTGTCGGCGGCCGCTCCGTTGAGCGCGCGGCCGACCGAGGGCTTTTGTAACGTGCCGCTGATCTTCCATATCGACCGTGGCCGCTATGGCGACCTCGCGCTCGATGGACTCAATGCGCTGGTCATTCTTCATGCACCGGGGGTCATGGCCGACGGAGACTGGTCCCTCGCCATCTACATCGATCAGCGCGCCGACGAGGCGCAGACCGAGGCGCTGGCGGTGATCTTCAGCGGCGCCGCCGGTGGCCCGATGGCCGCCTTCACCCCGCTGATCAGCAAGAACCTGGGGACGAGCAAGGTCCCCATCACCTTTCGCATCGATGGCAAGACACGGTCCGCGGAAATACCGGGGATCCTGCACATGTCCGTCGATCCATTGCCGACCCTGCATCCGAGCGGAGAGATGTGGGTGAACATCGGCCATCCGGTCAGCCCCGACAAGATGGCGATGGCTGTCGGGGCCTCCGGCAATACGTTCAGCGATCGTGGCATGCGCTGGGATAATTCCGGCAAGAACGGTCTCTATGCATCCATCCGCTGGTCGAATTCCTGATGTAACTCCCCGGGCGCAGCGCCAGCGGGGTGGACGAGATCGCGAGTGCATGACCGCCGGACCCCTCGAAGCCGTGCTGCGACGGGATCGCCGCATCGTTGCCGGCGCCCTCGGCGTGATCGCGGCGCTGTCGTGGGCCTATGTGCTTTGGCTGGCCGCCGACATGCACATGGAAGGGATGAACGGGAGCGGGCTGCGCATGGTTCCCGCCGGCCTCGGAATGATGGCGCCGGCCGCCGCGCCCTGGAGCGCGGTCGAGTTCGCTCTCGTGTTCCTGATGTGGGCGGTGATGATGGTCGGCATGATGGCGCCCTCGGCGGCTCCGATGATTCTCTTGTATGCCCGCGTGGGCCGGCAGGGAAAGATCACAGGCAAGCCGCTCGCTGCGACCGGTTGGTTTGCCGCGGGCTATGTCTTCGCCTGGGTCGGCTTTTCGTTTGCGGCGACGCTGGTGCAATGGGCGTTGGAGCGCGAGGCTCTGCTCGACGCCCGCATGGCAAGCGCCAACCGCTGGCTCGGAGCCCTCGTCCTGATGGTGGCCGGCATCTACCAGTGGACGCCGCTCAAGAATGCCTGTCTCGCCCAATGCCAGACGCCGCTTGGATTCCTGATGAGCCACGGCGGCTTTCGCAGCACTGTCCGGGGCTGCCTGCATCTCGGGCTTGTCCATGGAACCTATTGCGTCGGCTGCTGCTGGGTCCTCATGGCGCTCTTGTTCGTGGTCGGCGTCATGAACGTGCTGTGGATCGCGCTCCTGGCGCTGCTGGTGCTCCTGGAGAAGCTGACGCCGTGGGGACGATGGGTCGCGCGCATCGCCGGCGCCGTCTGCATCGCCGCGGGAGTCTGGATGGTTTTCTCGCCGCCTTCTGGCATATCCCGCTTGCTTTAATGCCGGTCGAAAATAGCGCGTCGCCATTCGCGGCCGCTGCCGGT
>Ga0070730_10005870_pt1 | contig 10538 bp, 4 predicted proteins | sample Coa_R1_3_FD_66447 | JGI IMG/M metagenome (GOLD analysis project Ga0070730, IMG submission 66447) | Surface soil microbial communities from Centralia Pennsylvania, which are recovering from an underground coalmine fire - Coalmine... | ecosystem: Environmental > Terrestrial > Soil > Unclassified ... | reverse complement strand
GAACGCGGCCGACATCTACCGGCAACAGGTCGCCCTGGGGCACTGGATCGCGGCGTACTTGCCGGCGGACGCGCGCATCGCCATCAACGATGCCGGGGCGATGAAGTATTACGGGAACCGTTACACGGTCGACCTGGTGGGCCTGACCAGCAACGACCTGGCCGGCCTGCGCCACCTGGGCGACGCTCCCATCTTCGACCAGTTGCTGGCCCGGCCCCTGGCCCAGCGGCCCGACTACTTCATCGTCTACGACAGCTGGTTCCCGGAGCTCGTGCGCCTGCCCGGCTTCCTGACCGAGATCCACCGCACGCACCTGCTCCACAACACGGTGACCTCCGGCGACGACGTCCCGGTCTACCAGGCGCATTGGGAGGCGATCCACACCGCCGATCAGCCGCTGCTGGACCATCGCGCCGACGACACGGAGCAGCCCGCGGCCAAGGTGGTGGTTACGGGCGGCCTGGGGAGCGACCCGGTCTACCTGGCGCACCTGGTGCTGCCGGCGGCGCACGGCGTGACCTTGCGTGCGGAGGCCGCGGGCGCGGCGCGTCTCGACTACCTGGAGCTGGTCGAGGATGGATCGAGCCAGGCGACCCGGCTGGTCGCCGCGGGGCTGCCGCTATCGGCCACGGCGACGTTGCCGGCCGGTAGCTACCGGCTCTATGCGGCCGGCCAGCTGCCCGCCGGCGCCCCGCTCACCGTCCGCCTGCTCACGCCCGACCTGCGCCTGGGCCTGCCGGCCAAAGGGCCCGCGCCGCGCCGCCAGCTCGTGGATCAGCTCGACCTGGGCAACCTGGCCGCCGAGCAGGCCCACGCCTACACGATCGGCACGGGGCACTGGGATGTCTACCCGACCACGCTGCTGAAGAGCGCGACCTATGCCGCGGCGCCCGCCACGCCCTATGTCGACACGGGGCGCAGCGTCCCGGGCTGGCAGCAAATGACCGTGGCGACCACGCCCGGCCGCGCCCTGAAGCTCGTCTTGCGCTACCTGAGCCCGGGGGCGCAGCGGGTCCAGGTCGCGGTGGACGGCCAGGATGCGGGCCTCTGGTTCTATCCCGGCACGGCCGGCTGGGGCGAGGCCGAGTTCGTGGTGCCCGCCCCCCTGATCACGCAGGCGCACACCCGGCTCCAACTCACGCTCGTGCCGGACGCTGCGGGGCACCCCCTGGATGGGTTCTATCTCTGGTTTTACCAGTAGCGATCGGCGTGGCAAACAGAAACCCCCCGCCGGCCCAGGCGAGGGGTTTCTGCTCTTCAGGAAGGAGTTCTCATGCGACGTTTCTGGCTCGCTATTCTTCTCATCTTTTATGACGTCCGGCGGGCGCGGATATTACAGCTAGCTGCTGAACAATATGCTGATACTCTCCCGCGCATGTATCCGCCGGATCGCCTCGCCCAATAGCGACGCGACGGACACCACCTCGATCTTGTTGCAGAAGGCGATCGGTTGTGTCTCTACCGAGTCGGTGATCAAGAGCTTCTCTAAAGGGCTGGTCGCGATACGCTCCTGGGAACCGGGGGCAAAGACACCGTGGGTGATCGCCGCGTAGACCGCCTTCGCTCCCCGCTCCCGCAGCTTCACCGCCACATCCACCAGCGTACCCCCGGAGATGGTGAAGTCATCCACGACCAGCGCTGTCTTACCGCGCACCTCGCCGATGATCTCCACCACCTCGGCCTGTTCGTCGTGGGCCACGCGCTGTTTGTCGCCAATCGCCAGCGTGGTGCCCAGGTAGTGTGCATAACCCCGCGCCTTCTTGGCGAACCCCACGTCGGGGGCGACCACGATTAGGTCGGGTAAATCGAGCGCCCGCACCGCCGCGCCCAGCACCGGCAGCGCGTACAGGTCGTCCACCGGGATGTGGAAAAAGCCCTGGATCTGGGGCGCGTGGAGGTCCAGCGTCACCACCCGGTCCGCCCCGGTCACCTCGATCGCATCCGCGCAGACCCGCGCCCGGATGGAGACCCGCGGCTCGTCCTTCTTGTCGCCCTTCGCATAGCTGAAATAGGGCATGATGACGGTGATCTGCGCCGCGCTGGCCCGGCGAAAGGCGTCGACCCAGAAGAGTAACTCCATGAAGTTGTCGTTGGTGGGGAAGGCCGTGCTTTGCACCAGGTAGACCTGCCGCCCGCGCACGTTCTCCAGGATACGCACGAACAAGTTGCCCTCCGAGAAGTGCAGCACCTCCCCCAACCCCGGCTGAACATGGAGATATTCGCAAATCTTGCGCGTCAGGTGCGGGCTGCCGGAACCGCCAAAGACCAGGATGTCGTCTGCCTTCATACACTCCCATCCCTCGCAGATTGATTGCTACTTAACTTAGCGTCTTCAATATACCCACCTTCGAGTGGTCGCGGGCACAGCAGGGCTTTTGTCCATTCGTGGACTGCATCCGCCCTCCGGCCAGCTTCGTGGTAGAGCCAGGCGAGCCGCGCATGGTACAATACTTCGCCGGGGGCCAGGCGCGTAGCATCCTCCATCCAACCGATCGCTTCCCCCACGGTCACTACTTGCTCGGGTACACCGTAGACGCTCGCTGCGCTAAACAAAGTTCTTGCATCATTAGGATTCAGCGCAATGGCTTTCCGGTACTCAGCCGCAGCGCGTGCGTAGTCGTTAAGGTCCAGGGAACAGTACTGTGCTAACTGGGCATGGAACTCCGCCCTGCCGGGTTCTAATCTAATGGCCTGGGTCATCGACTCGATAGCATCGCGGGAGTCTTGCCAACTGCCTGCCGGCTCAGAAGAAAGCAAGTGCTGGCAAATGGAAACCGCCGCCAGCAGATCGGCGTTCTCCCCGAAGCGAGTCAGGGCCTGAAGGTACACCCTGATCGCGTCTTTGTACCTCCGCTGCTGGCGCAGTTCGTTCGCTTCGATAAGCGGGGCGAGCAATTCACGCGCCTCGGCCGGGGGTCGATCGGGCAACCTTTTGTCTCCGGTAATCACGGCGCTGCTAATTTCTGTAGTTGCTCTTCTGCCAGCCGCACCCGCATAATCATAAGCAACTCCTCGGCCGAAATAGACTTCAGCATTATAGAAATTAGCCATTGCCGGCCAGCATGCATTATATCAGCCAGCTCCTCATAAGACCCCGAGCGAGCGTGGTGATCGCCCCGACTCGGACCGAGTGCAGAGGAGCCAGTATAGCAGGTTCTGCTGTCTACGTCTAATTGCTTTGCCATATGGGGGTGCTCGGCAGGATTTTGCCCGGGTGCCCTGGGACGCTCCTCGACCGCGCCGGGGCGTGGTCATCCGCCGTAGGGGCGAGGCATGCCTCGCCCGGGGTGGGGCGCGATCATCCGTATCGCCAGGCAAATCCGGTGCGGGAGCCGCTGCTGCCCCGCAGATACAAGCCCCACCCCGGGCGAGGCATGCCTCGCCCCTACCCGGTCTCGGAAACCCTGTCTGGGCAGGGGGTGGGGGTTAGGACAGCTCCCCCGCCGTCCTCTGCCCGGCCGCCGCCTGTGCAAAATCCTGCCGAGCACCCTGCCCCCTGGGGGATGTGCCAGGTCCCGACGGCGGGGTTCCCGCCCACAAACAGAAACCCCCCGCCGGCCCAGGCGAGGGGTTTCTGCTCTTCAGGAAGGAGTTCTCATGCGACTTGTGCCCGTCTTATTCTCTTCACCTATTACGACGTCTACGGTTCAGCGAATATTACACCCGCGAATCGCGATTCGCGGTCCATTTTCCCGTGCGTATTTGGCCGTGGAAACCCGCCCCCAACAGCGCGGCCAGCCTCCGCAGACGCTGGCCGCGCATTCCTGATCCCTGACCCCTGACCCCTGATCCCCCGTCCTACGGGATCTTGCCCAATTGCAGGACGCCGTTCTTGTCCGTGTCGACCACGATCACCGTGCCGTCTTTGGTGGCCGTCAGGCCGGTGGGGCGGACGAGGGTGACGGTCCCGGCGGTGTTTTTGCTGCCGAGCAGCTTGCCGTCCGCGCTGAACTTGTAGACCGTCTGCTTGGCCGGGTCGCTGGCGTAGAGGTTGTTGCTGCCGTCGATGGCCAGCTGCGGCTCCAAGAAGGCGGCGTCCCGGGACCAGCCGTCGATCGCCCAGCGGCGCAAGGGGGTGCCCATCTTGTCGAAGACATTGATCCGCTGGTTGAAGGTATCGGCCACATACACGGTGTCGGTGCTGTCGATGGCGATGCCCATCGGCTCGTTGAGCTGCTTGGGCCCGTTGGAGAGGCCCGCATTGGGGCCGGCTCCGTCGGCGATCTGGCGGAGGGGCTGGCCGTTGGCGTCAAAGACCAGCACGCGCTTGTTGCCGGTGTCGGTCACGTAGATCGCGCCGGCGCTGTCGATGGCGATGGCCCGGGGGCCATAGAATTTGACATTCGCGTCCGGCGGCACGGCCGGCACGGGAGTGCCGGCCGGGGGCGGATTCATGTCCAGGAAGCTGCCCCATTGGAGCAGGAAAGTCCCGTCCTTATCGAACTTCTGCACGCGATGGTTCCAGGTATCGGCGACGTAGACGTTGCCGGCCTTGTCCACCGCGACCCCGCCGGGCCCGGTGCCGGGCACGCGGCTGCCGTTGATGTTCAGGCCGATGAACTGGCCGGCGTCGCTGCCCTCGCTGCCGAAGGCTTTGACGAACTTGCCGTCTTTGTCGAACTTCTGCACCCGCATATTCGTGGCGTCGACGACATAGTAGCTGCCGTCGACCGGCGAGATGGCGATGCCGCGGGGCTGGTTGAACTGGCCGTTGCCGGTGCCCTGCGGCGCCATATCGAACAGCTTATACGTGGTGCCGGAATTGTTCTGCGGCGGGGTCGTGCTGCCGGGGGCGACCGTGCTGCCGCTGCCGACGGGCGAGCCTACCAGGCTGACCAGGTCGTTGCGGACATAGAGGTAAAAATCGGTCGAGCCGAGCGGCGCCCCGGGGTCGCGATAGAGCAGATACTTGCCGACGCGGCTGTTGACACTCCAGCTGGCCGGGTTGAAGAGATCGGCCACGAAGGTGCCCGGGAAGTTGGGATTCTTGTAATCATCCTCCGGGAACCACCAGCGCAGCTTATAATGCTCCTCCCGATACTTGCCCTGGACCTGCTGCTGGAAGGCCGAGTTGTTCTTCGCATCGATACTGGCGATGATGACCGCGGCGTTCTGGGCCACCGTGACCTGTGTGGGGGGCGTGAAGCGGGTGATCTTTTGCTGATCCCGCCAGTACCAATCGAACGGCCACTCGACGGTCGAATCGAGGGCGATATCCAGGCCGTGGCCGCCCTGCACATCGCCGGTGTTGCGGTTGGTGAAGGCGGTCTGGTCGCGGCCCAGGCGCTCGATGCGCTGGGCGACTTCGGGCACGTCGGGGGCCGACTGGGTATAGACGAGCATTTCGATCGGCGTCGCGCCGTTGCGGAAGGAGGACATGACCGAGCTGCGCACTTCATAGGCGAAGAGCACAAGGAGCAGGGTAAGCGCGGCGACTCGCCAGGCGATACGGCCGCCCATGCGCGTGATCTGCCAGTAGACGCCGCCGAGCATCAGGCCGACGAAGGCGCCGAGGATCACCGTCTTCAGCAGCTCCTGCCCAGCCGTCGACCCGGCGGGCGGGTTGAAGAAGCCGCCGAGCGCTGTCAGGAAGGCTTGCCCGGCAAAGAGGAGCAGCACGAGGATAATGCCCATCAGGTAGCCGCCTTCGCGGAAGGCGAAGCCCCAATCCGTGCGGCCCAGCAGGCGGCCGACGGCGGCGCCGGCCAGCAAGGCGAAGGGGAGGGCGATCTGCATCAGCAGCCAGGGCATCTTCTCGCCGGCGATCGAGTAGGCCACCAGGGCGCCGAAGCCCCAGAAGGCCAGGAACGCGACCGTGAAGCCGGCCATGACGGAGGCCGACGGCAGGCTCAGGCCGAAGGGGTCGACCCCGTCCGCCAGGGCGGCACTGCCGCGCATGTCGGTATTACGGCCGCGCCCGCTCGGGCGGCGCTCGTCCAGCGCGCGGCCGGGGTAGTCCGCGAGCGGGATATCGGCCGGGAGCCCGCCGCTGCCCTGGAAGGTGCGCACGGCCAGCGCGATCAGGAAGCCGATGCTGGTGAAGAGGGCCAGGGGCTCATAGATCGGGGCCAGCAGGAGGGCATAGTACCAGATCGGCTGGTCGCCGCGCGCCACATGGTGTTGGTCGAGCCAGTAGGCGAAGCCCCGGATAATCCCATCGAGCCCGCTGATATCGGTCATCAGGTTGGTGTAGAAGACGACATAGATGCCGACCAGCACTCCGAGCGCCCCGAGGGCGGCCCAGCGCTGTTGCGGGATGGCCCGCAGGGCGCTGGTGACGGGGTCGACCTCCATGCGGCGATCTGGATCGCCCGGTGCCCCCAGCCCGCGGAGGATGCCCCAGACGATGATCAGGAAGAGGCCGAAGATGCCCAGGTTGATATAGATCAGCTCGTGGCTGGCGACCGCGATGCCCAGGCCGACCGCGCCCAGGTAGAGGAATTTGCCCTCATGCGTGCGCAGGAAGCCGAGGATGGCCAGGAAGAGCATGAAGGTGCCGACCGTGGCGAACATATCGTGGCGCAGGGATCGCGAGTAATACATGATGCTCGGCGAAAAGGTCACGATGGTGGCGGCGGCAATGGCGCCCAGGCGGCCGATATAGGGCCGCAGCAGCCAGCACATGGCGATCAAGATGGTGCCGAAGAGGGCCGGCATGATCCGGGTCGTCGCATCGGTGGCGCCGAACAGGCCGAAGCCGAGGGCCACGATCGCATACAGGAAGGGTCCGTGATAGGCCGGGTCATACTTCCAGGGGTTCCCGTTCAGGAACTGGTAGGAGTAGTAGGCGTGGATCGACTCGTCGTGGTGCAGCGCCCGGCTGCCCAGGTCCCAGAACCGGGTGCCGACGACGATCACCATCAGCACGACGAAATAGACGACCCCCCAGTCGACCCGCGACAGGTCGAAAGCCTGGTCCAGGACCGACAGGCGGGAGGCGGGGCGGCGGTTGATCGTAGATTCCAACAGAAACGTCTCCTTACCTTATTGCATTGCTCAGCGATATGCTCAGCGAGCAGCTTGGCCCCAGGATCCCGCGCACGCGGGGCGGGCCCTTAATGGGAAACCAGGTTATCGTAATTCGGCAGATTCAAGCTGGCGAGATAGTTGTAGCGATCCACCAGGTCGCGGCGCACAAAGACCGCCATATCGGTCGAGCCGAGGGCGGCATAGGGTTGGCGATAGACCAGGTACTTCCAGAGCTTGCCCTGCTCGGCCGGCGTGCGCAGGGTATATAAGATCGTGTCCAGCGCGCCCAGGAACTGGCGCACCGGGGCTTTCACAGTCTTGCCGGCCGCGTCGATCTGGTAATTGGGCGAGCCGTCGGGTTTGGCCGGCTGGGCCGGGTCGAGCTCATCCCAGGTGCTGGGCACGAAGTTCCGATAGGTGTCTTCCGGGAACCACCAGCGCATGGGATACTTGACGCCGACATAGTTGGCGAGTTGGGGCGCCTGGCCGGACGTGGCCTTGTCGTACCAGGCGGAGTCGACTACCAGCACGGCGACATCGGGCGCGGGCGCCGTCTTCGGCCCATCCCCGCCCATGAACTGCTTGTTCTTGTAATCGCGCAGATACCACTCCCAGGGCCAGGAGGCCAGGCTATCGTAGGCCACCTTGAGGTCGCGGGCGCCGGTCTGGTCGATGGAGAGCCGGTCGATAGTGTCGGCGGCGCGGACGGTGTCGGGAGTCGTCTGGACATAGACGGCCATCTCGCGCGCGTCGCTGGCGTTGTAGAACGAGAGCTGGATCGCCGAGCGGATGCCATACACGCTGAGCAGCATCAGGATGCCGGTCAGCACATAGCGGAGCACGCGGCCGCCGCCGATGAGGCTCCAATAGCCGGCGGCCAGCAACAGCAAGAGGGCCGGCCAGATCAGCAGCTGCCACCAGTTCGCGTAGTCGTCGTTCATGACGCGGTGGGTGATATTCATCGCCCAGAAGACGCTGAGCAGCAGGAAGAGGCTCAGGAAGCTGAAGAAGGGCACCCAGGACGTCGGATTAGTCAGCGTAAACCACGGCGAGACCACCGGCTGGATCACGGGTGCCGCCTTGCGGCTGCCGGCCGGGCGGGGCGCTTCGAGAGCCGGGGCGACGTAGAGTACGGCCCGCGCCCGCCGGTTGCGGATCATGCTCTTGACGAGCTGGCCCAGGCTCAGGGCCGCCAGGAAGGCAATCGGCTGGACCATGTGGATCATGAGCCAGGGCATCTTTTCGCCGGCCCAGCAATAGAGCGCGGTGGCGCCCACGAACCAGGCAATCAGGAACAGCACCAGGAAGGGCCGGAATTCGGCGAAATGGACTTCCTTGCCGACGTTGAAGCCGGCCGTCGCGCCCGGCACGACCGGCGCTTTGGGGGTCCGGGTAACGGTGCCGGTACGCAGGGCTTTCACGCCCTTAGCCACGAAATAGGCGATGCTCGTGAAGCCGAAGAAGAGGATCAGCGGCTCATAGATCGGGATCAAGACGAAGTAGTAGAACCAGGGCTGGTCGCCGCGGCGCACGTCCTGCTGGGCCAGCCAGTAGCCGATGGAGCCAAACATGCCCGTGCCGATGCCGTTGATGTTGGTGAACATACTGGTGTAGAGCGCCACATAGAGCAACAGGGCGATCCCGAGCCCGGTGAGCAGCACGGACACATTCTGGAACAGGTAGCCCAGGGCGTACGGCAGCGAGCCGGGCTGGTATTGCTCAAACAAGCCCGGGCCGGCGGGGACGGCCTCGACCATGACCCGGCGGGGGCGCGGCGGGGGCGGGACGGCGAGGGGGGCCGGCGCGTCCGCGCCCGGGTCCTCCAACGGTCCATCTTCGACTTCGCTGGTCCCCAGGGGCGCGGTGGCCGCGATTTCGTCCGCTTCGCCGAGATCCTCGGCGGTCTGGGCCAGGGCGGCGGTGCTGCGCCCGGCCGGCGTGCCGTTGCCCGCCGCGGCGGGCAGGGGCCGCGTGACGTCATCGGCGCCGGCCTCGTGGCCATTCTGTTGCTGGAGATAGGCCGCGCGGGCGGCCCGGCCATTGGTTGCGGCCACCTGGGCCAGACGGATGCGCCGGCTCTGGTCCCAGATCAGGTAGCCCCAGACCGCCAGCCAGAGGATCGTCACGCCGGCCGCGACCTGGATCAGCGGGTTAGCAACCAGCCCGCTGACGAAGCTCGAAATGGCGGCCGGCGAGGGATCCTGATCCGGGATTTTGGGCAGGGCGGGCGGCGTGGGTTGCCCAAACAAGGTCTTGGCCACGTCTGCTGGCATTTTCAAGATAAAAAGTGAGGCCGCGCCGAGCACGACCAGGTAGCCCAGGAAGGTGCTGAACAGCCGGCTGCCCATCTGCCAGGCAAAGAGGCCCACCAGCAGCAAGCCGACGACGGCGGTGGTCAGGTAGGCACTTTCTTTGATCGTGAACATCAGGGAGTAGCCGGCGCAGAGCACATAAAAATCGCGCGGCTTGCGCTCGTCGACAAAGCGCCAGAGCCCCAGGACGAAGAGCATCTCCATCGCCGCGTAAATGGAATCCTCGCGGGCGAAGCGGGTAAAGTACATAAAGCTGGGCGAGATCAGGATCAAGAAGCTCGCGGCGAGGGCGGGCCAGCGGCCGAGCTGGCGACGCAGGAACCAGGGGGCCATGACCAGGAAGACGCCACAGGTGGCCGAGGCGAAGCGGGCCGTGGCGTCGGTAGCGCCGAACAGCAGGAAAGCCAGGTCGATAAAGTGGAACTGCTCCGGGCCGTGCATCATCGGCGAGTGGATATAGCCCAGGTCGGTATAATACTTCCAGGAATAGACCGAGTGTAGGCTCTCGTCGTGGTGCAGGCCTTTTACCCCCAGGTCCCAGAAGTGGGTGATGATGGCCAGGACGAAGAAGAGCAAATAGAGCCCGTTCTCCAGCGTGAGCCAGGATGCTGGCCCGCGCGCGGGCTCCGCCGAGACCGCGACCTCGGGCGCCTCCGGGGCGTAGGTGACTGGCGGGGGGGCGGCGGCCGGCCCGGTGCCCCGGGGCGCGCTGCGCACGGGCAGGGTCCCGGTCCGGGCGATGGGTGCCTCATCCGCCGGAGAGGGCACTGCGCGTTCTGTGGAAGTCCGGCTTTGTGTCTTCATGCAGGTCCTTCAGGTTGATGGGCCGCCCGGCGGAGCGCAAAACGCCCGGGGCGGCGAGATAACAGCACCTCGAGGCAGCAGATTCAGTTTTGGGCGATCCGGATCGCCGGTAGCTTCTTACCCGGTAGCTCTTTACCCGGTAGCTCTTTACCCGCCCGGCGGCAACAGGGCACATCTATTGTACAATAATACGGGCGCTCCCTGCAAATCAGATCCCCGGCGCGGGGGCGGGCTGTGCTTTTGGGGCAAGACGGCCCCGCGGCGCACACCGCGGGGCCTACGGGTGCCATCCTCCGATTACGGATGCTACCATAGAGTCACTACGCGCGACGGGACAAAATATTACAGGTGCCGGGCGTCCCGCCCCAGACCCCCGCGCCACTGCCTACTGCCTACTCGTCTACGGCACCAGCACATAGGCGATGGCGGCTTCGAACTTGTAGCCATACTGCA